>JGI12269J14319_10000011_pt1 | contig 178613 bp, 151 predicted proteins | sample PeaSoiSIISIP2007_FD_14319 | JGI IMG/M metagenome (IMG submission 14319)
AAGGCCGCAGGGCCATACTGAAGTTTTCGCCGGTCATGACCGGCTCGCCCCAGAATATGTCGGCCGCTCCCGCCACTAGCACGCGCATCCGGTTGATCTTCATCTTGACCAGACGTTCGATCGAATAATTGATGTGGCGTTCTTCTTTGAAGCCCATCAGCCAGAACGCCGTGGTGCCGTTGAAGAAATAGTGCTCGCCAGTGCCTTCCCAGATGAAGTGCCAGGGATATTTAGGATCCACGCGCAAAGGCCCGCGCCGGTGGCCGCCGGTCGCGCGGAATGTGCCGGACGTAGTCTTCGCGAAGTCACCTTGCTGGTAGCTGATCAAGTATGTGTAGTCGCCTGGCGACGACGGCATGAAGCGGATGCGAAATACGCGGCCATCGGTGGAATCGCAGAATCCTTCCACCGCGGTCTTTGCGCTGCCGCCGGTTTTGCCGAAGGTGCCGTGGAGTGTCGCATCGATAAACGGATTCGGCGCGTCGGGTCCCGTGACATTCACCGTGACTTCGACAAAATCGTAGGCTTCGACGCTGCCCGCCGGCTGTGAAAATGAGACTTCGCGAGGCGCGCCGGCCAATACCGGGGCCAGGATAGCCGTCAACCACAAGATGTTTCGAACCATGCTCCCCCTCAAAATGTCGTTTTAGGGTACGGAACGGCCAGACCTCGTGTCTATCGAAAGCCTACGATTGGTTATCGAAATCCTACGATTTCGCCGGCCGCAAGCGCCATTCGCCCAGTATGCGTTATACAATTCGCTACTATGCTTACACGGCGCATGGCGCTTGTCCTCTGCCTGTTGCTCGGCGTGCGGGTTACCTCACCCGCCGAAATCGTGGGGCCGCTCACGGTCTCCGGTAATCCGAACTATTTCAAGGACGCTAGCGGCGCCATACTCATTCTGAATGGATCACAGACCTGGAATACTTTTCAAGACTGGGGTACCAACGGGTCGATCGAGCCATTGGACTTCAAGGCCTTCGTCGATTTTCTCACTGCGCACGGACACAATTTCACTTTGCTCTGGGCCACGGAGATACCCAAATTCTGTAATCTGCCAATCACTGTGGGTTCGCCACCGGATTTCGTGGCTAGCCCGCTTCCGTGGCTGAGGACCGGCCCGGGGAGTGCCAGCGACGGAGGCCTGAAATTCGATCTCACCAAGTTCGACCAGAGCTTTTTCGATCGTTTACGGACGCGCGTTCAGGCTTTGCGAAGCGCGGGTATCTATGTCGGGGTGTACTTATTCACTGGTGAGTGGCAGAACGTTTTCCGGTGCCCCAGTGACGGTTATCCGCTTACTGAAGTAAATAATATCAATGGTGTGGGTGACGGCTACACCGGTGGCAAGAAGGGTATTGGCGCTACGACGATGACCGCACCCAATGCCATTACCCGGTTCCAGGACGCTTACGTGGAGAAGGTAATCGATACCTTGAACGACTCGCCCAACGTGCTCTGGATCGTCTCCGAGGAAGCCCCGAGCAATTCCACATGGTGGAATGCTCATCAGATTTCACACATCCGAGCGTACGAAGCGACGAAGCCGCACCAGCACCCCATCGGCTATGCGGCGCTTATCGGCGCCCCGGATAGTATCATTTACAACTCTGATGCCGACTGGGTCGCGCCGCAAGCTAAAATCTCCCCTGTAACCTCCTGTGGAAGCGGGCATCCCACCTGCAAAGTGAACGTGAATGATAGTGACCACTCCAATTTCGGTATGTGGAACGATACTCCACAACAGAATCGCAATTACGCATGGGAAAATTTCATGACCGGCAATCAAGTGCTGTTCATGGACCCCTACGTGGTGTACTACCCGCGCGAGAACCGGAATCTGTGCGTCTCTCCAACTCACGGTATCTGCAACGCCCCTGATGCCCGGTGGGACAGCTTCCGGGACAATCTCGGCTACATTTTGCGCTATTCGCGCAAGTTGCATCTCGATAAGGTCACTCCACAAAGCTCACTGAGTTCGACTAAGTTTTGTCTCGCGCATACGGCGTCTTCAGGCGCAGAGTATTTGGTCTATGCGCCTACCGGTGGTTCGTTCACAGTGGACGTTTCCGCGATGCCCGCTACGAGGACCCTAGCCGTAGAGTGGTTCCGTCCTGAGAACGGGGCCGCGTTCGCCGGAAGGCCGGTTCCGTCCGGATCATCCGCCCAGTCGTTCAGACCGCCGTTTATCGGAGATGCCGTGCTTTACCTGGTGGATACGACAGATCACATAACGATCGCCAGCCGGTAGGAGCACCGCCGTGAACCAACGCCAAATCGACACGCCGGCGCTTCTGCTCGATCTCGATGCCATGGAGCGCAATTTGACGAAAATGGCGCGCTTCTTCGGCGCGGGTCCGACCCGGCTGCGTCCTCATTACAAGAACCATAAATGCCCCGCACTGGCCCGCCGTCAGATCGACGCGGGAGCCATCGGGATGACGTGCGCGACGCTCACGGAAGCTGAAGCTCTGGTGTCGAACGGAATTACCGACATCCTTATCTCCAGCGAACTCGCCGGCGACCGCAAGATCGCGCGCTATGTTGATCTGGCGTGCCAGGCGGACGTGAAGGCAGTCGTGGATAATCCGAGGGCTGCAGCGGCACTCGCGGCAGCGGGACGGGCGAAAGGGCGGCGTCTCCCTGTTCTGGTGAATGTCAATGTGGGCCAAAATCGCACTGGCGCGAAGCCCGGCGCCCCTGTTCTAGAGCTGGCTCGTCAGATCCAATCGGAAGGATTGTTCTTGCGCGGTCTTATGGGCTACGAAGGTCACGTGGCACATCTAGTGGAAGGACCGGACAAGGAGGCTGCGTACGATCTGGCCATGGGCACTTTGATGAACTGCCGGTGCCTTCTGGCCGAAAACGGAATTCCGGTTGAGATTGTCAGCACGGGAGGAACAGGCACGCACCATCTGACGCCCCGATTCCCGGGCATCACCGAGTTTCAAGCCGGTTCCTACCTGGTGATGGACACGGAATACGCCAACACCTGCAAAGATTTCGAGCGCGCGCTCACTGTGCTGGGTACGGTCATCAGCAAGACCGAGGAAGAGAGGGTGGTCGTGGATGCGGGCCTGAAGTCCATCAGCGGCGAGCACGGCATGCCCGTTGTTAAAGCCCACGAAGGCCTGAGATTGAGAAAGCTGAACGCGGAACACGGCATCATCGATGTGCTGGATTCTTCCGACCCGGTCCAGGTTGGCGACACCATAGAGATTTGGGCCCACTACAGCGACGCGACCGTCAATCTGCATGAACGAATGTATGGTATCCGCAACGGGACCGTCGAAGAAATACTAAGGCTAGAAGGTTGACCGAATGCTGTTGCCAAAAAAATGGCAGATCTGCATCATCCTGTTCCTGGCGACGACGCTGAACTACCTGGATCGCCAGACCCTGAGCATTCTGGCTCCGTCTCTGCAAAAGGAATTGCATCTGGACAATGCGTCCCTCGGGTGGCTGTTTGCGGTGTTCTACTACGCATACACGTTTGCGCACATGGCGGTTGGCCCGATACTCGACCGTTCGAATTTGAGATGGGCGTTTGTATTGGCGGTGTCGCTGTGGTCCATCGTGTCGGTGCTCACGGGATTAGCCAATGGCTTTGTGGCTTTGCTGATCTTCCGGCTGTCGCTGGGGGTGGTGGAGGCGGCCAACTGGCCCGCCGGCATGCGCGTGGTATCGCGACTTCTCGTGCCGCGCGAGCGCGCGCTCGGCAACGGTATCTTTACCAGCGGAACGAGTGTGGGAGCGTTGGTGGCCCCTGGCCTGATCCTCGGCATTTCCGCGATGCTCGGATGGCGCTGGGCTTTTGTACTGATCGGCTCGCTGGGAGCGATCTGGATTTGCGGTTGGATTCTCGGAACGCGGGATGTGAGCCTCAAGGACGTCTGGCGGGAGCCGGCCATCCCGAAAACGGCCGGCCTCGCGGGTCAATGGCAAATTTTCGCAGGAATCGGCAGGAGCCCCCGCTTTCTACCCGTGCTCGTGGTTGCCGTGCTGGTAAATCCCTGTGTCTACTTCAGCGTGAACTGGCTTCCGACCTACTTCGCGCAGCAACGCGGTCTGGCCCCGGGCCGGCAGTTGGGCTGGATACTCACCGCCATCTACCTCGGCCTGGACATCGGCAATGTCGCATGTGGCAGTGCGATTCTGGCGTTGACGCGGTGGGGAATCGACGTGCAGAAAGCCCGGAGAATCGTGTTCCTCCTGGCGACACTGGGGGTTCTTTGTTGCGCGGCCGTTCCGTTACTGCCGATGGCCGAAGCGGTGACTGCTCTGATCCTGGTCAATGTCGGCCTCGGCATCTGGGTGGTGGTGTACTTGACGATGGCGCAGGAGGTCTCCGCCACGCACGTTTCGACGGCGATCGGGATTCTCAGTGGCTGCGGTTCCCTGGCGGGGGCTCTGGCGATGTGGGCGGTTGGGCAGGTCACCCATCGGACCGGCAGCTTCGCCATTCCCATGAGCTCGGTGGCAGTAGCAGCGGCGCTGGCGGCGATGGGAGGATGGATGGCCAGTAAGGACTCCACGAAGGAGGCAACTATCTGAGCAGCTTGCCCACCCTGAAAGGGGCCATCATCGGCTGCGGCTTCTTCGCGCAACGCCATATAGAAGCCTGGCGGCGGATTCCCGAAGTCGAGATCGTCGCCGCCGCGGACCTGCAACTGGAGCGCGCGGAAAAATTCGCACGCCGTGCCTACAGGTCGGCCGAGGAAATGCTCGATCACGAGCAGCCGGACTTCGTGGACATCGTCACCCGCGTGGAGACCCATCTTCCGCTTGTGCGGCTGGCTCTGGAAAGGAAGATTCCAATCATCTGCCAGAAGCCCATTGCGCCCGACTGGACTTCGGCGGTGGAAGTCGTCACGGCGGTCGAATCGGTTGGCGTGCCCTTCATGATCCACGAGAATTGGCGCTGGCAACCATGGTATCGAGCGGCCCACGAAATGATTTCCCGCGGGGACATCGGCCTTCCCATTGGCTACGGATTTCGAACGCGAACGCAAGATGGAACGGGAGCAGAGCCTTACGCTAGGCAACCCTATTTCCGTCAATTGCGGCGCTTGCTGATCGACGAAGCTCTGGTGCATCACATGGACACGGCCCGATTTCTGTTTGGCGAGATCGATTCAGTTTACGCCCAGGCTAGCCGCCGGAACCCGCACGTCACCGCCGAAGACCAGGCCATCCTCGTGCTGTCGCACGGCGGATCAGTTCACGGCTGGATCGACGGGCATCGCTTCCTCGATCCCGATCCCGATGGCCCGGCCATGGGCGATGCATTCTTCGAAGGTGAACTCGGCACGATTTCGATCCAGGGCACCGGCGATGTCTATCGAGATCATGCGCTGGCCTGGAAGAACGATATCACCGCCGGCTACCGCGGGGACAGCGTACGAGCTACACAGGCCCACTTCATCTCCAGCCTGAAACGCGGGACCCGGTTCGAATCCGGCGGCTCCGAGTACCTGCGCACCTTTGCGGCAGTCGAAGCCGCGTACCGAAGCGCGGCCGAGCGGCGTTGCGTCCCGCTTTCCGAGATTCTTCCGCCCAGAACACTCGAATAGCTACCGCCGTCAATACGCGGCGCCACGATCCGCACTACCGTTTTACGAGAAACAATTGTGGGAATCCTCTAGACGGTTGCCGAGACTAGGTTTACATTTGCTTAATCAATTCGGTTAGTGGATTTCTGCCGAAGGGAGTCCTCTGTCATCATGCGCAATTGGTTACTGGGTGGGGTTGTGGCGGCTCTTTGTGGTTTGCAAATGGCATCCGCGCAAGGATCCAAGCAATTCATACAGGCGGAATTACTCAAAACGATCAAAGCTAAGAAGGCCAAGGCAGGAGATGTCGTCAAGGCTCGTGCCGTCCAGGACGTTACTCTGCCCAGTGGCTTCATCATCCCGCAGGATTCGACGCTCCTGGGGGAGGTGCGCGCGGCAGATGAGAAATCGCTTGCGATTTCGTTTGACCAAGTGGAGATCAAGGGCAAGACAACCCCAGTGAAGCTCTCCATCCGCTCGGCCATGATGCCAAATCAGGAAGGGGCAGCGAGGCGGCCCGGTGACGCCACTACATCCTTGGACGCTGCCACGCCGGGCGACCGGCCCATGCGGGGCGGTGTTCCACGGGCTGGCAAGGTGACCGAGACGGAGCGGCCAGATGCCACCCAACCGGGAGCCCCCGTGGCGGCGCATACCGGCTCGGTAATCGGCATGCCCGGGGTCACATTGGATGTGGACGAAGGGCCGCAGCGCGCCTCGAAATTTGCCTCGGCTGACAAGGAGTTGCAACTCAAGTCCGGGCTGAACATGATGCTGGCCGTCGTGGAATAGGGCGTCTCGCCGTCAGGCCCACATCATAGTTTTACGAGAAACAATCATGGAAATCCTCTAGACGGTTGCCGAGGCTGGGATTACATTTGCTTAAACAATTCTGGTAGTGGATCTCTGCCGGGAGGGAGTTCGCCGTTGATGCGGGGCATCCGACGTCCGAGTTTATGCTCAACGCGAATCATCAGGCTTTTAGGGAGACAAACGTGACTCAGAAATCAGGTTTTTTCAATGCGCGTTTTGAGAATCGTCCGGGCATGGATTTTCTGCCCATGGCGGTGTTCTCTGCCGTCCTGCTCTTTGTGGGCGTTTTGCTGAACGGCCAGGCAGTTACCGGTATCAACGGGACTATCACCGATCGGACTGGAGCGTTGATTCCCAACGCGCGTGTTACTGCCACCAACGCGGCTACCAACGTTGCGGCTTCGGCCGTGACTTCATCAGAAGGCACCTTCACCATTATCGGATTGATTCCCGGCCGATACTCGCTTGCCGTGGACGCACCAAGTTTCAAGAGGGCTCAGTTGGATGCAGTCGTCGAAGTGGCCAGGATGACAACCATTAACATTCAGATGGAGGTGGGCGCCACTACCGAGACCGTCGAGGTGCAAGCATCTGCCGTCTCGTTGGATACAGCGTCACCCGTCATCGGTACAACCCTGGAACCTGAGTTGGTGAAAAATGCTCCTATTGAAATCAACAGTTTGGCACGCCAAATTGACCAGTTCATGTATCTTGCGCCTGGCGTAGGGGGAAATGCCGGCGGCCACTGGATCAATGGCGGGGTCACGTATGAAAACGAAGTCCAATTCAACGGCGTTCCAGTGTCGTTCGTCCAATTCCAGGGCAACCAAACTTACATCAATCCCCCCTACGAAGCGGTAAGCGAGTTTCGCGTCAACACCGCCACCTTCGATGCACAATACGGGATCGGGCAAGGCGCCGTCGCCTTCCAAATGGCATCTGGCACCAATCAGTTCCACGGCGACGGCTTTGACATCCTTCGCAACCAGTACTTTGACTCCCCTTATTTCGCCCCGTTTGCCACGACGTTCAATAGCGCGGGAAAACCCATTCCCCCGGTTGACCAGCAAAATAACTATGGGTTTACCCTGAGCGGTCCTATCCTCATCCCGAAGGTTTACAACGGGAAGAATCGGACGTTCTTCTATCTGTCACAGGATTGGTTCAAACAGAACCAAGCGCAGAACTCTATCGGCACGGTGCCGACCGCGGCGATGAAAAACGGCGACTTCAGCCAGTTCGTAAATGCCAGTGGGACCCAGATCCCGGTCTATGACCCCATGACTGGGGCGCCTTTCCCCGGAAACAAGATTCCGCAATCGCGCTTCAGCCCGCTCGCGCAATCCCTTCTGCCGCTCATTCCTGACCCAAACACCGCGGGTATCGTTTCCGGGCTCCAAAGTAATGAACTGCCAGCCATTCATTCGGTGGCGATTAACCAGCACCTCTGGAGTTACACGATCGACCACAATATCAGCTCGACGCAAAGCATCCACTTCAGCCAATGGCGGGACTCGGTAACGCAGCCCTCCTTTACGTCAGCTCCGATCGTGCCCTTCAACAACCCGCTGCAAAGTGGAATCGACAATACGAACCTGGGAACCGGCTTTCTACTCAATTACGTAAAGACCATAAATCCGCATCTCGTGATGACAGCGGGTGCGGATTGGATTGGGTACATCGCAAACCAGAACAATGCCAACCACAACGTCACCTTTGCGGGGACGCCCGGCGGTAACACGTTCCCTTTGATCGGCTTCGATGGACAGAATGGCCCGACGCCCTGGGGAGTGAATGGTGGCGCCTATCTTGCCTGTTGCAGCGGCGGACTGACCGACATCAACAACCGAATGCTGGGTGTCGTGGCGGTCAACAACTGGCTATGGACGACTGGACGTCACACCTTTAACTTTGGCTTCCAGTTCCGGCACGAGTGGGAGGATGTCATATCCTGCCAATTTTGCAGCGGTACTTACAATTTCAGCCAGCGGACAACGTCCATTCCAAATTCGAACGATCCAAATTTCGGAAGTGACGGCAGCTCCTTTGCAAGCTTTCTCCTGGGTCTGGCTGATTCCGACATTCGCCAACTTTCACCTCTCGACCACTTGCGAAATAAAGAATTCGCCTCCTATGCCGAGGACGAGATCAAGGTCAATAGCCGGCTTACGGTAAATATCGGCCTCCGATGGGATGTGATGGTTCCGTTTAACGAGAGTAATAACCAGATCATCTACGTGGATGCTAAACTACCCGACCCGGGAGCCGGCGGAATACCCGGCGGCGCCACGAAATTCGGCAATTGCACGGGATGCTCTGGAATTACCCGCGCCGACATTCACTGGAAGTACTTCCAGCCCCGAGGCGGTGTTGCTTACAGACTAAATTCCAAGACGGTGGTTCGGGCGGGTGGTTACGTAACTACGCTGGATGGTGGCGCCTATGAATTTGGAACCTCTTTCGCCGCCTCTTTTATGTCGTCTCTTCTGGCGGGCACCTACCTGCGCAACTCCAGCGGCGGCAGTGTTCCAGGTGTGGGAAGTTGGGATACAAACGCATTGCCTTTGCCCCAGCCAACTCCCTTCAATGCATCGATCGGAAATGGAGGCGTCATATTCGCCTTCGATCCTCAGAAAGTCGGCAGGGCACCATACCTTACCGCCTGGAACATCGGCATACAGAGAGAGCTTCCTTGGAAGATGTTCCTGACCGCCAACTATGTCGGCAACCGCGCCATTCACCTTCCCACTACTCTGTCTTTGAATAATCAGCCAAACCCATCAGTTCTTCAATGGGGAGCGCTATTGGGTGAACCGATCAATGCTCCGGCGGTCGTCGCCGCAGGCTTTAAGCCCCCTTATCCGCAATTCATGCAGCAGTTGGGAGCCTCGGCGACACTCATACAGTCCTTGACGCCATTTCCTCAATACCAAGGTTTCTTCCCTGTCTACGAGAATGCCGGGACTACTTTTTACAATGCTGCGCAGCTCCAGGTAGAGAAACGCTTCACTGGCGGACTGAGTTTTCTATCGAATCTGACGTTGGGAAGGCTCATGGGCAACACGGCCATCGGATCTGCGCCGTACTCCCCCAATGGGTTGAATGCGTTTGACAATCGATCCGAATATGTACCCTCTTTCCTCGATCAAGTATATTCGCAAAAGACGGTCTTAACCTATGAGTTGCCCATCGGTTACGGGAAAAAATATCTGAATTCACGGGGTATCGTAGCGCAAGTGCTAGGTGGTTGGCAGGTCAGCGGAATTCTGACTTACGCAGGAGGTTTTCCTTTTGGAGCCCAAAATTCCTACAATCCACTGCTGGTGAATAGCTTTGACCGGCCAGATATTAATTCCAGCGTGCCGCTCACCACGTATAGCTACAGTCTGTCGAAGAACTGGTTTTCGAATCACAACGGTGCGCAGCCGGTACAGTTTCCGACAAATGCGTTCGTCAACACCGGCCCGTGGCAACTTGGTAATTCCCTGCGCGCTTATTCCGCCTTGCGTTCGCCGCCGCTGCGGGACGAGAATATCGCTGCCATGAAGTACTTCAACATTGGCGAGCACGTGAAAGCGACCTTGCGTATCGACTATTTCAATCTCTTTAATCGAACGCAACTGCAACAGCCTGATAACAATTCCCTTGATTCGACATTCGGGCAGATTACCAACCTGAGTTCGCAACTCAATAACCGTCAAGGGCAAGCGACGTTCCGGCTGGAATTCTGACCCGGCAGGGAGGTAGAAACGATGCACGCGCCCCAGGGCGGACAGACCGGTCATCGCGTGCAGGCTATGGCTCACCGGGCGCTTTCTGAGATCGATTCCGTGTTCACCGGTCTGGCGGCCGATGCAGCCGACCGCATGTGCGACGAAATCCTGAAAGCACGCCGCATCGCCTGTTACGGAGTCGGACGCGAGGGTCTCATGATGAAGGCTCTTTGCATGCGTTTGATGCACTTGGGTCTCGATGCGCATGTCGTGGGCGATATGGCGACTCCGCCGGTCGGCACGGGTGATCTGGTAATCGCCAGCGCGGGCCCGGGAGTGTTCTCCACCGTGATGGCGTTGCTCAAAGTGGCGCGCGATGCCGGCGCTCGTACGATGGTCGTTACCGCGCAATCGGCAGGACCCGCTCCTGCGGCGGCAGACGTGGTCATCGAACTTCCCGCCCAGACGATGGCGAACGATCGGAGTGGGACCGCCAGCCTCCTGCCAATGGGGAGCCTGTACGAAGCGGCGCAGCTTGTGTTCTTCGATTTAATCTCCATCCTGTTACGCGAAAAGACCGGACAGTCGCCCGACCAGATGCGTGCCCGCCACACCAACCTGGAATGATCCGGCCAAAAGGAGGGTTGTCATGAACTTTGGCGTCAATCTGAGTTTTGCCATCAAGCGTTGGGTCGAACCGCAGGTGTGGGCTCGAATGGTGCGCGAGACCCTCGGGCTGAACCTGGTACAGTTCACCTACGATCTGCTGGACCCATGGTGGCCTGATCCCGTACGACATGCGATGGCTGCCGACGTCCACAAAGCCGCCCAAGACTGGGGAATTGAAATCGAGAGCGCCTTCAGTGGGCTGGCCAATTATTGCTTTGACGGCCTATTGCACCCGGATCCGAACGGACGCCGCGCGTCGCTCGAATGGTGGAAGCGCGCCTTCGAGGTGGCGGCGGAAGTCGGCGCGAAAGTCTCGGGCGGCCCGCTCGGAGGTATGAGCGTGGCTGATGCTTCCGATCCCAAACGTCGCGACGAGCGATACCGCAGTCTGCTGGACGCCGTCGAGGAGTTATCGCACGCTGCGGCTGCTAGCGGTCTGGAGCGGCTCCAGGTAGAATGCACACCGCTCGCGCGCGAGATCCCCTACACCGTCGAACAGGGGCGCAAGTTGATGCACGACTTGGAAGGGCGCTGTAAGATTCCCGTGAAACTTCTGGTCGATATCGGCCACGCGTTGTATCAGCCCCTGTACGGTCCGAAAGCCAATATGCCGGACTGGCTGAACGGCCTGGGCCGGTCGATCGGCGCCTTCCATCTCCAGAACACGGATTTTCAAAGCGATTCTCACTGGGGCTGGCCCGATAAGAGAGGGCTTTTCGACGTCGCAGGTTTCGCACAGGAAGTGCGCGAGGCTGGTCTTGGCGACATTCCGGCGTTCCTCGAAATCATCTACCCGTTCGAACTCGCCGACGAAGCAGTCCTGGCCAATATCACTAGCTCCGTCATGTACTGCCGGCAGCATTACGCGGGAGAGCAACTGGAGAAAAGACAAATCGCATGAAGCGCACGATATTGTTGCTTCTCTTTGCGGTAACGTTATCTGCCCAGCCCATCAAGCTCCATCCCGAAAATCCGCACTACTATGTGTTCCACGGCCAACCCACCATCCTCATTACGTCCGCCGAACACTATGGCGGCGTGGTGAACAAAGATTTCGATTACGTGGCGTACTTCGATGCCTTGAAAGAGTACGGGCTCAACTACACACGCATCTATCCGGGCTATCTGTTCGAGCCCATGGGCAAGTTCATGAAGGGGAACACGCTGGGCGCGAAGCCCATCAGCCTCACCCTGCCGTGGGCGCGAAGTCAGAAGCCGGGATATGCGCTCGGCGGGAATCTGTTTGATCTGGACAGATGGAATCCCGAATATTTTGCGCGCCTGAAAGATTTCATTGCTAAAGCCGCCGAGCGCGGCATCGTCGTCGAGATTTGCTTCTACAATGCGCAATATGGCGACACCTGGCCGATGTCACCCCTCTACTACGAGAACAACGTCCAAGGCGAAGGCCGCTGCGATTACGAGGACGCCCAGACGCTGAAGCATGCCGATCTGGTCCGGCGCGAAGACGACTACGTCCGCAAGATTACTCAGGAAGTCAACGAATTCGACAATGTCATTCTCGAGATCTGTGACGAGCCCTACCTGACTGGCACACCCATCGAATTGGCGGGTCCATGGGTGGGGCACAACGTTGAAGTCATCAAGAAGGCCGAGAGCACGCTGCCGCAAAAGCATCTCATCGCACAGCAAATGGAAGGCCCCATCGGCGGGCCGATCGATTTCACCTCAGACCCCGACGTTTCCGTCATCGTCACCCAGTACGCCTGGGAAGGCAGCCACGAGCAAATGGGTGGATTGATGGCCCTCGATTACGAATACGGCAAAAACAAACCCATCGATTTCAACGAGACTGATTATTATCCGACCTGGTATCAGGGCGACCGCATCGCCGATTCGCGCGTGGAAGCCTGGGAGTTCATCGTGGGCGGCGGCGGCAGTTTCAATCAGTTGAACGGTCTGTACACGGTCCGCGATCCCGGCGGTAGGACGGAGGAGAACGCGCAACTGGGCCGATCATTGAAGAGCCTGCACGATTTCATGTACAGCTTTGACTTCCTCAAAATGCGCCCTGATAGAACCTTCATCCGCGGTGGCGTGCCCCTGGGTGTTTACGCGCGCGGGATGAGCGAGCCAGGGAAGCAGTACGCCTACTATCACCATCACAGTTCGTTCGGCAGAAACACCGCGTCCTATAAAGTAACGCCGGGAAACTACCAGGAGAACCTGCTGCTCTACTTGCCCGCTGGGTCGTATCAGGCAGACTGGGTGGATGCGGCAACCGGAGCGGTGATCTCCTCGGAAAAGTTCAACCACGAAGGCGGCAATCGCACCCTTACAACTCCGGTACACTCCGTAGACGTGGCCCTGCGAGTGAAACGCACTTGACGATTTAGCGGACCGAGCCTGTACCGGTCTCGTGTTCGACGTCTCTCGAAAGCGCCTCCATCTGCCCTCTCAAGACCTCCACCTGCAACCCGCGGGCTTTTGTCATTTCGGCATGGCCCTCACTCCGGCGCCCGGCTTGCTCGTAGGCGCGGCCAAGCTGGTAATGATAGTTGCCATTATTCGGCTCTAACGCGAGCGCCCGCTGAAGGTACGAAATGGCGCGGTCCGGCTCTGATTTCTGCAAGTAGGCCTTGGCGAGTGCCGAGAACAAGCTGGCCGAGTCACGGATCCGCGCGCCCGCCGTCTCGAGAAGAGAGATTGCTCCATCCGTATCGCCCTGTGCGAGCTTAATCCTCCCCAGGTCTTCGTACGCCCAGTGGTCGTTTGGACTGATTTCCGTTTCCCGTGCGTACTCGGCCGCTGCAGCGTCTAGTTGCCCCAGCTTTTCGTAAAGCACGCCCAGGTAGTAATGCGCATACGGCAGCCGCGAGCCGTTCGTGGCAGCTTTCTCGAGTTCCGCCTGCGCCTTCTGGTATTCATCCAGCGCGAGGTAAGCCTTGCCTAGCAGAAAGTGCAGGTGAGGAGTCTCGCCGCCGGCTTCCACCAGGCGCGCAAACGTGCGCTGCGCGTCCGCCGGGCGCTTCACCTTGCCGTAGGAAATCCCCAGCATGAAGAGGTATTCGAGGTCATTCTGCTCGCGGTCTGAAATGGGGTCGAATGCATCGATCGCGGGCTCGAACTGGTCCATCATGAAGTGGCAGACGCCTTTCAGGTAGCGCGCCTGGACATTTGCCGGATCGGCCGAAAGAACGGTCGCAAAGTATGGCGCAGCTTGTTGGAACTCACGCTGCCGATAGTATGCGAGTCCCAGATTCAAATCGATCCCCGTCATTCCCGGCGCCAGATCCTTCGCTTTCTTTAGTACGCGGACAGCGCTCTCGATCTTTCCCGTGCGCAGGTATGTGACGCCCAGGTTGGTATAGACCGGCGCCGTGTTGACACCTATCTCGAGCAGCCGGTTGAAGTCACGCTCTGCCTCGCCATAATCGGCTTCCGCAAGCGCGCGTCGTCCACGCTCGAACAGCTGCTTGGGGTCGGACGTTTCGGTATGCTGGCCCGCGAATCCAAGGCAAAATTGAAAGGCTGGAAACAGAGAACCGGCCCATATTCCAGCAGCACTCCGCAGCATGGAGAACCTATGCTAACACTCGCCGCCGCCATTCCGCCCCTCAGAGCTCACCGGCCAGCGTGGTTTTGTAACAAAGAAAAAACAGATTTCGATATACCCAGGGAAGCCTTCAGGTTACTCTCGCGCAAAGGTCCGCGTTGACTTCGGCGATCTTGTGTTCGCCCTCGTCAGTCGATGGAAAGGGGCACCGCAATGAAAACTCTGATGACCGCAATCGTCGGGATGCTGTTCCTGGCGCCTTTTGGAATCCAGGCCCAGGACCTCGCCACAATCGTCGGCTCCGTGACCGATGCTTCCGGGGCCGTCATTCCTGACGCCCAAGTCCTGGTTTCGAATCCCGAAAGGGGATTGACGCGAAGAGTGGTTTCCGACGCCGCCGGTGAATATACCGCCGCTCGGGTACCCATCGGGAACTACGTTATCACCGTCGAAAAGACCGGTTTCCAGAAGCTGATCCGGAGTGGAATCACCCTTCAAGTCGGCCAGACGCTGCGCGTAGACCTTCAGCTTCAGGTAGGGTCGGCCACCCAGGAAGTGGTGGTCAATGCGAACGCCGCCCACGTGGAAACCGAGACCGGCGCGATCTCTGATGTCGTTACCGGAACCCAGGTCAGTCAACTCAACCTGAACGCGAGAAACTTCGCCAACCTGGCCACTCTTGTTCCTGGAGCGGCTACGCTAGGCTCCGGCTTCGATCCTTCTGCGGTAGGGGTCTCCGCTCCCTCAGCCATCTCCTTCAACGGGCTCCCGGTCAACATCCAGAACTGGGAAGTCGATAGCACAAACAACATCGATCAAGGCTCCGGTAGCGGCTCCATCATGACCTATCCGAGCATCGATTCCATCGCCGAGTTCCGCGTCTCGACCTCCAACTACAGCGCGGAATACGGCAAATCGGGAGGCGCCAACATCGAGGTCGTGACCAAGTCCGGCACCAAAGACTTTCATGGAAGCATGTATGAGTTCGTGCGCAATGACGCGTTCGATGCCAATGACTGGTTCATCAATCGCACCATCACCGGAAACGGTAGTTCGGCGCCTGTGACTCCCCTCAAGAGGAATGATTGGGGATTTTCATTGGGCGGCCCGGTCTTCATCCCCGGGCACTACAACCGCGACAGGAACAAGACATTTTTCTTCGTTTCCGAAGAATGGCGTGAGAATCGCGAAGGCACCGTTATCAACGCCAACGTTCCAACCCTGCGGATGCGCCAGGGCGATTTCAGCGAGTGTGATTCCAACTCCGCCAACTATAACGCCATCGTGGCCTCCGGTTGCGTGGTCCCCGTCAACCCGGCAACAAATCTGCCGTACCAGAACGATATCGTCCCGATCGACCCCACCGGCAAGGCGCTTCTGAACGCTCTCGTACCTTTGCCCAACAACGGTGTCAATTTCTACACTGCTGCACCCAGCCTGCCGACGTCGTTCCGGGAGGATATGTTCAAGATCGATCACAATATCACCGACAACATACGTGCCTTTTTCCGGTACACACAGGACGCATTCGAACAAACTTACGTCCCCACGCTCTGGTCTTCAGCGAACTTCGGAACAGTCAAATCGAAATGGACCAGCCCGGCAAAATCGGCCGTATTCCACCTGACCCAGACCATCCGCCCTGACCTGCTGAATGAGTTCATCGCCAGCTTCTCGGCGGATGTGAATACAGTCAACAACTACACCGGCTTCGACTCGCCCGCTAACTCCATCGACAAGCCCAGTGATTTTTCGATGAAAACGCTGTTTCCCGCTAACCAGAATCAGCCGAAGCTACCTGGCATCTCTTTGAGCGGCGGCATACCGTCCAACTTCGCCGAGTCGACCGGTTTCGAGTTTTTCTTCTGGGATCCTCAGCCGGCCATCAAGGACAACCTGGTGTGGACCCACGGCGCGCATACGATCAAAACCGGTATCTTTCTCCTCTATAACACCATCAACACGACCACCAATATCGGTTTCAACACCCAAGGGTTCCTTTCCTTCGGCCCCGGGAATGGGTCGGGCATCAGCACCGGAAACGCGCTTGCGGATATGTATTTGGCCCGCATCGCCAACTACCAGGAGTACGGCCGCGTGGTAAACGGCAACTTGTTGGGAGGAGCGGCACTGGGCCACTGGCGCCAATGGGATTTCGAACCTTACTTCCAGGACGACTGGCACGTGACCTCCCATCTCACCCTGAACCTCGGCGTACGCTATTCCTGGCTGACTGCTTTTCACGACGTCAGGACACCCACCAACGATTCTCTCTTCGTGCCATCCCTCTACGACCCTGCCAAGCAGGCGCAACTGGATAGCAGTGGCAACTTGATTCCGGGGAGCGGCGCCAACTATCTGAACTATGGCAACGGACTGGTGCAGTGCGGCGCTGGAGGCATTCCGGAAGGCTGCTACAATCCGCCTCGCGGTACGGTTTCACCGCGTTTCGGATTCTCCTGGGACCCGTTCGGACACGGCACCACGGCCATCCGGGGTGGATACGCTTTGACTTGGGATGGCGGTAACCCGCTCCACAACGGAGCAGGCTTCAATGGGAATCCGCCGACGGCCACGAATCTGTTCGGCTACAACATTCTCGGATACCAGAACGTAGTTCCCGGTCCGCTCGGACCCGCGAATTTTTCCAACGTGAACGTCACTAGCTGGCAGGAGATCCAGCAGTTCAATCTAGGCGTGCAGCATCAGTTTCCGGGGAACAACATCATCACCGTGAGTTACGTCGGGACCCTCGGCCATCACCTCCAGCAGAATGTCAACATCAATCAGGTTCCCGTGGGAGTTGGCACGGAGAATGTTCCTGCGCTCGCCGGCACAACCGGATGCGATGCCAAGGGGAACTGCGATGTTCAGTCCATCCTGATGAATAACCTCGAGCCCAATATCTATTTCGTGCCGTTTCGCGGATACACCGGGATCGCCCAGCGCCAGATGACGGGCAACTCCAATTACAATTCGCTCCAGGTCAACTTCCGGCACACGTTTGGTCATGGCCTCACGTTCCAAACGGCTTATACCTGGTCGCACGAGCTCGATGACATGTTCCAGTCTGGCGGATCCAACTCCGGGGGCACAAATGGAATCAATGATGAGAACCTCCACCGTTGGTACGGAACCGGCGGCCTGAACCAAGGGCAGATCCTCATCCTCAACTACGTCTACGAACTGCCATTCTTCAAAAGCGTATCCAATTCCCTTGCCCGCCACGCTCTGGGCGGATGGGAGATTAGCGGGATCTCGAGCTTCATGAGCGGAACGCCAATTGGCGTAACCTGCGGAATCAACGGCATGTCCACGGGGATCGGTGGCCCGACCGGCTGCAACTCGCTCGGGCCCCTTGGCATTAAGAAAGGTGTCGTGGACGATCCCCAATTCGGTCCGACGCCGACCTGGTTCGATCCCAGCCTGCTCGGCCAACCCGCCGTAAGCCAGCTTTATGCGAATAACCAGCCTGGAATGTTTGGCTATATCGGGAAATATGCGCTTACCGGTCCGGGGCGTAACGACTGGGATCTGGCCCTGATGAAAAACATTCAGACGCCGTGGTTTAGGGGCGAACACAGCTCCGTGCAATTCCGCGCGGAGAGTTATAACACATTCAATCACCCGCAGTGGAGCACTGTGAATCTGTCTTGTAACGGGGCCACGGCGCCTGGCGCCCCCTGCAACGGAGACCAGAATATCGGGAACGGCGAGGTCGCCAGCGCCGCCCGGCCGCGCATTTTGCAGCTCGGCCTGAAGTTTATTTTCTGATTGTGCCCATCGCCGGGCCGTGGCGAAACACTTGTAATCGGCGTATCATTGCCTGATACGGACGGCGTCACGCCGATGCGAACGCAAGCTGAACTGACCTGGGAGCGGGTAGATTCACTAGTCGACCGCCAGATTAACGCGGAGCAGTTCCATATCTGGCCGTTCGCCCACTCCTACCCGATCGACGTGCGCTTCCTCATCATGGATCGCCGGCATGAGGTACCTAAGCACCGGCCCGACCACCTGGAAGTCGTCGTTTTCGAGTTCGGAGAAATAGGTTACGAAGTCGAGGATCGCCACTGCCTTGTGCAGAAGAACGACGTCATTGTGGTAGGGGACCGCATCCACCACCGGTGCTTGCCGCTGGCCGCCTCGCAGCAAGCCGCCCGCGCCGTGGTCCTTTCGTTTCTCCCGCAATTGGTCCATTCCGGCCCACTTGGAGATGACATGCAGTACCTGATGCCTTTCATGCTTCAGGATTCTTCTTGCTCCAACGTAATTCCAGCCAGTGCCGGACGTTCGCGTGAAATCTCAGATTTCATCCAGCGAATCCGCGCGGAGTTGCCGGGAACATCGGAACGATCGCGATTGGCCATTAAGACCTATTTGAAGATGATTCTGCTCAACTTGGTCAATCATTACGCGGCGTTTGGCGAAACTCACGATGCCCTCCGTCGCCAGCAGAGAAATGCCGACCGTTTGACGCCCGCCTTGGATTTTCTGGAAAGGCACTACAGTGAGCCGATCCGCGTGGACGAGGCCGCCCGGCTTTGCGCCATGAGCGCCTGCTGTTTCATGCATTTGTTCAAGGAAGTGACGGGACACTCCTTCGTCGCATATCTGAATCGCTTTCGCGTCGCACGGGCCCAGCAACTGTTGGCGGCGACCGACCGGTCTATTGCCGACATCAGCCTGGATACCGGTTTCTGCAACCAGAGCTACTTCGGCGTCATCTTCCGCAGGGTCACGGGGATGAGTCCGCTGGCTTACCGCATCAACCACGGCGGGAGTCTTCAGACGGCACCATCCGCTGTGAAAATTCCCCCCACGCAGTAGTTGGTAAGGTGCGAGGAGATTCTTGTCATGAAGAGACTATGGAAATGGGCGCCAGCAACGGTATCGCTGCTGCTCGGTACATTTTGTGCGCAGGGGCAGTGGACGCTGGCTAAAGAGCAGATGATCGCGTATACCGCGAAAAATCCCTACGATCGTTTTCCGGACGGGCGGCCCAAGGTGCCGGACAATCTCCTGGAGCAGGTAAAAGGGCTGGTGATTGAAGAAGCCTGGGGCGCGGTACGTTCCGGATGCTCCGCGGCGGGTCGTGGCGGAGGCCCCAACGCCGGCCGCGGGGGCGCCGAGCGGGCGAGCGCAGCCACAACCGGAGGGGAAGGTGCCAGTGGACCAGGATGTTTCCCCAATCAGTTTTCGGGAGACTGGAAGATTCTGAATCCCGGCAAGAGATTGGTGGGACGCGCCTTTACCGTTCAATTTATGCCGACGCGGCCGGATGTAGCCGATGCCATGCAGGCAGAGGCTGAGAAAAAGGGACTCGGGCGGCTGCGCAACCAGACCGTTATCGACATGCTCCAGCCCGGCGACGTGATTGTGGTGGATCTGTTTGGCAAAATCGACGGCGGCACATTCGTGGGAGACAAGCTCGCCTACTACATCTGGAAGACCACCGGCACCGGCATGGTGGTAGATGGTGCCATGTTCTGGCTGGGAAAAATCATCCCCACCGGCATGCCGGCTTATTACCGTGGAACCGCGCCGGATTCTCTCAGCAATGTAATGCTGACGGGCATTAATATCCCAATCCGTATTGGGAACGCCACGGTGATGCCGGGTGATGTGGTTCTGGGCGACGAGGAAGGGCTATTATTCATACCGCCTCACTTGGTAAAAGCCGCCCTCGATGCCGCGGCCAGCACCCAGGCTCGCGATGAATGGATAAAGCTAAAGATGGACACGCGCCAGTATAAGTCCAGCGACCTCTACGGGCAGCCACGCGACCCGGCCTTGCGCCAGGAGTTGGAAGACTATATCAAGTCGCATTCGGCGAAGCAGTAACCAAATGAAAGTTCCATCCGTTTTGCGAGCGGCAGCTAGCACTTTGTATTTGCCGTCCGGATCGACTTGAATGATGGCCCCCGTGCGGTCCTGACCTAACCGTCCATCCGGTCAACAGCGCGACAACGCACCTGGCGAACCACGCAGCCTTGAAAATTCTCGTCTTTACACATTGGTCGTCGTCTAGCGCAAACTCAAAGCCAGGATCGTATTCCCCGCGGCCACACTTATGTACTGGTTGCCATCCACCATGTATGTCATCGGCCCCGCCTTCCAGCTCTGGCTGGTATTGAAATGCCACAGCAGCTTGCCGTTGGTTGCATCCGCGGCAATGAAGGCGCCATAGCCGTCCCCGTAGAAGATGAGGCCGCCGCCCGTGGCCATCAGACCGCTCGCCAAAATGCCTCCACCGATATCGGGTATCTCCCAAGCCGTCTTTCCAGTCTGGATATCGATTGCTTTTAAGAATTTTCCCCCGGTGTCGTCGCCGGGAACGCGGCGCGCACCGCCGCCGTAGAACGACTTGCCCGCCTCCCACGACTGGTCGTTCTTCGTATACACGTTGCACGATTCCTCCGCGAACATGTAGAAGAGGCCGGTCGAGGGGCCGTACGCATTCGACGGCCAGTTGGCCGCGCCGGCCACGGAGGGACATATCAACTGGCCTTCCACGGTCGGCTCATTCCCTGGTAGCAGAATTGGCCGCCCGTCGGCCCCGATGCCGCTGGCCCATGTGACTTTCTTGACGAATGGTTCAGCCAGCAGGACCTTTCCTGTTAGCCGGTCCAGCACGTAGAAGAAGCCGTTGCGGTTCCCCTGGAGCATCAGCTTGCGCGGCTGGCCATGGAACTGCGCATCTACCAGCACCGGCGTTTCGGTCGCGTCCCAGTCATGCAGGTCGTGTGGCGTGAACTGGTAATACCATCGCAATTTTCCCGTCGCGGGATCGAGCGCCACCACGGAAGCGGTATAGAGATTGTCGCCCTTGCGCTCGTCGCCGTTGTAGTCGGGACAGGGATTGCCGGTGGGCCAGTAAAGCAGCCGGGCTTCGGGATCGTAGGTACCCGTAAGCCATGTCGCACCACAACCGTGCTCGAGAGCCCGTCCTCCCCATGTCTCCGAGCCCGGCTCGCCGGCCGCCGGGATGGTCCAGAAGCGCCAGACGTGCTCGCCAGTCGAGGCCTTATAAGCATCGAGAAAGCCTCGGACCCCTTCGTCGCCGCCGGAGACTCCGGCGATCACCAGGTCGTCAACCACTAGTGGCGCGCTGGTCGATCCATAGTTCAGGTGGGAATCGGCCATCTTGACGTCCCAGAGAAGCTGGCCCGTAAAACGATGCAGCGCGAACAGGTGCGCGTTGTCGCTGACCATGAAGACGCGATCGCCAAGCACCGCCACGCCGCGATTGATACCGCTGGCGGCGTCGCCTGCCAAGCCCTGCGAGCGAGGGCGACTGTAATGCCAGATTTCGCGGCCGCTGCCCGCATCGAGCGCGTATGCTTCATTCACGGAGGTTACATACATCACGCCGTCCACCACCACCGGTGTGACTTCGAGAGAGCGCGGCGCGCCCGGAATGGAAAACATCCACTTCGGAGCGAGGTGTTCCACGGTGCCCGTATTGATCTGGTTTAGCGGGCTGAAGCGGTTGCCGCTCTCGTTTCCGTCATACGTCGGCCACGAGCCGGGCTTGGGGTGGGCAATGTCGCCGAACGATGCGCCCGCGCCCATTTCACCGGTGGCAAGGATCGCCTCGGCGGTTGGATCGGGAATGAGCCGGCTGAGATAGGCAATCAGATCGCGCATCTCATCGGGAGTCGCCTTGATCTTCGGCATGAGAGATTTCTGGTGAACGATCTCGGTCAGGTGGTCCTTCAACAGGCGGTGCAACTGGCCGTCCGTGCCCAGCAGTACCAACTCGAAGGTGCTTTCGCTCTTGGCGATGCCGCGAATGGTCTGGCCGTCGCTGAGCCGCACGCTGACCGCGCGATAGGAAGGCACACCGCCGCCACGTCTTGCCGGGCTGCGGCCACCACCGGCTGGCGTGGCAGAGGTGGCGCCGGGATCGCGCAACGCCTGTTCGATCTGCGCCGGCCTTTGGTCACGCCCGATCGCCGAAAGATCAGGCCCTAGGATGCCGCCGCGCCCACGCACCATATGGCAACTGATGCAGGCGCCCTCCCCGTTGAAAAAGCGTTCACCCGCAACGGGATCGCCGGGCGTAGGCGCCGCCGCTGTCAGGCCGCCGGAAGGTGGCGTCTTCAGGCTCATGACGAAAGTCGCGATGGCTTCGGCTTCCTCGTTGGAAACTCGGAAGGCCGGCATTCCACCATCGGGGATGCCCTTCAGAATTACATCGCGCACCGCGTCCTTCGTCGTGGCGCGGGACCTGCGTACGTCCACGATGGTCGGCCCGTGCCCGCCCCCGGTCCCATCTTCGCCGTGGCAGCCGGCGCAGCGCTCCAGATACTGCCGTTGGCTGATGTCCGCTATCTGGGCGCCCGCACAGGACATGCAAAGCCCCCCACAAATCGCGAGCGTAAAGATTCCACTGATCGCCATGGGAGTTTTCAAGTGCTAGTGTATACAATACGGTCGGTCAGATTCCGGTCCACTTCCCTCAGACCGCCGTGAGCCCGCCATCCACTGTGAAAATGCCTCCGACACAGTAGTTCGAGTCTTCCGAAGCCGGAAAAACCGCGATACCAGCCAGGTCCTCCGGGGTCCCTAACCTGCGGGCGGGTGCGATTTCGGCGAAATGCTGGCGCATCTTGGGGTCGGCACTCCTTCGTCGCATATCTGAATCGTTTCCGTGTCGCACGGGCCCAGCAACTGTTGGCGGCGACCGACCGGTCTATCGCCGATATCAGCCTGGATACCGGTTTCTGCAACCAGAGCTACTTCGGCGTCATCTTCCGCAGGGTCACGGGGATGAGTCCGCTGGCTTACCGCATCAACCACGGCGGAAGTCTTCAGACGGCCGTGAGCCGGCCATCCACACAGTAATTCGAGTGTTCCGAAGCTAGAAACACTGCGATACCTGCCAGGTCCTCTCGCGTCCCCAGCAGCGCGCCGGTTCCGGCGAGTCTAAGCCCGCCAGCTTCCTACAACGGGACTTCACGGGCGTTTCGGTCGTGGATGCCGTGGGGCAACCGCGAGACGCTGGCGCGCTCGCACACCCGCGTCCAACTAATATCGCCATCTGGAAATGTTTGATATAACGACATTAGACCGTCTTCAGGTACGGTAGGTAAGTGGATCAATGGCGAATTACGACACGTTTGGCAGATTCTATGATGCAATCATGGGAAATCGCGCGAAGCCAACGGAGCGCCTTCTAAAGTTCATTCGCAAAGCGAGTCCAAAAGCAAAGAACGTCTTAGAGCTCGGTTGTGGCACAGGCTCGGTACTGAAACACCTGGCGAAAGAGTATGACGTCTGCGGACTGGATCTGTCCAAGACCATGCTCTCTATTGCCCAAGAGAAGGTCCCGCAGGCGAGGCTGTCACGCCAGGACATGGTGAGATTTAACTTACGCGAACCATTCGATGTGATCTGCTGCGTTTTCGACTCGGTCAACCATCTCTTAAGCTTCGCCGCTTGGAAAAAGCTCTTTGTCAACGCCTATCGCCACTTATCAGACGAGGGTACTTTCATATTTGACGTCAACACGCGCAAAAAATTGGATCGGCATATTGCTGGACCTCCTTGGGTTCACCAGTTTGGGGATAACCTCCTCATCATGAAGGTTACGGCTATAAGCAGAAATGCCGCAAATTGGAACATAAAGGTGTTTGAGCGGACGAAGGGAAATCGATATTTGCTGCATGAAGAAAACATTCGAGAGACATCCTTCCCGATGCGTAGTATCGTCCGCGAGTTAAGAGTCCACTTTCGACACGTGGAGATCATTGACCCTGACCGTAGGCGCCCTTCAGCGGAATCACACAGGCTCTACTTCGTTTGCAAGAAGTGAAGCCAAATCACGTTCCCAGATGGCACGCCCACAACGAGGACGACTACCCACCAACCGTGGTTCGGCTCTCAACTTTGCACAGATTCGCCGAAGGCAATTGCGCAAATAAACCTGCCAGCCTGTCCGTACGCTCCCCGGAAACGCGTTCGAGTAAGTTACTGGCCACCCATCCGGCCGCGAAGATGATCTCCTCGAAGGGACTTTTGGACAACGCGGCTGTCGCAAGTTCCGGGTAACGCGTCATCCGGCCGGAACCAGCGTACTTTCCGGTAACTCTGTAAGTGGCCATCATGCACGTAAATACTGGGATTATCGACGAGACACCTGCTCCCAGCCCCGTGGAATAAATCACCACGTATTGGCCGCGCGTCGCCGACTGTCGCCGCCACTTGCTGGGGGCCGATTTGGACGCCGTCTGCGGCCAGATGTTCCTCGATCCCTGATCCCAAAAAAATCTGGCGGCGAGCTTCGTGCCCGCCGCCAGGAAAATAATGTCACGCGGCCAGGGACCTAGTGGAAATTCTTCCAGAAGAAGTTGATCCAGGCGGCGTGGCCCGTGGCTGAACTGGCCGTGGACAACACATCGTTATCCGGATAGGGCGTATTTTTCTCGCGCATGGTGAGTTGCACGGTCGCAGCCGTGCTATAGGGTATTGCTTTCCCTCCCGGGGGAAAAACGTACGCGTTTACCATCCCGAAACTTCCATAGTTGGCGAAATCGGGAAGCGAGCCGCTAATCGTAGGCCGTTCCACGATCCACTCGGCTGTGCTGCCTTTGAAACCGAAGCCCTTCCCGAGCGGCGTGGGGGAGTGGTATTCCTGCCCCGAAGTACTGTCACCGATTGAGAACCAGGCGTAGCCGCCACTCGGGTTGATCTTTCCGGTTGAATCGCCGACCCACAGATTGACGTACATCAGATCCGAACTGTTGACGCCGAAAAGTTCCACCGAGGTTGGCTCGTTCGGTAGTACCTCGGTCCAAACATAATAGTTAGTGGCCGTCCCAAATGGATATATGTACTGGGCATCTTGTTCCGTTCCCGCCTGCACCAAATCGCTCAAGTTATAACCGTCCAGCCCAACCCAGACGGACGAGTAGCATGGCTGACCGGAAGGGTCGGCACTCACAAAGGGGACCCTCCACGAGCCGTCAATTGACCCATAACTGTCCTTCACGCCCGTGGCAACGAAACCGCTCCAGTGGGAGTTGGAGGACGTGCCCTCCGTGACGCTTAGTGTGGGGTGAGAAATGTCGGCACGGTTCACCGAATGCGGTGGGAGAGTCGTCATGGGCTGGGAAACATGATTGAGCCACGCGGCGTAAGCGTCGGGCGATTCCGAGGAGTCGGGGCGAGGGGGGTAGCCTTGGGCGATGACTTCTTCGTCGGAGAGCTGCCGCGCAGCCTCATCTGTCAGCGCGGGCCGAACCTTCGAGCCCTTTGGCGCGGGTATGACGCTATCGGGCGTTGGCATGTCCGCGGTGGGAGTTTCGGCGATGTGCAAATGCAGCGGGTGGGTCGTGACCGCCGCCGATGTGGTGCAGTCCATTTGCAGGTCCGCATCCTGGATGTCCTGGTCCGGGGTGAAGTGGAACCGTACGTACCCCTCGATATTTCCATACAGCCGCATAGTATGGGACGGGTCCTTGACGCCCGCGGCATGCAAGTCGCAAGCCGCGTCGGGTTCGGCCTGGAGAACCACCGGGGTGGGGACGTCAGGCGGAATGGTGAAGTGCTTCTCCGGAACGATCCGTGGCGTGCCGGGATTCTGGGCTGAGGCGGGTACCGTCAGCCCGCTGATGACGATCGCCGCGCAAGCGGCGAAGCGAACGTTGCGAACTACCTGATGTTTCGACATGGAATTTTCCTCCGTTTCACCGAGTCGGGTGCCGAGTTCGGGTGCCCCGATCTCTCTCACCCTATAGGGCGGAAGAACTGAGGAGAAACTGTAACGGGCGCCAAGAAAAATATCAGAATTTCGGGTCGCGGGGCAGTTGGGCGAGGCGCCTGGATCAGCGCGCCGTCACCGCACGACGTCACGCGCCTTCAGCGAGCCTGGAGCCACTCTCTACAGAATGGCCGGCTGCGTTCAATCGGAGTGGGTGGCGGCGCTGTCGGCTGCTTCATAGCCCGGTAGCCGACGTGGGGCTCCGCCAGCACATTTTCCGATAAGCTCCGATGAAGTGGGGTTATCGGAGAGTGTCCCGCGGCAGTTTTGTCTGGAATCGTCGGCTATCCGGATATGGACCAGAAAACGGCGTTCGAGGAAATTGCCCCGACGCAACAAGAAACCGACTGGCTTTGGCAATCCCCACCGCCGCAGCCACCGGATAGCTTTCAGACGGCCGTGAGCCCGCCATCCACCGTTTTGACTACCGATACCAAATTCGAAGCAAGTTAAGTTACTTCACCGGGCGTCCAGCAACAGCACCCAGTCGCTATCCCCATCGTGATTCTTTGCTGGTGGTGTGAATGAATGGCTGCCGCTTTTCGGGAAGGGACTGCCAGGAACGTCCTGGTAAGAGCCGATTGTCGGATCGAACCATCGCGCGCGGGTTGAGCCTCGTAGGACCCCCATGTTGACCGTGATCGTTCGACCAGTCGGCATGTAGACCACGACCAGGCTTCCATCAGGTGTTTCGGCCGCGGTCGAGTAATCACTTTCACTGACGCGCGTTTGCAGGGTTCCGTAGGTTCCATATCCGGCGGTTAGAATCGCATGGTCCTGGTCCGGAACAAGATCCTGCCACGGCAGGGCGGTAAAGAATTCCTTCCAGATTTTGAGTTGCGCGACTCCGGGCGTATCAATGTGGCTTTGCCAACCGGCTTTAAACGACCACGTGTAGGCATTGCCGTAAAACTGTCCGATGCCGCCGGACAACATCGTCCAATAGTCCTCGCGCCGTAACACCGCGGGAGTTCCGAAATCGGGCGGCTTTCCGACGTTTTCCAGATCGTAATGCGCCTCCACCAGGTAGGTCGGGGCCGGCGGTTTCTGGTTGTAACTGTGGAGCATCTGCATGTAGGTCGGCGAATAGGCGTAAGTGCTATTGAGATCGCTGAGCGGGATCCACGTCGGATCGTCAAATGACGAGCTATTGAACACGTTCAGTTCCACGGTCTGCAGCTGGTCCGGATCGACGGAATGGATACCCTTGGCCACAGCTTGCACCAGCGCGTCGTCAGTCGAATTCTTCCAGCTATTAAAATCATTGCCATTCAGCCAAAGAACATTGGCATAGCGTTCGTAACGTTTGCCGAGATATTGCCCATAAGCAAAGGCCGCGCTGGGACCGTTATTGCGCAGGGTCGGCAGCCACCCGATCGTTTCTATGGGATCCAGGAAGACGGCTTGATGGTGGCGAGCCGCGATCTCTACGATGTGGTCGAGACGCGCGAAGTACGCTTCATTGGGTTTGCTAAGGTCGTAGTGCTGGAAGTCTGTTCCCCCACGGACAAATCCCAAGAAGGGCCGTAATCCGTCGGGAGTCGTGGCATTGACGTTATCGGGATAGTCATGACCCGCACAGGTGACGTCGATCCAACCCGCCGTATTGAACCCATTCGTCTCGCGGTCGGCAAAATAGAATTCCGCATCCTGCTCGCTTAACCGTCCCATCAGTCCCTGCGGCGTATCGCCGGCGATGAGAAACGGTGCGTTCTTTTGATCAACGAGATATCGCCGGTTCGCGCTCACCTTGAGTGGAAAAACCGGCGCGCTCGAACCGGGCGAAGCACCGGCCTTTAACTTCGCGATGCCTGCCCCGGCCGCTGTAACTGTGAGCAGGATAACCACCGTCCAACTGATGCGGTAACGTTCGATAGTCATGTGTTATTCACCACCCCGGACAGCTTTCAGACCGCCGTGAGCCCGCCATCCACTGTGAAAATGCCTCCGACACAGTAGTTCGAGTCTTCCGAGGCCAGAAAAACCGCGATACCAGCCAGGTCCTCCGGGGTCCCTAACCTGCGGGCGGGTGCGATTTCGGCGAAATGCTGGCGCATCTTGGGGTCGGAAAGTTCAGTGGCATTCATGGGCGTGTCGATCGTACCGGGCACAATCGCGTTCACGCGGATGCCGTCCGGTGCATAGTCCGCCGCCATGGCCCGCATCAGACCGACCACGCCGCCCTTACTGGTGCTATACGCAGTTAGGCGCGTGAAGCCAAATATGCCGGTGGGCGAGGCCATGTGGATGATGGATCCGCCGCCCTGCCGGAGCATGGCCGGAATCACGTATTTCGAGCACAACCAATATCCGCGCAGATTCACCGCCATGGTGCGATCCCAAGTTTCGTTCGTCAGCTCGTGAGCGCGCGTTTCCTCGTGGATCAGCAGAATCCCGGCATTGTTGCACAAGACATCGATTCTGCCGTAGCGATCGAGGGTTTTTTGCGCCATGGATTTCACCTGCGCCTCGTTGGAGACGTCGGTTTCGATGAAGACCGCGCTGCCGCCGGCCTCACAAATGGCTCGCTCCGCGCCAGCCCCGTTCGCCGTGTCGATTTCCGCAACCACTACCGACGCTCCCTCACGGCCGAATCGTTCCGCAATTCCCCGTCCGATCCCCGCCCCCGCGCCGGTCACGATGGCGACTTTGTTCTTTAACCGCATGCTCCCCTCATTGTTCAATGTTGAAGACCCGTTCCACCTCGCCGTTGCGGATTCCGAACATCCGCCGGTGAAGATTGACGGTGCCGTCGTGATACTGCACCACCATTTCGATCTTGTCCCCTACCTCTACATCCACCGCCGGATCCTGGATTTCAATAGGCGCGTGCTCGGCGTGCAGAGCTTTGACCGTCAGGCCGGCGATCCCCTTCACCGACGGCAGCCCGCGTTCCCCGCTGATCACCTTGCACCCGGCGTCCACGACCAGCCGTTCTCGCGCCGTCTTGCTGATGACCGTAGCCAGAACGCTCAGAGCGACCTGGAAGTCCGAAACCACCGGAGCATACCACGTGTCCATCAGCAGATACGAACCCGCCTGGTTCTCGGTAACGCCTGGGAATGCGCCCGCAATCGAGTAGTCTCCCGTACCCCCGCAACTCACGATTCCAACCGGAATGCCCTGCGATTCGATCAGGTTTCGGGTTTGTACCAGAGCCTGCATGGCCTCGGTTACCACGCGCTGCTTCTCCGGACCCGGGGGCCGCGATTGCAAGTGCCCCTCGTAACCCATCACGCCACGAAATTTCAGACCCGACGCGACCACGAGTTTGGCCAGCGAAGCCGCCGCCTCCCCAGGCGGAACGCCGCAGCGTTTTAGCCCTAAGTCAACATCAACCACCACGTTGACATCGGCTTTCGAGTTTCGTGCGCATCGGGCCATGTCAGCGACGACCTTGGGATTATCGACCGCGACGATCACCGGAACTTCGCGGGAGAACTCCACAAATCGCGCCACCGGTTCGTCGCCGGCAATCTCGTTGGCGATCAAAATATCGCGGATCCCGAACTTCGCCAACCGCTCGGCCTGCCAAAGCCTGGCGCAAGTGATTCCGATGGCGCCGTGCTCCATCTGGCGAGCAGCCAATTCCAACACCCTATGGTTCTTAAAATGTGGGCGAAGCTTGGCCGGCCGGTTGCAAAAAAACCGTGCCATAGTTTCCAGGTTGCGCTCCATCAAGTCGAGGTCGACGAGGAGCGCGGGCGTTTCGATGTCCGTCTTTCTGAGCTTCGCCAAATCAGGCACTGAGCTTCCTCCGGAAACCGCCCGTCTGGACGGCCAGGTACAAGATACCTGCCACGGTCCACAGCGCCCCCAGCCGCATGGCCAGAGGCGAGATGCTGAGCCAGATGTAGAAGCAAATTACGAATCCAGCCAAGGGACATATGAGGTTAGCCCAGAGCCGGGAGATGCCTCGCTCGCCCCGTCGCACGAAGTAATGGCTCAACACCGAAAGGTTGACCGCCATGAATCCCAAACACGCTCCAAAATTGACCAATTCGGCGGCTTCGTCGAGATCCAGCAGCGCGGCGCCAATCGCGGCAATGGCACCCATCAACAGCACACTATAGATTGGTGTGCGCAGCACTGGATGCACGTAGCCGAACAGGCGGTGTGGCAACCGGCCGTCGCGCGCCATGCCAAACAAGAGGCGCGACGCGCTCGCCTGGCTGGTGATCCCACTGGCCCAGGCCTGAGCGATCACAAGGAAAGCAATTAAATAGAACAAGCCCGGCCCGCCGATTAGCCGCCCAATATCGGAAAAAGCCGTTTCGATGGGCGAGAACCGTGTATAATCCGGCCAGATCAGTTGGCCCAGATACGTTTGCAAGATGAAAACGGTCCCGGCCACGAAACACACCAGGACCGTCGCTCGCGCGATGTTTTTCTGGGGATCTTTAGCGTCCTCCGCTAACGTCGAGATCCCGTCGAAACCCAGAAACGACAGTACCGCGATAGGCGTGGCCGACATCACCGCAGCCAACGAAAAATGCGGAGCATCGTAGAACGGTTTCAACGATAGCAGCGTTCCCTCGCCTGTTCCGCCAACCAGCGCCCGCACCGCCGCCGCCACGAACCACACGATGGAGACCGCCAGAATGGCATTGAATGCTATGGTCGCCCGCGACGTCATCTCAATCCCGCAGAGGTTGATCCCGGTAACGGCGGCGGCAGTGATCACAACCCAAACGAGATACGGCACCGCGGGAACAAGTTTGTTTGATGTGACGGCGGCGATGATGACGCACAGCATGGGCATCAGCAAGTAGTCCAAAATCATGACCCAACCGGCCATGTAACCGGCGGCGGGATGGATCGCGCGCGACGCGTAGGCGTAAGTCGAACCGGCCTCGGGAAATGCCGTCGCCATACGCCCGTAACTCACGGCGGTGAAGCTGATCGCGAACATCGCGATGAGATAAACCAGCGCGAAATGACCCTGCGCTTTCACCGACCCGACACCGAAAAACGTGTACGGGGCGGTCGGCCCGACGAACGCCAATCCAAATAACACCAGAGCCCAGAGCGACAGCACGGGCCGAAAACTGCCGTGTGCGGCAGTCTCGGGGTGCACGGACTCAACGGGAGCTTTCATTGCTCTCTCAGCCGGCGATACCGGCCGGTTCCGGGGTCGCCTTTCGCTGCTGATCCACTTCGCTTTGTATGAACTTTACGGTGTCTTCTACAATTTCCAGCATGCGCTCGAAGTCCGTGGGCGGCGTGGTCAGAGGCGGCTTGAACTTCAACACGTTGCCGCCGATGCCGCCGAATTGCGTGATCAAACCACGGTCCAGCGCGAATTCCCAGGCTTTGCGGCAGGCGGCCGTGGCCGGCGCCTTGGTCTGGCGGTCTTCCACGAAATCGACGCCAATGAACAGGCCAGGGCCGCGGACATCGCCGATCACCTCGAATCGTCGCGCAAGGTGCCGGAAACACTCGGTCGCCTGAGCTCCTAGTGTGCGGGCCCGTTCGGCGAGGTTTTCCTTCTCTACAATGTCCAGCACGGCGAGGCCGGCGGCGGCCGAAAGCGGCTGGTTCATGAACGTGAGCATGTGCCAGCCGTCCAGCTCCAGGCCATTTGGAATCAAGTCTTTGCGGGTAATGAAGGCGCCAATAGGCACCCCGCCGCCCAGAGCCTTCCCGGCCACCAGGATGTCTGGCCGCACATCGAAAAGATCACAAGCCCAGGTTGTGCCGCAACGGCATAAACCGGTTTGAATCTCGTCGACGATTAGGAGAATTCCGCGCTCCCGGCAGACCTGCTGGATGCCGTGATAGTATTCCGCCGGGAAGACCACGTGGCCATTGGGCCCTTGCACGATTTCCATTACTAGCGCGGCAACCTGTCCGGAGCTGGCCCCATCCAGATCGGCTTCGAGCGCATGAACCGCGGCGCCACAGCCCTCGGAACCTTCGCCCAAAGGCGGGCGGTAAGCGTCCGCTGAGGGGATTTGGCGAAAAGTCGGCCACCGCACCGCGCCCGGCACCCATTTCCGCAGGTTCGGCATGCCGGTAAGACCCATGGTGGCAAGCGACATGCCGTGGTAGCTTCCAGTGAGCGACAATACCTCTGTGCGGCCGGTGGTGCGGATCGCGAATTTGATGGCCGCTTCGACTGCCTCGCCGCCGCCCACGCAGAGAAATGTCTTGCTTAACCCGGGTGGTGCTATCGCGGCCATCCGGGCGCAAAACTCGATCACCGGTATGCTGTCGTGGAGAATGTTGGTCGAAGGCAATTTCGCCATTTGCCTGGCGACGGCTTCGGCGACGGCTGGATGAGCGTGGCCGACCATGGCGGGCCCCGCCGAACCCGACATTGTGTCCAGATAGAGCTTGCCGTGGACATCCCACAACCGCGACCCTTGTGCGCGCTCGAAAATCAGCGACTTTTCCCGCCGGATGCCGTGCAGCACGTATTCGTTGGATAAGGCTTCGTAGTCCATACCGTTTCCGACCGTCCTTTGTAGCGCAAACGTAGGCCCAGTATCTATCAAAAAACCACAAATTTCTGTTGTAAGTCCGTGACAGCCCGCTGGCAGCGAGCGACTTATGCTTTTCCAACAAAACGAACGCGGAAGGTGATATACGCCCCTGCCGTCCCCCGACTAGCTTAGCTATTCTGTCTAGAAACCCATTGCTCCGCTTTCATCTGACAATTGTAGTTGGTGCGCTTGTATGTGCATGCAGGGCTCCCGCAGCCGGCCCGTACCCCGTCCGCATCGGCCCGGACCATCGCCATCTCGTCGACCAAAGTGGCAAGCCATTTCTGATCCAGGGTGACGCGCCCTGGTCCCTCATTTCGGGACTCACCACAGAGGAAGCGGAGCTATATCTCGACACGCGACGGCGCCAGGGGTTCAACTCGATCATCGTCAACCTGATTGAACATAAATTCCGCGGGCCGGTGAACCGGTATGGCGACGGCCCGTTCGCGACGCCCGGCGATTTCTCGAAGCCTAACGAGAAATACTTCGAGCACGCCGACAGGATCATACACATGGCCGCGGAGAGAGGCATGCAAGTGTTTCTCGCACCGATTTACCTGGGCTACATCGGGACCGATGAAGGCTGGATCGAAGAAACGCTGGCTAATGGCCCCGAGAAGTGTCGCGAATGGGGCCGCTACGTCGGCAAACGCTATCGGGATTTCGACAACCTGGTATGGCTGATCGGCGGCGACCGCAATCCCGACAAGGCGCGCGAAGACGTGGACGCGATTGTCGCCGGCATCAAGGAGTTCGATAACCGGCACGTGTTCACGGCGCACTGCCACCCGGAGAACTCGGCGATTGACCAGTACAGAAACGATGGCTGGCTGGAACTGAATAGCACCTACACTTACGGAATCGTCCATCGAATGTTGCTCGCCGACTACAATCGAAAACCGGCGATGCCGTTTTTTCTGACGGAATCAACGTACGAAGGCGAGCACAACGCTTCGGCGGTTCAAATCCGCAGGCAAGCATATTGGGCGATTCTGTGCGGCGCGACCGGGCAGTTCATGGGGAATCGTCCTGTGTGGCTGTTCGATCCGGGATGGCAGGCGGCGTTAAATTCCACCGGAGCACAAGACATGACACGGTGGGGAGAGCTGTTTCGCTCGCGGCCCTGGTACGAGCTCGTCCCCGACGAAAAGCACGAAGTAGTGGTCGACGGGCTGGGTGAGTTTCGAGGGCTGGATTATCTGGCTGCGGCGCGTGCGCCAGATGGCGGAACAGTGATCGCCTATATGCCGACGGCGCGAACTATTACCGTCGACATGTCAAAAGTGGCCGGAAAGCGTGCGAAAGGATCCTGGTTCAACCCGCGTACGGGCAAGTGGGATTCCGCCCAAGATTCCCACGCAGAGGGGAAGCGGCAATTTACTCCGCCCGGGGAAGGTGACTGGGTGCTTTTGCTGGAGCAGGTCAAGTAAGAGTAGCTTCAGCTTAGGCGGCCTTTCTCCCTGGTAGTAAACTCTTCCCATGGTCTTCGCCAAGCAGGCCTCCGGCATTTGCTTGAGAGAAGGGGATTTAGCAACACTGCGAGGTCCACTCCCCAAAGCCGGTGCTCAATTCGGAGCCTAAAGCGTGCATGCCATTGTTGGGTGGCCGACCGCCTGGTTAATGCAGTGTCGCGAGCAACGCGCGCGGGCCGTCCATGTGGCCTCCTGGCGGATCAGTTCGATAGACCAAATCCCAAGGCCCGTTATACAGATGGGACGGATTAAGCGGCGCACCAAGCACGACAACCAATCGAAGGCGGGCGCGTTCGGCGGCCGCCAGTGCGTTGATAATATGCAGCACGTTGTAGCCGCCGCCCGAAAATCCATAGAGCGCGGTAACAGTCGGGTCGCGACTAAACTCAGCCAAGGCCATTTGAGTTTGCGGACTGTTCGCGCCGGTCGCGCCCGCCACATCCAGCACTTGCCCGACATAGCCTTTGCGGCGCGCGTATTCGAGCGCAGACGGTTCGTCCAACGCTCCGCGCGGCCAATCACGTCCGGCAAAGTGCCCGGCAATGCCGCGTAAGATCAGCATCGTCTCAGACATTGCAAGCTCATCCTTCCAGCCTTTGCGGAGGGCGTCAACAGGGATATCTTACCAATCCCCCGTGTCTCGCCGGATGCGGCCATCCGCAGCCGGTCGAGCGCCCCTCGCCTGCCACGGGTCAAAACACGCCCGCGGAGTTGTTCATCGCGCCGAAGCTCTTGAAGATTTTGCGCACTTGCTACGGGAACAGAATCACACCTCGACCTTCTCGACAACGCCGCTGATACCTGTCGTGCACAGCCCATGCCACAAGCGATCAGGCACGGTCCAGACGGCGTTGTGGGAAGTTGAGCGCGCACTTTGACGTAGGACGCGCGATTCGTCGACATAATTCAGTCAGGCCCCTCTCGCTCTCACTCCGGCCGTACCAGCATCTTCACGTGCTTGTCTTTCTCGTGGAGCAGTCCGTGGTAGCCTTTGCCGACCAGGTCGTCGAGGCCGATGCGGTCGGTGATGAGCAAGTCGCCGCGGAAGCGGGGGTCGGTCATGATGCGGATGGTTTCGTCGTAGAGGCCGTAGCCGCTCATGCTGCCGGAGATCATTTTTTCGCGGAAGACCACGTCGGTCAGGTCGATGGCGGCGGGCTTTTCGAAAACGCCCATGATCACGAGGCGCCCACGCGTGCGGGTCACTTTGGCGGCCATGAGGACCGAGGCGGGCTGGCCGGCGCACTCCATGACCAGATCGAAGCCCTGGCCTTCGGTGATTTCCCGCGCGCGTTTCTCGGGATCTTCGCGCAGCGGATTGATCACCTCGTCGGCGCCGCAGAGTTTCGCGGCTTCAATGCGCCGTTCCGCCATCTCTATCGCGACCACTTGCTTCACGCCACGAAGGCGCGCAGCCATCAGAGCCATCAGGCCGATTGGCCCGGCGCCAACAATGGCTACGCGGTCCTCCGCACCCGGCTCACCCTGTGCGACGGCGCGCACAGTGGACGAGAACGGCTCAACTAGCGCGCCAATCTCGTCGGAAAGGGCCGGTGTCAGGTGATAGCACTGGTAGGCGTTCAGGTTCAGACGTTCGGCAAGTGCGCCGCCGGTCCAGGAAGTGCCGAGGAAGGCGACTTGATCGCACTGCGCCATCGAGCCCGTTCGGCACCAGCGGCACTTTCCGCAGCCGATGATGGGGCAAGCCGCGACGCGATCGCCGACCGCGAAATTCGTGACGCCCTCGCCGACGGCGGTGACTTCGGCGGACATCTCGTGGCCAATAATGACTGGCGCTTGCACGCCGGTTATGGGATGCGGGTGGTTGAGCGGAATGTAAAGCGGACCGCCTAGATATTCATGCAGGTCCGTACCGCAGATGCCGCACCACGCCACCTTGACCTGCACCTGGCCGGGCGGAGGCGCGGACGGTTCCTGCACTTTCTCGATGCGGACGTCCTGGCGTCCGTGCCAGACCGCGGCTTTCATTCGCTCTCTTTTTTCATGTAAAGCACAGAGGGGCCCATGAATGGCGTGGCGAAGGTTAGCTGCTTTCCGGCAGTGACACTGCCGCCGGGCGTGATGGCGCCTTCCTCGGGATGCATCCACTCCACGCGGAATCGTCCCTGGGCGTGCGAGAGATCCACATCAGCGCGATCGCCTTCGGGGAAATATACCAGGAACTCGCGCTCCGGATTCGCCAGGCAATACGTGGTTGATGTCAAGTCGTTCTGCGGCGTCATGGATGCTAGATCCATGCGGAGCGAATAGGCGCGTGTGTGGCCGATGGCTTTGCGCACGGGTTCCCAGGTCCAATCGTCACGCCGGTTGAGGTCGCGCAGCGGATAGCCGGGCCGTGGCCCCCAGTTCACTTCCGGGCACGGGCCGCCCGCGATCGGGTCCCAACTGTCCATGAGCAGCGTGTTGTGCCCGCGGACGAAGCTCTTCCACGCCCAGGCAACCGTGCCGCCGTGGCCCCAAAGGTGATCGGTATCGTTCACACTAACTTTCTTACCATCCCAGGCGGGCGGGCCGAATTGAAAATTGTGGCCAAAGGGCGAGACCCATTCCGCCGGGCTGGCCATCATCTCTTCCATGCGCTCGACGCCGGCACCGGTCAGGCCCACAGGGTGCCGCTTGCCCTTTTCGGTTTCGAGCTTATGCATGGTGTCAACCACCCACCAGTCCCAGTCTTTGCCGCCGCCTTCGTTGACGACTTCATAGAGCACATTGTCGAGATCGTCCACGGTATCGACGATCTTTTTCATGTAAGCTGCCTGCTGCTCGCGCACTTGCGGGTCTTCGAGGTCCGGCTGGCCGTCACCGTTGCGGTCGCCATTCACGCCGTTGATGTTGTTTTGAGAGTTATAAGGATGGCCCGACCAGGTTTGCTGCCCGCAATTGTGCGGCCGGTTGTAGCTGAAGCCCTGGAAGAGCTGGACGGCGCAGTAAATGCCTCGGTCGCGGCATTCAGTAACACGCGCACGCATACGGTCGAAATACGCGGGGTTGAATTTTTTGAGATCGAACTTGAGGCCGCCGTCGAGGGCGGTGCCGGGGCCAGTGCGCACATAGAGAGTGGGTTCGAACAGGATCTTGTCCGGTGTCCAGGGCGCCCAGGCGGATTGCTGCCATCCCCACAGGCGCATGAAGTTGTGGTTGTGGCCCAGCATCATGGCGAGGTAGGCCTGCCAGCCGAAGATGGGGACGGGCGCGACGCCGGTGTCCTGCAAGTTGGCCCAAGTGTGGGCACCGGTGAGGAAGATGGGCCGGCCGCTATCGTCGGTGAAATAGCGCGGGTTTTGCGGATGCACTCGCAGTGGTCCTGTCGCCGGGCGCACGATCTGCGCCTGAATGGGCTTCCAGGAACTCGCTGCCGCACCGCAAGCCGCCGCCGTTTTCAAGAAATCGCGCCGATGCATGATTGTTCTCTCCCTAAGCCAGTTGCCCGCCATCTACGAACAGCAACACGCCATTGATGTAGGCGGCATCCTCCGACGCCAGGAAAAGGGCTGGGCCGGCTACGTCCTCGGGCGTTCCCAAGCGGCCGAGCGGTATGAGACCCCTTTCCGGATCATATTTTTTCATTGCTTCCGGGTTGTTCAACAACGGTTCAGTCAGGCGGGTTTTGATGAACCCAGGACCGAGCGCGTTGGAGTTGATACCGTAAGGACCGAGCTCGCGTGCCAGGGTCTTGGCAAGAAGAAACACGCCTGATTTCGAGACATTGTAGTGCGCGAGGGTGGCCTCCGCATCCCAGCAGTTGGTAGACGCCATGAAAACCAGCTTGCCGCGCTTGCGGGCGACCATGTGGGGGGCAACGGCTTTGGAAACCAGGAACGCGCCACGCAGGTTCGTATCTATGGTGTCGTCCCAGGTCTCGGCGGAGATTTCCAGAAATGGAACGGAGGGAGCAATGCCGGCCACATACATCAGTATGTCGATTCGGTCGTGCCAGTCCAGAACCTGCTTTACCATGGTTTGAACCTGGCTGGAGTCGCGCACGTCGCAGGGCAACGACCGCGCATCGGATCCGGCGGCACAGATCTCGCGAACGGTAGTGTCGGCCGCGGGGCAGTCGACATCAGCAATTACAACGTGGGCGCCTTCCCCGCCTAAGCGCGTGGCAATCGCCTTTCCAATACCCTGAGCGCCGCCGACAACCAGCGCCACCTGGCCTGTGAAACGCGCCATTCCGTTCGAGTGCTGATCAGCCATCCCGTCTGTTTCCCTCTAGGTAAAGTATTAGCCGGCGTGCCGGCAGTCTGTAATGATCGCCTAAATTTTTGTTGCGGCACCACGCTCGGAGGGAGCCAGGCGCATGCCGTGGGATTTCAAAAGTCTTTCAGAGTATTCTTATATCCATCCTGGCCGGGTCCATAGGACGCTTGGTGGGTCTGGCGGGCCAGGCGAGGCATGCCTCGCCCCTACTGTCCTGATGGTGGGAGGGATTTGGGCGTTGAGGCTTAAGGGAAAAGTGGCCTTGGTGACGGGCGGGGCATCGGGCATTGGCAAGGCGACAGCCGAGTTGTTCGCCCGGGAGGGCGCGCGCGTGGCGGTTGCCGACTACAGCGGGGACGGACAGCATACGGCGCAAGCCATCAATGCGTCCGGCGGAGATGCGATATTTGCGCAGGTTGACGTGTCAGACACCGCGCAGGTCACCCGCATGGTGGAAGAGGTGCTCAGAACGTATGGACGCATCGACGTTCTGTTCAACGGCGCGGGAGTACTCCTTTATGGCACGGTACTTGATACCGACGAGCAGGCTTGGCATCGCGTGCTGTCTATCAATCTGACAGGAACGTATTTATGCTGCCGGGCGGTTTTGCCCCACATGATCCGGCACGGTGGTGGGTCGATCATAAATGTGGCATCGACGGTGGGCGCACATGATGCCTGCGCGAACGCCGTGGCTTACGTAACCTCCAAAGGTGGCGTGACGATGTTCACGAAAGCAATGGCGATCGACCATGCCAGGCAAGGGGTGCGCGTGAACGCGCTGGTTCCGGGCGCTACCGATACGCCCATGATTCGAAAGGCACTCTCGCCGGAAGCATTGGATGCGCTGGCGGCGTCACACCCGATCGGGCGTTTGGGGCGGCCCGAAGAACTGGCGAAGGCCGTGTTGTTTCTGGCCTCAGACGATGCCTCGTTCGTAACCGGGACTGCCATGTACGTGGATGGGGGACAAACAGCGAAGATCTGACCGTAGTTTTACGAGAGGAATTTCGCAAGAGTGATGAGTGTTTCCACGGGACAGGGAGCAAGTGTCGAGACTGTTGGCCGGCTGAAGCGGGTTCTTTCAGTCTGGGATCTGATTCTGTACGGGATCGTGGCGGTTACGCCGAGTGCTCCGGCCACGGTTTTCGGCCTCGCGGAGCTGCGGTCACATGGGCACGCGGTGGTTACCATTTTGGCGGCGATGGTGGCCATGGTACTGACGGCCATCAGCTACGGGAGGATGGCAGCACTCTATCCTTCGGCAGGTTCGGCTTACACATACGTGGGGCGCGGGCTGCATCCGTATTTGGGATTCGTTTCGGGCTGGGCCATGCTGCTGGATTACGTAGTCAGCCCGCTGTTCTGCGTGATTTATGGGAGCCTGGCTTTACAACGCGCGGTTCCGGCCCTGCCTTATCCAATTTGTGCCGCGCTTTTTGCCGGTGGCATCACGTATCTCAACCTGCGCGGGATACACTCCACGACGCGCGCCAACCAGGTATTGCTGGTATTTATGTTCGTGGTGTTGATTAGCTTTATCGTTCTTGCTGTACGCTACATGCTCGCGCGCTATGGATTGGCGAGCTTGTTTACGGTGAAGCCGTTCTATGACCCTCGAACCTTTAATGTACGGGACATCGCGGGGGCTACTTCATTCGCGGCGCTTACCTATCTGGGGTTCGATGCGGTGACCACGCTGGCCGAAGATGTGAAGAATCCACGCCGGAATGTGATGCTGGCTGCCGTATCGGTGTGCGCATTCACTGGCATATTCGGCGGGTTGCTGGTGTACCTGGGGCAACTCGTCTGGCCCGATTACAACACTTACTCCAATATAGAGACGGCATTCATAGAGGTCACGGGGCGCGTAGGGGGCGTATGGCTGTTCCAGGCCATGGCGATTCTGCTGGTGGTGGCGAACATCGGAGCAGGGATGACCACGCAGGTTGGTGCTGCGCGCCTGCTATTCGGCATGGGACGCGACGACGTGATTCCCCGGCGTTTCTTCGCGCACCTGCATCCGGTGCGTAATACTCCGAACCGCAACATCTGGCTGATCGGGATCCTGGCGTACGCGGGGGCGCTGGTGATGAGCTATGAGCTGACGGCGGAGATTCTAAACTTCGGAGCATTCCTGGGATTCATGGGAGTGAACCTGGCAGTGTTGTGGCAGTTCTGGGTGCGGCGGGCTGAGGGACAGTCAAGGGAATTTTTTGCCGATATCGTGCTGCCGGGCTTGGGATTCCTGTTTTGCACCGTGATTTGGTTGGGACTCGGCGCGCCCGCCAAGATCGCCGGCGGCATCTGGTTCGTGATCGGCCTTTTTGTCCTGGCCACGCACACGCGCGGCTTCCGGCAGGCGATTGTGTTGCCCGACCCTGCCAATTACGAATGAACTCGAGGAGATGCGCGGATGAAAATGAAAAAGTTCATCAATAAGCCCGAAAACATTGTGGCGGAACTGCTCGCAGGTTTCGCTCTCTCGCATCCTGGCCAGATCCGGCTGGTGGGCAGTAACCTGGTGGCGCGTGCTGTGCCAAAGGCCAAGGGTAAGGTGGGCGTGGTGACGTTGGGCGGTAGTGGGCATGAACCGGGCTTGAGCGGGTTCGTAGGGGAAGGGATGCTGGACATCAGCGTGGCGGGCGAGATCTTTGCCGCTCCCGGCGCGCCGCGTTGCCTCGAAGCGATCCGGTTGGCGAACAATGGCGCCGGTGTTCTGTTTATTGTGTTGAATCACGCTGGGGACGTGCTCTCCGCGAATCTCACCATGGAGATGGCTAAACGCGAGGGATTGAACGTCAAAATGACTCTGACTCACGAGGACATTTCCGGCGGAACGGATCCCGAAGACCGGCGGGGGCTGGTTGGGTTTCTGCCGGTATATAAGGTTGCGGGGGCCGCTGCCGAAGAAGGCCAGCCGCTCGACGCTTGTTGCGAGATCGCGGAGCGGATGGGGCGCAACATGCGGACGCTGGCCGTGGCGGTCGCGACGGCCACGCATCCCTCGACGGGCCAGCCGATATTCGAGCTCGGTGACGACGAAATGGAAATCGGCATGGGGCAGCACGGAGAAGCCGGCACAGGCCGCATGAAACTGAAGACCGCCGATGAGACCGCGGAGATCATGCTGGACATGCTGCTGAAGGATCTGGACGTCAAAGCCCGGGAAGAGTTGCTGGTCATCGTTAACGGCGCGGGCGCTACCACGCTCATGGAATTGTTCATCCTGTTCCGGCACGTCGATCAGGTCCTGAAGGCCAAAGGTATAAAACTTGCGCGCGCCAAAGTCGGCGAGTTCATCACCACGCAGGAGCAGGCGGGGTTTCAACTGATGATCGCGCGCTTGGATAACGAGTTAATTCGCCTGTGGGACGCGCCTAGTAATGCGCCGTATTTCGTGGTGCGATGACGAGTGGTATCAGCAAAGCCGATTTCGCGCGCATGATTGCGGGAGCGGCCGCGACCATCCGTTCGCAACATGCCGTGCTGAGCGAACTGGACTGCGCGGCCGGGGATGGCGATCATGGCGCGACCATGCTGCGCACGGTGGACAGGCTGGAGAAGGCGTTTGCGCCGGGAGGGCCGGAAGATCTGAAGACGTGCCTGAAGGATGCGGGCTGGAGTGTTCTGGGAGTGGATGGGGGGGCATCGAGTTCGCTGCTTGGCGTTTTCTTTGGTGGGATGGCGGATGCCGCGGCGAACGATATGACCGGGATGTTCGAGGCCGGTCTTGCGGCTTTGCGAAAGCAGACCAAAGCCCAGCCGGGGGATAAGACTATGATGGACGCCCTTGTACCGGCGATCCAGGCGCTGCGCGCGGCAGCGGATTCCGGAAAGAGCGTGCACGAGGCTCTGTTCGATGCGGCTGCCGCAGCCCGGGCGGGAGCGGAGGCGACGCGGAGCCTTACGGCACGCTATGGCCGGGCGAAATTTCTTGGTGAGAAGACGCTCGGGCATGCTGACCCAGGAGCCGTATCGATTAGCCTTCTGTTCGAAGGCTTCTATAAGGGATTTAGCAACTTGAAAGGGGAATCTGGCAATGCCTGATGTTGACGATGTGCAGGATGGGAAAGACTATCACATCGGGGTCCCGATGCAGTCGCACGCGTTTTTTCTAAAGGGGAGCAACTCGCTCGACTGGGGAATGAAGAATCGGCTGGCGCGCATTTTCAACCCGTCGACCGGCAAGACGGTGATGCTGGCGGTGGACCACGGCTATTTCCAAGGACCGACGACGGGTCTGGAGCGCATCGACATTGCCATTGTGCCGCTGGTTCCCTATGCGGATGCGCTCATGATCACGCGCGGCGCGCTGCGCACATCGATTCCCGCGGAAATGTCCAAGCCTGTGGTGCTGCGATCGAGCGGCGGGCAGAGCATCCTGAAGGAACTCTCGAACGAACTGGTGGCGGTGGATGTCGAAGACGCCGTGCGGCTCAACGCCTCGGCCATGGCGGTGCAAGTGTACATCGGAGGCCAGCACGAGCATCAGTCGATCGGCAATTTGGTCAAGGTAGTGGACGCGGGTAACAAGCACGGCATCCCGACGTTGGCGGTCACGGGTGTGGGCAAGGAACTGGTGCGCGATGCCAAGTACCTGGGCCTGGCGACCCGCATCTGCGCGGAGATGGGAGCGCACGTCGTCAAGACGTATTACTGCGAGAAGGGCTTCGCGCGCGTGGCCGCAGCGTGCCCGGTTCCGCTCGTCATCGCAGGCGGAAAGAAGCTGCCGGAGCTCGATGCGCTTCAGATGGCGTTTGAAGCGATCGACCAGGGCGCAGCCGGAGTGGACATGGGGCGCAATATCTTTCAATGTGAGGCACCCATCGCCATGATTCAGGCAGTTCGGGCTGTCGTGCATGATCAGGAAAAACCCGACAAAGCCTACGAGCTGTATCTTTCATTGAAAAGGGACGCCGCCAGGACCGGCTCCACGGTCCACCCGGTCCCCAACAGGAGCTAAGCATGCCGAAGATGGAAAAGACGCAGGTGGTTTGTGTGGCGGAGTTTCGCGCCAAGGAAGGCAAGACCGATGAGCTAATCGCCGCCATGCATCCGCTCATGCAGCCGACCCACAAGGAACCGGGCTGCATCCGATACGAACTCAACCAGCGCACTGATGATCCGCGGTGGATCACGTACATCGAAAAATGGAAAGACAAGAAAGTCTTCGATGAGCACTGCGCCATGCCGTATATCACGCACTTCTTCAACGATGTGCAGCCCGGTCTGGTGGAGAAGTTCGAGGTGAAGCTATATCAAGAGATTCTGCCGTAATCCCGGGCGGCGGAAAAGATTGACCAACAGGAGAGGGGGTGGAATAATGCCGGCGGTGCGGATTCCGAAGCAGCTATGCGAGGACCAAGTCCGCGTCGTGGAGCCGCAGATTAATGCAGAAGGCATCCACGTGTGGCCATTCGATCCCGCGTTTCCGATTGACGTGAGGTTCATGACCATTGGGCTCGGGAACAATGTCCGCAAGAACCGACACGACTACTTCGAGCTGGCGTACCTGTGCCGCGGGGCGGCTAGTCTGGAAATTCAGGATCGCTCCTTGCCGCTTCACGAGGGCGACCTTGCGGTGGTGGGCAGCACTTTGTACCACCGTTTCGAGTGCCGCTCCAATCCGCCAGTGACCTTGGCAGTTCTATTCTTCCAGCCGGACCTGATCCGCGCCGACGGAGGACCCGACAACGCCGAATATCTCACGCCGTTCCTGCTACAGGACCCGCATTTTCCGCATGTGGTTGCAGCGAATGCGTCGATCCCCGGACAAATCTTCGAGCTGATGCAGCGCATTCGCACCGAGCTTCCCGCAACCACGCCACGAGCGCGGCTGGCGGTGAAGACGTACCTGAAAATGATTCTCATCCTGTTGGTGAACCAGTACGCCAGCTATGCCGGGACAGTTGATACATTCCGGCGCCAGCAGCGCGCCCTGGAGCGTTTGCGCCCGCTATTCGAACACCTGGAAAAGCATTTTGACGAGCCAACGCAAGTCCAGGAGGCGGCGCGCATCTGCGGGATGAGTGAATCACATTTCATGAACTTCTTCAAGCGGGCGACCGGCCAGTCGTTCATGGCTTATCTGAATCATTGCCGGATCGAGCGGGCACAGGCGCTGTTAGCCATGACGGACAAGTCGGTTTCGGATATCAGCCAGGAGATGGGATTCTGCGATCAGAGCTATTTCGGTACTGTGTTCCGGAAACTGGTGGGAATGACACCGGCGGGCTATCGCGCCAAGTCGCGTGCGGACGGCGCCACGCGCCAGGGAGATCACGGTGAGGCGCCGTCCGGGTATTTGGTGCGCCGGACGTCGGCGGCAAGCAGTCTGAACGGCAGCCAATAGCCCACGCGGGCACGGCCACCGCGCGGAATCCTGACCGACTGAAGAGGCACTGAGAGGGCACGATGACGAAAACAATACCCACGCATGTTTCCAGGGCAGAATTCGACGAATTATTCCAGGCGGTCTGCAATTGGGGCCGATGGGGTGAGGACGACGAAAGAGGCACGCTGAATTACATTCAGCCGGAGCACGTCCGGCGGGCGGCCGGCCTGGTCCGCGTGGGCCGATCGGTCTCGATGGCAGTTCCCATTAACAAAGTGGCGGGGCCCGACAATCCTCACCCTGCAACTCACTACATGATTCGGAGCTATGACATTCCCGACTGTGGAGAGCCGCAATTCTCCACCGATTACATGGCGACCGAGTTTCATGGCGACTGCCACACCCATATCGACGCGCTGTGCCATGTCGGCATCAAGGGGAAGATCTATAACGGTAAGCCGACGAGCGCCGTGACCTCCCGGGGGCCGACGATTCAGGATATTACCGCTTACGCGAACGGGATCGTCAGCCGCGGGGTGCTGCTCGACATCCCCCGCCTGCGTGGCGTCAAGTGGCTGGAGCCGGGAGAGGCAGTGACCACAGCGGAATTGGAAGCGGCGGAGAAGGCGCAAGGTGTTCGGCTCGGCGAGGGAGACATCTTTCTTTTCCGCACCGGCCATCACCGGCGGCGGCTCGAACTGGGCCCATGGAATAACGGATACGATGGCGATGGAAAAGCCGGTCTGCATGTGGAGACCATCCGGTTGCTGCATGAGCGAAAAGTGGCTGCCTTCTTCCCGGATGGCGACGGCGAAACCGTTCCCAGCAATGTGGAGGGAGTCGCGTGCCCCATCCATGCTCTGCAAATTGCATCTATGGGGATGGCTTGCGCCGATAGCCTGCAATTCGAAGACCTGGTCAAAATCTGCGAGGCAGAACGGCGCTGGGAATTTCTGGTTATGGCTGCTCCGTTACGCTTACCCGGCGGCACGGGTTCGCTGTTCAACCCCATTGCCATTTTTTGAGGACAGGTTTGAAGACCATATTCCTCCATAACCCAAGACGGCTCCCGCTGGTCGCCGCGCTCATGCTGCTGGGATCAGTTTGGGCAATGTCGCAAGTACCTCTGGCGTTACCCAAAGTTCGCGGCGCGCGGCTCGCTCATTGTCCGGCGAATGCTTCCGGAAGTTCCTTATGTAATCATCGCGGCGGGCTTCGCCAGCGGGATCACCTACCTGAACGTGCGAGGAATCCGCGCGACCGCCCGGACTAACGATGTCCTGCTGGTGTTTATGGGGATCGTGCTGCTGGTTTTCATCGGGCCTGTCGTCCGCTACTTATTGGGCCATGAAGGCTGGGGAGGGCTATTCTCCAGCACTCCTTTTTATGATGCGCGAGAGTTCGATCTGAGGGCAGTCATTCACGCGACCTCTTTCGCGGCCCTCACCTGCATCGGATTCGACTCGGTAACTACCCTCGCTGACTCGGTTGGCCGTTAAACAAGTAATAGTGCGGATTGGAAGGGTGCAGTTTAATCGGTTCGGCCAATGCCTGCGCAACGAACAGCAGCGCAATACCCAGAGGACGGATCATCTTAGATACGAGAATCTCCTTTCTTCGAGCTCCGGCTAACACCTTTCCGGCAGACGGCCTGCCTGGATTGAGGAAGATTGAGTTTCATGAGTTTTGGCAGCCAACAGGGTTTACGGTTGAATCTCGAGGATGTGCTAATGCTGATCACTTATGGTAGGAGATCAAAAGAACTGATGGAATTCGGCGGTGCTAAGCCCGTTCTTTAGGCCGAGGATCAGGTTTCGCCGCGTTTCAAAGGCGACCTGCTGCGCGAGCAGGCCCACGACAGCGCCCAGGAGATGACCTGAGCGCAATAGCGCGAGGCTGGATACGGTGGACTTGTCGAAAATTTGGGACGGACCTCGCGCTGGCGCGTTGAAATAGTGTCCGATCTTCCTTATCGCCATTTGCGATTCGCGGAAGGCGGGTTGACTATCCTCCCCAATCGGGCCATGGATGTGTGCGGACGGGGGTTGCCATGCACATTCAGACCAAGTTCCTTCGGCTTCGTAAGCCAGTATCGCTGGGCGATTGTATCGATGATTGGCCGTGTGCTGGCTCGGGGGCTGGGACGGGTGCCGCGCGGCGGCCTGCCTGTCATCGTGTCGTTGGTCAGGCGTGATACATTCTTAACCTGGAGCGGGGGCTTCCCGCGAGGACGTGGAGGATTTATGGCTGACGAGGAATCTCGAGTATCCGCGAAGAAAGCGTCAGACGGGGCGACCCGGCGCGAGCTCTTCCAAATCGGAAATGCGCTGGTATGGCCCGTGCTGTTAGGCGCACCCGCGGCCAACGGCGCGACCACCGGCCCGCTCACACCCGGACCGGAGATTTACCAATCCATCGGTGTCGAGCCGGTCATCAATTGCCGCGGGACGTTCACCATCATCGGCGCATCCGTGGAAACCCCGGAGACCCGCGCGGCAATGGACTACGCGGCCCGGTATTTCGTGCAGTACGACGAGCTGGCCGAAGGCGTCGGACGGCGCCTGGCTGAGTTGACCGGCGCCGAGTGGGGGATGGTCTCGGCTGGTTGCGCCGCGGGGTTGAAACATGTGACCGCCGCGTGTGTCGCGGGCGGGAATCCTGAGAAATTGATCCGCATTCCGGATCTCACCGGCTTCGACAAGACCGAAGTAGTCATTCCGCGCAGTTCGCGCAGTGTCTACGATCACGCCGTACGCAATATCGGCGTCAAAATCATCGTTGTGGACACGGCGGAAGAACTCGCCGATGCGCTCAGCCCTCGCACCGCGATGGTTTACCTGACTGCCGGCGGGCCCACAGTTTCGGGGCCGCTTTCGCTCGAGAATGTGGTCACGCTGGCCAAGCCGAGAAACATTCCGGTTCTCGTGGACGCGGCAGCCGAGAATCTCACGATTCCCAACGTGCACCTTCAGCGCGGCGCAACGGTTGTGGCTTATAGCGGAGGCAAGGCGATCCGCGGTCCGCAGTGTTCGGGGCTCCTGCTGGGACGCAAGGATATCCTGATGTCGGCTTGGCAGGCGAGTTCGCCCCATCATGGACCGGGCCGCGACAACAAGGTCGGGCGCGAGGAAATGCTGGGTCTTCTGGCGGCCGTGGAAGCCTGGGTAAAGCGCGATCACGATGCCGAGTGGAAGAAGTGGCTTTCCTATCTGGACACGATCTCCAAGCGCGTATCGGCCGTTGACGGCATCGAGACGTCGGTTCGCGAGCCTGCGGGGCTTTCGAATCACAGCCCGACGCTGGTAGTCAGTTGGGATCCCGCTAAGCTGCATGTCACTGGCGAGGAAATAGCCGAAGAATTGGCACGCACGAAGCCCAGGATCGCACTCGGTGGCGGCGAAGGCGGCGGCCGGAACAGGCGCGAGCCCGATAACGGAAAGACCTCGATTTCGATAACCGCCTGGATGATGCAGCCGGGCGACGATAAGATCGTGGCCGACCGCATCCACGAGGTGCTCTCGATAAAGCGCAGCCCGCGGCCCGAGCCGGCTGCGCCGGAAACGAATCTCAGCGGACGCTGGGACGTCAACGTCGAGTTCTTCAGCAGCAAGAGCCAGCACGCACTGTTCTTGCAGCAGGACGGAGGCCGCGTCAACGGCTCGCACAAGAGCGACTTCTCCGTGCGCGATGTGCAAGGCACTATCGAGGGTGGCCAGATAAAACTTCGCAGTAACACCGCCGAGCGCGGCAGCGGAGATTCGATACCGTATATCTTCGCGGGTACCGTTTCCGGCGACGCCTTCTCCGGTACGCTCTACATGGGCGAATACCTCAACGCGAAGTTCACGGCGACGCGGCGGCCCTATGCGGCCGGATCGAGTGCCATCGTGCTGCCGGGCGGCCCGCCGCTCGCGAACTGACCGTCGGGTGCCACACTGGCGTAATTCAAATCACTGCCTGGACACTTCCAGCAGCAGGTTTTCGGTGAACTTCGTTTGCAGCCTGGGGCTTGATGCGTCCACGCTGCCCAGCTCTTTCTGGTTCACGTAATCGAATACGCGGTACGTGCCCTGTTCCAGCCCGCGCAAGTCCAGCGATCCTTCCCACGCCTGCGCTTCGCTCACGAAGAAGGCATAGTACATCTTGCCGTCCTTCGCAATCGCGTATCCTTCCGGCGAGTCGTACCCGATGGTGTAGAGGTTCATGAAGGTGCCTTTGGAGAGCATCATGGAGTTATAGATTGGAATCCACTGCTTCCAAATGGCTTCCTTGCGCGGCGTGAGGAACACGTCATCGAAACGGTTCCCGTAATCCGGCCAGGTGAACTTGGTGCCCAGCACGCCTCCCGTGCCCACGGTGGAGGCGAAATCCTCGCCGAGGTCCACCTCTCGGTTGGGATCGAATCGGATCTTGCTCAGTTCCACGTGATCGCCGTAGACCGCGGACCGCGGGCCGAGCAGCGCCTTGTAGAGCTTGATCCGGCGCCGCACCTGAATGGAGCCCACCGGATCGGCGGTCACTGCCTGATTCTCGAAGGGCAGCCATGCGAGGTTCGGCGTGGTCCCGCAGGGGCAGATCTGGGTCACGCTGTAGGGCTTCAATGCCTTGGACGTCTCCAGGATGATCTTGTACACGTCGGCCACGGCCCTCACCGAATCATCCGGGCTCTTGTGGTGGTGGGCGGGGTTGTAGCAGCGCGGGACGGAGAAGATATAGTCCATCTTGGAGCCGTCGAAGTCATAGTCGCGAATCAACCTCTCGGTCACCTTCCGGAAGTACGACTGCACCTCCGGGAGCGCTGGGCAGAGTGCCGCCAGGCTGTTGTTCCGCAGCCCGGCACGCTTGCCGGCGGCATCCTGGATCACCCACTCGGGGTGCTCCTGCGCCACCTTGGAGGGAGTTCCCCGGCGGCCCCGCCTTCCGCCCTGGCCGTCCGCCGCTTCTATGGGAGCCCACCAGACGGAGATGCGAATTCCGTTCTTGTGAAACTCGTCCACCATGCGCCGCACCGCGTCGCCCGCAAACGTTTTTGCGTTTGGTTCCCAATCGCCGGAAGCGTTGTACCAGCCGGCGTCGAGAGTGGCCCACTTGATCCCGAATTCCTTCAGCTTAGGGATGGTGCCCACCATTTGCTCCGGAGTCACGCTCCCCAGGTACCCCCAGCCGCACCAGTTGGCCTCGAAGGCGTCGCTTGGGGGTTGAGCGGGCACCCACGACTGGCGTTGCAGGATCGCCGACCACATGCTTAAGGGCTCGTAATAATCTCCGGAGAACACGGCGAGGAAGGTCCGCGGCGTTGCATAGCTCTCGCCGGGCTTCAAGCTTACGCCGGCGTCGATGCGCACGGAAGCCTCCACACGGCCATCGTCGCCCACCTGCACCGGAAGCGAGAGGGTCTCGGCGCGCGGTTCCACGTGGCCAATGGCCGTCCCGACCGCCCGCGTCCAGAACGCCACCACGGGAATGCCGCCGCCCATGCCGGACGGCGTGGCCACCCCAACCAGGTTCGGCTGCGAGAAGCCTTTCATGAGCAGGCTGACGTCATCGTTGCCCCACTTGAAGCTGGAGCCCTGGAACGACCACATCTGGAATGGGGACGCCTGGGGGTCTGTCATGGCGGCGTTGAGCCGGTGCCGCTGGAACGAGATCTGATCCAGCTTGATGGCCGACTTCCCCGCGTTCCGGTAGGTAATGGTCAGAAATGCCGCCTTGGAAAAGTCGTCGTAGACCTCCAGCGTTAGTACTTTCTCGAGGCCGCTGGCGCCGCTCTGCTTTGCCGTGACCTCGATGCGCTTGCCGCGCGGTCCTATCCCGCCGCGGATGTCGCTGATCTTCGCGTGGCGGAAATCAAGCGGGTCGAACCGAGCCGGCGCGCCGCCGCTTAATAGCAAGTCGCCGCCTGCCTCTCCCTGCGCCGGATCGTCCAGCGTAAGTTGCTGCCCGTTCTTGACCAAGCGCCCTGCAAGGTAGCCGGACGCCAGTAATTCGAACTCCGCCGCCGGCGTCTTCACCTGGATGGCACCCGCCGGGTTCACCGTAACATTGACTGCGGAAGCTCCGTGCGCGCGGGGTAGCGCGCAAGCCGCCAGTGCTGTCAGAATCACTATTCTCATTGAGTTGCCTTGCATTGTCGGTCTCCGCTACCGCGCGGCGGACCCTGTCGGTCTCGCGGAGGGCCTCCCAGCCGGGAAAGGTGGCCATAAAACGCGGGATAGCACGAGTGTATGCCAGTAACCGCCATAAATAAAGCCCGTGCGAAATAGTGGGAAATGGCATCCCTTTTCTCGGTTTAGGACTCGCAATGGTTCGCGCGACGTTTTGAAATGGTTTAGGCGATTGTAGACGGATCGCCGCATTCGGTCTGCAGTCGACTTGGACGCCTCGTCGACGCGCCTTCTGCTCGAGTCAGCGAGTTCGTCGGGGGTATTGGTGCGCCTGTTATCAGGCAATATCGGCCACTATTTCAGGACCGCATCCCGCGTAGGCTTCCAGTCGGGACCCATGACATTTAGGGCGCATAGATGGTGCGAAGACTGGCGCGGGCAAGCCGGATGCGCGGGACAAAGACTACCCCTGCCCGTACGGCCAAATGCTAAGATCGGGATGTTCGGAGGTGCTTTGCAATCGGCGTCGCCCGCGCCAAAGGTGCCTCCAACCAGTTCTAAACAGCGAGTTCTCCTTCAAGCCTGTTGATTTCGTGCCGAAGCCACCGCTTGAGGACCTCCTCGGCCTCGGTGGCATCCAGAGTGGCGATCGTTCTGCTCTCCCCATCGAGCGGAATATGGTGACAAGGGACATCTTCGGTTTGGCGAGATTCCGGGACGTACTGCATGAGAATGCATTCAGCGCACGGATGAGTGCGTAACGGATCGCCGAAATTTAGGCAGGTCAGCGAGTCTTGGAAAGGAGATGTGGATTTATGTGGCGTACGGACCGAGCGACCATATCCGCCGTCCTCGACGAAGGCCAATTCGAATTTCAATTTCTCCAAAAGTTTGCGCTTCTCTTCAGGCATCGTTCTCTACCTATTGACAGTAAAAGTAACCTGGGCATGGCGACACACTAAACTCGTGGAGAGCGCCGATTCCGATGAATTTTAGGTGGCTTAAGCCCCATTCTGCTCCACCTCATCGCCTAGCCGAGGCTCGCGGACTCTTGCGCGGCCATCTATTTTGCCACTTCAAGCTTAGCGCCGTTTGTGAGGAGCACGCTACGCGCAACTCACAGAAAGCCTTGATTAAAGAATCTCCGTATGGTCTCCGAAAGATCGCCCGACGAAACTCAAAGCGGTTCTCACAATAGGGTGCTGCGCCTGCGATATTTGCCCGAACTCAAGTTTACGTGAACACCAGTTATCAAACGACTGCCAGTCCAGCGCCCTTCCAATGTCCTAACGACAAGCGTTGACACCGCACTCATCCGCCGACTAAAGTTGGGGCATGGAACAACAACCCGCTGTCAATCAGTCGCTCGGCAACCGACGGCTGGGCGATCAGGCATTCGGGCCCGCTTCAATCGCGGCAGAGAACGCCCGGTTCATGAGCCGTGTGTACGGCTGGATGACGGGTGGACTTTGTCTTACCGGCGCCGTGGCGTGGAACGTAGCGGGCAATCCGGACCTTGTACGAACGATTTTCGGCAACCGGCTGCTGTTCTGGAGTTTGATCATCGCCCAACTGGGGGCCGTCTTGGCGCTGTCGTGGCTCATTAACCGGATCAGCGCTCTAACCGCGACGCTCATCTATTTTCTATACGCGGGATTAACCGGACTCACGTTGTCCAGCATCTTTCTGGTCTTCACGGGCTCCAGCATCGCAGGAGTTTTCGGCGTCACGGCTTTCGGCTTTGCGGGCCTCAGCGGCGTCGGCTATGTGACCAAGCGGGACCTCGGCCCGGTGGGTTCCTTCTGCATGATGGGGTTATTCGGACTGGTCGGCTTCGGTCTGCTCTCCATGCTCTTCCCGTCGCTGATGACGGAAGGTGCCAGCTTCGTGTTCTCCATCGTCGGCATCATCGTGTTCGCGGGACTCACCGCCTACGATACACAGAAGATCAAAGGGATGAACGCTCCCGGCACCGAAGCAACCGACGCCGGACGCAAGAAAGCGATCTTCGGGGCGCTGAAACTGTATCTCGACTTCATCAACCTGTTCCTTAGCTTGCTGCGGCTGACGGGGCGCCGACGGTAGGTTGTCAGATTGGCTTAGCCTTTCCGACCGTTCATTTATTTCACCGCGAGAAAATCCATGCTCTCCGACGTCCCCGCAATCTCGTTCAAGGCATGAAAGTAAAGCCAGCCGACACTGACCTCCCTAAGGGCCTTGTAGTTTTCCTCGATCAGGTGATACCGCACAACCGTGATAAACTGGCCGACTTCGCCGAACTTATGATTACTCGTCGTTCCATTCTGAAAAGCGCGGCGCTCCCCCTGGCTGCACCGATGATCAATGTCGGCCGATTCGCCCTCTTCGCCCAGAGCAAAACTGATTACTCGTCGCGCACCCTGGAGTTGATTCGCAGGTCTACGGTGATCGATATGTTGGGTTTGCTCACATTGGACTTCGAGAAACTGTACGCATGGCAGCTGGAGCCGGAGAGTTTTCAGAGCACCGATTTTCAAAAGTTGAAGGACTCGGGCACCACGGTTTTTCATCCGGCCGTGGGACACCATGAGGGGGACATATACGCTGAATCCCTGAGAGACATGACGCTTTGGAACAACTTTGTTTCCCGGCACAGTGACTACTTCGTGCGTATCGACGGTCCGGCCGATCTCGCATATGTCAAGTCGGTGGGCAAGATCGGCATCCTGATCGGCGAGCAAAACTCTGAGCACTTTCGATCGGTCGGGGATGTGGATCTGTTCTACAGATTGGGCCAGCGGGTTTCCCTGCTGGCTTCTCGAGCGAACCGGATCGGAAGCGGTGCCGGCGACGAGGCAGATGGAGGTCTGAGTGACTATGGGGTGCGGATCGTCGAGCGCATGAACAAACTGGGAATGGCAGTGGACGTTTCGCACTGTGGTGATCGGACCACGCTAGATACCTTCGAAGCCTCCCAAAAACCTGTACTCATCACCCATTCGAATTGCCGCGCACTGGTCCCTAACCGTCATCGCTGTAAGACGGATGAGGTGATCAAGAAAATGGCGGTCAAGGGCGGGGTGATGGGGATCACCCTGATCCGCAGTTTTGTGCGCGCACGGGGACCGACTACGATCGAACACGCGCTGGATCATATCGATCGTGTGGGGAGGCTATGCGGAGTGGAACACATCGGCATTGGAACCGACGTCGACCTTGACGGGCGGGCCAAACTTCCGCGGGAAGAATTGAGGGCACGGCGAATCAATCCCGCAACAACAGACCTGGACCGAATCAACTATCGCAAGAAGATTTACGATCTAACTGAGGGTCTGGTCCGGCGCAAGTATACCGACAGGAACATCGAACTCATCCTGGGCGGAAATTTTCAGCGTGCACTCTGCCAGATCTGGACCGCATAAGCAGACAATCAAGGGCGCCAGCGCGTCTTTCCCCGCCTCTGTCCGACCCGACCGGCTTTCCCGACTCGATCGGATTGGGACCTTTCGGACCGAATGACGATCAGGCCAGAAGACTGCTCCTAGGTCTCGATTGAGACCTTCGCACGCCGCGGACGACTCGCGTCAATTTGCGATTCGACTCTTTTTCGGCTGCGAGTTCGGAATCACTCGGACAGGTGCAATCATTTTGTCGGCGCCGCATTAGCTTTCGCGCGCTCTTTTCGGTTTACGGCCTTCGCATCAGCCTTTTGCTGCGGATCGGGTGGACTTGCCTCATCATCGCCGTACTTGAGGACGACCACCTTCACTCGCTGACGCCCGAACTTTTTTGCTTCTGCCTGGCTGGGCATGTAGACGTCGATGTGGTGGCCGTCCACCTTCCCACCAGTATCTTCCACGATATAGTCGCCGGAATAACGGCCAGCGCCATAAATGCGGATGCGGCTATTTAGCGGCAAAACCTTCCGGTCGGCGGCCACAGTTCCTGGATGCGACCACATGCCGGAAGCGCCCGTGCCCTCCACTGAATACGCAGTGGCGATGAAGTAACGGATAGTGGGCCGTCGATGCATTCCAGATGAGGGCGGCGACGCCGAAACGATCGTCAGGAGTGCACAAGTGCCCAGAGTGACAAACGGTATTCGCAGAATGGGAGTCCCTCCCACAGGTTAGATGCAAGGACCAGCCAGATTGTGACACAAGGTAGGTCGTTACCGCTACCGGTTATACGACGTTGAGAATCCGCGGCGCGACCCGCGCTGAAGAGGATTCCGCTCTCGCGCAATCTGTCGTAGGGCCAGCGGAAGGAAAGCGTTAAGAAGTATTAGCGTCTAATTCGGTCGCGAGCCGTGCCCTCGCCCGTCCGTTTCCGGCCCGTTCACCGCATAAACAGCTGCTCTCGAACGACCGTGCGCCGATGCGCCACCGACGCATTAGCGAGGTCTCGAAACGGGATGTCAAACATTTGCTGGATGCTTACTCGGTCCGTAGTGCCACCATCGGCTGAACACTTGCCGCGCGCCAGGCGGGAAGCACTGAAGCTACCAGCGCTGCCACGCCGAGGAGCAATGTGGCGAGCATCAGCATGACGGGATCCCACGGCTCCACGCCGAATAGCTGAGATGCCATCAACTTGCCAGCCCCGATTGCCGCAGGAATGCCAAGCACAAGGCCGATCCCTACTTGCCAGAATGCGCCGCCAAGCACCATCCCTATGACCGACCCGCGATCCGCACCCAGCGCCATCCGCACACCTATTTCACTAGTCCGCCGCTCCACCAGGTACGCCAGCACTCCATACAACCCTACGGCCGACAGAACGAGCCCAAGGGCACCGAAGAGCGTTGTCAGGGTTGCAATCATGTTTTCCTGCTGGAAATCCGCGCTCACGATCTTTGTGTACGGGTCAACCCCGTAGAGCACCAAATTGGGGTCAACGCTGGCCAGCGCTTTGCGGACACGCTCTTCCAGACCCGGCAAGTTCCCCGGCGCCCAAATCACGATGTTGTATAGATAATGCGACCAGGTTTCGCCGCCCCGGTCAGCCGGGTCGTTCCATTGCACGGTTTGTGCTTCCGGTAACCAATACATGGGCCGCACGGGTTTTTTGTAATCGTACGTCATGTAGCGGATATCATTCGTCACTCCCACGATTTCGTACGTACCGGAATACTTGATCTTGTCCGGCCCGAAATGCTGCCCTATCGGGTTCTGGCCCGGGAAGAATCTCTTCGCAAAAGCCTGGTTGACTACCGCTACCTTGCGTGTCGCCCCAGTGTCCTGATCGCTGATGGGCCGGCCCAGCATGATCTTCGCGCCTATAGCCTCGAAGAAGCCCGGCATTACTCGCGCAAACCCGGAACCGGTGTCTTCTTTAGCGGGTGGCTCCGGCCTACCCTCGATGCGAATACCGTCGTTCCAGCTATCGCCCGTCATTGGCGCATAAAGCGCCGACGCCACCATCCGCACACCGGGAATCTGGAGCAGGCTATCGTCAATCTGGCGAAACATCGGCTCCATCTGCTCCGGCTTGTAGTTGCCTAGCATTGGATTGATCGATGCGATATATCGGCCCTGCGTCTCGAATCCGAAATTCTGATGCTCCAGGTTTCGCAGGCTCTGGCCCAGCAGAGCCGCTGCAGAGAGCAAAACCAGCGACACCGCGATCTGCGCGATTACCAATGATTTCTGTGCCCAGGAGCGGCCGGCGCCAACGGAGCGGCTGGCGCCCCGCAGCGCCTCCGCCGGGTCGGTATGTGAAGTCATCCATGCCGGAGCGATCCCAAAGAGAACTCCGGTCAGAACCGATACTCCCAGTGTGAATAGCAGGACTGGCCAGGACGGTGTCGCCTCGATTGGGACGTAACCATTCGAGCCACCACTCTCGAAGGCCAGGCTCAAAATCAGCCTGGTGCCGGCATACGCCACGCCAATACCCAAAACTGCTCCCATCATTGCCAGCAGCATGGATTCGACCAGTACCTTGCGGATGAGACGCCCGCGCGACGCACCCAACGCAACGCGTAGAGACGTTTGCGCGCGATCCTTCAACCCGCGCGCGAGCATCAGGTTTGCCAGATTGGCGCAGGCTACAAGCAGTACGCTTCCTGCTGCTATCAGCAGCAACTTCAGTCCATCTTCATATTGGTCGCGCATGGCGGCCACTCCCGCGCCGCCTGGAATGATGTGCAGTGTTTGCTGCGGCCAGAGCTGCTTCTCGCCGGGCTCCATGTCCGGCACATGGCTGGCCAACCAGTCATGGAATTCCACCTTCAGTTCCGCTTCGAGCGACTTGGGGTTAACTCCTGGACGCGCTCGTCCGATCAGGTCGAGAAAGTTGCCGTTCGGCCTCTTCAGTCGCGCTGTCTCGCCGTCGATCAATAGTTCTGTCGTTAGCGGTATCCAGAAATCCGGCATGCCCCAGTCTGCCAGCTTCGCCCCGTAAAACCCCGGCGCCGCCACGCCGATCACCGTGAACGGATGACCGTTTATCAGGTAACTGGCGCCAACCACGGAGGGGTCGGAGCCGTATTTCTCCTGCCAGACGTGGTAGCTCATGACCGCGACCGATGAGGCGCCCTCCCGGTCGTCCGCGTCAGTCATCATCCGCCCGATCCAGGGCTGCACGCCAAAAGTCCTGAAGAAATTGCCGGACACGAACTGGCCATTGCGGGTATCCGCCTGCGCGTTCGATCCCGCCCTGCGGACGCCCAGCGGTGCATTCCCGGCCTGAAGTGCAGCCAAATCGGTGAACTCGGGCGTGTGCGCGCGAAAGTTCTTGTATGCCTCCCACGAGAACAGCGAAAAATCTCCCTCATCGCCCTGGGTATATCCACCCCAGTTGCAACAGCGGATTTTATCCCCGATCCTCCACAACTCCTCTGGCCTGGTCACCGGCAGCGACTTCAGCATCACTTGGTGCACGAGGGTAAAGATCGCCGTCGTCGCTCCGATTCCCAGTGCTAGTGTCATCACCGCCGTGGTGGTGATGCCCGGCGCCTTACGCAGATGGCGCAGCGCCTCCCGCAAATCAGTCAACACTGGTCCCCCCAATCCTGGCCCTGATATTTGACATTCTGTCTGGCAGCCAACAGTTCTGGAAACGGTTCTTGTTTCTTGCCCACAAATGCGTAAGTCTTTGAGAGCAGATTGCTTTGCCAATCGCCAGCGCAGGCGGAAGCTACTTGTACCGCCTGAAAGACGGATAATCTCATCCCTCTTTATACTGTTCTTCCACGAAAAAGTTACGTGATGCCGCATCGCAACCGTACAAAACCGGGCCATTGCAAAGCCGCCCCCTGACTTCGTCGAGCTTAGGAATTCCCGGTTGACGAGTTGTCGCCTGCCCCTACTCACGCTTGTCGGGGTGTCGAAACGGCAATCTAGCGTTAATTCGCATTCACGGTAGCTATCTGCGGCCTGATAGCGCGAAAGGCGAATCACCCGACCGGCTGCTTCCAGGTTCGGCCGCGAAGGCAGGGCCGTATTGCGCAGCGCGAAGACCGGAAAAATTTGAGGAACGTGGATTGGTTGGCGGAGTCCATACCACTTCTAAAGTGACCGGCAGCAAACCTCCACCCGTCATGCCTAACTGAACGGCGGCAGCATGAGAAAGGTCGATGACCCGCGATTTCACGAATGGCCCGCGATCGTTGATCCGAACCACAACACTCCCCGCTCCATCGAGACGGTGAACCCGCACCCTGGTGCCGAAGGGAAACGTCCGGTGCGCGGCTGTCAGCTTCTCTTGATCGTAGATCTCTCCGCTCGCTGAACGTTGCCCATGGTAGGGCGCGCCATACCAGCTCGCGAAGCCGCTCTCGGACGGTCGCTGAATCAAAGGATCTCCTCTATCGTGTTCCCACAACTGGAGGTGAACCTATCGGCATCCATAGGTCCGCCGCACCCCACCGCTCCCTTCAAGTCGTCCTATCGAAAGTGCCACGGCCCGACCGCTCTTCTGCTCCCGGCCATTTCCCGCCGTGGCACTCCCGATACGACACTAACGACTTCCGAGGACCTATTTCCGCGACCGCAGTTTGACGGGAGCGATCAGGGCTAATGCCATGCTTCCGATGTGGACTTATGAAGAGGGCGTGAGACGCATTCTCGCGCGTTGAGAATACCCGAGGTAACGGACATTCCGAGCCTGGAGAAGGCCCGCGACAACAGTCTACGGGGTTGCTGGACGCATTTCGGACGCACTTCGGACGGGCTAACGGACTCTGGGGAGCGCCGAGTGCGCGAAGGTCCTGCATGACTTGCGCGGCAATCCGAAGCCGAGATTGAATCCGGACTGAGGTGTGCAGCGGAGGGAGGGGCGTTCGTCGAGATCGTGGTCTCAACTAATTGGCGAAAACCCTTGCATTTCGGCTGAAGCAGCAGGTGCATGCCGACGCACCTCTCTGGCCAACGGACGGTATAGATCGCGTCGAAAAACGTTAAAACTTTGGGCCGACTTTTATCGAAGCTTTTAGGGTTGACAACACCATTTTAATTGGGGACAATCGCGCCACCATGGCAGAGACCCACACGCTCAGTGTCCTTGGGCCAGGCATTGTCAAGCCAGGAATCCCCATCATCACCGGCCCTCCCCTGGGTTCCACCAACGGCCCTCCCATTAGCGCAACAAATCCGGTGGTCCTTGCGCGCCTGAGCTCGTTGCGGGCACTGCTGAAGACGATTGGAATCACAGACATCTCATCCCTGGGCACGTTGAATGTGGGCGCGATACCGTCCGGTAACGTGCTCGTTCAGGGCGGCCTGACGACACCACCCACGCCCGGCCGCCCCGTTCCTTCAACGGGGGCGGGGATAGGCCAGGGCGGGGTTCAGCCGGCGCCCGTCGTCCCTGTCTCTTTCAGCGGCGCTAGGCAGCTCTCCCGTCTCGCAGATGGTGCGCTTCAGGTACGTTCACTCGCGGGCACGGCAATACCGCTGCCCGCTCTACGGCTTCCCCAGTTTCAACACCACTCGCCGCCGCTCAGCATCTTCGATGCAATCTGGGTAGCAAAAACCATCAACCTGCTCGACGGCACTAACGTTATCATTCAACCGCCGGGCGCAGCAAACCTGTTGATCATCGCTGAGAGCATCGTCCTCGGGAGCGGCGTAAGTTTTTCGTGGCAGCAGCAACCCGCTTCATGGCAGCCTGCTACACCGAATGCCACAGCAGGAGTTGTTGTGCCGGCCCCCCCGGCACCAGGAGCACTAACCACCCGGGGCACTGGCACCCTAGGTACCGGCGGATCGGCGCTGGCAGCAGCCAATGGCGGCGACGGCGATTCTGGCGCTCCCGGCCCAGTCGTAGAAATCTGGACCCTCAGCATGAGCGGGGTTCTGAGTCTCGACCTAGTGGGGCAGGATGGTCAGCCAGGTGGCCGCGGCCAGGATGGCCAGCCAGGTGGCCCAGGGGGTCAAGGTGGGCCGTCGGACCCTGGTCTGTTTTGCACCTATGGACCTGGGTCGGGGGGGACAGGGGGAGCCGGCGGGCCCGGTGGCCAGGGCGGGAATGGCGGGGATGGGGGAAGTGGCGGGCAGTTCACTTTGTACGCTCCAGCCGCGTTCCAACAGACCTATGTAGGTGCGGGCCTCATCCTTCATACAGACGCGGGCGCTGGCGGCATCGGTGGCAGCGGAGGAGTGGCTGGGGCTGGAGGCGCAGGCGGTGCCCGCGGCGTTTGGGCAAACAAATTTTGCCAACAGGTTGGAAAGGGTTCAAGTAGTTCGACTGGTAGCGTCGGCCCTGCAGGTACCCCTGGAAGGACGGGCAACGTGGGAAACGCCGGAGCTGCTGGCACGCCCCAGACCCCCGCTCTCTTTAACGCGATTACCGCGCAGGATTTCATCACCGAGCTTACGGCGCCGCAGGTCGCCTCGCTATCAGCCAACTTCGGAAGCGTGGGCGACAGCATTACGCTTGTCGGAGGAAATCTTGAACCGACGGATGTCATCCTGGTCGACAACGTCGCGGCTGCGACCACAATCTCATCCAATACGACTGCCACCTTCGTCGTCCCGGACGTACAAGGAGGGCAAACCCAGGTCGTTCTTCAGCGCACCGATGGGGAGCTCTCTAATCCCGCCGCGTTTACCGTCCTCCCGAAAATCGCTTTGATTTCCTCCGATCGGGAGAAGCGAGGAGCGATTCTCTGGGGTTCCAATGCCACCATCGTCGGAAGCGGGTTCTCAGCAAGCTGCCGGGTCCAGATAAACCTCGCAGATACCCCGAGCACTTTTGTGGACCAGCACACACTCACTCTTCAGTTCACCCGACCGGGCGGCGACCCGCTAGTTTTCGCTGGAGCGACCGACCCCTTTGCGTCCACCGCCACCGTAGGGGTCCTGCTGCCGACCGGAGCGAACCAGAGCACGGTAACGGTTCCGGTCGCGATCTGCCGAATCGCTGCAATCGGTGACTCGGTGGTCTGGGGCCAGGGTCTCTCGCCCGCCCCTCCCTCGATGAAGTTTGTGGATTTGGTTCGAGACGCAATCTCCACCCACTTGGGCGACATCGACACGTTCGTCGACATGCGAGCTCATTCAGCAGCCGTCTTGGGAGCCGCCACTGGAGCTCCAGCCGCTTCGGGGGAGATCCCGGACGCGGCGCCCAATATCCCAGCCCAGCTCGCCGCCATTGGCGCCATCAAGAGCCCAAAAGATATCGACGTTGTGGTCGTGGACGGCGGCATCAACGACGTGGGAGTCGGCACCATCCTCAATCCGAATACTGGGACGGCAACCTTGACGGCAGCGACCACGGCGGCGTGCGGCACGGCGATGACGACGCTTCTCGGCACAATCATCGCGACATGTCCGAACGCTCAGATTGTCGTCACGGGCTACTACCCGATCCTTAGCCCATCGAGCAACGCGCTGCTCATTGGACTCATGGTGGCGCCTTTGTTCAATTTCTTCTTCCCGGGGATCGGTCTGGTTTTTGAAGCCGTTGAAATCAGCAACATCCTGAACAACTGCGCAACCTTCTTCCGCGTATCGTCCACAGCGTTAGGTGGTGCCGTCGCCGCAGCCAACGCAGCCGCAGCAACAGCCAAGCTCCCACCTCCCGCCGGGCTTCTATCGCTGCCAGGGCTTCCGCCTGTAACCTTCGCCGCCCCACCGTTCACGAACGACAACGCCGCCCTGGCGCCCTCGGCTTGGCTTTTTGGGATCAACGCCAATGGTAGCCCGCAGGATCCGGTCGCCGGCACCCGCAGGGCCGCCTGTGCCGTGGCGTTCCCCGGAGGCGGCGCTGTGCAGATCTTCTGTGACGACGCATCGGTGGGCCACCCCAACCAGCTCGGCGCGATCCAGTTCTCCGACGCGATCCTGAACGCGCTCTTCGGCACTCCTTGTGTGTTCACCTGCCGAGGGGGGACGTTTAACTCGACCCTCACCAAAGTTGTAGCAGTGCCCGGCTTCACGGGCGCATTGATCGTAAATGAGGTGCAGGGGCTTCTCATCATTCCGAGGCCGGGTTGGGCTATCCCGATCCCGGGGCTCACGGGACCAGCTACGCTCATCCAGACCGGACCGGCGCCATTCACACCCGGGCCTCTCGAAGGAAGCACCCAGGTGCTGTCAATTCCTGCGACGATCAGTGGTAACGTTGGCCTGTTATCGATCTCGGCGTCCAACCCGCTGACCACGGGCCTAGCAACGCCCCCGGGCCCCTCCCCGCCCGCGGGCCTACCCCCGGTGACGGGAGCAGGACTACCTAAAGGAGCTATCGGAACGATCACACTGGTCATGGCGGGAATCCTGGCCGGGGCCCCGGGGACGCCACCGTTCACACTGATTCTCCCGGGCACGCTCGCACCCGTCCCGGCCTGACAAGGCCTGGCCGCCGGAGCAGCCGATAGACCGATCGACGGTGGGATTGGTCGTGATGGATTCGGCCGCCGAGCACCCAGTGCCCGTCACGCAAGCGAACTTCCCGTCACATCAACCGGACCGAAAGCGGGGTCCGCCACTTTCTTGTGCCATCGGTGCCTGGCAGAATTTACGTTTCGCCCGACAAACGCCTTTCAGTCCTGATATGGAGCAATATCGGAATCTATCCGACGCGGTCTAGTGGCAAAATGCTCCGGCATCAAGGGGTATCGAATGAAGTGGGGCCGCGTATAATAGGCCCGTGCGACCGAGTCTCCTCTCCTTATTGACCTCCCTGGCCGGATCATTGATCCTGGCAGGATGCACGCCCAAGCCACCCGCCTCCCAGGTGTCGCCGTCCGCCTCCGCGGAAACCGTGATTTGGAGCCAGAACGGATGGTCCGACGCCGAGCGCGCCGAATACCACCATCTCGCCGAGGGCAGCGAGCTTACATCGTACGAGCTGCTTGCTCACCTCGTGAGCGTGAAGACTGGTAAGCCGTTTCTTGACAATATGGAACGCTTCGGTTTCATCCCTGATGCCACGAGCGCTGCGAATCCTCACGGGTTGCCCGTTGGGCTCACTACGGTCCACTCGCGCGACAAAAGCCACACTGGCCTTGAAATGGTCGGGTTCAACTGCGCCGCCTGCCATGTCGGCGAGGTGAGCTATCGAGGAAAAAGGGTGCGGATCGACGGCGCACCTTCGCTTGTTGACCTTCAGAGCTATCAGGTGGAACTGAAGGACTCGCTCGACGCCACGCTGCGCGATCCCACGAAGGCCGTCGCGCTGGCGATCGCCATCGTCCGTGATCCACACGCCGGCGACAGCCCGTCCTCCGTGGACACCACCAGCTACGAGGCCGATCCTGCCGCGAGGACCGCAGGCGACGTTGCTTCGGCCCCAACGGCAGACCCGAAGTTCCACAGCGTGTCCTCTCAGACGGCGGACGCCGCGGACACCTCCGCCACGCTACGGGGCCAGACCGCCTTGGCAAGTTTTCAGCGCGTCCTGGCTTTAGCGAAGGCCAGGCTCGCCTACCTCAAGAACGGCAAGCTGCTGGTGGGCGGCACAGAACCCGGGCCCGGCCGCATCGATGCATTTGGTGCAGCCCGCAATCTTCTGTTTCCGAAGAACGCCATACGGATGCAGTCGCCGGTCAGCTTTCCGTTCATCTGGGACGTTCCGGATACGACTCAGCAGCGCTCGGGCACGGAAGCCGTCTGGATCCACTACGATGGCAACACGAACTCGATCCTCGAGCGCAACATCGGACAGGCCCTCGGGATGGGCGCGGTGTTCGATCCAAAAACCTACGAATCCACGCTGCGGATTGCGAACCTGCATAGGCTAGAAGTGCTGACCCATAAGCTCAACGCGCCAAAATGGCCCGCCGATATTCTGGGAACAATCGACGAGGCGAAAGCGAAAGTCGGCGAGAAGATCTTCAGCGACAAGTGCCGCAACTGCCACGATAACCACATCTACGATTTGACGGACGTCGGAACAGATCCGCAACGGGCGAGCAGCTTCGGACAACCGGTAGCCGGAGGCGTGTCGTTCCCGACTGCAATTAGACCCATTCTCGATGGCCTGAAGGCTCGCGCTTTCGCCGATGATGGAGTCCCGCCGGCCGATCAGGCGACCATGGATGCCAACCCAGTGATCTGGCGCGCAACCGGTCAATACCTGGCTCGGCCCTTGACCGGCGTTTGGGCGACGGCGCCGTATCTGCATAATGGGTCAGTGCCAACCCTTTGGCATCTTCTGCACCCCGCTGAGCGGCCTGCGAAATTCATTGTGGGAAATCGTGAATATGATCCTGCGAAGCTCGGTTACGCAACCGACGGAAACGGCTGGACCTTTGATACTTCACAGCCAGGAAACAGTAACATCGGACACGCCGGCGATAAGTATGGCACCAACCTCACCGAGGATCAGAAGGCCGCGCTGCTTGAGTATCTAAAAACGATCTGACGGCCCGACTGGAGCGAGTTGAGCGGTCAACGTCTGCTCTTCGGGTGTGATCGTCGCGAGCGTCGACTGATCCGGTCAGTGAGGCCCGTGGCGCTATAGTGTGCGCACGTCGGTGGTCGTATGGCTCATAACGGTTCTCCAGGCAACGTCGTTGATGACGGCGGCCGATCTGATCGATGCCGCTGCTGCATCGGTAGCGAGGGCCCGATCCGTCTCGGGCCGGGAACGCACCAGCCAATAGAGCGCCACAATGTGCGTGATCATCAGCAGCGGCACGTAGATGATCGGGATGGCATATGTGGAGCCTAACTCCCCAGCCATCGCAGGAAGACCGATCTGAGTGGCGTGGTAATAGTCGACGAGTATATCGCCCGCCCCTACGAGATTGAAGGCGAAAACGAGCAGCCAAAAGAGCGGACGTACCCTCACGGTGACCAGCGCCAGGATGGCCAGCACCCCGGTTGCGAAGTCGCCATAGGCGGCGAAGGTGGCAAAGCCAGAGGGCAAATGCGGGCCAACGACGCCTGGAAGGATAAAGACAAGGCCGAAGAAGCGAAAGCTGTGTATAGTAGCGATTACGCGTTGCGCTTCAAGCCGGTTCATCGACCTGAGTCTTGGTAGGACGTACACACTGAAGCAAAGGAGCCACGCGACATAACCTAAAACGAGATGTATTTGGAAGAGAGTTTCTGGCGACATTTGGGCCTCCTGGCCGTATAGGATTACATATATCATCCTATGGATGCGGATTTTTTCTTCGGGCCAGAAGGCAGACTCCTGGCGCCATGAGATGATCGCCAGCATCCTATAATGAGCCCATGCGTTACCAGTCCGAACATAAAGCCGAAATCCATCAGAGGATTGTGAAAGACGGCTCGCGGCGTGTTCGCGCCGAAGGCATCACTGGCGCCGCGGTTTCAGCCGTGATGCGGGACGCCGGCCTGACGCACGGAGGCTTTTACAAGCACTTCGAAAGCAAGGACGAGCTGCTTATGGCGTCGTTGGGCGAGGCCTTCCAAGAAGTAGCCGAGCGTCTGGCTCACGCTGCCGAGCAGTCACGACCGGGGACGGCGTGGAAGGCGATCGTGAAGGCCTACCTGAGCCCGGAACATTGCGATCACGCCGACTGCGGGTGCCCGTTGGCGGCACTTGCGCCCGAGTTAGCGCGGGCCGACAAGGCGATGAAGGTCCCGATCGTCGCGGAGCTGATCAAATACAAGACTCGAATGCTTCCGTGGATGCCGGGCCGACGAACTGCCGACAAAGAGCGCGCATTCTTTTCGATCTTTTCAACGATGATCGGGGCAGTTGCAATCGCCCGAATACTACCAGATCAAACAGCACGAGCGAGAGTGCTCGCGAGCGCACGAGACTTTCTATTGCACGGTTTCTAAAGGCTGGTGAAATTGACTACGCGGTCATGAAGCTGCTCGAATTCTTTCCCCGGACTCGCCACATTCTCTCCGTTTAGTGTATTAGGAACCGAGAAACGCGCTGGGTTCCAGCGATCCACGCTGACGGCTATTCGCCAAGCCGCGGGAATGGCAGGGCGATGCGTCTGGTCACGACGGCGTTATCGCACATTGTCGGTAGCTATTTCTTGCCGCGTCCCGAAGACTCGTCCGCCCGAACCCGACCTCCAGTTTGTGAAGGTTGGCGCATATCCACGGATAGGGCGTTTTAAGTCAACTTGATCGGCCTGGCGAGCGCGTGGGGCATGACGCGCGCGGTTCTTCGTCGCCTTACCAGCAGGATCTACGTTGTTGGAATCGCTTGATGTCTCCTCCTGACTTATGATATTTGCTGGATTGACAATCCAAAGATCGCGCCGATCCCGGAGCTTGCATTGCAAATATCGTACGATCGAGTTCCCCCACAGTTAACTTGTGTTTTGCTCGCTATTGGTGTGCTGGCAGGGGGCGTCTGGCTACGGGGCGTGCAGGCGAGTCCTCGCAACGCGCCGAACTCGAAAACACAGCGCCGAATTCGCTTAGGGGCAGCGGAAGCTGGTTCCCTATACGCGATCACAGTGGCAGTAAAGAATCCTGCGCAGACACAGGGTGACCGGCAAGTACACGTCGAGATCGCGGACGTGCGCGGGATCGTGGCGGAGAAGTGGCTGCACACTGCCGATCTGGATTTCTATCTCACGCTCAGGCCCCGAGCCAGCGGCGCGGTAACGGTGGACCTTAGCGCGCCGGGCGCGGAACCCATACCGGAGATCGACACAGCGTTCCACCGGATCCCCATGAGGAGTGGGGAACCGTCCATCATCGCGGCGGCTCCGAACGACAAGTGGCAGGACGCCGAGCCATTCGAGTTGGGCAAGACTATTTTTGGGGCGGACGACGAGCGTCCTTATGCGCCGGCGCCTGGCGAGGACCACTATGCAGCGATGCTAAAGGGATTCCAATGGTTCCGCTTCACGTTCCACGGTAACCAACCAAGACTCGTATACTTTGCGCTCGACATCACGGACCGTGAAGTGCCGCTAGATGTGGACATCTTCCAGTTGGGCAAGAACCCAGCCGGCCAGCCGGATGTCGTGCCTTACACGGAGGGCGCGTCGATCTATCAGATCGAAGCGACCCAGAATTATCCAGGGCTTTATAAATTCCGTACTCGCATTCTGAAGCCTGGAGAAACGTACTACGTGCGCGTGGACGCCAACCACCCCGCCTACCAATTGCGCACTTACGACTATCCGGTGCCTCCCTATCGCGACCCTCACCAGGCAGTGCGGACAGGGATGGATTTTCTGGTCAACATGGGTGACTCGTGGTTGTCAAACACGCCACGTCGCGGGGCAGTGGCGCTGCGTACCGCCATGGTGCACTCTGACACGCAGCTTTGCATCGCGTGCCACCCGACGCAGTTCACGACACGCGGCTACCTGAGCGCTGTTGCTAACGGTTACCCGCCGACGCAGAGGCCGGCACTCGAGTTTCTGACAGATCGCATTTACAACAACCAGCGTCCGCTCTACGGCGAGCCCGGCGCCGATTGGGTTCGGGTCATTTATTCGGCGCGCACAGTGGCGAGCCGCCTGCCTGTGATTGAAAATCTGTTCGAACAGAACGTGACGCACGATCCACCGCGGCCGAGCTTCAACGTGCCCTACGGGAATTTTCTGAAGATTCATTACAAAGACCGGACGGCGATGCCAGGCGACGAGACGGACGGTTGCGAGCCAACGATCAGCCCGTTCGAGATCGCCACCCAGAGCTGGCAGACGTTCCAGATGCTCTACCAACAGACGGGCGACAAGCAGTGGCTTGCTGAGAGCGACAGCGTCGAGCGGCTTGCGGCGCCGTACCGGCCGAAGAACATGATCGATCTGAACTGGAAGATCCACTTCCTGGCAACGGTCGGGCGGGAGAAGTATAAGGTGCTGCTGGACCGATTGCTCGATCAGCTTTACAGCTTTCAGCAGCCCAGCGGCATGTGGCCCTATGCATTCGATAAGGAAGCAAAACCGGCGGACTTCATCTCGTATCATGCCGTCCTGGCCGCGGCGCTGGCTGGTAGAAGGCCGGAGACAGACAGCCATTTAGCTAACGCCGTGAGGGCGCTGCTCGAAGCGCAGCGGCCGGAGGGGAGTTGGGAAGGAGATCCGGTGTACCAGGGGTTCAACACGCCTTTTCGCGCCACGCAGTTCGCGGTGATGGCGCTATCCACCTTGTATCCGGGGCCGGATCAGAAGCCTGCCAAAGAGAAGGGCTGGGATGACGCATTCCCGACACCTACCGCGCGGCTGGCCAAGAACGATCTGCCGCTGCTCCTCTCGCAACTCGACCAATTGTGGGACCTTGCACCCGAGCCCGTCTTACGCGAAGTACGGGCGATTCTCGCGTCGAACGATCAGCCGCTGGCGCGCGAAGCGGCGGCGCGAGCTCTGGGGCACATGGCGGATCCCGACGCTGTAAAGACGCTGGTTGGCGCGCTTAGGGATTCGGACAAGATGGTGCAACGAACCGCCGGATGGGCGTTGCGCATGATCATTGAGCGCCGTCCCGAGGCGGCGGCAGGAGGGCGCGCCGAACTCGCGGCAGCGCTGGCTTCTTCGAATGCGCGAACGCGCTGGGGTGCGACTCAGGCGTTCAACCAACATTTCAAATATCTGGCTGACGACCCGCAATTGCGGGTCGCTCTGACACGCGACCTCGACGATCCCGTCCCGGCCGTCCGCCTGAACGCCGCGCGAGGGCTTTGGCAATGGTATTACTGGAAAGTCGATAATCATGACGCGCGCACCGGGATCATCGAAGCTCTCGCGGGAAGGCTGAATACCGAGACTGACCGTATGGTACGACGCGCGGTGCACGAAAGCCTGTACGATACGCTCGACGAGAATACCGGGTACCTTGGGGCATGGATCGAGGCTGCGGCCACCAAGGAAGATCAGAACAAGATCAACGACGGATATGAGGCCGTGGTACGCGATCAGGCGCAGGAGCTGGCTAAGGTCCTGCGTACCGCGACGCCGCTTGGACGCCAGGGTATTCTAGATGCGCTTTGGGACTTCCACGTACGGCATTACGCTCTACCGCAGCTCAAGGCAAACACGGTCGCGATCTCATTGCCGGCAGTGTTCACGAGATATGTTTCGGGAGTGCCGGAGTTGCACCAATCGGGCTACGAGTACCCGCCATATCGCGAGACAGCCGATTTCCGCTACGACGTCCATAACGGCTTTTACCAAACGCGCATAGGGAACGACAGCGACTTGATCCATTTCTTCCATAGCTCGGGGCCGGAACTCGAAGAAGCGTTGATCGCCTGCCTCCGCGGCGCCGACAGCGACACCAAGATCAACGTATTGAAGGCGGGCAGCACCCTGAGTGGAGCGGGCGACGAGCGTTTTGCCGAGGCTGCTTTGCAACTTGCCCTCGATCCGGACAAGCAGGTGCGGGATGCTGTCCGGTATGTGTACGAGAACGGCCAGCGCGGTGTGCTCAATATCAACTCCACAAGCGCGCCCGATCCGGCACTAGTCAAGACGATCACTGAGATTTTGAACCATGGCGATCCCGACGCCCAGGCGGTGGCGTTGCCGTTACTGAGTGGTCTGCCGGATAACTCGCCATGGACACAGCAGCCCGAAATTGTCTTGGCTCTCCGTTCCATGCTCGAGCGGACGCCACGCGTGAGAAACTACGCGCAGGTTCTGACCGCGGCAGCTTCCTTCCCTGCACTGATGCAGGACGTGCGGCTGCGTAACCAGACGCTTGCGGTGTTCCAGGATCCCGATGCGGACGTGCAGCGGGCCGGCATCCAGATCGCCCTTGCGCACTTCCTGGACGACGCGGGCATGGAGCCTGTGATCGCCAAGACCTTCGATCACTTGGGGAGTTCGCAGCGGGCCATCCTGATCGAGGAGGTAAACGATCCCAAGTTCATGCGGCGGCACCTCGGAGTTTCGGGTGGCGCGGTCTCGCAGGATCGCGCGTACTTCACCGGCAATGGCAAATATGTGTATAAAGACCCGGACTTTCTCGATAAGCCGGTGGTGTTCGACGCCGTGGTGGCCAGCCTGAGCGACCGGGACGCCAACGTCCGGGCCGCATCGCTGGACCTGCTGCGCAAAGTCAAAGGCATCGAACAGAATCCTCAGTTCCGATCCGCTTTGGAGCGATTGCGAAATGACCCCAACCAGAGACTGCAGCTCATTGCGACGAGAGTCCTGGAAGGCAAGAACCTGGACGAAGCGCTCGGGGACGTACAACCGGGATCCGTGCTCGATTTCGATTTCTTTGTTTCCAGGGTGGAACCGATTCTGGCCGCACCAGGCGCCGACGGCAAAGCCTGCGTGATGTGCCACGCCACGCACGTCATTTTCAAACTGCGGCTGCCGAACGCAGAGGGACAGTTCTCATCGCCGGACAGCGTGGCGAACTACAAATACGCTATGCGCGTGGTGGACATTGGCAGCCCGAACCACAGCCTCATCCTCATTAAGCCGACGCGGCCGACAGACTCAGCCGGCAACGTCGACGATTATCTGGCGACACACAATGGTGGTCAGCGCTGGCAGGGCAACGAATCGAGCTGGCAGTACAAGACAATTCTCCAATGGATTCGCGGTGCACGTTTGCAAGCGTCAAATCAGAGTAATCAGGCGAAGCATTGACGCGGCCCTACTCTTGGCTCCATCGCCATGAGGAGCACAGGCATGTGTGACTCCCGCGTGACTCCCCAACGAGGAGCGTTATGAAGTATTATCGGCGTCTATTGTGTCGCGAGCCGTGCCCTCACCCGTCCGTTTCCGGCCCGTTCACCGGCATAAATAGATGCTCTCGAACGACCGTGCGCCGATGCGCCACCGACGCATTAGCGGGGTCTCGAAACGGGACGTCAAACACGTGGCGACCGCGATTGGATGATGGACTGGAACCCGACTTCCGGACAGCGTGGCCGTTGTCCAATTTCCGAGCCCGTAATCCAGGGCACCACTCGTGGAGTCAGATCGAAGCGGCCGCGCTCGAACGACTCCGTTTATGTCCGTCCGCGGGGAACAGTGCTCGCTCCGAGAGTCTGGCTCGCAGGCCGGAGTGCCCAAGATGTGATCGCGAGACAGAGTAACGACAGCGGCGCGATGGAGTCCCCCCACTTGCCACATGCCCCGTGCGATGCAACAGCGCCCGACAGCTCAAAGACGATCCCGGCATACGCCCATTCTTTGAGCCTGAGCAATCCCGGAACCACGATGGTTACTGCTCCCGGGATCTTAAAGATGCCTATGATCGCCAGGATGTACACCGGGTATCCCAGGCTTGTGACAACTTGGGTTACAAACGGACCGCTAACAACGCCAGTCCGCCCGTGTGTCAGGTCTACTACGCCCCCCACGAATGTTTCGAGCGCGATGAGGGATGTCGTTGCCCAGTACAACATTGTCTTAGCTTTCAATTCGAATCCTCCCTTCGCTTGCGGAGTAGAGCCAGACTCTGGCAGTGTTAAGCCAAAATGCATGCGGCCATCAGTCGACGTCGAGCACACCGTTCAAGAAGCCAACCAGGTATTTCCACGCCAAGTAATAAGCGAGCATGGCGATCGCAACGCCGGCCGGGAAGATGGTCCAGGCGGAGCGCGAGATTTCGAAGCCAGCCAGGAACGCATTGCCGAGCGCGAGGGGGCCCGCGACCAGCGGAACCAGTGCGCCATGCAGGCCAAGCGGAATGCGCCAATGCTTACGCACCACAATGTACAGCATGTTCCACAACCCCCAGAGACCCGGCACGATGGCCAGCGGAAACACCAGGAAGCGCTCGATCGGGATGGGCACGTTATAGCCGAACCGCAACACAACAAAACAGGCCAGCATGAAGATCACCAGCACACTGGGCACGGTCACGCCAGCCATGTAGGCACGAAGATAGATGTGGCTCTTCATAACACAGTCCTCGTCTCAAAGTAGGTAGAGCACAGCGGGGATGGTCTCCGGGAACAGGAGCAGGCATAGGAGGAGCGTGGCGGCGAGAGCCCAGTCCCCCCAGGGAATCTGGACCGGAGGCCGATCTAGGCGCTGGCGCATTTCAGGCCAGAGATCGCGTTTCAGCTCGCGATCCGTCGGACCGGGCGCGGCGCGCTGCAGCAACTGTTTCAATGCTTCGTCTTGTTCATTCATGGACGCACTCCTCGTTTCTCCAGACTTTTCCTCAACAGCCGGGTTGCGCGAAAAACACGCGATTTGACACCGTTCGTCGAAATGCCGAGCGCATCGGCGATCTCGGCGTAAGGCCTCTCCTCGATCATGGCCAGCCTGGCAGTGACCCTGAGTTTCGCGGGCAATTCATCGAAGGCAGCCAACACCTTTGTGCAGACGTCGGCTGCAATGGCAGGGTCGGGCGTTCCAGTGCCCGGCGCGCGTATGGGAAAGCCATTATCGAGCGACCTCTCCAGGCGGCGTCTGCTCAGATGCTCCAACGCCAAGTTAGTGGCGATCCTACGAGCCCACGCACCGAACGACCTGCAGGGATCGAACCGGGCGCGGGCCCGATAGATCCGCCAGAACGTCTCGATCGTAAGGTCCTCAGCAGCGCCGGAATCGTGCACGATCCGGATGATCCATCCGTAGACCTCGCCCTGGTATTCCCGGAACAAGGCCTCGAATGCCTGGATATCGCCCCGGGTAAACCGTTCGAGTTCCGCCTCGACTATCCCCGTCATGTCCTACCATCATCCTTACCGGCGCGGGCCTCAGTAGGTTTCATTAATAGTTAATATCGTGCGTCACTTCGGCGCACCCCTGTTGAGATGCAATTCTCCGCCAAGTGGAGTTCGCCATGGGCGCCTGCGGCCAAGCATCGTCCGAATCGGGGAATTTGCAGAGCTGTAGCCGGCGTGTTGTCAGCAAACTGGACGTTGGCCGGATACGCCGATAGGACAGCGCATCCGGCCCCATCGCAGTCGCGATGCTAAGACTTCTGGTCCGTCAGTGTCACGGTGCACGACTTGCCCATGGAAACAGCGTTACGAAGAGAAAGGGAATCCGCGCGGTCGCGGGACCATACAAACCACACAATAGAACGGCTTAAGCCTACGGCTCTGTCAGGTGCTTACAAAGCGTCAAGGTAGTAAAGCGAATCCAGAAGCGCGACCCGCGCATTCCAGATTCTCCGATCGAGGGCGGCCCTGGGTTGCGGCGCTTTCCACCACGGACAGTTCCAGATCCTTTGGATCAGATCCCAGTAGCCATCGAAGGTCATGAGCGAAGCCGCGGACACGCCGAAGGCCGCTGCGATGCGGAACGGCTCTTGGAGTCGATGCAGATGAATAGATCGGGTCGCTTCATCGCCAGCAAACGCGAGGCTGTGGCCACCCCCGCCCGTTCCAGCTCGTAACGGATCGAGAACGCTTTGAATTGACGCGACCTTGCGATGGGACAATGGTTCAGAGCGGCGTCGACGTTGGCCGGGCTGTTATTGAGCCGTTTTTTGAACTCTCCGGCGCCAATCATACTGCCAAACCAGCCGGCCTCCCTGATGGTCCTTGGAAAAAAGTTAGTGCCGGTTTTTGAGCGATCCATTACTGCTTTGGTCGGATCGTCCGCAGTGCCCAAGCCGGGAGCTGCGGGCGATTCTACGCGTTGTTCGCGACCTTGGGACGCGTGAACCTGTACCCAAGGTCAAGCTCCAATCTACAGCTTATCGGGATTCGTGTGGCCGCAATTTTGGCATACTCATGGTATACAGGGCCTCAGAAATGGCGATTTTACGGCGTATACCCGTTGCCTTTTAAGCAAACGGTCGCGGGTTCGAGTCCCGCCCGGCTCACCAATTTGTCAAAAGCAGAGGCGTAGCGCAAAAACTCGCCCACTTCCTCGGCTGGCAGCTATTACTTCAGCTGCTCCGATTTCGGCGGTAAACAACTCCTCGAGGAGCCTACGGATGCTAGCCGACTCGTTCCTAATCTTGACCGTGAGAAGCCCTGGATCGGCCGCACAAGACCGGCGCAAGGTACTCAACTTTAGGATAGCCACCCGAACCACGGCGCAAACTCAGCGCATACGGGTTTATGGGCGTAGCTCTGGGGATTACCATAGCTGGAACGTGGCCCCCAGGCCATCGAATCCGCGTCAGAACTCAGTTGGTAGACATGAAGCAATTCACGAATGGAAAAAGTGACGCCGAGCCACCGACATCGGTTCAACTTCAACAATGGCTTGGAGCGCGGTTGGTCCTAACGGTCGCCTGGGTGATCCACTTAAAAAACTGTCGTCGGGCCATTGCGTTCGCGAACTGCCCATTACCGGTATCCCGACTGCGCTCGTGCTGGAGGAGGGGTCGAAATTTCAGCGGGTATTGATTACACGCCGCCGAGTAGTCAGAGAAGGACGTATTCACATCGTCCGGACGGCGCTCCGTTGAGCCCGGCTCACTTCAACGATGAGGAGCGTAAGAAAGAGCTTGCGCTGTGGGACGATCGGCACATCGAAAGCCGGTCATATGCGACGCTTGGAAAGCGGCCGTTTCAATTCGAACCGGGCCGCTTGGCGCCGCCCTGTGAGCTCGCGAAGCCGTGGACTTACCCCGAGATCGCAAAAGACACTCGGCTGAGCGCGCGCACGGACATCGTTTATCGCATATGCTACCGCGCGTGTGCCGGTGGCCCCCTCGAATGGCCGGCCCTCAGCGGCAAGGTAACCAGGCGGCTGAGCGTGTCTCCGCCGCCCGCGATCGAGCCGTGACAACGACGGCATCGTCAACACCGCTTCCATGCTCTGGCCCAGAGGCCAAAATGTGCTGGTTCCCGGCGACCACATGGACATCGTGGGGCAGTATCAACCGATCAAGGCCGCCCCCGGAGAGGGCCGGCGCTTTCAGGCTTACGATCTGTTGAAATCCAATTCGGGCTTTGGCGACAAGATCTTCAAGGAAGTCTGGAATGAGATCTTCGATTTCTGCGTGGGCCGCGCGTAGCATCCCGCTGATCGTTGCCCTGGGATGTGCAATCCTTAAACGCAAGGTATCCTTGTTACAATAGCGATTCAGTTTACGGGAATCGATAGGGCGCTTGGGAATCTTATGAACGGGGAAACTTACAGTATTCAGAGGCTGCTTTCGCTGCGAAAGTTGACGCGGGCGATCGCTGATCTGCTGCGCGCCGATTTGAAAGACTATTTGTCGGCCCTAGCTCCCTTGTTCCGCCCGAGGAACGTTTTGGGTGACTATGTTCAAGGAGCTTCGAAGGAAGGGACACGAGGGGCGGAGAAGACTGTCCTGGAGTTACAACGGCTTTACGCGACAATTGCCGGCGCGAAGCCATACCATCTCACGAACGAGTTGAAGACGCCCTTGGAAATCAGCAGTTCCATGCCCGAGATGATTCCGATGGAATACATCCACGTGGCAAAGGGTGACACAGGTAACAAGCCGGTGCTCATGACATCACCGCTAAAGTGGACTCTGATCTACCCGGACTATTCGCCCAAAAAACTGAAAGAGCTGCTGGCCACCCAGAATCCGACTAATGAAGAGATGCACCGGTTTGTCCTCCATTATCTGGTGCTGCACGTCATGATGACCAGCAACCCAGGCATTTCCAGACTCTTCGAGGGGCTGCGATTCCCCATCAGTTCGGGACGCTTGGCGGAATTCGGAGACCTGCCGCTGACGAATATCACCGCCTGTGTTTCGACCATCCGCCCGCCTGATAGTGTGATCATTGAAAGTACTGAAGTCTCCGGCCAGAACGCTTTTGAAGAGATCATTAATCTGGACGATTTGCGGAGTCTGGAAGATCCCCTGAAGAGCCAATTGGTCGAGTTAGCGCGGAGCCACGGAGTGGAACTCGTGATGTCCGTGGGCAACTAATCTCCATAGACTGCGCGGAGCTACCTCAATTCGTCCGGCAGCGGAATGGATACGTCACCTGTAGCCGCCCATTCAGTACCGCGGGTCAGCGTCGCCACGAATCCTGCAGTTTTCATGGCTTCCGCATCGTGACCCAGTGCGGTAACGAATACGCGCCCCTTGCCGTAATTCACCGTCCACAACATCGGTTGGTCCAGCCCGGATCCCGGAATCGGTTGCTTTTCGGCGGGCCCGTACCGCGAATGATCATCCCAGGCCGTGGCTAGCACATGGTAGGCGCCTATCGGCTGCCACTTCAGATTGGCGTACAACTCATCGTTCGACTGCGCAAAGGAAGCCTTCATGCCCCGCGTGACCGGGTGTTCCTTGTCCTTGATTTCCACGGTGAAATCGTGCCGCGCGGAGTGATGTCCGTTGTTCGGCCGCCAATTGCCGCCGCACATTTTTTCGTATTCGTCCCAACCATCGAACGCCGCCACTGCAAAGTGATAAACCACCAGCCCCTTGCCACCGCGCACGTAGCTCAGCAACGCGGTGTCGGCACGTTCGCCCCAGCGGAGGTCAGGTTGCTTCTTGTCATAGTAATTCAGGATGACGACGTCGTAAGGCGCCAGGGTCTCCTGGCCGGCGCCCCGGTATTCCTCAGTGACCCGCACCTCGAACCTCCCGGTATCCTCGAGCAACTTGCGCAGCACGGGCGTCGTCGCGCGCCAATCATGTCCGTTCTGCCCGGTGATGATCAACGCTTGGATCTTGTTGTGCGGCGCCTGGGCAGGTGCAAAGGAAATGGCGCCCAGCAATAGCGTACAGACTGTGCTTGGTTTCAAAACGGCCTCCTAAAGCTAGTGCAGGCTGAATCGCCCGGCATTCCTCGCCATTCGCGCGTTCTTGCCTACGACACAAGAATGCTGCAGAGGTTCCAGATGATCAGGGCCGCGTACCAGTAATTGATCCACCGAACCAGGTGCGTGCGGTGCAGCGCCACGCACAGCCCCGCCAGGCCAATGGCCATGATCTTCGATGCCGCCACCGCAAATCCAGGTCCGTAATGCATCAGCGACCGCACGAACGGGCTGGCTTCGGGCACTCCCAGTTTCAAACCCACCAGAGTGGTGAGAAAATCCAATATTTGCAGATAAATGAAAAATTTTACCGAAACTCTGACTTCTTCCTGTAGACCCGGCATCATAAATGAATGGCCCCTCGAATTACTTGACCCAGATTGCTCGCACTACCAAAAATGTAATCGACCCCAAGGCAATCGCCACCCCGTGCGGCATGCGCATGCCCTGCGCGCTCCTCACGTCCAGTTCCTCGCTGCTGTGGTAAGGCGCCCGACAATGCAGAATTTCGTTCAAAATCCAACCAATATTCCAGAATGTTTTCCGTATGCGTCCGGCAAAGAGGAGTACGATCAGCCCGAGCACGCCGCCAATCACCGCTGTCGCCACGAAGATTGCCAGCCAGTCGCCCCACCCGACAATCGAGCCGACCGCAGCCATCAACTTCGCGTCGCCCGCTCCCATGGCACGCAGGAGATATAGCGGAAAATAAATCAGCAGCGCTAGCCCCATGCCCAGTGCAGAGCTTGCGAGGCCTGTCAATCCGAATAGAAACGTGTTGAGCCCAAATCCCAACACCAGTCCGGTGAGCACCAGCCAGTTTGGGATCTTGCGATAGCGGAGATCGTAAATGGCAGCCGTCACGACGATTACTACCAGCACTGCCCGCACTACCAGCGGCAGATTAGTCAACATTCCGTTGAGTCCTCAATATACCTTAGTTAGCATCGCAAAGTTATCCAGGGAAATACACTAGAGATTTCTCCCGATGCCCCACAGAGCCGGCTTGCTCTCGCCCGTGTTCTCGGGTCTCCGCGCCTCCGCGGTGAAATTTCAGATAATAACCCTGTGGACCAAGCTCGCGAGTGGATCAGAAACGCTTCCAGCATCGCCGTTTTAACCGGGGCAGGCATCTCCGCCGAAAGCAGTGTCCCGACTTTCCGCGGTGACCAGGGCCTCTGGAAGGAGCATAAACCGGAGGACCTGGCCACTCCCGAGGCATTCCTGCGCGACCCGCGCCTCGTCTGGGAATGGTACGACTGGCGCCGCCAAGCCATCGCCAAGGTTGAGCCCAATCCCGCCCATCGCGCTCTGGTAGAGCTCGAATGCAAGAAACGGCGCTTCAATCTCATTACGCAGAACGTCGACGGCCTCCACGACCGCGCCGGCAGCGGCCGTATCCTCAAACTGCACGGCGACATCTGGCGCATGCGCTGCCTCGAGTGCCGAGCCGATTGGCCCGACCGCCGTGTTCCGCTCCCCAAACTGCCACCGCATTGCCGCTGTGGTGGGATGGCGCGTCCGGGCGTCGTATGGTTCGGAGAGTCGCTGCCTGACGGCATGTGGCTCGAAGCCGAGCACGCCGCAAGCGATGCCGAAGTCCTGCTCGTGGTCGGAACGTCCGCGCTGGTTTATCCTGCCGCCAGCCTGGTCACCGTGGCACGCATGGCGAAAGCGAAGATTATCGAGATCAATATCGACACGACGCCCATCTCAAATGAAGTGGATTGCTCCCTGCGCGGTCCCGCCGGCGAACTATTGCCGCGGCTCATCGCCTGACCCACGCCGTGCAACAGAATGCTGTGCAACAGAATATCGACCGCCTCCATGAAGATCGCACCTCGCAACGTTTGGTCCGCCGCCTGGCCCGGGCGTTGCGGCCGCCCGAGCCTCTCGTCAGGAACCCGCGCGAATTGCAAATCGATGCGCCTCTCGGCCGCTGGAACCTGTACATTGGCGGCGCCGGCTCGCGTGTCGATGGCTACGTGAACGTCGATTTGTTTCCGCTCCATGGCGTGAATGTTGTCGCCAACGCCGAGGCGCTGCCGTTTCGCACCGGGATTTTCCAGCGCGTGGAGTGCGACGCGGTGATCGAACACGTCGAGCGCCCCGAGCTCGTGATGAGCGAGATCACGCGCGTGCTCGCGCCCGGCGGCTTCACCCACATCGTCGTGCCGTTCTGTCATCCATTTCACGAATACCCGCGCGATTTCCGGCGCTTTACTCCCGACGGTTTGAAGCAGCTCGCCGGCCCGCTCCAGGTCGTGGCCGAGGGCTGGCGCACCGGGCCAACAGCGACGCTCCTGGTCTTCATCCTCGAATATGTAAAGCTCTGGTTGCCCTGGCGCCCCGCGCGCGTCGTCGCACACGGCCTGCTCGGCTGGCTGCTGTTTCCCTTCCGCTATCTCGATCTCATCCTGCTGCGCAGCCCGCGCGCCCGCCAGATCGGCAACCACTGCTACGTTTGGTTGCGGAAGGCAAACTAGTGGACCCGCCGTGCGCCAAATGAGGCGGCCATCTTCTTCTCCGCGACCTCAAAACCCGACCTTCAGCAGACCGGTCCACCGGCTCGCGCTTTGGGCGTTTCTTTTGGTTCGTCTCCGCGTCTCCGCGGTGAATTCGTCTACCCCTCGCGCAACGCCACCACCGGATCCAGGCGGCTTGCCCTTCTCGCCGGCAGATAGCAGGCCACAAATGCGATGGCCATCAGGCAAACCGCCGCTCCTACCACGCTGACTGGATCGCTCGCGCCGACGCCGTACAGCATGCCACTCAGCAAGCGTCCGATCAGCAGCGCCGCCACGAATCCAATCAGCACGCCCGACAGCACCAGCGACATCCCTTCTTTGAGAATCAGCCCGAGCACACTTGCCCGCGTGGCGCCCAGTGCCATGCGCAGCCCGATCTCCCGCTTTCGCTGATTCACGGAGTACGCCAGGATTCCATACAGTCCGATACTTGCCAGCCCCAACGCCAGCAGTCCGAAGACACTCAGCATTCCGACCCCGACTCTGGCCTGGAACAAGCCCCCGTCGACAATCTGGCTCCCTGTCCGGATATCGATCGCCAGAATCTGAGGCGCGGCTGCGCGAACTTCGTGCTGGACCGGAGGGAGAATCTCCTGCGGTGCTCCCTTACTGCGCACGTACAGAGTCATCGCGTCTGAATAATCCTGTTCCAGAGGCACATAAACGCAAAGTTGCGGCGCCTCTCCCCACGTGGAATAGTTGCCGGTTCTGGCCACCCCAACGATCTGCCGCCTCTGTTGTTCGCCAGGCAGCTGTATGCGCTTCCCTAACACTCGGCTTCCCGAATTTCCACCCGGCCAATAATCCGCGGCCAGTTTCTCATTGACGATGGCCACTGGCGCTGATGTCTCCTGGTCCAGATTCGAAAACGCGCGCCCGGCCTCGATCACCACACCCGCTGTCTCGAAATAGCCCACGTCGACGATGTTGACAATCGACCGGATCTTATCTGCCTGCGACCGCTGTTGCTGCCCTTCCACTTGCAGCCCGTTTACAGATCGCCCCCACAGCGGCAGGTTTGACGACCACGAGACGGTCTCAACGCCCGGAATTCTTGCCACCCGCTCGCGGACGTCCTTGTAGAACGCTTTCGCTTGCGCCTTTCCGTACCCTGCCTGTCCCGGGCTTGTCATCAGCACCGTAAGGTGCGCGGTCTGAAAACCCGGATCCATTTCGTACGCCCGCCCGATACTTCGCAGGAATAGTGCCGCCGTCACGAGTAACAGAAACGAAAACGCAACCTGACCCACGAGAAGAGCGTTGGCCACCGTAACCCTCCTACGGCTTCTCCCCGTCGTGCGTGCTTCTTCCTTCAAAGCCTCCGCTACGTTGGTGCGGGAAGCTTTGATAGCCGGAATGGCGCCAAAGACAAAACCCGTCGCCAGCGAAACGAACAGCGCAAAGGAAAGCACCGTCGCGTCGAGCTTCGGCGTCACAAAATTCGCGGCCCCCGGCAGCGTTCCGAACAGCGCTTGCAACCCCGCAAAAGCAACGAATATTCCCACGGCTCCGCTCAGCAATCCCAGCAGCACGCTCTCAGTGAGAAGTTGACGCACCAGTCTTCGACGGCTCGCACCCATCGCCACGCGAACCGCCATCTCCTGCCGCCGGGCCGCCGCGCGCGCGAGCAGGAGATTGGCCACGTTGGAACACGCGATCAGCAAGACAATCCCCACAACCATCAACATCGCAGCGCTGGCGAACACCATCTGCGTGGATGTTCCCATCGAGCTACCGAACAGGGCCTCGCGGATGGGCCGTACCGTGACCGTGTGGCCTTCGTTGGCTGTGGGATATTCACGCGCCAGTTCCGACGCGAGAGCCGCCATATTTGCTTGAGCCCGCACCTGGGTCACGCCCGGTTTGAGCCGCCCCACACCTTGAAAAATCGCCTTGCCGCGATCGCTCAATGCATTCTGCATTTCGTTGGGCAGAAACCGTTCCGCCATTGTGGCGGGGATCCACAAATCGGGACCGAAAATGGCATTCACTCCAATGAATCCGGGCGGCGCGACACCGATGACGGTGAAAACGATGCTATTGAGCCGCAGCGTCTTGCCCACAATATCCTCAGTGCCGCCAAACCGCGACTGCCAGGTTGCGTAGTTCATTACCGCAACAGCGTGCGTACCGGGAGTGGTGTCTTCCTCAGGCAAAAAGAACCGTCCCCTGACTGGCGTGAGGCCCAGGGTCGAGAAGTAGTTGCCCGTCACCAGCTCGCTGAACAGGCGTTGCGAATCGCCAGTGTCCTGCCAGGTCACCACGCGCGGCGATGTGTAACCCGCGAGCGAACCAAAGACTTGGTTCCTGGCCTGATAGTCCTTCAGATCCACATGCGAGATCGGAAACGCCGTACTCGATTTTGACGTGGTCTTGGCATCAGCCGCGGCAACTGCCTCCAATTCACCGGTGTCCCGAACCGGCAGAGGATTCAGGAACAGCGTGTTGATGACGGTGAACACGGTCGTGTTCGCGCCGATTCCCAACGCCAGCGTCAACACCGCGAACAGAACAAAGATGGGGCTCTTCCACATCGTGCGGACGGCGTAGCGAAGATCGCGCCAGAAATCCTCCATGATGTTACCCAGGCCCACATCGCCCGCCGGCACACGATCGCACTTCGGCATACGTTCATTCCTTTCCAGCCCTTCGGCCAGCGGATACATGTCATCCAACTCTGAAAGGGCATTCTGATATGCCTGCTCTTCACTTGCCCCGCCATTCAACGATTCGCGGTAGAGATCCTCGAGGTGTTGCGCGAGTTCCTCGACGAAATCCGCCTCGGCCCCCAACCTCAGACGTAACGGCGCCAGCCGTTCTCGAATCAAACTCTTCCAATCAGGCATGTTCAATTCCTGTGATGCGGCTGATGACGGCTACGAAATCGCGCCAGCTCTGCTGCTTCGAGCCCAGCGCCTTCCTGCCTTGCGGAGTTAGCTTGTAATATCGCCGCCTGCGCTGCTCCGCCTTCTCCACCCACCGGCCCTCGATCCATCCCTGCTTCTCCAGCCGATGCAGGAGCGGATAGAGCGAGGTCACGTGAAAGCGCAATGCCCCGCCAGACCGGATCTGGATCAATTTTGAGATGTCGTACCCGTGCCGGGACTGATCATCGAGCAACGACAACACTAGAAGCTCCGCGCTTCCTTTTTTCCATTCCGGGTCCGCCAGATTTTCATCCATATTGTTCGGTCTCATATATGTGACGCAAGCATATATACGTGGATTCCGGGAATTTGTTCCGCCGGGAAGCGGAATTTTCTGAAGTGGCACTGCGGAACCGTAAGCGCTGGAAAGCATTCAGGTTACGTAGATTGTCGTATGCAGACTCTCTCCATGCCTCGAGCCACCTTCGTTACCATAGAACCGTGTCTACCCGTCAACACGCCGGACCCGGACCCGCCGCTTCGGATGTTCCCGAGCCGTCGCTCGCTGAACGCGCCCGCACTCTGGCCTCGCTGGCCCGGATCGGCAGCCTGTCCACGCATTCGCGGAAGTTTCCAGGATTTCCCTTCGGCTCCATGATGCCCTATGCGGTTGACGATCTTGGCCGCCCCATCTTTTTCATCAGCAGCATGGCGATGCACACGCAAAATCTTCAGCAGGATGCGCGCGGTAGCATGTTGATTACCCAGCCGGACATTTCCGGCGATCCCTTGGGCGCCGCCCGATTGACCCTGTTGGGCAACGTTATTGAAGCTCCGGCGGTGGAGGTGCGAGACCTGTACTTGTCACGCCATGAGAACGCAAAATACTGGCAGGGCTACACCGATTTTGCGTATTACCGGCTGGACGTCGCGGGCGTGTATTTCATCGGCGGCTTTGGCGTCATGGGATGGATTTCGGCAGAGGATTACAGATGCGCCATGCCCGACCCTCTGGCCGAAGCCGCCTCGGGAATCATCCAGCACATGAATACGGATCACGCCGAAGCGCTCGTTCTGATCGCCCGCCGCTTTGGAGGCGAGGCCGCCGACGAGGCCGTCATGAGCGCAGTTGATCGCCTGGGTTTCCACCTCAAGCTGAGGTCCGGCGACAGGATGCACGGCCGGAGAGTAGCTTTTCTGCGGGAAGTGAGCAATACAGCTGACGCCAGAGCGGTGCTGGTGGAGATGGTCCGGCAGGCGCGATCGCCTGAGCCGGTTTAACAGGTCCAGTTTTCCTGTGTTATCTTGGCTGCCTAAAACGCATGAAACTCAATCTTGCACCACTTTGTGCGATGCTCGCGGCAACTGTAGTCGCGCAGTCACCCCCGGCGGCAACTCATAACACCGCCGCGCCGGCGATGGCTGAGACGCCGAATACCGATGTCTACTATCAGCTAGCGCCTGACGCGGTTCCAAAAGAAGGAGTTCCGAAAGGCGAAATTCGCGGCCCGTTCACGCTGCCGAGTCAGGCATATCCGGGGACGCAACATACCTATTGGATCTATGTTCCGGCGCAGTACGACCCGGCCTCGCCGGCCAGCCTGATGATTTATAACGATGGCCAGGCCTTTATGGCTCCGGAAGGCGACGTCCGTGCGCAGGTCGTGATGGACAACCTCATCTACCGGCGGGAGATTCCGGTTATGATCGCAGTTTTTATCAACCCGGGTCGGCGCCCCGATCAGCCGGAACCGACTTCCAGCAATTGGGGAGATCGCGACACGAATCGGCCGACGGAATACAACACGTTGGATGACAAGTATGCCAGAGTCATCGTGGATGAACTTCTGCCCGTGTTGTACAAGGACTACAACGTATCTAAGGAACCCGAGCGTCACGGGATCGGCGGCTCCAGTTCAGGAGCTATTGCCGCTTTCACAGTCGCTTGGGAGCGGCCGAACGATTTCCGCAAGGTGCTGAGCAATGTTGGCAGTTTCACCAACATTCGCGGCGGAAATGCCTATCCTGACATCATCCACAAAAGTGAAACCAAACCCTTGCGAATATTTCTGGTCGATGGCCGTAACGATAATCGTGGGCTGAGAGCGGATGGAACTTACGATCAGGCTCGCGACTGGTTCTACCAGAACGTTCGCATGCAGCAGGCCCTCACGGAAAAGGGCTACGAGGTGAACTACTCCTGGGGTATTCAGCGGCACGGTCAAAGCATGTTGCGGACCGTCTTCCCCGAAATGATGCGCTGGCTGTGGCGTGACCATGGTGTGTCGACCGATGTGCACGACACGGTGGAGCGATCGTTCAACGGCGCGAAGAAAACGCCATAGAGCGCGGCATTTGCCGTCAGATTGCAGAGTGACGGAGCACAAAAAGGAGGATTTCGATTCATGAGCGAGAAGACGGAGTTCAACGCCCACGTGCCGGGGTTAGTCGTCCTGATCACCGGCTGTCTTCTGATGCACTTCGAAGCCGCCGGAAACCTTGTCTAATTCCTCGGGCGAGATCTCGTCCGGCTTTCTGGCTTCCGTTTCGTTATGCTTCAGTACTTTCGGGTCATCTGGCATGAATGTTACCTCCTGGCTCAAATGATGCAGACCAAACAGGGAAATTGCCCAAGGTGAGGCAATATTCAGAGCGATGGACTATGTGACCGGCCAGAGTTGAAGAAACCAACGGCCGCCACCGACTCTAGGGGCAGAGAAACCGAGTAGCGGACGCACTCCAAGTTGCTAGCACGTCCGCCGGGGCGCAGATTCACCTGCCGAGCATCGCATTGAAGATCGATGTCGGAATTCTGAAAACGGTCCCTCCGGAAACCTCACTCAACTCTTCCTGCGAGATCTCATCCTTCTTGGTTTCGTCCGGCCGGCTTGTTTCACTGTCCTTCATCAGGTTCTGGTCATTTGGCATTGGGCCTCACCTCCTGATTAGAAATGAGGCAGATCGAGCCGAAAGATTGCCAAAGTCAAAAAAAATCTTTCAGAGAAAATGCGCCACGTGAGCGGCCCGGGTGGAAACGCGGCATCTGCGTCATCAATCTTCCGCACAATCCCTTGTATCCCGCACGTCCAGCCCGCATTTTGCCTGAGAGCCAACCAGAAACGCCTGCACTAGTGATTTGAGCACCTATGAAATTGCTACTCGCGGCGTCGAGTGTCTTCGTGTGTCTGGCCATGCTGCGCGCGGATCAGGGCGCAGAGATGGCGAACGCCAACCTGCCCGCGCAGAAGATCGGTTCCGACGATCTCATTGCCGTTGCCGTGTATGACTCGCCGGAGCTGACCCGGACAATCCGAGTCAGCCAGGAAGGACAGATCCGGCTGCCGATGCTGAGGCGCGCCATTCCTGCGGCAGGTTTGATGCCTCGGGAGTTGGAAGGCGCCATTGCCGACGCACTGAGCGCCGAGCAAATCCTCGTGGACCCGGTGGTCACGGTCACCGTAGTCGAATATCGCAGCCGGCCGGTTAGTGTTGCGGGTGCGGTGAAGCATCCGGTGACATTTCAGGCAGCGGGAAATATCAATTTGCTCGATGCGCTGACACGCGCTGACGGCCTGGCTCCGGAGGCGGGTTCCGAGATCCTGCTGACGCGCAGCGCGGCCGACGGGAAAACCACAACCGAGCACATCGCGGTCCGGGCGCTGCTGGAGGGTGAGCATCCCGAGCTCAACCGGCGCCTCGTGGGCGGCGAGGAAATCCGCGTGCCGGAAGCGGCCCGGATTTATGTACTAGGGAATATAAAAAATCCCGGTGCATTCACCCTGAAGGACGGCAAAGAGACCAGCGTCCTGAAACTACTGGCGCTGGCCGGCGGGTTAGCTCCGTTTTCCTCCAAGCAGGCCTATATCTATCGCCTAAAACCAGGGGCGCAGGACAAGGAAGAAATCCCCGTGCCGTTGAACCGGATCATTGCCCGCAAATCGCCCGATGTGACGCTGATGGCCGATGACATTTTCTATGTGCCCGATGACAAAGGGCGTCGGTTGAGCGCGTCGGCGCTGGAGAAGATTGTCGGATTCGGAGCCGCCACCACGTCCGGGCTGCTCATCTGGCGGTAGAGTATGCACCGTAATCTCCCCGCACCGATCGAAGATGTGCGGATGCCGGCGTACCCCAACTGGCCGCAGGCCCTGGAAGGTGATGCCGACGACGGCTCGCCGCCGTTCGCCCATCATCTCTGGGTCCTCCGGCGGCATCGTTGGAGGATCATGGCCTTCATCACCGCTTGCGAGCTGGCCACGCTGATCGTCTCCTCGCGAGTGACGCCGATTTATGAATCCACGGCGGTGATCGATATCGACCGGCAGGCGCCCGCGGGTGTTATCGGCGATGCCGCCATACGAGCCAGTGACAACGATTCCGATCAGTTCCTGGCCACGCAGATCCGGCTGATTGAAGCCGACGCCGTTCTTCGGCCGGTGGCTCAGAAATACAAGCTGCTGGAGCGCGAGCAGCAGTTTCGCGACTTGCCTCAGTTGAGTCCGGCGCAAGTGGAAGGGGCGCCCATCCTGCTCCGCCGTTTAAAAGTCTCGCGCCCACCCAATACTTATCTGCTGCTCATCAGTTACCGCTCGCCGGATGCGCACTTGGCGGCCGACGTGGCCAACGCTATCGCCAATTCATACTTGCAGCACGCCTACAATCTGCGCGTGCGCTCCTCCACCAATCTCGCGTCCTACATGGAGAGGGAGCTGGAAGAGCTGAAGGCCAAGATGGAATCCTCCACCGAGCGGCTCCTGAAGTTCGAGCGCGAACTAAACGTGATCAATCCCGAGGAGAAGACCAATATCCTCTCGGCGCGGCTTTTGCAATTGAACACCGAATACACCAACGCGCAGGCGGATCGCGTGCGCAAAGAAGCCGCCTTCAACTCAGTGCGCGGAGGCAGTTTCGCGGCAGCGCAGGTCTCGACGCAAGGGGACGCGCTGAAGAAATTACTGGAGCGGCAGAACGAAATGCAGGAGAAGTTCGCCGACGCGCAAACGCACTATGGGGTGAATCACCCCGAATACAAGAAAGCCGCCGGGCAGGTGGCCGAGATCGACCGGCAGCTTCAGGTGACCCGCGCCAATATCGCGCAACGGGTGGAATCGGAATTCGAAGAATCGGCGAACCGGGAACGCATGCTGGCGCGTGCGGTGGCGGATACCAAGGCGCAATTCGACCAGTTGAACGCGCACTCGTTTGAGTACCAGTCGCTCAAGCGCGAGGCGGAGGGTGACCGCAAAGTCTACGACGAGCTGGTGCGCAAGATCAAAGAAGCCAGCATCAACGCCAGTTTTCAAGACAGCTCGATCCGCATAGCCGACGCCGCGCGGCCCGGCATGAAGCCGGTTTTTCCGCGCCTTGGGCTGAACCTGCTCGTAGCGCTTCTGCTTTCGACGGTGATGGGCGCGGGTGCGGCCATCGTCAGCGATTCACTGGATAAAACTGTACGCGATCCCGACCTGGTGCCGCGGCTGCTGAACGCCGAAGTGATCGGCTCGCTGCCCATGGTGAAGCACTGGCGAACTCGGATCGGTTCCGTGGTTGCGGCGAACGGGAAGGGTTCGGGCCCTAGTGTGGCGCTGGCACGCGCCGACGAGGACCCGGTTTCGACAGCTTATGGCGAGGCGGTACGGGCACTGCGTAATTCGATTCTGCTTGCCGATTTCGACCGGCGTGTGCATTCCATCTTGATCACGAGCGCATCGCCGGGGGAAGGGAAGTCCACTATTGCGGCGCACCTGGCGCTCACGCACGCGGCACAACGGCAGAAGACGCTTTTAATCGACGGCGACATGCGCCGCCCGAGCGTACACCGGCGATTCCAGCTGCCCGGCTCCATCGGTTTATCCAACGTGCTGGTGTCGGGGCTGCCCTGGCGAGACGCAATTTTGACGCCAGTGGGCACCACGCACTTCGACATTCTGCCGGCCGGGCCGCCTTCGCACATTGCCGCTGACTTGCTGGGGCAAGGGCTGACCCAACTTTTGGACGAGGCGTCGCGCGAATACGACCTCATCATTCTGGATGCGCCGCCGCTGCTCGGCTTTGCCGAGCCGCTCGAAATGGCTACAGCGGTTGACGGAGTGGTGGTGGTGACGCGCGCTGGGCAAACGCCGCGTAAGGCTGCGGCCTCCGTCCTCGGAATCCTGGCGAGGCTGCGCGCCAATACGCTGGGTGTGGTCCTGAACGAAGTGCGTCAGGACACGAGCGAAAGCTATTACTATTACGCGCACTACGCCAAATATTACAAGCAGGGCAAGGGCGCGAAGGCCGGGGCGTGACGGGTAGGACATGAAGACGGTGATCTTGGCGGGGGGGCTCGGAACGCGTCTCGCGGAAGAGACGCAGATCAAACCGAAGCCCATGGTGGAGATTGGCGGCAAGCCAATGCTGTGGCATCTCATGAACATCTATGCCACGTACGGATTCGCCGAGTTCGTTGTCGCGCTGGGGTACAAGGGCGAGTGCATCAAAGACTACTTTCTGAATTTCTACGCGCTCAACAATGACCTGACTATTGATCTTTGCAACGGCGACACGGTCATGCACCATAAGCGCCAGCCTGGCTGGCGCGTGCACCTGGTGGATACGGGCCTCCATACCGATACCGGTGGGCGCATCAAGCGCCTCGGCGAGTGGATCGGGAACGAAACCTTCCTGCTCACCTACGGCGACTGCGTGGCCAACATCAACATCTGCGATCTGGTCGAGTTTCATCGGGCGCACGGCAAGCTCGCGACTGTTTCGGCAGTACGGCCTCCGGCGCGGTTTGGCGGATTGCGTTTGAATGGGGGCGGCCAGATCGTCGAGTTTACGGAAAAACCGCAGACGGGCGAAGGCTGGATAAACGGCGGCTTTTTCGTCCTCGAGCCGGGAGTGCTCGACTTCATCGCGGGCGACAAAACCATATGGGAGCGCGAGCCGCTGGAAGCACTGGCTCGCGAGAACGAATTGATGGCGTTCTACCACGAAGGTTTCTGGCAGCCCATGGACACGCTGCGGGAAAAAATGCTGCTGGAGAAGCTGTGGAGCTCGGGCCAGGCACCGTGGAGGGTATGGGCGTGAATCCGATTCTGGTGACAGGAGCTTCGGGATTCGTCGGTAGCCACTTGGTGCGGTCCCTGGTGCGTCAGGGCGTCGACGTGGTGAGCCTGTTCCACAAGAACCGAATCGAGCAGGATAAGCGGCACTTCCGCATCGACCTGCGGGATGGGGTTGCGCTCGAAAAACTTTTCCGCCAGTTTCGTTTTTCCGCTGTGATTCATCTTGCGGCTGCGGGCGTCGAGACGGAAGCAGAAACCTTAGAGAACGTGGCGGCGGTGAATGTGCTTGCGACCGCATCGCTGGCTCGCCTAGCCATGGCGCACGGCGTGGAACGCTTTGTGCATGTGGGCACCGGATTCGAATACCGCCCGCAGGCGCAGCCGATGGATGAATCCACACCGCTTGGCGCGCCCAATCTGTACGGGGCTTCGAAGGCAGCGGGGTGGATGCTGCTGGATGCTCTCTATCGCCTGGAGGGGTTGCCGCTGGTCACGTTCCGGCCGTTCAGTATTTATGGGCCGGGTGAGAGCGCGGCCAAGCTGGTGCCCTACACAATTCTGCAGGCGCAAGCGGGTGAGCCCATCCGACTGACGCTGGGCAGCCAGGTGCGTGATTACGTCTTTGTGGAGGACGTTGTAGACGCGCTCAGGCTGGGGCTCACCGCGCAGGCTGCCGTGGGGAAGGTTTACAACATCGGCACGGGCCCGGCCGAGGCGCGCAGCGTGCGGCGGATGGTCGAAGAGATCGTCGAGATGATGGGTGCGCCCGCTCGTCTCTGCTGGTTCGATCGCGCGACCCGCGGACGGTGCGATCCGCCGTTCCTGGTCTCCGATCCCACCAGAGCGCATGTCGAGCTGGGCTGGCGGCCGCGGGTGAGTCTCGCCGACGGACTAGCTCGCACCATCGAGTCGTACAAGGCCGCTGGAGTGAAGGAGCTGTCCGCGTGAAGTGGCTGATCACAGGCGGTGGAGGCTTCATCGGAACCAATGCGGCCGAGACGCTGGTGCGCGCGGGGGATCGCTGTGTGCTGGCCGACAACTTCCACCGCGCGGGCGCCAAGTACAACCAGGAATATTTGCGAGAGCACTTCGGCCTGGGCGTCGATTATCTGGATGTCCGGTTTCCCGACCAGGTCAACTCTTACTGGCAGGCGCACACCAACACGGACGTAGTGTTGCATCTGGCCGGCCAAGTGTCGCTGGTTGCGTCCATTGAGAATCCTCGCTACGACTTCGACACCAACGCGCTCGGCACTTTCAACGTCCTGGAAGCCACGCGGCGGTTCCTGCCCAAAGCCAAGCTGATCTACGCCAGCACCAATAAGGTCTACGGCGACCTGCGCGGCCTGGATGTCACCGAGGACGCCACGCGCTACCGCTTGCCTGATTTTCCGGAAGGCCTGGCCGAGAATCTGCCCATCGATTTGCATGGCGGATACTCGTGTTCCAAAGGCGCGGCCGATCAGTACGCTCTCGACTACCACCGCGTCTACGGGTTGAGCACCGTGGCGCTGCGGCAATCGAGTATTTACGGCGGCCGGCAGTACGCATCCGAAGACCAGGGTTGGGTCTCATATTTCGTACAAATGGGCGTGGAGCGACGCAAATTTCGCATTAGCGGCGACGGCAAGCAGGTGCGGGATTTGCTGCATGTCTCCGATTTGATCGAGTGCTATCGCGCCATCGCCAAGACGCCGCGTGAGAGCCTGGCGTTTGGGCAGGCGTTCAATATCGGCGGCGGTCCGCGCGCCAGCCTGTCGCTGGTCGAGCTGTTCACGCTGCTGGAATCTGAATATGCCTTCCCCATGAACTACACCGCAGGGCCGCCGCGGGCAGGGGATCAGAAGGTCTTCATTGCGGACATTCGCAAAGCCACCCAGTATCTCGGATGGAGGCCCTCGGTTGCGATCGATGAGGGCATGGAAGAGCTGGTCGAGTGGTCGAAAGGCAGGTGGGCGGCGTGAACGTACTGCGGAACGCCGTGCATGGGCTCATCGGCTTCGTAGCGCCCGCTGTCGTTGTGTTGGCAAGCTATCCGGTGCTCATTCGGCATCTGGGAACGACGGCGTTCGGCGTCTATCTTCTGGCGATGTCGATGGGCGGCGCCGTGATGCTGCTCGACCTCGGGTTCTCCGCCGCGACCCTGCGCTTTGTGGCGCAGGACCTGGCTGCGGGGCGCGCGAAAGCGGCGGCGGATGTCGTCGCCACCTCGCTAGTTTTCTACGGCGGAATAGGCGCCATAGGTGCCTTGATTATCGAGGCGCTGGCGCCACTCTGCCCGCACCTTTTCAAGATTGACGCACGCCTCGCGGCGGACGCGGTGCTGGTGTTCCGGCTGGCCGGCCTCCAGTTTGCGGCATATATGCCGGCGATGGTGTTTGTCTCGATCGCCAAAGCCGCCGGACGCTTCGATCGCGCCGCAATCTTCGTCTTTCTGTTCTCCCTCACGTGCTCTGGCTGCGCAACCCTCGCTGTCCTCGCTGGAGCCGGTCTGGTGCAAGCGATGACCGCGGTGGTGATCGCCAATTTCGCCGCACTGGCCGTAATCGCCTTCGACGGTCTACGTTTGTGCCGCGATTGCGGCATCCGGATGCGCCAGGCAAGGCCGGTAGCGTTTCGCCGCATGCTGGGTTTCGGCTGGGCCCTGACAGTAAATTCAATTGCCGGATTCTTCCTATACCAAATCCAGAGATTTCTCGTGGGTTTCGCCATGGGTCCGGCCGCTGTTTCGATTTACCAGGCCGCTGCGGTAGCGCCTTCCAAGCTGCACGCCGCCGTCAATGCCGCGAGCGAGGTGATGTTCCCCCTAGCGACCGTTTCGCGGGACAGGGCATCGCTGCGCCGGATGTATTTGCGCATGCTCGGCGCGAGCGCCCTGGCCGCTCTGGCCGGATTCGCCGGCTTGGTGGCTTTCGCCCGGCCCCTGCTGGCTCTGTGGCTCGGGGCGCAGATGGCGGCTTCCGTCGCACCGTTGATTCCGGTTTTTGGCCTGGCTTACTTCTTTCTGGCCTTATCCCCCGCACCTTTTCATTTGGTCAACGGCATGGGCCGTCCCGGCCTGAATACACTTTTCTACGTCGCCAACGCGCTCGTGAACGTGGCGCTGATCGGGGCGTTCGCTTTGCGCGGGCTGACGCTCATGAAGTTCGCCTGGGCATTTGCCGCATCGAACATCGTCACAAGCGTTTGCTACCAGCTCACCGTCGAGATGCTCATCTGGAAGCGCGACGCGCCGCTGCCGGCGGCGAGCCTTTCCGAGGCGGGCCTCTCGGAGGCGGGCCTCTCGGAGGCGGCCGTATGAGTGCACCGCTGGTCAGCATCATGGTTCCCGTCTACAACCGGCGCGCGCTGTTGGCGGACTGTCTCAAATCAGCGCTGGCGCAGACTTCCCGTGATCTAGAAGTTGTTGTCGTCGACAATGCCTCGACTGACGGGACCTGGGACTTGTGCCAGGAATTTGCGCGCGCCGATTCGCGCGTGCGCATCTTTCGCAATGCGGAGAACATCGGCCCCGTGCGCAACTGGCAGCGATGCTTCCGCGAAGCCCAAGGCCGCTACGGCAAGCTCTTGTTCTCCGACGATGTGCTCTCATCTTACTACTTGGAAAAAACGCTGCCGTTGATGCGCGATCCGCACGTGGCATTCGTGTTCACAATGGCTCTAATTGGGCCGGAACCGCAGGCCAGCCATCTGGCATATCGTTTCGATGCGCACACTGGCAGGTTTCCGCGCCATCAATACATCCGGAGCGCGCTGGTCGGCGGGAGTGTTCCGGTGTCACCCGGCGCGGCGCTGTTTCGTGTGAGCGATCTGCGTGGCAGCCTGCGCCTCAGCATCCCGTCCCCAACCATCGTTGATTTTGAGCAGCACGGAGCCGGCATCGACCTGTTGCTTTACCTGATGACTGCGGCGCGTTATGAGGAGATCGGTTACGTCGCCGAGCCGCTGGTGTTCTTCCGCGCCCATCAGGGGTCTATCACACATTCGGGCGACTTGCGGCTTGCCGACGCCTACCACCAGGCGCGGATCTGGTTTGCCGCGCACACACAAGGACGCTGGACGCTCGCGTCCACCCTGGCCGCAGCGTGGTTGAGTACGATGAGGCGGCACCGCCGGCCAGTCAGCCTGGCCTACATCACGGAGCGATTTCTGCCGCCTGCCGTGGAAAGTTGGAACGCATGAAGATAGGCGTTGTCACCATTTCCTACAACCAGGTGAGATACCTCGCGCAGGCTATCGCATCGGTAAACTTGTCGGACCCCGAGCGCCTGGAGTATGTCATCGTCGATCCCGGTTCGACGGATGGTTCCCGAAGAGTCATCGAAAGCTACCGGCGGCGGTTCAGCCGCGTGATTTTAGAACCGGACCAGGGCCCGCCCGATGGCTTGAACAAAGGCTTTGCCGCCACCAACGCGGACATCCTGGGCTATCTCAACTCCGACGACTGCTTTACGCCGGGGGCGCTGGATTACGTCCTGCGCTATTTCGAGAAGCACCCCGAAGTGGACGTGCTCTGCGGCGCCATCCGCATTATTGATGAGCAGGGCCGCCCGAGCATTCGCCGCCGGACGCCGGATCGCATCGACCTGCGCCGTTACGCCTACGAAAGCTGCTACTTCTGGCAGCAGGCTACGTTCTTTCGCCGCGAGGCATTCCTCAGAACCGGTGGATTCAACTTGTCGAGCCAGACAGCTTGGGATGGCGAGCTCGTGGTGGACATGGCACTGGCCGGCTGCCGGTTCGCTTATACCAACAAACTCCTGGGCGATTTTCGCATCTATGGCGACTCCATAACCGGCTCCGGCCGGCTGCGCGAGGCGCTGGGCCTCGATCGGATCCATCTGCGAGAGAAGATCATCGCCGCGGGTTTCGCGCCGGCATCCGATATGGAAGTGCGCGTAATGAAGACGTTGTACAAGTTTAACCTGCACCGCCACTGGTCGTACCTTTTCGCCGGCGAAGAGCTGGAGACAAACCGATGATCCAAACCGCCACCCGCGATGAGATCCTGGCTGGCGTCGTCCGATACCACGCCGCGGCGTTTCCCGACCGGACGTTCGTCCCCGGAGAGACGCTCGTGCCATGCGCCGGCCGCGCGTTCGATGCCGATGAGCTGGTGCACCTGGTGGACGCCGCCCTGGATTTCTGGCTGACCAGCGGGCGCTATGCCACACGCTTCGAGCATGAGTTCGCACACTTTGTGGGCGTCCGCCATGCCGTGCTCTGCAACTCCGGGTCATCGGCAAATCTGTTGGCAGTCGCGGCCCTGACTTCGCCCAAGCTGGGCGAGCGCCGTTTGCAGCCTGGCGATGAAGTCGTAACGGTGGCCGCTGCCTTCCCCACAACCGTGTTTCCGCTCGTGCAGTACGGCCTGGTGCCGGTCTTCGTGGATGTAGACTTGGGCACCTACAACGCCATCCCGGATCGGGTCGCCGAAGCCGTCACGCCACGCACGCGTGCAATTATGCTGGCGCACACGCTCGGCAACCCGTTCGATCTCGACCGTATCGTGGAAATCGCTCGCCGTCATGACTTGTGGCTGGTTGAAGACAATTGCGACGCGCTGGGGTCTACGTGGCGGGGACGGCACACAGGCACGTTCGGAGACTTGGCGACCGTCAGCTTTTATCCGGCCCACCACATCACCATGGGCGAGGGCGGCTGCGTGCTTACCGATCAGCCGTTGTTGAAAACGATCGTCGAATCCTTTCGCGACTGGGGCCGCGATTGCTGGTGCAATACCGGCGCCGACAACACCTGCGGCAAGCGCTTTGGCTGGCAGATAGGCGATCTGCCGCCCGGTTACGATCACAAATACGTTTACAGCCACGCGGGTTACAACCTCAAACTGACCGACATGCAGGCAGCCGTTGGCGTGGCACAACTGCGCAAGCTGCCAGCTTTCATCGAGGCTCGCAAACGCAACTGGACCCGGCTGCGCGAATCCCTCAGCGAGTTGGAGGAGTTCCTCATCCTGCCGCGCGCCGACGCATGCGCCGATCCGAGCTGGTTCGGCTTCGCGGTTACCCTGCGCGAGGACGCACCGTTCAGCCGCAATACCCTGGTGGAATTCCTGGAAAGCCGCCGCATCGCGACGCGTATGCTGTTCGCCGGCAATCTCACGCGCCAGCCGGCATTCCAGGGCGTGAACTACCGGGTCTCGGGCGACCTCGCGAACACCGACGCCGTTATGCGCCGGACGTTCTGGGTGGGCGTCTACCCGGGATTAACCGAACCCATGATGGATTGGATATCCGACTCATTTCATCAGTTTGCGCGGCAACCAGACCTCATGTCCGCCATGGCGGTACGATAGATGGCTGCTCAAGCAGCGCCGGCATTGTTGTTGCCTCGCCCGGTTTCAAGGGCTCGCCCCCGACGGTACCTGAGTCATTCGGTCGCCGCGGGCATCATCGGCCTGTGCACGCCGCTGCAACTGGAGTGGGGCGGAATTCTCTATGCCAGCGAAGCTCTGCTGGCTCTCGTGGCCGTCTGGGCGCTCGTCACACACCTAACGGACGCGCAGTTCTGGCGTCGGCCATTTACCCCCCTGATGCTCTCTCTCGGCGTGACCATCCTCGCTTACGTGATCACCGACCTGGTGCTAGGAACCGAAGCACAGAACCTGCTGCGCGGATGGGCTCGGCCGATTTTCCTCGGGACCAACCTCGCGGGCCTGTATTTTCTCTGCCGCCGCAACCCTTTCAACATCCTGATCTACGCAATCGCCGCGGCATCCGCTTCAATTGCATTTCTAGCCGTCAACGGCCGGCTGCTGGAAAACTGGAAGTTTGGCGCCTCGGCGCCTGTGACCATCCTCATTGCTTGCCTGGTCCCGCTGCTGATTCCACGCGGCGTCTTACTCGGCTCGGTCGCGCTCACGACGGTCGGCTTGTTACATCTGATGCTGGACTCGCGGGAGATCGGCGGGAACTGTCTGCTCGCAGGCGCCCTGCTCGCCGCGCGCTGCCTCTCGCTTCTGCGCTGGAAGTCGATTTCCTGGGTCCTGCTTGGAGCACTCGCATCCGTCGGCATCGGACTCTTTCTGTGGGCCTACGTTCTGACGGACGAGGAATATTCCCAACGCCGCCATTTCTCCAACGCCTGGCGAACCGCCTCCCTGGTTACAGCCGCGGGTGCAATCGCCGAGTCGCCTTGGTTGGGCAACGGCTCGCAAACCAACAATTTCGCGCTCCAATCCCGTTACGATTCCATCTTCGCCGACCGCACCGGCATCCGGTACCGCGGCCAGCAGACCGACACCTCGACTTTCTCGCCGCATTCTCAGATCCTACAAGCGTGGTTTGAAGCGGGCCTGTTCGGCACCGTGTTCTTTGTCTATCTGGGGGGAGCGGTAGCCGGGGCGCTGCACTTTTGCATTTTTCGCCGGCGGCTCGACGTGTTTTCCGTCCTGTTTGCCTTCTCGCTGATGCGGGCCATCTGGCATCTTCTGTTCAGTCCTTTCGCCGGCCTGGCGCGTCTCGATGTGGCCCTTGCAGGGGCCATCGTTTGCGTAATTGCCATCGAACGCCGCGCCGTTCCGCGGGGATTATGAGGAGCTGGCTCAAGCGCATTCTCGGCCATCTGGGCCTTGCGCCTGCTGCCTTCCGGTTCCGGGAACGCTGGCGCAGCCTGAGGCGCGGCAAGCGCCCGGCGCCATCCGCCGATGGTCTTCCGATCCCTCCCGCCAGGCTGATCGTGCTCGTCACCGGCTCCGCGGATGCGACATGGTACACCGAAGGCGGAAAGCTGGGCGCCGAGAGCATCTGCCGCACCCTCACCGATGCCGGCGTCCCAATCGCCCACTTCCAAAGCATTTTCGACTTCGGCTGCGGCTGCGGGCGCGTCATTCGTCATTGGCGTCCCCTGACCAGCGCCAGGCTGCATGGCGCCGACCAGAATCCGGATCTGGTCGCATGGTGCCGTCAAAACCTCGCGTTTGCGGAATTTCAGTCGAACACCCTAGAGCCGCGGCTCGATTATGCCGATCAAAAGTTTGAGTTCGCATATGCGCTCTCAGTTTTTACGCATATGCCGGAAGACTTACAGCAACCGTGGATGAGCGAGCTTTGGAGAATCCTGCGGCCGGGCGGATATCTCCTCATTACTACTCAGGGCGACGAGTACCTCCAGAAATTGACCGAGACCGAACGTGCCAATTACGGCGCGGGCCGGATCGTGGTCCGCTATCGCCAGGCGGCAGGCAGCAACCTTTGCAGCGTATATCACCCGGAACCGTATGTTCGCCAGCGCTTGCAGGGGAGGTTCTCGATGGTTCTCTCCCGGCCGAGGGGAGCGGCAGGGAACGGCAACCAGGACATCTATCTGTTGCGCAAACCCCAATGAGGATCTTGCAGTGCGTGGGCGACATCGACCCGGCTTTGGGCGGGAGCGTGGAAGCCGCGCGCCAGCTCTCCCATGCGCTCGGCCGCCTGGGCCACCGGCCGGAATTGGTCACGCTGCGCCTACCGCGCGAGGAATGGTCCGACGCCTGGCTGGGAGCTGTGCACTGCGCCGGTCCGGCTTCCACACGCTATCTCTACAGTCCGCGCCTTGCGGACTGGGTCGCACGCCACGCTTCGGAGTACGACGCCGTCGTTGTCCACGGCCTCTGGCGGTATACCAGCGTCGGCGCCTGGCGCGGTTTACGAGGCTGCAATGTCCCCTATTTCGTCTTCGCGCACGGCATGCTCGACCCGTATTTTAAGGACGCCTTCCCGTGGAAGCACATCCAGAAAAAAGTCTGCTGGCTGGCGGCGGAATCGCGCGTTGTCCGTGACGCTCGCGGGGTTCTCTTCACTTGCGAAGAGGAGCGTCTGCGGGCGCGCGTGACGTTCCGTCCGTACCAGTGTCGCGAGCGCGTGGTGGGCCTGGGGATCGCGCGGCCAACTGGCGATGCCGCGGCCCAGCGCATAGCGTTCATGGCTGCGCACCCGCAACTTCGTGGGACGCGAATCGTATTGTTGCTGGGCCGAATCCATCCAAAAAAAGGTTGTGACCTGCTGATTGAGGCGTTCGCTCACGTGGCACACCGCGATCCGCTGCTGCGGCTGGTGATCGCAGGCCCCGATGAGTGTGGCTGGCAGGCTCATCTGGAGGGTCTGGCCGCACAAATGGGCGTCGGCCCGCGCGTGACCTTCACGGGCCCGTTGTACGGCGAACTGAAATGGGGCGCCTTACAGTGCGCCGAGGTACTGGCGCTTCCTTCGCACACGGAAAACTTCGGTATCACGGTAGTCGAAGCGCTCGCGTGCGGAGTTCCCGTCCTGATTTCCAACGGGGTAAATATCTGGCGTGAGATCGACGCGGACGGAGCCGGATTGGTAGCGAATGCCGATGTCGCCGGCACGATCGGCCTGCTCGATCGCTGGCTCAGCCTTGCGCCGGCGGCACACCGCCAGATGAGAGAGAGCGCGCTCCGTTCGTTTGCCAAGCGCTTTGAGCTGGAACATTTCGCCAGGAATTTTGCGGCATGTCTGGGGGCGGCATGATGACTCCCGATGTGTCCATTGTTGTCGTCAGTCACAATCATCGCGTTGCGCTCGAAAAGTGTCTCGACTCGCTGCACGCCTTGCCCGATCGTGCGGCCTTCCAGGTGACGCTCATCGACAACACCGGCACGGACGGTGCGGCTGAATGGACACGCGAACACTACTCCGATGTCATCGTCCGGCGAAACGCCGTTTGCCACGGATTCGCCGCCAACGCCAACGCCGGCATTCGCCAGTCAGTCCGGTGCCCTTACGTGCTCCTGCTGAACCCCGACGTCATCTGCCTGCCGGGACTCCTTGACCGGCTGATCGCGTTCCTCGACGCGCATCCCGAGGCCGCGATCGCCGCGCCGCAACTGTTTTGTCCGGACGGCGCCTCTCAGCCCAACGTCCGGCGCTTCCCAACCCCCAGCGCACTGGCATTGCGCGCGCTGCGCGTGGACGCTCTTTGGAAAAGCCGGGCCGTCCGCTGCTATTTGATGCACGGCGAGAGCCCGGTCTCCACCGAGGTCGATTGGGTAACCGGTGCGGCCCTCATGGTACGCCGTACTGCCATCCAGGACGTCGGTTTGCTCGACGAGAACTACTTTCTGTACTGGGAAGATCTCGATTGGTGCTACCGCATGCGCCAGGCTGGATGGACTGTGCATCGCATCCCGGAAGCTCGCGCCATTCACGTCCAAGCGCGCGAGGGCGTTCGCCGGCCGTTCAGTCGCGCTGGCCGGTCGCAGTTGGCGGGCGCCGTCCGGTTCTTCCGTAAGTACGGATGGAACGCGGGCAGGGCGGCATAGATGGGCGCACAGGCGGCATTCCCGGGACTTTCAATTAGACACACCCCAGTTCTGCACCCTGTCGTCGGGATGCGCGCCCGGCCTTGGGCAACGTCGCTGGCCCTCTTCGTCGCGGATGTCCTCGCCATTTTCGCGGCGCGCGCGATCGCCGTTGCGCTATGGAATTGGTTTCGCCCCACAATCGGACTCGCGAACTTCCTCGGCTTCTGGGAGTCTTTCGGCCTCTTCGCGGCCACCTATGCCGCGCTGGGCCTGTATACCAGCGGCGCATTCGGCGCGGTGGAAGAGCTGCGGCGTGCCGTCGCGGGCGCGACATTCGTTTGTCTTGTGCTCACGGCCTCGCTGTTCTTTCTACAGCACACCGGCCCGTATTCACGAGGTCTTCTGATTCTCTCCGGGTGCTTTACCGCCGCGGCTGTGCCCTTGGTTCGTTCGCTGGTGCGCCACCTGTTCGCCCGGCGACATTGGTGGGGTGTCCCGGTGATCGTGCTCGGGGCAGGGGATGAGGCTGAAACGTTGATTGAACGCCTGCGCCGCCACCCCGAAATGGGCCTGCGCCCCGTGGCCTGCCTGAACGATGGACCAAGCGCTCTCGGAGAATGCGCCGGAATTCCCGTGGCCGGCCCGCTCTCCATGGCCCACGCGCTCGCCACCGCGCTTCGCGTTCACCACGCCTTAGTGGCGATGCCGGAAGTCGCCCGTGAAGACTTGCTGTGGATGCTCGATGATTGGAGCACCGTCTTTCGCCACGTGATTCTGATTCCCGACCTGTTCGGCGTCGCAAGTTTGTGGGTTTCCGCGCGGGATTTAGGCGGAGTTCTGGGGCTCGAGTTGCGCCAAAACCTGCTGGTTCCCCTCAACCGCTGGACCAAACGTGCTCTCGATATTGCCGGCGCGCTGCTCCTGGGGGTCATCTCTCTGCCGCTCATCGCCGCAGCCGCCCTGTGGATCAAACTGACCAGTCACGGCCCGCTGATCTACCGCCAGGAGCGCGAGGGCGAAGGCGGCCGCGGGCTTTGGATGCCCAAGCTGCGCACCATGCACATGGATGCCGAAGGCTTGCTGATGCGAGTGCTGTCGTCGTCCCCGCAGGCCCGCGCCGAATGGTCGCGCCGTTTCAAACTCAAGAAAGACCCGCGCATTCTACCCGGAGTCGGCCCGTTCTTGCGCCGTACCAGCCTCGATGAATTGCCCCAATTATGGAGCGTTCTGAAGGGAGAGATGAGTCTGGTGGGTCCGCGGCCGTTCCCGCCGTATCACCTCGATGGCTTTGGGCCGCGTTTCCGCGCTCTGCGCAATCGCGTCAAGCCCGGCCTGACCGGCCTATGGCAGGTTTCCGATCGTTCCGATGGCGACCTCGATGTGCAGGAAGCTCTCGACACGTACTACATCCGTAATTGGTCCCTCTGGCTGGACATCTATATTTTGGCGCGTACCGTCCGCGCCGTATTGTTCCCCAAAGGCGCTTATTAATAAAAGAAGCCCGCGCGCCTCGGCAGGGCTACGCGGGCTCGGACGCCGCGTCCTCCGGACCACGGCGAACTTCTTTCGGTTTTCTCAGCGACTCTGTGCCTCTGCGGTGAAGTGTTTTACTTAGGCCCCGTCGCCCCGTTGTGCTTTTTGTTATAAATCCGCGCGCTCTCCCGGTTTTGCTGCCGGTTGATTTGCGCCTTTTGCTTATTAGTCAGATTGCCGCCGTTCGCGGCGCGATCGTTGCGAACCTCGCGATTGATCTTGGATTCCTGCCCTTCCAACTTGGCGGTTTCCCCCGCCGTTAGCTGTCCTGATTTGATGCCCTGTGCGATACGGTCCTGCTGGTTCTCGCGCCGCGCACCGACTTCGTTGTTGCCGTAGTGCTGCGTGGCCGCATTGTGTTTGTCGTTGTAGATCTGGTTGCTCAGGTGATTCTGCTGCCGGTTGACCTGCGCCTTCTCGTTATTGGTCAGATTGCCGCCGTTCGCGGCGCGATCGTTGTGGATTTCCTTGTTCAGGTTGGCTTCCTTGTGCTCCAGGTTCGCGGTCTCGCCGGACGTCAATTGCCCGCTCTCGACGCCGTTGGCGATGCGATCCTGTTGATTTTCTTTGCGGTCCTTGATCTCCTGCGCGTAGACGCCGCTCGCCACAACCGCCGCCATTATCGTGCTCAATGCCAGTTTCCTCATTGTCTTCCTCCTCCTTGCCGTCTTTTTCAAATCTCGGAAGCATTGCTTCCTGGACAGTCAAAACCAGGTTGTGGGGGAGAGTTTCGGCGGGCGGGAGTTAAAATCCGTTAAGCGGAGTGGGGAGTAAGACAGGGAACGTTAACTAAAGGAGTGGTTTCAGAAGTGGGCTCTTATAGCGATAGTCGCCGCCAATTGGCTTGGAGACGACTATCTGAGGTGGCGACTATGTTCAGGGCCGATGAAGGCCGAAACGAATTCCTTGCGGGTCGCGGCAAGTAGAAAAACGGCCAAATCCAGGCTCTTCGGGACCCGGTTCGTCGGCCTCACCACCCAGTTCCCTCACCTGCGCAATCGCTTGTTCCAAATCGGGCACGCTGAAAAAAACCAGGATTCCCGGGGTCGGATCGTTTCCGTGCACCCCAACTTTGATTGAGGGAGTCTGGAACCAGCCCTCGGGACCGCCCCCCATGAGATGAAAATCCCAGCCGAACAATTGCCCCAGGAAAGCCCGGGCCTTACCGGCATCGCCTGCCCCGATCTCAACGTAAGAAAGTTCTGATCTCATTTCTCTTCCTCTCAGCAGCAGGATAACGAAAGACGGAACGCCGTGTCTTGAAAAATCCAGACGTCTACGAGTGAGTCCCCACGAATTTCTGGAGGGGAGTACCAAGTTACGCTCACGACGCCGGCTTCGTCCCCGCCATCAGCGCCAGCTCCAGCCACTTCCAATGACAATCGACGTCTTTGAAGCCGATCTCGCGCAGCCAGTTTAGTTGCGTCTCGAGATCCAGCAGCTTATTGGACGGATCTTCCTCACCCGGAGGAACCGCGAGCTCGGCCAGAAATCGCCGGTGCAGCTCTTCAGTGGGCGATGCCACATGCTCCAGATTGCAAAACACGCCGCCTGGCGTCAGGAGTTTGTAAATCTCCGCGTAAAGGGCTCGTTTCCGTTCATGCCGAAGATGGTGGATCGCAAAACTGGAGACGACCGCATCGAACGTGCCGAGTGAGGGCAGCGCCTGGTCCAGATCATGTGCCACGATCTGAACGTTGGGATCGGCGCCAAACCTTTCGCGAAGCTGCTCTAACATCGTCCGCGAAAAATCCACCGCGGCCGCTTCCGCCTGCGGCCGCGCCAGCTTTACCAGAGAAAGCAGGCGTCCGCCACCACTCCCCAAATCGAGCACACGCCCCAGCGGTCGCGGTAAACACGCCAGCAACACGGCTTCTCCCTCAGTGCGGTGCGGAATGGTATCGGCTCGCTTGAGGTAGTCGAGCGGTGTTCCGGCGTATCCCAGAGATTGATGTCGGAAGCCGCCACCGTGGAACTACACGCCCCAGCAGTAGTCTTCGACGGCGCGTTCGACTGAGTCATCCTGCTCAGTCAGCCGCATCAGTTCCAGCCGGATCGCATCCACCAGCGCGGACCAGCTCGCCTCGATCACATTGTCCGACACGCCAACGGTCGACCAACTCTTCCGATGGTCCGACCACTCGACCAGCACGCGTACCCGCGCCGCCGTCCCTTTCCGCGGTTCGAGCACGCGCACCTTGTAGTCGGTGAGCCGAACCTCGGAAATCCGCGGATAGAGAGACGACAGACATTTGCGCAGGCAGAGATCCAGCGCGTTCATCGGCCCGTGTCCGCTGGCCGTCGCAGAGTGCACGCCATCCTGCGCGCGAATGTTCACGGTAGCCGTCGATCGCGAACCCACCGCGCCGGACGATTTCGTGGTGACTTCGTAGTTCTCCACGTCGAAGAAATGCAAACCCGGATGCAGCGCTTCGCGCACCAGCAGCTCGAAGGTTCCCTCGGCGGCTTCGAGCTCGTAACCCATGTACTCCATTTCCTTGATGCGCTCCAGCAGCTCGCGCCTTGCGTCCTCGGTCAGACGGTCCGCCAAGCCGTGCTGCTTTAACTTGTACAGCACGTTGGCGCGCCCGGAAAGATCGCTTACCAGCACGCGCTGGCGATTTCCGATGGCCTCCGGTTGCACATGTTCGTACGTGGCGGAGTCTTTGAGCACCGCGCTCACATGCACGCCGCCTTTGTGGGCAAACGCGCTGTGCCCCACAAAAGCCTGATCACCGCGCAGCGGAAGGTTCGCAAGCTCCGCGATGAAGCGCGCCACGGTCGCGAGACTGGTCAGCCGCTCCGGACCGATGGTGGTGTGCCCCAGTTTCAATTCCAGGTTAGCGATGATCGAGCAGAGATTGGCGTTGCCACATCGCTCGCCATACCCGTTCATGCAACCCTGCACGTGCGTACAACCTTGCTCGATGGCCGCGAGCGAATTGGCCACCGCGACCTCGGAATCATTGTGCGTGTGAATGCCCATCACGCCGTCGAAGCGCCTACGAACCTCCGCCACAATTTCCGCCACGCGGCTGGTCAGCGTCCCGCCATTGGTGTCGCATAGCACCAGCACGTCTGCGCCGGCCGTTTGCGCGGCTTCCAGCGTCCGCAGCGCAAACGCGGCATTGGCGTGATAGCCGTCGAAGAAATGCTCGGCGTCGTACACGACTTCTTTGCCGTGCTCCTTCAGATACCGCACGGTATCGGAAATCAGCTTGAGGTTTTCTTGTTCCGTGATGCCGAGCGCTCGCTGCGTGTGCAACTCCCAGCTCTTGCCGAAAATCGAAACCACCGGCGTGCCCGCGGCGATGATCGCTGCGACATTCCGGTCCTGCTCCACCGGATTCTTGGCAAAGCGCGTTGAGCCGAACGCCGAGAGCTTGGCGTGGTGCAGCTTCAGCTCTTTGGCGCGCTCAAAAAATTCCTTGTCCTTGGGATTCGAACCGGGCCAGCCGCCCTCGATGTAATCAATGCCCAACTCATCGAGTTTCTGCGCGATGACCAGTTTGTCGTCTACGGAAAACGAAACCGATTCGCCTTGCGTGCCGTCGCGCAGCGTGGTGTCGAAAGTGAAGACCCTCATTTTTGCGCTGCCAGCGCCGGCTGCTCCTCCGGTACGCCCGCCTCCTTCTTCTTTTTCAGGAACGTCATCATTTCGCGCAGCTCGCGGCCGACTTCTTCCACCTTCTGATGCCGCGCCGCCTCGCGCATGGCGAGAAACTTCTTGCGCCCGCTCTTGTTTTCCGCGATCCATTGCCGCGCGAATTCACCCGACTGTATTTCGCTAAGGATCTTCCGCATCTCGGCCCGCGTCTGGTCGTTGACGATGCGCGGCCCCCGAGTGTAATCACCATACTCCGCGGTATCCGAAACCGAGTACCGCATGTAACTCAGGCCGCCTTCCTGGATCAAATCGACAATCAGCTTCAGTTCATGCAGGCACTCGAAGTAAGCGATCTCTGGCGCGTAACCGGCTTCCACCAAAGTCTCGAACCCCGCTTTGATCAACGCACTCGCGCCACCGCACAGCACCGCTTGCTCGCCGAACAGGTCGCTCTCGGTCTCTTCGCGGAACGTGGTCTCGATGACACCAGCTTTCAGACAGCCCAGCGCCAGCGCGTATGCCAGCGCGTTTTCGAGCGCCTTGCCCGAGGGGTTCTGATGCACCGCAACCAGCGCCGGAACGCCCACGCCCTCCGTGAACAGCTCGCGCACACGATGCCCCGGCGCTTTCGGAGCGATCATTGATACGTCAACATCGGCCGGCGGAATCACCTGCTTGAAATGAATGCAAAAACCGTGAGCGAACATCAACGTCTTGCCCTTGGTCATGTGCGGCGCGATTTCGTTGGTGTATAGGTCTGCCTGCAAATGGTCCGAAACCAGAATCATCACCACCTGGGCCGCCTTGGCTGCATCGGCAACCGTCATCACCTTCAGACCCGCGGTCTCCGCCTTCTTCCACGACTTGCTTCCGTTGTACAGGCCCACCACCACGTCTACTCCCGAATCCCGCAGGTTGAGCGCGTGCGCGTGTCCCTGGCTGCCGTAGCCGATAATGGCCACTGTCTTGCCTTTCAAGTTCGCGAGATTTCCGTCTTTTTCGTAATAACGCTTCGCCATTCAGTTCTCCTCGATCACTTCCACTGCCGTCTGGTCTTCTCGCCTGCCTCGCCCCGCGGGCACCGGCGGCTGGAGGCGCAGTTTCTTGGTTTCGAGCGACATCGCCAGCGCGCCCGAGCGCATCACTTCGATATCCCCGTAGCTGCGCATCACTTGTACAAATTCGTCGAGTTTCTCCGGATCGTCGGTCGCTTCGAGCGCAAATCCCTCGGTCGACGAATCGATGACGCGCGCGCCGAAGATCTCAGCTTCCTTGAGAATCGCCGTGCGCTGTTCGAGCGTCGCCCGCACACGAATCAACACCAGGTCGCGCACCACCGCTCGCGAATCCGTCAGATCCACGGCTTGCAGGACATTCACCAGCTTGTTCATCTGCTTGATCACCTGGGCGCGCAGCGTAGCGTCGACATCCACCACGATGGTCATGCGCGAAAGCTCCGGGTCGAGCGTCCGCGCCACGGTCAACGTTTCAATGTTGTAACCGCGTGCGGTCAGGACGCCGGTCACGCGCATCAACGCACCTGGCTTGTTTTCCAATAAGAGCGAAATCACTTGCAGCATAAATTCCCTTCAACTCGTCAGGGCCACCGGCTCCGGCGGTCCCATCACCATTTCGTGAACTGCGGCGCCGGCCGGGATCATGGGATACACGTTCTCGAAAGGCGACACTTTAACGTTGAGCAGATACGGTCCCGGCTCGCGAACCGCGGCCTCGAGCGCCGGCGCCAGCTCATGTGGCTTGTCGATGGTTCGCCCTTTGAACCCGTACGCTCCTGCGAGTTTTTCGGCGTCCGGGAAGCAATCCAGCTCCACCGCGCTCAGACGATTGTTGTAGAACAGCTCCTGCCACTGCCGGACCATCCCCAGATAGCCGTTGTTCATCACGACAATCTTCACCGGCAGGCCGTAGCTTGCCAGGGTGGACAATTCCGGGATGGACATCTGGAAGCCGCCATCGCCCACAATCGCGAACACCAGCTTGTCGGGCCGCGCGAACTGCGCGCCGATCGCCGATGGCAGCCCGAATCCCATCGACCCCAATCCGCCTGAGTTGATCCACAGCCGCGGCTCGCTGAACCGTACCAGTTGCGCTGCCCACATCTGATGCTGCCCCACATCCGAGCAAACGATCGCCTGTCCGCCCGAGAGCCTGTCGATCTCCGCCATCAGGTGCTGCGGCTTGATTTCCGTATCGGAATACGACGGCACGAGCGGATGTTCCTGCTTCCATGCCCGCACCTGCGCCCACCAAGCCTTCCGGTCAGCCGCATGCTTGGCTTTGCGCTCAGGCGTCGCTTCCGCCAGGATCTCGTTCAGCCTCTCGAGCACGCGCTTGACATCGCCCACGATGGGCAGATCCGGCGCCCGATTCTTGCCGATCTCCGCCGGATCGATGTCCACGTGGATCACCTTGGCATGCGGTGCGAACGCCGAAAGCCGCCCAGTCACGCGATCGTCAAAACGCACACCCAGCGCGATCATCACGTCGCAATTCGACATTCCCATGTTGGCCGCGTAGCTGCCGTGCATTCCCGGCATGCTCACAAAGTTCGGGTGCTCGGCCGGCATTCCGCCCAACCCCATCAGTGTGCACACTACCGGCAGATCCACAATCTCCGCCAGTTCACGCAGCTCCGTCGAAGCCCCGGCCGCAATGATGCCGCCACCCGCATAAACCCACGGGCGTTCCGCATCCCAAATCATCTGCGCCGCGCGCTTCACCTGTCCCGTATGGCCTTCGGTGAACACTTTGTAACCCGGAAGATGAATATTCGTGACCGGCGCGTAATGCCCCTGGGCCTGAAAAACGTCCTTCGGCACATCCACCAGCACCGGCCCCGGCCGCCCGCTCGATGCGATATAGAACGCTTCGTGCACGATCTGCGGCAGGTCGGCAAGGTTCTTCACCATGAAATTGTGCTTGGTGCACGATCGCGTGATGCCGAACGTATCCGCTTCCTGAAACGCGTCGCTCCCGATCAGTTTTGTCGGCACCTGTCCCGTAAGGGCCACAATCGGAATGGAATCCATCATCGAGTCCACCAGACCCGTGATCAGGTTGGTGGCGCCCGGGCCGGACGTCGCGCAACAAACGCCGACTTTCCCGGTCGCTCGCGCATAGCCTTCCGCCGCGAAGCACGCGTTTTCTTCGTGGCGCACCAGTATGTGGCGGATGTGGTGGTCGTACAGGGCGTCGTAGAAAGGCAGCGTGACGCCTCCGGGATAGCCGAAGAAGCAATCCACTCCTTCGCGAACCAGACATTCCAGCAGCATCTTGGCGCCGCTCATTAAATTCGACATATTCCTCTATGCCTCAAAAAAAAGTGCCTGCATAACAAAAAAGGCCATCAGCCGGTTTCTTGCTCCCCGCTGATGGCCTCGGTTAACCGAACCGGGCGGCCTCAAGCGGGGCCGGATACGATGACCAGAATAATAATGCTGACGATGAGAGATTCGGAGCGAACGGGCCGAGTTGTGGAGCCTTCCAACATTACTGAAGTCGAGTGTACCCCGGCGAGGATCGCAAATGCAAGAGGGTACAATTATAAATTATATTGGCAATTATCCCGTCACCACAAGTACACGCGCTAGAATTGAGACGTGACAGGCCGGAGCTAGACGCTGGGCGGAACAAACTCTGAGCGTTTTGGGACTTTCGAACGTTGACAAGTCCGGATTAGGGCCTTCGGGCTGTAGACGCCCGCCGGACCTGGACGCACAAGCATTTTGTCAAGCGAGGCCAATTCCTTAAGGATGCCTCGAAGGTTCTCTATTACCTCAGGCGTCGTCTGCTGTTTAGGGTCTGTCGCGAGTCGTCGAAGTGAGTTTGTGGCGGCTATTCTGTTTTTCCACGCCACGAAGTCACCAAGCTGACATGGCACCGCCTTTGGTTTTGGCAACTCTATCGGATCAAGATTGTGACGTGCGCAGAGTTTCTTGAGACCGCCCCATCCGGCATCGCCTTCCTCGAAGACGGATTGAATCCTGCGTTCAGATATTTTCTTCCCCTGTGCCCATTTTCTTAGCTGAAGAAGAACGCTGAAACCGGCGAGCGCAAATGGGGAATGGAAGGTTTCTTCTAGTAGATATTCTTGGTTCACTGCGCTCCATGCATCAAGTTCGACGGTCACCATGAACAGCCTATTCACATCGCGCTTGATTATTCCTCCCAGTCGCCTTAAGAAGTTTGCGCGTCGGGTTTTATCTCCCTTCCAACCCTTGTACTCTCCGAGGCTGGCAGCGAAATCCGTCGCGTGGAACTCTGTTATATTTTCGTCTTTGAGGACCTGCTCCCAGTCGCGCACGAAGCGTATCCATCTTTTTACGGGCGCGACGGCACCGGCGACAGTGAGTACGGGGTAAGGGTCGTTTCTGTGTCCAGTTGCACTGGCGTCAAAGTATGCTGCATAGAATAGCGCCATGAGATTCTCCTTGGAGTATCGCCCTAGCCAAATCACCCTCGCGATATGTTCCACCACCGAGTACATGGAGCCTTTTCCGTACAGCAGTTTCTTGGTACACTTCGGCTGTACGGCGTGAAGGCGTGCTAGCGCCCGAACGCGAACTAATATGGCGAGAAAGTCAAAGACCGTCGCTAAACCTAAATCCGAAGAGAAGACGCGCCCGCTTACGCGAGGGGAGTTTCACTCGCTGTTGGGGCGGGCGATCTTCCCTGCGGGCACTCCGAAACACGCTCCAAGATCAGCTTGAACATCGGGCGGTCCACGTTCCGCCGGTTGTAGCGAAACGCATATTCATCCAAATAGCTCTGCAAGAACTTCTGGCTTACGGCGTGATGAGTTCCGCCGATCCCGCGCTTAATCAAGCTCCAGAATCCCTCAACAGTGTTGGTATGAACGTCGCCCATGACGTACACGTGAGTGCTGTGATGAATACGCCTATGCTCGTAGCCGCGCTCCATCTTCTCGATACCGGAGTAGGCATGAAGCTCGTCGGTGTAGATGGTGCTCTTGGGCATCACGTGCTCGCGAACCATACCCATCAGCGTGCTCGCCTTTACGTCGCGAGTGGCACGGGCCACGATGCGGCCCTGGCCCTTGCGTTCAACGATGCCGACGATGGGAGTTTTCTTCGAATCGCCAGCGGGTGGACGCCCGATTCCGATCATTCGCTTGCCCGGTACGCGTTTGCCAGCGCGCCGCTTGCCGCCAAAGTAGGTCTCATCCATCTCGACCGTCGGTCCCTCCAGCCGCAGATCACCATCCACCATGAGCTTCCGAATCTGAGTGAACATGCGCCATGCAGTTTTGTAGGTGACGCCGATTTCACGCTGGATCTGCTTCGCCGAGATTCCGCAACGGGTGGTAGCCATCTGGAAGATGGCGTGAAACCAGTCCTTCAGCGGAGTAGTGGTCTTTTCGAAGATCGTTCCTGCCAGAGGATAGATGTGCTTGCCGCAATAGTCGCAAGCGTATGCGGTACGGCCCGAAACGCGGTGATGCTTGCGCTCCGCGCCCTGGCATTTCTCACTGTCGCATTTAGTGATGCCGTCCGGCCAGCGCCGCTCTTTCACGTACTCAAGGCACGCGTCTTCATCGCGGAATTCGCGGTCGAAATCGGCCAAGGTGTACTTCTGTGCTTTGGGTAGCGATTGCTCGCGAGCTATCGACTTTGAATCAAACTGCATAGCCTTATTCTAATCGGTTCTGTACTTGTTGTCAAGGGATAATTGCCATTATATTTATGCCGCGATTTAGCGCGAGCACTCCCGCCTAGCGCCGCAGCCGCGCCCAAAACGCACCCAGGCAGAATCCCAGCATCAGAACTCCGGCCAGCTTCCTCTTATCGTTCAATGCAATAAATCTCGTTCCGGCGTCCGTGACCTCCACCACGCCGATCGGCACCGCGTAGACTCCGCCTCCTGCGCCTTCGCCTTCCGGGGAATCTCCCTCGTGATGCTTGCGGCCCCTTCCGCCGCCGAAGCCATAGGCGATGCGGGCCACCGGGATAATGGTCTTGTCATTGGCGGAAATCGCCTCACCGTAAACGGCAGTGACGCTCGCGCTCCGGGTCAGCGGCTCGAACATGGATTCCAATTTGGGCGACATGGTAACCCTCCATCTCTCATGATGACTCACGCGCCATCCCGGTGCACCGTCTCAATGGAGAAAGCCGGCACGCACACGGCGATATATTCCGCTCCCTCCGCGTCCGGCGTGCTGTATCGCACCCATTCGCCTCTCGCCGCCAGCACCGCTTGTCCGGCATGCACATCCATCATTCCGCCCCGGTGCTCCACGCGCAATACCCCTCTCAGCACCACGGTGTACTCGTCAAACTCAGGTGTTTGCCCCGGTTCCTGCCAACCCGCCGGACTCCGCATTCGCGCCACGCTCACGCCCTCACTTTTTGAATTGACACGACCGATATACTCATCAATAAGCTTGGGCTTGTTGCCGGCTGCTTCAACCCGCGACGGGCGGGAAATCAAGGTAGGCATGGGGCTTCCGCGACAATGATAGCAGCCCTCGAAACCACTTGATCGAGAACGATCCCACGGCTATACTGGCATTTTCGCTGAGATTATGATGACAGCGAGAGACGATTTCGACCCACTGGCCCCGCAACGGGAGGCGGCGTTCTTCTACGGCCTGTTCCTGCGCGGCCACTCCGTGGAAACCCTGCGCCAGGACATTGACGTCCCCCCCGCGATGCTGGATAAATGGTTGAAAGCCAGGGACTTCGAGCAATCCTTCCGCGAATCTCTGCAGCGCGTTTATAGCTACCGCAAACAAGTCCTCGCCATCTTCGACGGCCTCGTCTGGAACGAGCAGAAACGCCCCCGCCTGCAGTGAAACAGCTCTCTGGTTCGCTGCGCAATTTGAACCCCCCGTTCTAACCTAACGCCTAGGTCGTTTCCCGCCGATTCTCTAAGTGTATGCCAGTTCCAATCATGAAAGATGCCTCGTACTCCTGGTTCTGGGAGTTATTCCGAGGCTTTTTTGGGTTCTGATACAGCCCGCTAAGCTGCTCATTTTTCTCGCGAAGCGTCGAGCGTTCTTCGCCTATACAGCCGAGCGCCCGGCGCTACCGGACGTGTTACGCGAGGTTCTGCAGGTGAGAGCAATCCACTTGCAGGACCACTCACAGGCTTAGAGACCTTACCCCAGGAAACCACAAGCGCTACTGCACTGACGGACGCGAACGGGCTTGGCCTTGTGCGAAAAAATGTCCATAAGTTCCGCGTCCGACCGACCGCCCCGCCCCGGCGAGCGCCCCGGAAGCCCTGCGTATATGTCTCCCGAGCAGGCCCTGGGATTGCCAGTGGACCACCGGACAGACCTGTACGCCCTCGGCCTGGTCCTGTACGAGATGGCCACCGGTAGCCTTCCATCCTCCGCTACGGCGTCATTCCTCTCACATGGACGGTTTGAGTGCCGCATCAAGAGCCCGGCTACCCTGAACCCCGAGGTTCCGGCCGCCCTTGACCGCGTCATCCTCAGGTGTCTCGAAGTGGACCCCGCCAAGCGTCCGCAGAGTGCAGTTGCAGTCTTGGAAGGTCTCAAAGCTCCCTGCTCCAGTGAGACACCGGTTGCAAAGGCCGCAAAAGGGCGGCTGAAGAACGTCGGGCTCGTGTTGGCTGTGGCAGGGTTGGCGCTAGGAGCTCTTGCGGTATCCTCTTTTTTCATTAACGGGAGAGTCAGCCGTGGCAGAAGCTCCCATGTCACGGCCGGACAACATGCGTCTTCAACCAAATTGGCCATCGTTCCTCTCCGCGTCATTGGGGACTCAAGCTCGCTGCGTGTCATTGCCGATACCCTGACCGAGGCCTTGTCGTCCCGAGCCACACAGTCAGGGCGGGTGCGCCTGATCATGGATGACGGTGCGGCTTCCGGAACGGACGCCGGGTGCCGGTCGCGCGCTGAGACTGCGATCAGCGGGTCGGTGCGCGCAGATCAGAACCAGATCCTGGCGACCATCCACGTGGCCGACTGTGCAACCGGTGAGGCAGATGGGCCGGCGAATTTCGCGCCAGCCCTCGAAGACTGGACGCGTTAGAAGAACAGATCTGGACGGCCATTGCCAACGCACTAGGATGGAACGCCGACCCTCAGCCCTTGCCGGCGGTGCTGCACGCTACCCAAAATATCGAGGCCTACAAACTCTACATGCAAGGGAAACTGCTGCTGCGCTTGCATCGAAATCGCTCAGGCGCAGAGCAGGCCGCTAGGTTGTTCGAGGAAGCTTCGAAACAGGACCCCGGTTATTTCTACCCCTTCGCCGGTCTCGCAGACGCAAATCTCGTCATCTTCAAAGATGCCCACGACACGGCATATTTAGAAAAAGCCAGGCAGTTTGCCCGTCGCGCCCAGGAACTCAGCCCGAACCGGCCCGAAGCGCAGATTGAGCTCGCCAAGATTCAAACCGCGACCGGCCAATATCGCGAAGCATTGGAATTGCTCCAGCGCGCGATAGAGAGGAATCCCGCCTCCGACGAGGCATATCGGGCGCTTGGCCGCGCAAGATTCCTCAGCGGGAATCCGCAAGAAGCGCTCGCTGCCTATCGAAAAGCCATTGACCTGGATACTCATTCCTGGCTCAATCATAATGCCCTGGGAGTAGTTTTGTTTTCCATCGGCCGGCTGGAAGAGGCGGAAGGGGCGTTTAAGAAAGCAATCGAACTCGAACCGCAGATTAGCGACAACTATACCGACCTGGGCAACACCTACCTGCAAGCGGGCAGGTTTCGGGAGTCCCTAAGTCTTTTTGAAAAAGCGATCGCGATGGAGGGCGACGCCGTTAACTACAGCAACCTCGGAACGGCGCTGTTTTACCTGGGGCAGTATCGCGAAGCGGTATCCGTCTTCGAGAAGGCTGTACAGGCGGATCCCAAATCCGAAGTGCTTATGGGAAACCTCGCTGACGCCTATCGCTGGTCCAACCAGAGGCGCAAAGCAATGGAGACTTACTTCCGTGCCGTGGCTTTGGGCGACGAAGCTCTCGGCGTGAATCCGGAAGATGCCGGTATTCGAGGCCGTATGGCCCTGTACTACGCCAAGATGGACGATTTTGAGGCTGCCCGCGCCTCAATCCTGGCAGCGCGCTCCCTCGATCCACGGAATCTCGACGCGCAGTACGATGGGGCAGTCGTTTCCACCTTGGGCTTCAACCTCGCAAGAGCCGAAGGCGAGCTGCGCTCGGCGATCAAAAATGGATACCCTCTGCCACTCGCGCTCAACGATCCCGAGCTGCGACCTTTGCCCCTGGACAGGATCTCGGACCTAGCCCCAGCGCATCGCGGGCGATGACTAGCCCAACTTACATCTAGCCCGCGCTCCGTCTGTTCACCGCCGCCGCGAACGCCTGGAAAAGTTTCATTTGGGTTTCGCTGCTAGCGGCCTGATCCTCCGAGTGCCACTGCACCGCCACCACGAATTCCTTGTCCGGCAATTCGATCCCTTCCACGATGCCGTCCTTAACCGACGATGCCGAAATCCGCAGCCCAGCCCCCACTTTGTCGATTGCCTGATGATGCCGCGAGTTGACCGGATGCTGCCCCTCGCCGAGAATCGCCGACAGCTTGGTATCTGCCGCCACGCGGACATCGTGCATGGGTCTCGCGGGATCCGTCCGCGGCCTTTCCGGCGGCCGATGCGGATCGCCCTTGAGATGCTGCACCAGCGTGCCGCCTTTGTACACGTTCAGCAATTGCAGGCCACGGCAGATCGCCAGCACCGGCAGATCCCGGTCCAGTGCTTCTCCCAGCAGACCCATCTCCATGCGGTCGCGCGCCGGGTTCGGTTTCTGGGTCTCGGGAGCCGGCTCCTGGCCATATTGCTTCGGATCGATGTCACACCCGCCAGTCAGTACTAAGCCATCCAATCCCACCAGTGACCGGGCGTCCTCTGCCGAAACCAGCACCGGTTCCAGGCCAGCCCGCCGCAACGCCGCCGCGTACGGCTCAGCCTTTTTCCGGTCGTCATACGTCACCACGACCTTGTTGGGCACTTTTGCTATTCTGGGTGCACCGGGTGAAAATCGCAAGCGGTCCGCGTTTTGCTACGGTGACAGCAGGCGGCCCCTTACGATCTGCCAGCCATGAAAATCTCCAGCGTCCGCTCGTTTCTGCTCTCCTATCCTTTCAAGGAGCCGTTGAAGCTCTCCTTCTACGGCGGCGAGCGCACCATCCTAAAACGCGACGCCATGCTCATCCGCATCGATACCGACAACGGCCTCACCGGTTATGCCCCCGGCCCCGGCAGCGAACGCGCACACGCCGCGATTCAGAACACCATCGCGCCATTCCTGTTCGGGCGCAAGCTCGCCGATCCCGATGCCCTGCGCGTCCAGTTCTTCGATGGCCCCGGCCAGAACCCGGAGATAGCCAAAGTCTACTGTGCGGTCGAAATCGCTCTTTACGATCTGGTCGCGAAATCCCTCGGCGCTCCGCTCTCTGAAACCATCGGCGGCCGCGTTCGCGATCGCATCCGCCTCTATGGCAGTGCCGGCATGTACATGCCGCCCGAACGTTACGCCGAAGAAGCGGTCGCCGTTGCCGATTTCGGTTTCCGCGCCTATAAAATGCGCCCCGGCCGCGGCCCGGACGAGGATCTCGAAACGGTTTGCCTGATGCGTAAAGCCGTCGGTCCCGACTTCGACCTTATGGTCGACGCCCACACCTGGTGGCGTATGGGTGACCGCAGCTACGATTTCTCCACCGTCACACAGCTCGCCAAAGAGATGGCTTCGCAGCGCGTGGCGTGGCTCGAAGAGCCGCTTCCTCCCGACGATCACCAAGCCTATCGCCGTCTCAAACAAGAAGATTTGCTGCCCATCGCCAGCGGCGAGCATGAGCCCAACGAGCTGCGTTACCTCGATCTCGTCCTTACCGGCTGCGTCGATTACGTCCAGATGGATGTGTGCTGCCAGGGCGGCTACGCCATGGCGCGCCGCCTGTTCAGCGAGATCGCGCACGAGGGCTTGAAGTTCGCCTTCCATAGCTGGGGCACCGCGCTGGAGGTGCTCGCCGCTGCGCACCTGGGCATCTGCTGGCCCGAGATGGTGGTCGAGTGGCTTGAGTACCCGTGCTACTCCAGTGAAATCCGCCCGGGCATGTATCCGTTCCCGCTCGCCGAAGAGATTTTCAAAGAGCCGCTGGAAATCGATCACGGCGATCTCATCGTGCCCCGCAAGCCCGGCCTTGGCGTCGAGATCAACGAATCCATCATCGACCGCTACCCGTGGATTCCCGGACCCTGGTCCTATTTCCGCATCGACTCGCCCCCCGAAACTCTCGCCGTTACCTCCGATCACAGCATCAAATGGGAAGGTAACGCGGCCGGATGAGGGCCCGGGAATTTCGCTACTATGACCTGCTGGTCCATATCTTCGTCGTCCTTCTTCTGATCTCGAATCTGGTAGGCCAGAAAATCACGGCGCTGGGACCGGTCCGCGTCGGCGGCGCGCAACTCCTTTTTCCCCTGACCTATATCTTCGGCGACGTTTTTACAGAGGTCTACGGCTACGGCGCATCGCGCCGCGCCATCTGGATCGGCTTCTTCGCATCCGGCCTGCTTTCGCTGATGTGCCTCTTCATGGTTTGGCTGCCGCCCGCTCCCGGCTGGAACAATCAGGAAGCGTATCGCACGGTGTTTTACCAGGTTCCGCGCATGGTCGCCGCCAGCCTCATCGCCTATTGGTGCGGCGAGTTTGCCAACTCCTTCGTGCTGGCGAAAATGAAGTTGTGGACCGATGGAAAATACCTCTGGACCCGCACCGTCGGTTCCACCGTCGTCGGCCAGGCTGTCGATACCATCGTTTTCATGACGCTGGCGTTTGGCGGTTCGCTCACGCCCGAGCTCATTGTCAGTCTGATCGTGTGGGGTTACCTGTTCAAAGTGGTCTACGAAGTACTGGCCACGCCGCTGACGTATAAGATTGTTAATTTCCTGAAGCGCCACGAAGGCGTCGACACCTTCGACCGCTCGACCAATTTCAATCCCTTCCGCCGCCCGCTCCAAGAGCCGGGAATAGAATAGAGGAATGTCAGACAACCTCATCATCGCCGGCCGCGAGTTCCGTTCGCGCCTCATCGTGGGCACCGGCAAATACCGCAGTTTTCCTGAAATGGCGCGCTGCCACGCCGCGTCCGGCGCCGAAATGGTGACCGTCGCCGTGCGCCGCGTCAACCTCACGGATAAATCCAAGGAGTCGCTTCTCGACTACATCGATCGTTCTAAGCTCTTCATCCTGCCGAACACGGCCGCGTGCTACACCGCCGACGACGCCATTCGCACGGCGCACCTCGCCCGTGAAGTCGGGCTTTCGAACTGGATCAAGCTGGAAGTAATCGGCGATCAGAAAACTCTTTTCCCCGATAACGAAGGCCTGCTCGAAGCCACACGCACGCTGGTAAAAGACGGCTTCGTGGTGCTCCCCTATACAAATGATGACGTCGTCAACGCCCGCAAGCTGGTCGACGCCGGTGCCGCCGCGGTTATGCCGCTCGCCGCTCCCATCGGCTCGGGGCTTGGTATCCAGAACGTCACCAACCTGCGCATTTTGCGCGAGGTGATCACGAGCGTCCCGCTAATTGTCGACGCCGGCGTAGGCACCGCCTCTGACGCTGCCATTGCCATGGAACTCGGCGCCGATGGCGTGCTCATGAACACCGCCATCGCCGAAGCCGAAGACGCCGAAAAAATGGCCCGTGCCATGAAACTGGCCGTAGAATCCGGCCGCCTAGCCTACGAATCCGGCCGCATGCCCAAGCGCCTCTACGCCAGCGCCAGCAGCCCGCTGGCGGGCGTGGTGGGAAGATAGAGCGTATGGAACTGGTGCTCAAGAACATCGAATCTCAGTCGCCATTCCGCATTAATCCGCACCGCCCGATCTGCCAGGACGAGTTTTACGATTTGTGCGTTGCCAACCCCGATGTTCGCATGGAGCTTACTGCGAAGGGAGAAATCATCGTTGTGCCGCCGACCGGAGGCGAAACTAGTAACCGTAATAACGAGCTCGCGAGACAACTCGGAAACTGGGCCCGGCGAGACGGACGCGGCCGTGCGTTCGATTCCAACGCTGAATACTTGTTGCCCGACGGTTCCGCTCTATCGCCCGATGCTTCCTGGATTGACCGCGAGCGCCTGGCATCTTTGACTCGGGAGCAGAAGCGTAAATTCCCGCCAGTGGTGCCCGACTTCATCGTGGAACTGGTCTCGCCCAGTGATCGCCTCTCAGCCGTGCGCAAAAAGATGGAAGCCTGGATGGCGAACGGCGTGAAACTCGGCTGGCTCCTCGACCCGGATCGCCATACTGCCCACATTTACCGTCCCCGCCGCGAACCCGAGAAGCTGATTGAACCGCCGGTGTTGAAAGGCGAAGGCCCCGTCGCGGGATTTGTCCTCGATCTGGCCGACATCTGGAATCCGGACATTTAGCCCGCTCCCGCATGCCTCTCGAGCGCCCGCATCTCATCGTGCTGGCAGGGCCGAACGGCGCCGGCAAGACGACTGCGTCTGTGGAACTGTTGCGTGGAACCTTGGGCGTCCATGAGTTTGTGAATGCCGATACTATCGCCAAGGGACTTTCGGAGTTCAACCCGGAGGGTGCAGCTATCGAAGCCGGTAGAGTAATGCTCCGCCGCCTGCACCATCTCACCGATCAGAGGCTCGACGTTGCTTTTGAAACCACCCTCGCCAGCCGCAGCTTGGCACCGTGGATTCGTGAGCTGATGCAAACGGGATATGCATTCTACCTGTTCTACTTCTTCCTTCCTTCGCCAGATCTTGCCGTTGAACGCGTAGCCGAGCGCGTCTCGTTGGGTGGACATCATGTGCCTCAAGAGGTGGTCCGAAGGAGGTACGAAGCTGGACTCCGGAATTTCTTCGGCATTTACCGAACGATGGCAACACGTTGGCGTTTCTTCGACAATTCCGTTCCGCACCAGCGTCGGCTGATAGCCGGTGGCGGAGCCGGCCGTGACGACCGGGTGCACGAAGTGGAAATGTGGACGGGCATTGAGCGACAATGGAATCGTGGCTGAGGTTCTAGCGCCCCAAATCGAAGAAGCAATCGACGACGATGTCGCAATCCAGGCGGCCTTGGATCGTGCCTTCCGCAAAGCCGTCCTCGAACACCGCCGCGCCGGCGTCCCGATGGTCTTTTGGGAAGATGGCAAGATCGTCCACGTCCCCGCCGACCAGGTCCCCCTCCCCGAAATCGAAGAGTAAGAACGATCGTCACTGCGGCACCTACTGATGCCGCAAAGACACCACCGCATCCACTCGGCACGCGCGCCGAGCCGGGATGTAACAGGCCACGAGCGCAACGCCGCACAGCACGACCGCCACAATCACAAAGGCGAGAGGATCGTGGCTGGTTACGCCGAACAGTTGACCGGCCATTGCTGCTGCGACGCGAGATGGAACTGTTTGACATCGCTTGCGATGCCGACGATCTGCAGCCAGCCGAATAGTGTTGCACGGCGGTTACCATTTTGGTAACTTTTTGCATCCGCTTTCCGACTGCATTTCCGTCCGGGTACAACTTTCGCGCCAGGATTCGATTCACGATCACCACCTGCCCCGAGCGGCCATCATCCGACGCGGTGAAATAGCGCCCGGCGAGAAGGGGAATCTGCATCGTCTGAAAGTATCCCGGAGTGATCATGTTCACAAACGTCCAGGGCTTTTGGGTCTCCGGCGGCTCGGGGCGGCCTTCGGCGGAGTAGGGTGTCGTCCAGCCCATGCATGCGCCTTCGAGAGGAGGACACCTGACGGCGTCGGCGGAGCGCACACCCGGAATCACACGCACGCGATCGAGGGCATCCGCGAAGAATTTCTTGTTGTATGCGTCGTTCATTTGCGGACCCGACAAGTTAACGTCGAGAGCCAGCAGGCCGTTCGGGGCAAAACCGGAATTCAGCGCGTACCCGGACACGTCGAGGTGGCATGGGTACTGAACGGCGTGGAGTTCGCCTATGCCCGTTTCGAAGTGACGGCCATCGAGTACAACGTCGCGGGTTGACTCGCGATTCCGATAGCCCGTCGCTGGACGATCCGACAGGACAATCCCAATCTTCAACTCACCGTCCGTACCTGCCGGTCAGTCCTCGACCCGATCCTTGGCCTTCGCGTCCTCAATAGTCTGCCATTGCATGCTGCATTATCCGGGATCCATGAGGCTCGCAGGCTCGCGCGAAAAACTCAGGGCACTGGTACCAGGAGGGCTTCGCTGGCGAATGCGGTGACTTTCTCTATCGTGCCCTCGAGAATATCCACTGCAAGCGCGGAATCCTGCCAGATGCTTTCTGCATGTCTCCACGCCCCTTCGCGGAAGTCCGCGAGGTTCCATGCCGCGATGAGATCTTCGAGGTGCGAGACGACAGGAAGCGGACCGCCAAGCAGCCGAACGTTGAGGGTCTTCTTGGCCGTCTCTATGAGGCCGTCCAGCGTAGCATTGAGCGCGGTGTAATCGTTGTACTGCGGTGTCCCGTGTCGCGGCACGGTGTTCCTGTCCTTGCACGTGGCGACGATGGCAAGTGGCAGGTCGTGGTTGATGTGGGCGTTCATGCCGGCCAGTGCGAACTGAATGCGGGCTATTTCGGTCTCGTCACGACGCGAAAACATGGCTTCCCAACTGCCGGGGCACGGCGCGCCGGTAAGCGCGGCGCGAAGCGCACTGAAGTACAGGGCCGCAAACTGCACATCGAGTTCCGCCAGCCACGGAGAGTCATTGAACCCCCCGGTGGCGACGCGATTTTCCACGGCCTGGGTCACGGTTAGGTAGAGCCAGTTGAACCATTTCAGGCCATCGCCGTCTACGCACGTCGCGTCTATCGTTTGCAGGACCTGCAGCACCCCTGGAATTGACTGCACCGTGGTTTGGACAGCGGCAGTGAGTTGCGCGTTGTAGGGGAACAACATTGCGGACTATTATAGGTGACAATCCGTGTAAGTAGAGGAACGTCCGCGTGATCAAGTGGACTGTGGAGACGCGCAAGGACAATCGGACTCACCTCGGATTTAAAGCGATAGTGCGTCCGCCGGATTCGAGGCCCTCAGCGACCGTTTCCCTGCATCAGCTGGCTTTCTCCTCCCGCGCGGAGTTGTAGAGCGCGCGGATGTAACCCATGCTGTACGACCAGGCAGATTGGCGGCCACCCGCCATCGTGGGTACGTGATCGGCGATGAGGTTGCCCCGGAAATCCACATCCACGAGCGTCTTCATCACCTTCCACATGTCGGTGTAACCATTATCGATGTACGTTTCGACGAAGTCGGGAATGGGAGCGGTCACGTTGCGGAAATGGATTTTCCAGAGTTTGCCCATTTTCGCGAAGGCTCGCGCTGCTTCGAAAACATTCTTGCCAGTGGCCTTTCCGCCCTCCATCCACGTTCCGCAGCACAGGCAGACTCCAATATTTGGCGAGTCGGCAATTTCTAGAGCCCGCATATATCCGTCGAACGTCCCGAAGATGTGCCGCGGGATGCCACCCAACTCGGGAACCGGAGGATCATCAGGATGGATTCCGATACGCACTCCTGCTTGCTCGGCAACCGGGGCAATCTGCCGGATGAAGTATGTGTAGTTGTCCCAGAGTTCCTCTTTCGAATACTTGCGTCCATGCGTGAGCGGCCCCTCGTAGACCTTGCCGTTCCAAAAGCCCTTCGCGGTGGCCAAGTGAAAAGACCGCGACTTGCCGCCGCCGCGTGTGGTTTCTGGCGGGCTCGACCAAATGCCATTCGCCATATGCGCGTATGTGATGTAGCCGATGCCAGCTTTGCCTGTGTCCCGAATATACTGTTTTAGCCACTCGATTTTCTGGTCGCGGCCGGGAAGGTTGAGCGTGATCTCCTCGATGTTGCGGTTGTCATCGTTGGATATGTTCCAGACCGTTAAGCCGGCCGCTTCGGCGCGCTTCTTGATCGCGAGAAAATTCTCAGGGTAGCGCGTCCTTTTCCGGTCTGAACGTTCAAGTAGTCCACTCCCACCTGCTCTATCCAGATCAGATCCTGATCGCTGACGCTTTCGTCGACCTGCATCGAAATCTTGATTCCGGGAGACAGCGGCTCCAGAGATCTGGCTCTCCCAATCGGAGCAAATGCGGTGGCGACAGCCGCCGCGGAGAAAACCCGTCGTGTCACTTCCATACTCAAATCCACTCCTGGTGAACGATGATACCGCTGGAGCCACAGGTTCCTGTTCCCATTGGGCAGCGCCCACCCGGGCGGCTAATCTCGCTCGCACGGAACAGTTGACGGCTGCTCTCTGCGGCCCGCGAAAGATCTTAACCGGCGACAATCGAGACGTGCGCCAACCGGAACAGTGATGCGATGGCCGCGTCAAAACGAAAGCGCCGTCCGAATAGCGAGCGGCGATGCTGATTTGATTTCACCACCAGTACGCTAGGTCTAGTCTATAATCTCACTAATATCGGACCAGAATGACTATGTCGTTGGCGGATCTAAGTACCATTGGCGAACGATTGGATGAGATTTCCGGGAAGCTCGGCGAATCCGCTGAGAAGAAAAAGGAGCTGAGCGGGAAATTGGCCGTATTTTCCGCGCTCGGCACCTTTATTCTCTACTTCTTCGGCTACCTCACGCTCCGATTTCACCTCACTGCCTTTGGTATCAGCACAGATCTGGCGGTACTCGACGAGCGATACTTGTTCGCCGGTGCGCAGTTCCTCGTTTATCTGGTGGCCACGATTCCCACGATGATTCTGCTCGCCTCGGTTCCCGCGCTCTTTCTGTTCGCGCTGCGCCGGACTTGGTGGAGCACCTTCCAGAAGCTCGCTGACCGGCCAAATCAGCTCCTGTTGGTTGCAGTAATCTTCTCCACGCTGTGGATTCAGTTTGTCGTTCGGCAGTGCTTCAACTTTTCGAATCTTCTGCTGGCCAGGACTCTGCCAGACCCGTGGTGGATGGCGCACTGGATTCTGCTCGACTCGGACGGGAGTTCCCAGCAGATCTATTTCGCGCTGTTGCTGGGCGCATGTCTCGCCACCCTCGGTCTATGGTGGCTGGCCAGGCAGCGCGAAGGTGCAAGATGGAGTCTCGGCACCGTGCTGGTTGCGGCTCTGGTCGTCATCCAGTTCCTCTTCATGCCCGTGACCTTCGGCGTGCTGATCGCAAACAAGGAGGCGCCGCAAGTCACGAGCCTGGACGGCAAGGATCCGTTGCCGCCGGGACGAAAGGCGTGGAGGATCTGGGAAGGCAAAGAGGGTGTTGTCTTTCTGGCCGCGTCCGCCGATCTCAAGTCTGCTCCCGAACAAAGGCGGACACTGATCACCATCGACAAGAAAGAAATCAAGAAGACCGAGATCGTGGGCTACGATCGAATTCTCAGCGTGCTGTTTGAGGCAGACCAATGACCAGGCTTCTCTCCGTGGCATTCCTGCTGGTGGTCGCCGCACATGCCGAAGACCCACGACTGGTCATCGAAAGCGGCGGGCACACGGCAACCATTAAGTCTGTAATGTTCACCCGAGACGGCAAGTATCTCGTCTCCGCTGGCGACGACAAAACAGTGCGCGTCTGGGACGTGACCACTGGGCGCGTTGCGCGGGTGCTGCGCGGCCAGATCGGCGATGGCAGCGAGGGCAAAATCTACGCGGTGGCGCTCTCGCCGGACAATCGCTACCTCGCTGTGGGGGGTTGGCTGGCGGCCAACACCGGCACAATTCGGATCCACGATTTTCAATCTGGCCGTGTGCTTGCTCTTCTGACGGGGCATGGGAACGTAATCGAAAGCTTGGCATTCTCGCCCGACAATCGTCATCTCGCGTCGGGAAGCTTCGATAATACGGTACGCGTAGGGGATGTCGAAACCAAGACTTCACGACAACTGAAACCCGCTTTCGAAGGTGCGGTATACGCAGTGGCCTTCTCGCCGGATGGAAAGCTACTGGTGGCAGGAAGTGATGATCGTACGTTGGGGCTCTGGGAAACGGCTACAGGTCGTTTGGTCCGTAGCATGACAGGTCACCAGGCAGAGGTCAAGTCGGTCCTGTTTTCTCCAGACGGCCAATACATTGTGTCCGGAGGGTACGACAAGTCAATCCGCCTGTGGAACGGACGTACTGGCGAATTCATACGAGAATTCGCCAAGGCGGAGACACAGATTCAGGGTCTGTCGTTCAGTCCGGACGGTACGCGGCTACTCGCCGGCGCCGTCAGCCACCCCTACACGTGCACGGCATACGATTTCCCAACTGGGAAACCTGTGACCCGTTTCACGAAGCACGACAATATCGTACTGGCAACCGCCATTTCCCCTGATGCCCGGACCGCCGCTACCGGAGGCGGCGATCGTAATGCGATTCTCTTGTGGGACATCGCGTCGGGCAAAGTTCAGCGCGAGTTGCGTGGCGCCGGGCAGCCCGTCAGGTCGGTCGCTTTTGCCAAGGACGGGCAATCGATCGCGTTTGGCAACATCTCCAATTACAACGGGCCCAACGATCGGGGGCCCTTGGAGCAATCCCTCCTGCTTCACGCGTCTGGAGAATTGCCTGTAAGCCTGGGAGGGCCGCCGCCATCCGGGGTAAACTTCATTCGCGCGCTAGATCGGGTAGGAAACCTCCAGTTCCAGACCAAGCCAGGAAAAGTCTGGCCCCGTGCCATTCTCGAGATCACCAAGGGCCAAGCCGCGATCCACAGTATCGAACGGGACTCCACGTCCGGCCAGTGGCATACGTGCTACTCGTTTACGCCAGAAGGTAAGTATTTCGCAAGCGGCGGCGCATATGGCTTTCTTACGCTGTACTCGACCGATTCCGGTAAGATTCTCGCGCAACTCGTGGGGCACACATCCGATGTCTGGGCGGTGGCCGTGTCGCTGGATGGGCGCACACTGGTATCTGGCTCTGACGATCAGACGGTCCGCTTGTGGGACATCCCGTCAGGGCGAAACCTGCTATCGGTATTCGTAGGCGAAGATCAGGAGTGGGTTGCCTGGACACCCGAGGGCTACTACACTTCCAGCGTTAACGGAGATAAATACATCGGTTGGCAGTTGAACCGGGGTGTGGATCAACCGGCCGAGTTCTATTCCGCAACGCAGTTTCAAAAGCAATTCTACCGGCCTGCTCTCATTGCGGAATATCTCAGAACCCATGACATCCGGGCGGCTCTCAAAAGTGTCCCTGAGCGTCCCAACGAGGCTCTGGCTGGCCCCGCGAGCGTAGCTGCCAGCCTTCCGCCCATGATTTCGATCTCCGCGCCGGAGCAGGACAGCACGGTCCGTGAGCCGGAATTGACGGTGAAGGCCGAAGCACTTTCGAACACCTTGCCCATCACCGATGTAAAGATTCTCCTGAACGGCGTCCAGGCCAACAACTCGAGCGGTTTATCCAAGGGTGATCCGCGCCGCCGCAGGGTTGAGGCTGTGGTGCAACTGGCGGAAGGCCAGAACGTCATTTCCGTAATCGCCGCCAACGAGAAGGCCATGTCCGATCCTGAGACGCGAAGAGTTCGCTACGAATCGGGTGCACCGGATCGCAATAAGCCGGCTCTCATCATGCTCGCTATCGGAATTTCTCACTACGAAAAGCCCGCCTGGAACCTGGGCTTCGGCCATGCTGATGCCTTGGCAATGCAACAGGTCTTCGAGAGCCAGAAGACCCTCGCCAAGGATCTGTTTCGGGAAGTGAAGACTCGTTTGATTCCGGAGACGCGAGCGAATCGGTTGGAGATTCTGGAGGGGCTTACATGGTTGAGCCACGAAGGCACGCAGAACGACATACGGATCCTGTTCCTTTCAGGCCATGGCGGACTGTTGGGCGAGAATTACTATTTCTTCTCTCGCGAGCACGATCTCCACGGGGATCCGGAGGCCGACGACGTATCCTGGAACGTGATTATGGATCGGCTCAATTCCGCCAGGAGCAAGGTCGTACTCTTCGTCGATACATGTCGTGCGGCGGCCGTGACCGGCGAGAAGCGACGGAACGACAAGACCTTTTCGCAAATCATCAAGGACTTGCAGAATCAGTACTACGGCGTGGTCACATTCGCCGCTTCGACTGACCAGGAGGAATCGGCGGAGCGCAAAGAATGGGGACATGGAGCTTTCACTTTGGCGCTACTGGAAGGTCTGCAAGGTAAGGCTGATCACAATCATGTCGGGGTGGTTCAGTGGCAGGAGTTAGGTGCGTGGATCGGGCAGCGCGTGCAAGAACTCACTGGCGGCAACCAACACGCAATCGTCAGTCCTGCCCCTAACCTCCCTTCGTTCGCTCTATTCCGGGTGCCCAAATGACAAACCGGCGTCTGTTTTTGGCGGCCCTCTGCGCGTCGGGCGCCCGCGCTTTTCAAGCCAAGAAAGAACAGCCGAAGAAGCAACCACCCAAGACGGAACCCCTCATCACGCGGATCCTGCGGCTGACCGGGATCTCGGCCACACCGCGCGGTCTGAAGGGTGTGGGTCAGCCCATGGCCGCGGACGTCTGGATAGTGTCAGCCGACGGCAGGAACAAGACTCAAGAAAAACTGACTTTCGATGGAGGGTATCGGTCTCCCGTCTTCACGCCGGATGACCAAAAGGTTCTCGCCATCCGGGGTCAGAATTTGGTCTGGGTTTCGCTGAACGATCATTCGACCACCGGAGCCGCTTCTGCACCGCCGGATCTGCTCCGCTTGGTTGGATTCGAACTGGGCGCGGCCAACAACCCTAGAGTTGTAGTGGTGACACAACGGTCGGTCGGTTTGTTCTCTCCCTGGGACGGAACCTTCGATATTTTGGATTCGGACACAGGCGACGAAGACTACATAAGAGGGGCGCTGGCTGGAGGATGGCTGAACTTTCAGGGCACTCTCGTGTCTGTAAACTCCACCGGACATAACTTAACGATAAGGAAGCAGAGTCAAGAACCGATCAGTCTTACCGAGGGCTCGAAGGCAACATACGCGGATCCGGCGCTGTCACACGACGGCGCGGCCATCGTGTTTCTCCGGGTCGAGAATCTCTAGCTTGGCTTCCCCGCCAACGCCGTAAGCTCTCGTTTCGCCTGGCGGACTTCGGGAATACCCGCGTCCGCGCTCTTCCAATTCTGCAGAAACTGCTCGTAGGCGGAGCGAGCTTCCTGCGCTTTGCCTTTTCGCTCGTAAGCCTGCGCCAGGTGATATTGCGCTAGAGGGTAATTCGGATTGCGGCGCAGAATCCGCTGGTACTCGAGGATGGCTTCATCCACGCGGGACAATTGGAGGTAGGCGTTGGCCAGACAATCCTCGTAAAGATCGATCCCCGAGCTCGGCGGCAAATGATGCAGCACCTGCTTGAAATGCGCAATGGCCTGTTCGGATTGCTGGTCCCGAAGTGCGAGCACGCCCAGGTAATAGTCGTAGCTCCGCAGTTCGCTTCTGGACCCTCGCCCCGGATACGGCACATTGCGAACCAGACTTGCCTTGAGCGCGGCCGCGTTTGCCGTTTCCCCGCGCTCCATGGCAATGAGCAGCGAATTCCACACAGCTCCCCGCTCCAACTTGAGCTCGTTGCGCGCGGCCTGTTCCGCCCGGCCGTAATCATGCTGGCTGGCGTAGACCTTGGCTATGCTGCCGTAGCCGATCGCTTTCGCCGTGTCGGACCTGGTCACTTGGACGTAGCGCTGGTACTGAGCAACCGCTTCTCGATAGCGTCCCTGCTGGAAGTAAACGTCGCCTAAATGAATGATTGCTGGCTCGAATTCCGGGTCCAGAGCCAGCGCGGCGTTGTACTCGGCCATGGCTCTCTCGTATTTTCCGGACTGCTGAAATGACATGCCCAGACTGTCGTGAGCGTTCGGTTCGTTGGGTGCGAGTTGCACGTAGCGCTCGTGCGCCGCGATGGCTTCGTCATACCGTCCCAGCCCCAGGAAACAGACGCCTAGCACGTTGTACAGGTCGCCGTAGTCCGGATCCACAGCCAGACCGCGGCGGACCACCGCGATTGTTTCTTCCGGTCGCTCCTCGGAGTAGAGAAGCCGCGCCAAGCGCGTATATGCCTCGGTTTCAAGAGGATATCGGTCGACAATTTTCTCCAGGATCTGTATGGCTTCGGAATATTCCTGCCGGGCGATCGCATCCCATGCCATCACGGAGAGCCGATCCTTTGCCGTCAAATGGTCGGATAACTGGATGGCTTTTTTGAGGAAAGGTTTGCCTTTATCGGGCAAAAAATCCGTTACCGAATAAGCGTATCCAATTCGGGCATATGCCATCGCGAACTGCGGATCCAATTGAATAGCCTTTCGTAGCAGGGCCATGGCCTCGGCGTTCTGAAACGCTTGCGCCTTGCTGACCCCGAGCGAATAGTACCGATAGGCTTCGATGTTCTTCGTCATTACATCGGCCAATCCGGCTTTCTGGCTGGCGTCGTTAGGCGCCGCTCCCAGGCGCGCGGCGAGCTTGGGCGCTTGCAGGTCAACCTGGGTCACGATGTCTGCGGGCTGGTCCACCACGAACTGATCCGCTGCCATCAGTTGTCCGTTGCCAGTGTCGAACAACCGTGTGTTGATCAGGAGCTTATCTCCCAGCGTCATGAAACTGCCGAGCAGCACTTCGTCGGCATGGCTCTTGCGCGCGATCTCGATGGCTTCGTCAAAGTGAATCTCGTTGGGATGCTTGCGGGTCGTGCGCTCGAGTAACAAGTGGAGCTGTTGCCGGCTCAGTACCGAAAGGCGATCAAAATGCGCCATGTCGGTGATGAACATGTCCGCCAGACCCTCGCTCAGCCAGTTCAATTCCGGCCGGGCGCTCTGGTTGTCAAAATACATAACCGCCAGCGTTTTCCTCGACGTCTGCAAACCGTGCGGCGCGCGATCATTCCCGAAGCGTCGGGCGAGTGTCCAGACCGTGACGGCCAGCGCGGCTGAAATCCCCAGAGCGAGCAGCATCCACCTCAACCATCGCGAGGCTCTGCCGCCGGCAGTCTCCTTAGGCGCCGGAGCACTGGTGGTTGCTTCCAGCTCCGCGACCGGCAGCTCCTCGGTCACCGCAGCGATAAAACGATAGCCAACTTTGGGAATGGTCTTGATGAATCGTGGACCGCGCGGGTCGTCACCTAAAGCCCTTCGAATCTCCGCAATGCATTGAACTACCGCATTGTCCGTGACGGCCGTATCGCGCCAGAAGTTTTCAATGAGCTCCTCTTTTCCGACGATGCGATCGCGCCGCTCTACCAGGTATGCCAATACGTGGAAGCACTGTTGACGGAGATATTGTTCCTGGCCATCGCGCTTCACACAGCCGAGCAGGCCATCAATGTCGACATCCTCGCAACGGTAAATACGCTGCGGTGATTTGCCCGCTGACACCCCTGCTGCTGGCCCGGCGCTATTTCCCTCAATTGGAGTAGAGACCCAACCCAGTCTCATTCCGGAAGGGGAACCACCCGCCAGGGCCCCGTCACCTCCCTGAAGCATGGAGTTGATTATACTCCAACTGCAATGTACAGAAACACACGTTACACACTCCCATATCTCTCTGGGCACAAAAGATTTCACTAGGATTTCACAGTTTCTTCACTACTAGATCTGTGCTATTGGCGCTAGATGATAGGTACTAGTTTTCGATCCGAATCCGAGTTGATAGGGAGTTCGAACAAACCATGAGGAAATTCTTCGCAGTCTGCCTGCTGATGTTGGCCGTATCGGCTGGGTTGTACGCTCAAACGCTCAGCGGAATCACGGGAACCGTTACTGACGCAACCGGCGCTGTGGTGCCGAACGCAAAAGTGACCGTTACCAATACGGCAACACAGGTTGCCAGCCACACGACAACCAGTTCGTCCGGAACTTACACGCTAACCGACTTAATTCCGGGAAATTACACCGTTCAGGTGGAAATCTCCGGCTTTCAGACCGCCGTACATACGGGCGTGCTGGTCGAGGTAGCACGTCAATCCGGCGTGGATGTGGCTCTGCAAACCGGCAATGTGACGCAGAGCGTTGAAGTTGTTGAAAATGTCATCACTTTGAACACCACACAGCCGGAACTAGGAACGACGATCGAGAACAAAGTGGTGCAAAACCTTCCGGTTGAGCTGGACGCGGGCGACGGGCGCGGCCGCCAGATTGACGCGTTTGTCTTTTTGGCGCCTGGTGTCACCGGCGGAACGTTCAGCAAGCGAATTAACGGCGGTGTGGATTTCGAGAGCGAGGTTGTTTTCAACGGCATACCGATGGCGCAATCGGAAACGCAGGGCTTTCAGACGATTTGGAACCCGCCGTTCGAGCAGGTGAATGAATTCAATGTGTTGCGATCCTCATTTTCGGCGCAATACGGATTGGCGCAAGGCGTGGTCACCTATAACACCGCCTCTGGAACCAACGACTTCCATGGCGATGTTTTCGAGATCCTCCGCAACAGCATGTTTGACGCGCGTGGCGCCTACAATTCCACGGTGCCAGTCGATCGAGAGAACAACTATGGATTCACGATCGGCGGGCCGGTCCTGATTCCCCGACTGTACAACGGCAAGAACCGGACTTTCTTCCATTTCAACGTGGAGTGGTATCGCCGGAATACGCCCGATCTCACCTTCATGTCCCTGCCAACGGCTGCAGAGAAGCAAGGGAATTTCAGCGCCACGGGCCTAACGATCTTCGACCCCACAACTGGAAAGCCATTTCCTAACGACTCAATTCCGCAGAACCGGTTCAGCCCGCTATCGGCCAGTTTGATTCCATTGATGCCAGATCCCACGGGTCCTGGGTATTCACAAAATTTCCAATCAAATATCGGCGTTACTCCCACGCGGCAAACCCCATGGGGCTTCAACATCGACCACGTGATTAATGACAAGCAATCGATCCACTGGAGCGAATGGCGTGATCCGTGGACCTCCACCGGTACGGAAACCAGTTCACACCTGAAAGGTCCTTTAGGGAGTTCCACCACCCAACCCGATTTGGGCACCGTGTTCATCCTGAACTACGCGAACTCCCTCACTCCACACCTTGTCATGACCGCGGGAGCGAGTTGGCTGGGGGAATTGAACAATCAAATCAGTATCAACAAGGGCGAAAACTTTGCAGCCGCGCCTGGTGCGCCGCAACTTTCGGACATCCACTTCAATGGTCCTCTGGCGCCAACCGACTTTGGGTCTCCCTGGATTGAATCGGTCAACAGGAAGCTGGGTTGGGTGATCGAGAACAACTACTTGTGGATCAAGGGAAAGCATCAGTTCAATATCGGCTGGGAGATGCGGCGTACTTACCAGGACGATAACGAGTGCCAGCGATGCGCGGGCAGCTTCAATTTTAGCAACGCGGAGACGGCAGACCCCAACAACATCGGCACTACAGGAAACGCGTTCGCTAGCTTCCTCTTAGGTAGCGTGGACAGCGCAAACCGATATGGGACGAACGAACTACGGCTGCGCAATTTCGACTTCTCACCCTACATTCAGGACGACATCAAGATCCGGCCAAATCTGACGATCAACGTCGGCGTCCGGTGGGACGTGATGGTGCCGTTCACTGAATTGAACAACCTGGTTGTTTATTTTGACTCCAAAGTACCGAACGCTGCCGCCGACAATCTGCCTGGTGCAGTGACGAAGCTGGGGAGCTGCGCCGGATGCGCTGGTGTGAACAGGGCGGCCATTCACTGGAACCACTTCAGCCCGCGAGTTGGTTTCTCGTACGGGCTGAACAACAAAACGGTGATCCAGGGAGGCTTTGCGCAGAATTATCTGGACGGCGGCGCCTACGAGTACGGGACGCACAAGGTTGCCGTCAATTACGGGAACCTGCTGGATGGTTCTTTCCAGCGCAACTCCACGGGAAGTACTACACCTGGATTCGGATCTTGGGACAGCAACATAATTCCACTTCCCGGCGCCGTTCCGTTCAGCCCAACTCTAGGTACGGGGGCCGGCGTGAATGCCTTTAACCTCAGCCAGGATGGGATCGCGCCGTACGTGCTTGCATGGAACCTCGGAATTCAACGCGAACTGCCATACAACATGTTCGTTTCGGCGGCGTACGTGGGGAACCGTGGAAATCGCTTGCCGGCCGCGTTGAATCCGATCAATCAGCTCGATCAGAAGTATCTAACGCTGGGCAGTACACTGGGATTGCCAGTTACCAGTGCGGCGGCGGTTGCGGCGGGCGTGAACGCTCCGTATGCAAATTTCGTCAATCAGTTCGGAAGCAGCGCTACCGTGTTGCAGGCGCTCATGCCCTACCCGCAGTACTCCAGCATCTTCAACAATTTCGATGACACCGGGTCTTCGCTCTACAACGCATTACAAGTGCAAGTAGAAAAGCGCTACACGACCGGGCTAAGTTTCCTGGTCTCGTACAACTTATCGAAGATGATGTCGAACACTAATTCTGGTTTCACTTCGTTCGCGGCCACAGATTACAACAAGAACAACCAGAAGTCCGAATGGACTATAGACAACAACGACCAGACCAATGCGATTAACATTGCCGCGACCTACGAACTGCCGATCGGCAAAGGCAAGCAGTTTTTGGGAAACCAGGGCATGGTGTCCAACATTCTCGGCGGTTGGCAAATTAGCCCGTTGCTTCAATATGCCACTGGATCTCCGCTATGGAGCGGCAGTCAATTCAGTGGCACTGGAGGCACGGTCGTCGCGCCGGGCGATCCACTTGGCAATGGCTGCGCGCCGTGCAACCGCGTGAATATCGTCCCAGGAGTTCAGCAGCAGTTCTCTTGGAGCAACGTTTACCAGAATATGCCCGTGCTCAACTCAGCGGCATTTACCGCACCCGGCGTTTGGACGCTGGGAACCGAACCCCGTGTGCTTCCGCTCCGGGCTCCCTGGAACTTGAACGAGAACGTTTCTCTCTCCAAGAGGTTCTCGCTAGGTACCGAAGGAAGAATTCGGGCGGAGTTGCGCTTCTCGTATTTCGACCTGCTCAACCGCGTGGTGTTTGGGAGTTTTCCGGGATCATTCTATCTGCTCGCTGATCCGAATTTCGGCAAGGCCATCAATAGCCAGGGCAACACGCAACGCCAAGGGCAGGCGCAGTTCCAAATTAGTTTCTAGCCTGTGAACAGGGCCGGGCAGTGCCCGACCCCTACGGCCCTGTTCTACACTCTAGTAGATGTTGGCGGTTGTCTTTCTTGGGGCCTTGTTGCTGCCAGCGGCTCCGGCGCCTCTCCCGCTCAAAGAGGCGTAGGCTCTCCTGGATCAGGGGAAATTGAGCGACGCCGAGAGCACTGTGCGCCGGTATTTGGACGCGAATGGGGATTCCGCGGACGCACACTACCTGCTGGCCTACGTCCTGTTCAAAGAACAAAAACCAAAAGAGTCGATCGAGGAATATATGGCGGGCGGACGGTATCGCGCGCCGGGCGCGCTCGAACTGAAGGTGATCGGCTGCGATTATTTCCTGATGGAAGATTACGGCACTGCCGACAAATGGCTGACCAAATCGATGGCCCAGCGGTTGCCAAGATTGTGGAAGGCAGCAATCTGCCGCCGCTGGCTGGGTATTCCTGGCGCGCGCACCCGGCGAGCCTTGTGCTGGCACTGCGTGTCGGATGTCCATACTGCAGAGCCAGCATGGCTTTTTATGACCGGCTTGAACAAATGGAGAGGAGGGGGGCCACAGCTGCTCATCTCGTCGCCGTGTTCGGGGAAAAGCTTCAGCAGGTCACGGGCGAAATACCGGCGTCTATGAATAACCTTCAAACCCTCTCCGAGATCGATCTTCCGGGAATCGGTGTTCGGGGCACGCCGACGGTGTTGTTAGTTGACTCGAATGGCACCGTCAGGAGGATATGGCGCGGCATGCTCTCTCCCGACACCGAGAGGCAAGTTCTGCTGGCGATTCAGGCCGACCGGTCAGTTGACAGAGCCTCCCCTATCTCGTCAAGCAGACCAGAGGTTAGGAAACCTGCGAAAGCTGCCGGGGACTGCTGTTCCTTGTCGCCTTGAACTTACGGTCAGTTGAATAAGAAGGAGCCATGGCCCGTCCAGCCCTGCGTATCGAAGTCACAAGCAAGGACCAGAAGGCGTTGAGGAAACTGTTGAGCGGCGGTGTGCAGCAGGTGCGGGTCGTCCTGCGGGCCGTCGCGCTCTTGCAGTTGGCCCAAGGCGGTAGCGCGCCGCGGGTTGCCGCCGTTGTTCCGTTGACTCCACAGGCCATTCGGAAGGTTGGCCATCGCTACCAGCAAGGGGGACTCGGACGGGCCCTCTATGAGAAGGAGCGGCCCGGTGCGGCCGCGCTACTGGAGGACAGCCAGAGGCAGCGCATCATTGCCATGGTCTGCAGCGACCCGCCCGAAGGTCGCGCCCGGTGGACCGTGCGACTGGTGGCCGAGGAAGCCGTGAAGCGGCGACTGGTTCCAAGAGTGGGAAGGGAAACCGTCCGGGTTTTGCTGCTCCACCACGACCTCAAGCCGTGGCGGGAAAAAAATGTGGTGCGTGGCCGAACTCAATGAAGACTACATCGCCAAGATGGAGGATGTTCTAGAGACGTATGAACAACCCTACGATCCCAAACAACCGGTCGTGTGTCTGGATGAGAAGCCAGTCACGTTGCACGCCGATGTCCGCCCTGCATCTCCGGCCGAGCCCGGGCGCGAAGCCCGGCGGGATAGCGAATATGAGCGCTGCGGCACGGCTAATGTCTTCTGCGCCGTAGAGCCGAAGGCGGGTCGGCACTTCACCTTCCCCACACCGGACCGGTCGGCGTTTGAGTTCGCACAGGTAGCCTTCCACTTAGCCATTCAGTATCCGGAAGCCGAGACCATCCATCTGGTGATGGACAACCTGAATATTCATCGCCGCAAGTCACTCACCGATCTTTACGGCGCAGAGGCCGGCGGCGAGATCTGGGACCGGTTCACCGTTCACTACACGCCCACCCACGGAAGTTGGCTGAATCAGGCCGAAATCGAAATCGGCATCTTCTCACGGCAATGCCTCGGTACCAGAAGGATCCCTGATCTCAGGACTCTGCGTCGAGAAAGCCGAGCCTGGAATCGTCGGATGAATCGCGCCCGCACCAAGATCAACTGGACGTTCGACCGCAAAGCTGCCCGTCGGAAGTTCGGCTACAAAAGGAACTCTTTCATACGGTCACAGACCTAGCTCCGAGCAACTTATCTCGCGCGCTTTCGTCACGCCGCGCTGCTTACAAAACGCGGCACACTGAGACCGCTTTGCTCCTGCTGGGAGACCATCTCCCGCCAGTACTCTCGTCGCGGGAGACTCTTCTCATTATTGGTTGCCTTCATCCACACCACTATCCACGCTTTCGCTCAGCCAAGCCAGTGGTGTTTAACCGGGTGCTTACGAGTAACAGCTGCGGCGACGACGATTCCAGCGATGGTACCGAGTGAGATAAGTTGCTCGGAACTAGCCAGTTACCGGTGGGTGCCGGAGCGACCGAAACGGCAAAATTGTGCAGAATTGCGCCCAATTTTGAGGGGGTGTCCCGGGGTGTCCCTACAAAAGTCCCTACAGTCCAAGACTATTTTTTGAACAGCTTTTTGAACAGACCCTTCGGTTGATGACCGAAAGTGCAGAGTCGTGGCGATCTTGAGGGGGGGGGGAGGCGCAGCGGTTCGTTCGGGTCGAATCGGAAAACCTCCCGTTTCGCTTTCACGTCATATTTACGGGTTTTGAGTGCCGCAATCTTCTCATGGACTTCGCTTGCTAAGGACCTGTGCGCGCGAGCAGGTGCAACCACTTTCACGGCACCCCCTTTCGATTGTTTCTCGTTAATAGGCAGCCGGTCACGCGTGCGTCGGCGAGCATCTTCGAAGACGATGTTTTGGAGCATCGACATGTTCAGGGCCAGGACTATCGGGCTGGAAGTGATAATGATCTTTCTGGCTACGGTCGATAAGAAGAATGGTTGTGTATGGATACCTCCGAACGCGCGGTGCTAGCCCTCAAAAATCTTCCGCCCTTTCCGCCCGTTGCCGCAAAAGCGATCCACCTGCTTGCTAAAGAGTCGGTCTCGCTCCAGGAAATAGCAGAGTTACTGAAAACGGACGCCGCGCTCTCAGCTGAGGTACTCCGACTAGCCAACTCGGCGCTGGTAAGCGCACGATATGCCGTGACTACCATTCCCCAAGCGCTTCCAATGCTCGGCACTTCGAGACTGACAGGCCTTTTGTTGACGTTAAGTTTCTCAAAATTCCTGAAACAAACCGGGCCGAGAGATTCAATCCGGCGATCGTGGCATCACAATCTGGCTTGCGCTCTTGCGGCTAAGGATTTTGCGCAGTTGTTTAATCGGGATCCGGACGAGGCGTACAACGCCGGGTTATTCCACGACATCGGGAGACTCGCATTACTGGTGACGCAACCGATTCTCTACGACCAGATCATAGCAAGTGGCGGCGATTTGCAGGAACTGGAGCGTACCCAATTTGGGTTGGACCATTGCATGGCCGGCGCCTGGGTCATCGAACACTGGAACCTTCCCAAGACGTTTATCGACGTCGCCCTCCATCATCACGCTCCGGATCCCAAAAACGGTGAGTTGACAATGCTTGTTCATGCAGCCTGTGTTGTTGCGGACCGCCTCGGCTTCTCTGTAAGAGCGATGAAAAGCAACGAAATCGACGTGGACCCCAACGACCAGCTCGCTCTCTCAATCACCAAGACTATTCATTCTTTGGAACGGGAGTACGGCATCTAATCTTCATCAACGGTGCGGCCTTCCCGCTCGCCTAAAGCAACGCGTCTAATCTTCCGATAAGAGATAGTGATGCACGACGAACACATTCTGATCGTCGATGATGACGCGATGAGCGTCAAGCTGATCCGCGCGTTGCTCACTGCAGAGGGGTATTCGCTCCGCTCAGCAAAATCGGCAGAAGAAGCCTTAGATGTGCTAAAAGCTTTCTCTCCACAGCTGGTTTTGATCGATATTCAGTTACCAGACATGGATGGATTGGAGCTGGCCAGACAGCTCCGCAAGGATCCAGCTCTACGCCAGACCTCCATTGTGATTCTCACTGCCTATGCAATGAAAGGAGACTCTCAGAAAGCGCGGAGTGCAGGCTGCGACGGATATATCACCAAACCGATCGATGTTCGAACACTACCGTCCTTAGTGGGTAAGTTTATGAAAGAACAGACCAGGGAGGAGGAGCCTGCGGCGAACGGTGACAGTGAGGACCTGCTAGCTGAACTTCGGAACAACCTTTTGGCAGAAGGGCTAGATGAGATCCCCAAGCTCCTGACAAGCCTGGAAACAGAGTTCAGCACCGACAAGGCGCGGCGGTTCTTCCACCGTTGGGGTGGTATAGCCGGTACCTTGGGTTTCCCCGAAATCACGCGGCCGGCACGAAATCTGGAAGAGCTTTTGACTCATCCAGTAGTAGAGACAAAAGAAACCCTCCGCACGGGTATGAAAGAGCTGATGGCCTGCTTCTCGGAAATTGCCTTCACCAAGAAACCTGAACGAACCTGGCCTCCCAAAATCGTTAGTTGCCTTTCCGGCAAACGCTTGGCCTTAATCGGGTTCTCGGCAACAGAAAACCAGAGGATCACGCGGCCTTTGGAGCAGGTGCAGGCGTCGACGAGAACGTTTACGAAAGTGTCACCCGGCGCTGAAATTGTATCGCTGTTTGACATGCTGATCGTGAAGCTGTCCACAACTGAACTCGATCCCTGGGCTAATGCGGAACAACTCGGGAACAATACCAAGCCACTTCTGCTCATCGGTCCTTGCGAAGCGCTGGTGGGAGCCAGCGCCACCCGGCAACCTCCGGACTTCCTGACGCCGCCGTGGGATGCCGAGGAAGTCGTCCTACGGGCCTATGGCTTGCTTTCCAAGTCCCCCCAAGGGCGCACGTCAGGCCGCCGGCGGCCTGGAGTTTCCATGCCGGCTGTGGTGATCGCAGACGACGATTTGGACATAACTCGGCTCGTCAGTGCAAGCTTAGAGAAATTTCATGTAGATTGCCACGTTGCCTGCGACGGCGCGGAAGCTTTGCAGATGGTCAAAGACCTACGGCCGAGTGCGTTAGTGTTGGACATCAATATGCCAGGAATGGACGGGTTCGACGTCCTGCTAAAAATGAAGAGGGACGTGTACACCCGTAGCATCCCTGTCCTCTTGCTTACCGCGCGACAGCAGGAAGAAGACGTCATTCGCGGCTTTGGGCACGGCGCTGCCGACTACGTCATCAAGCCGTTCAATCCCGCCGAGCTTGCGGCCAGAGTGTTGCGTCTTATCGATTGAACCCTGGCGGATGATGCTGGCCGTCTTTGATTCCCATCTTCCCTTCAGCGCCATGTATTCTTTGTGTCCGTATCCGTTCTGGTCTGCTTGACACATTCAGGTCTCAATTTGACGCCGAGCAGCACGCCTCAGGATAAGGCCCCTTTCATCATCGACAGAATACGGCCGGCCTCCGCGAATAGTTTGTTGACTCGGATGGGCTTCATCACATATCCGTCCATGCCCGATTCTATGCACCGTTTCCGGTCCTCCTCCATGGCAGAGGCAATCATGGCGATGATCGCAATGTATTGGATAATCGAATCATCAGCATCGCGAACCGGCGTGATGCTCATTTCCTCGGTATAGAGTGTGCCGTCTTTTCGCCGGTTGACGAGTTCGCCGCGCCAGACCCTCCCAGCGCGGATGGTGTCCCACAAATTCTTGTAATATGCGGGATCCTGACTTCAGGATTCGCGGATACTGTCCGATGGCTTCCTCGGCGCTGTAACCGGTCATTTTGGTAAAAGCAGGATTGACGTACTGAATAGCGCCTTCAGTATCCGTGATGACAACGATTTCCGAAGCCTGCTGGATGGCTGCAAACAGGCTGGCAGGCTCTATCTCGGCTCGGTGCTCTCTGGGAGCTATCGAGATGGACCGGGGCCAGAAAAAAGCAAGTGCTGGGCGCTGCACAGGCAGCTGCGGGAGCGCTAGCGATCCCTCCGGGTTGACTATCGGCAGTTTGCGCAGAACCCATTAGGGCTTCCATTTCGATGGTCGATGTGGATTCGGCCTCGCGGCCCCATCGGTCGGTCTCTTGCTGGGAACCCCCTCCGCGCGCGGTGAGTTCGTCATGGTGGATCCCTAAATCCGCGTGAAGGTTAACTCTGATTTTGTCGATAGCGAAGTAGGCGAATGGCTATGCCAAACAACGGACACGCGATAACCATGCCCCAGGGGATTCGGCGTCGGACCAGCCGAAGTCTGGCAGGGGTGAAAGTGAGACCAGCTTGAGACGCGGCTCTCCCCAAAAAAGTGACGCAACCAGGGTTCCCCTGCGAGTACTCTTCTTCGAGGATCAATCCGCGGACGTGGAGCTGCTGTCGTGGACCCTCCAATCCGCGGGGTTCGACGTTGCGTCGGATGTGGCGATCACATTGGACGAAGTCCTCAAGCGGGTCGCCGGAACAGAGTACGACGTCATTCTGTCGGGTTATCGCATGCCGGGCGCCACCGGCATGGAAGTTTTCAGGGCGCTCCAGGCGAAGGGAGCGAGCGTCCCATTCATCCTTGTGACCGGCTCACTAGGCGACGAAAAAGCCGTCGAGTGCCTGAAAGAAGGCGTGGCGGATTACGTATTGAAAGACCGGCCGGCCCGCCTTCCCGCGGCCGTCCGGCAGGCACTCGAAGAGAGGCGTCTGCGCGAGGAGCGCGCGGAAGCGGTAGAGGCCTTGCGGCGCTCCGAAGCCAGCTACCGGTCTCTGATTGAGAGCGCCCCCTGCGGAATTCTGCGGGTGAACGCAGAGAATGGCCGCTTCCTGGATGTGAATGCGGCCATGGCGGAAATGCTCGGATATGATTCAGCCGCGGATCTGCTCGCGAGCGAGTCGGCCCATCGGATCGCCCTGGATGTCGAAACGTGCCACTGCTTGGCCAGAGAATATGAACAGCAGGGGCGAATGCGGGAGACCGACGTCGAGTGGAAACGCAAGGAAGGCGGCCTGATCACCATCCGCCTCAGCGGCCGTATTCTACGGGACAACAACGGCGTGGCGACATGCTTCGAAATGATCGCCGAAAACATAACCGCGCGCAGGCGAGCGGACGAGCGGATCCGGCAACTGAATCGGCTGTATTCGGTATCCACCGAAGTGAGCCAGGCCACCGTGCACATCCGGGAACGCGACGAGCTGTTCCGCCGGATCTGCCAGATCGCAATCGAGCAGGGCCGGTTCCTCATGGCCTGGGTGGGGGTGGTCGACCCGGCAACATCGCTGGTCAAACCTGTGGCGCATGCCGGGCTGGAGGACGGATACCTGAAGGATGTCCGGATTTCCGTGGCGGACGAGCCGTCCGGGCAGGGCCCTGTCGGAACCGCTCTCCGCGATGGGCGTCAATTCGTCTGCGATGACACCGAGACCGATCCGCGCTTCGCCCCCTGGCGGGAGGAGGCGTTGCGCCGCGGGTACCGGTCGGTGGGCAGCTTTCCATTATCGGTGCACGGCCGGCCTATCGCGGCGCTGAACCTCTATGCTTCCGAGCCCGGATTGTTTGCCGACGAGAACCTGGCGCTGCTGGATAAATTGGCCGCCGATGTCTCATTTGCGTTGGAGAGCATGGAGATGGCTGAATCACGCCGGCTCGCCGTGGACGAACGGAATCAGTTCTTCGCGCTATCTCTCGACATGCTTTGCATCGCGGGCATAGAGGGCCAGATCCGTGTGCTCAACCCGGCCTGGGAGAGGACACTCGGATTCACCGGGCTCGAACTGCGCTCCAGGCCGATGTTGGATTTTGTTCATCGAGACGACTGTTCGCGGGCGCTGGCCGCTGTTCAAATGTTACGGTCGGGTGCGGAACTCGATGCCGTGGAGATTCGTGTTTGCGCGAAAGACGGTTCCTATAAATGGCTCACGTTCAATGCCGCATCGGTTCCCCGACAGGGTTTGATCTTTGTGGCCGCGCATGATGTGACGGATCGCAAGCGCCTGGAGGAGCAACTGCGGGAGCAGAACCTGGCGCTGGGGGAAACCAACCGGCGAGTGGAGGCGGCCAATCGCATGAAGAGCGAATTCCTGGCCAACATGTCGCACGAGTTGCGATCGCCGCTCAACGGCATCATCGGCTTCAGCGAACTCCTGCATGACGGCAGGCTGGGGCCGGTATCGGACCGGCAGCAGGAGATTCTAGGCCGTGTCCTCACTAGCGCCAAGCACCTGCTGCAACTCATCAATGACGTCCTGGATCTCAGCAAGGTCGAAGCCGGGCGTTTGGAGTTTCACCCCGAATCAATATCAAGCTCGAAGGTCATCCTCGAGGTCACGGGAATCCTGGGTGGCCTGGCCACGGCCAAACGCATCCAGATCGAGACCCAGATCGAGCCTGAGGTGGCGACCTTAGTCACCGATCCCGGGCGGCTTAAACAGGTCCTGTACAATTACGTCTCGAATGCGCTCAAGTTCACTGGCGAAGGTGGACGGGTGTGCGTGAATCTGAGGGCAGAGGGGGCGAGCGAGTTCCGCCTGGAAGTATCCGACACAGGCGTGGGAATTCCCCAGCAAGACCTCGGAAAGTTATTCATAGAGTTCCAGCAACTCGACTCGGGCAAGGCAAAACGGTTCCAGGGCACTGGCTTGGGACTAGCTCTGACGAAGCGCATTGTGGAGGCCCAGGGCGGCCGGGTTGGCGTGGAGAGTACCCCAGGTGTAGGCAGCAGTTTCTTCGCCGTGCTGCCGCGCGCGGGCGGCAGCCGGGTGGCGACCCAGTCACCGCAACTTCTCATCATTGAGGACGAAAGGATCGAGCGGACTCTGCTCACACGCATGTTGCAGAAAGAGGGCTTTGCGGTCGAGACGGCCGGAACATGTGCTGAGGCAGTGGCGAAATGCCATGATCGGTCATTTGATGCGATCACCTTGGATATGCTTCTTCCGGACGGCTGTGGCAAAAACTTGCTGGAGCAGATCCGAGCGATCGAACAAAATCGCACCACGCCGGTGATCGTAATTTCCATGGTCGAGGAGATGGATGGGGCGGCACTTCCTGACATACAGGAGGTCCTAAAGAAACCGGTTAGCCGGGAGGACCTGGTTGCTGCGCTGGAGCGTGCCGGAATGCAGGGAACAGTGAAGGTGGTAAATGGGGAATGAAGCGGTTTTGGTTGTAGACGATAGTCCTGACAACCTGGTGCTGACGCAGTTTCTGCTGGAGTCTGACGGTTTCGAGGTGCGCACCGCCGAGGACGCCGGGCTGGCGCTAGAGGTTCTCAGAACCTATCGTCCGCAATTGATTCTGATGGACGTCCAACTTCCGGGAACGGATGGGCTGGAGTTGACGCGCCAATTGAGGGCGGACCCCAAGTGGAGCGATGTCGTCATCGTAGCGCTGACGGCCTATGCCATGAAAGGAGATGAGGAGAACTGCTTAGCCGCCGGTTGCGACGGCTACATCACCAAACCGGTGGATACCCACACATTTGCCTGCATCGTTCGAGACCAAAATGCGGGCGCGTCGCATGAGTCGAGTGTAGCCGGTCGCGCGGCCATTTAAGAAGCGCGGCGCCGCGGCGAGCGGACACGAAACTTTGTCATCTCTCCCAAAGAGCTGCCGATAAGCTGAGTAGGACCGGTAATCCGTATGGACGGGTGCATCCCAAAAGTGCCAATCCTGGTAGTTGACGACGATTTAGACTATCGAATCCTGGCCCGCCATCAGCTCGAAGCAGCCGGGTACCAGGTCCTCGATTCCGCGGGTGGTAACAGCGCCGTTGCCATACTGGAAGAACAATGCTTTCGGTTGGTGATTCTAGACATTGTCATGCCCGATATCGAAGGCCTCGAGATCATCCGGCGACTGCAACGTCAGGGTTGCCGCTCGAAGATACTGGCAGTTTCAGGAGCGGGCCTGGCGGATACGTATTTGCGGCTGGCGGTTCAGCTGGGAGCTGACGCCAAATTTGACAAGATCCGGCCTGTGGGTGATTTATTGGTGGCAGTGGAGGGGCTCATCGGGCACTCGAGCCCGCCGTGCAATGAGACACCGCCACAGTCAGACTAAAGTTGAAAACGCGGGCAGTCGATAGAGACGAGTGACATGCCCAATTTTAAGCGTATCCTGATTATCGAAGACGACGAGGATTACCAGCGGCTTGTTGGCGCAGTCTTGACTCGCTCTGAAGAGGCGTTCGATGTACAAACCTGCCGGACCCTGGCCGGGGGGATTGCAGCCGTAGAACGGTTTCGCCCCGAAATCATTCTGGTGGACTTGAATCTCCCCGACAGCACGGGCTATGAAACGTTCCTGCGCGTGCAAGAGCAAGCCGGCGGTGTCCCGATCGTTGTGCTCACCGGCCTGGATGACGACAAGACGGCGCTACAGGCCGTAAAAGACGGGGCACAGGACTACCTGGTGAAGAGCCTCATTCAGCCCAAGCTCATCGCGCGGTCCATGAATATGGCATTGCACCGCTTATACCGTCGAGTTGCACAGGACCGAGAGGCGGCGGCGAAACCCGGGATCGTGATGGGCTTTATTGGGAGTAAGGGAGGCGTTGGAACATCGACGACGGCGGTAAATATCGCTGCCGTGCTGGTGCAAAACGGCTCGGATGCTGTGGTGATTGAGCTTCAGCCTGGTCCGGGAACCTTATCGCTTTACGCGCAGAGTGAGCCGGCACGTGGCATCGTTGGACTATTAGAGAAACCTGCGAATACGATTACCGCATCGGACGTGGAGCACCACCTGGTGGAAGCCGTCCGGGGGCTCCGCCTGCTGTGTCCCACCAGTTCTCCAGGCATTCGGCCTTCCATCGGTGCTGACTACGTGCATGCCATTATCTCAGCGGCGCGGAAGGTGGCTCCTTATGTCGTCTTGGATCTGCCTGCGCGCATAGATGAAGGGGTCGTCGCGGCCCTGAAGCTTTGTGACTGCCTGGCATTGATTGTCGATCGGGAACCGGCGTCGGTCCGCTGCGGTGCAGCCATGCTGCATCAGATCGAGTCAGTCATCTCAAGCGCCGTGGGTGTTCGACGCATTGTGGTTGACCGTACGGTTTTGGATGAGCCCTTACCGATGGTGGACATCCAGCATCTGCTCAAAGCACAGCCAGCCGTGGTGGTGCCGCAGGCAGCCTCCGCCATCGCTCGTTCGCATTGGGCCAAGACGCCGTTGATGTTTCTGCATCCGGACGAACTCTTCAGGCTGGCGCACCTGGACCTGACCCAGTACCTTCTGGCCACATGTGGGCGGTCCGGTGGTTTGGTCATGGAGCGTGAGACACCGCCCAATGGCAGAGCATACCGGAGCGCAATTCCAGAAACTACCTACGGCTGAGGCGGCGCATCACCGGTGGCAGCCGCCAACCCGACCCGCACTGGCGCGAGGGAGGGCGCATCGCGCTGCGTCCTATTCGCCGGCAATCTCGACGCTGCTTAGGTATTCTTCCAGCTCGGACACACAGCGCCGGAGCGCGTCGCTGTTTTGATCCGTTGCGGCCAGCTCCATCGCCGCACCGATTTCCGTTAGTCTGGAAAAGCCATACGGTGCCCCGGTTCCCTTCATGCGATGGCCTAGAACACGCACCTGGTCATGCTGGTTTTGATCGATGGCCGCTTCGAGAAGCAGCAGACCGCTGCGACTGCGCTCCAGATATTCCATGACCAGTTTTCGAGGAACGCCCTGCGGAACACCGATCGAAATCTTTGTTAACTTTGGGTCCAAGAGATTATCCTTCCGTATCATCGGCCGTTTTCGCCCGAGAAGTTAGCCGGACATGGGTTGGTCAGCCTCTGGGCTAACGCGGTCATGCTTCCCGCGGCGAGGCTTTCGGGGTCAAATGCAACCACAGGAGTGTGCCCATTCTGAGCGGCGCGGCAGACTTCAGGCGCCGCCGGAATCAGTCTCGGCGCTTTTCCAAAAAACCAGAGAGTACCTACCTAGTCCGCCAAAATGCACGGACTCTACACTCTTATTCGGCTTTATGGGCGAAGAGCATTAACCCGAACACACGTAATGGATCGTGCCCTCGCCGCCACCGGATGTGGCAAGAAGTTTTCATCCGCGTCTTCCTGGTCCGCTGAGGATGCAGCCCGACAGGTTTTTCTTGCGGCTTCTCATTGGCCCAGCTCTCACCGAATCTGACCCAGGTTGGCCAGCCTTGCTGCTAGCGCGGTTATACTACCGGTACGCCGCCGACCGATTCTACCCGGCCGAGGTGCCGTTCGGCTTTTCGCGCGGGTAGCGCCCTGGCCTGGGTTCTTGAGCCCGCGGGTGGTAACGGCACCCGCACTATATCAGGCGAGCGCTGGTCCGGTTAGTAGCGTTAGGTAAAGTCGAAAATGCCGTCAGCCGATAAGAGGACTGACATGCACGATGCTAGGCGTATTCTGATTATAGAAGACGACGAGGATTACCGACGGCTTGTCGGCGCGGTCTTTGCTTGCTCTGACGAGGCGTTCGAGGTGGAGACCGCTGCAACCCTGGCCGAGGGGCTTGGCTCCGTAGAGCGGTTTCACCCCGAGATCATTCTGGTGGACTTGAATCTCCCCGACAGCACGGGCTATGAAACGTTTCTGCGCGTGCAAGCGCAGTCCGACGGCGTCCCTATCGTAGTAGTCACTGCCCTGGATGACGAGCACACGGCTGTCCAGGCCGTGAAAGATGGAGCACAGGACTATATAGTAAAGAGCCTCATTCAGCCAAAGCTCGTCTTACGATCGATAAATATGGCCTTGCAGCTTCATCGATGCGGGTTGGCAGGATCCAAACGCTACGTCAGGGGACACACCCTTCGCGCTGCTGAGATACGTCCGCCGATGTCTCCAACAGCGCATCAATGACGCGTGACGGCTCACTCTTCCCCATACTTCACGATCAGTTCCCGCGGACTGCTCGGTTGAACACCGATCAAGATCTTTGCTGGCGTTGGCAATCATCACGGGTTCTGTATCATCGACTATCCTCGTGTTTTAGGACTGGACGTTTTCATGCGCATCCTGCCAGTACGCTGCCGTCCGGCTTCCTCGCAGCACCGTCTCCGTTGCCACTCGCGCCCAATGTGAAGAAAAAAGTAGCGCCATGCCCCACTGCGCTCTGGGCCCATACGCGCCCGCCGTGCCGGTCGACAATGCGTTGCACCGTAGCCAATCCGATCCCCGTGCCTGGGAAGGCGGCCTCACTGTGCAATCTCTGGAAAGGGGCAAACAACTTGTCCGCATGGGCGGGATCGAAACCGGCGCCGTTGTCCCGCACAAAATAGACCAGCCCGTTATTCTGCCGCAGTGTGCCCATCTCAATTCTTGGAGCGGGTACATGACAGGTGAATTTCCAGGCGTTCCCCAAGAGGTTCTCGAGTACGGAGCGCATGAGCGCATGGTCGGCGTCGGCCCGCACATCCTCTTCGATAATGAACTCCACGCTGCGCTTCACGTCCGGCTGCGCCAGTTCCCCCGCAATGCTACGTGCGAGCCGCGAGAGGTCGATGCTTCGGCGCGTCAGTACCGCGCGGTCGACCCGGGCCAGTTGCAGCAGTGCTTCTATCAGCTCTCCCATGCGCCGGGCCGCCATCACCACCATGCCCAGATAATGCTGAGCTTTGGGAGTCAATTGGTCGCCGCATTCTTCCGTCAAAATCTTGCTGAATCCCTCGATGCTTCGCAGAGGAGCGCGCAGGTCATGGGAGACGGAGTACGTGAATGCTTCCAGCTCCCGGTTCTTCCCTTCCAGTTCATCGACCATAGCTGCCCGCGCTTCCGCGATCATCCGCGCTGCCTTGGCTTCGGCGGCCTCTACTTGTTTTTGCACCAGCTCTTTGTGGATGGAGCGGTATTCATCTTCGATCTGCTTTCTGCGAAGCTGGGCGCGCACGCGCGCCCTCAGCACTTCGAAATCGGTCGACTTGGGAATGTAGTCATCCGCCCCGGCGTTCATCCCTTCCACCGTGGCCTGCAAGTCTTCTACAGAGGTCAAAATCAACAGCGGGATGTTCCGCCATTCCGGTCTCTTCTTGATAATCTGGCAAGTTTCCTGGCCGGAGAGATCGGGCATGCGGAGGTCCATCAGGATACAATCCACCGCCTCCACTTCAAGAAGCTGCAAAGCCTCCCGGCCGGAACTGGCCGCGATCACTTCGTAGCTCTCGCTGCGCAACTCTTCCGCCAGTACATTCAGGTAGGTTGGGCTATCGTCCACAGCCAAGACCTTTTTGGGAGCTACCAGGCTCCGGTTGCCAGGGTCTACAACGGATCCTGACGCACCGGAGCGCAAGAGCGCGTCGATCCGGGCGAGGATTATATGAACATCCTCGTCTTGGCGCAGATACGCATCCGCTCCCGCATCGAGCGTCCGTGACTGGTCGCCGGGAGCATCCGCGGCGGTCAGCAGCAGGCAGGGTGCGTTGCGGAAGGCGATGTCCTGTTTCAAGCGCTGGATCACCGTGGCCCCGTCAATGCCGGGCAAGACCCGGTCAACGATGATCAACTGGGGACGAACAGCGACGGCCGCGGACAACCCGTCCTCTCCACTCCCGGCAGTGCGAACGCTGTAGCCGGCGGACTCGAGATATCGGCGAGGAAAAAACCAAGGTGGCGAAGGCTGAGGGAGCCCCTGCGGAAGCAAACATCAATTCTGCAGTCCATTCTCAACAGCATGGCCGAAGGTGTGATCGTTGCTGAGGAGAACGGGAACTTTCTGCTTTTCAACTCGGCGGCGGAGGAGATTCTCGGAATCGGCCCGACTGATACGGCGCCACTCGAGTGGACCGAACGATACAACCTTTTCATGCCGGATCAGTCTACGCCCTATCCGCCGGACCAGTTTCCTCTCACCCGAGCGATCCGGGGAGAAACAGTACGCGACGTTGAGCTCTTCGTGCGGCACCCGAAGGCGGGTAACATTACCATCAGCGCTACCGGGACTCCGCTCAAGGACGAAGAACGCGTGCAACGAGGAGGAGTCGCGGTTTTCCGTGACATCACCCAGCGCAAGCTAGCTGAAGAAGAGATCCGAAAGCTGAATGAAGACCTCGAGTTGCGGGTGGAGCAACGCACGGTGGCGCTGGAAGCCAGTAATAAAGAACTGGAAGCCTTCACGTATTCTGTTGCGCATGACCTCCGTGCTCCTCTTCGCCAGATTGATGGATTCTCCAGAATCCTCTTAGAGGACCTGGCCGGCAAACTGGACCCCGAGGCGCAGCGTTACTTGGGTCTCGTCCGCGAGGGAGCGGGGAAGATGGACCGGTTGGTGAACGACCTATTAGGTCTGGCGCGGGTGGGACGCCAGGAGTTGCGTCGCCAGCCCATCGGGCTGAACTCACTGGTGGAGCAGGTTGTGGCCGACCTGGCGCCGGACGTAGCCGAGCGTCAGATTGAGTGGCGGATCGCGTCTCTGCCGGTTGTGGAGTGCGATCCGGGCCTCATGAAACAGGTTTTCGTGAACCTGCTTTCCAATGCCGTCAAGTTCACCAGTACGCGCGTACAGGCCGTTATTGAGGTCGGAGTCCAAGAAGAAAATGAAGAACGCGTCATTTTCGTCCGTGATAACGGCGTGGGCTTCGACATGAAATACGCGGGCAAGCTGTTTGGGGTGTTCCGTTTTCGGTGACGCCCGGGGCGTCTGCTCTGATCTAGCAGGTACCCGCGGCCCCCATACCCGTGGTGCGATTTAAAGCAGAGTGTGGAGCCTCGGTGAATATCTTCCCATCAGTTGGCTCAGCCCGTGCCGTGAGGAGACGGGCATTTGCGAGCGAATTACAACACAATTCAGCACTTTGCGTCAGCGACGGCGGGCGGCGCAAGATTTCCAGGAACCCAAACTGGGACGCTGAACATCAACTACCTGATACATCTCAAACAGGGGGATTTGATGAAGGCAGCTTTACCTGCCAGGTGTTGGACCGTAGTCACTGTTTGTGCAGTCGCGTCCATTCTGTTAGCGGCCAGTGGCTGCGCCAACGGTACCTCCGCTGCGAATACTCCACCTCCGCCGGGCGTTGAAGTGGTACAGGTCCAGCAGAAGGATGTACCCATCTACGGCGAATGGATCGGCACGTTGGACGGATTGGTGAACGCGGATATCAAAGCACAGGTGTCCGGTTATCTCCTCAAGCAGGGCTATACCGAAGGTTCATTCGTACAGAAGGGGCAACTGCTGTTCGAGATTGATCCGCGTCCCTTCCAAGCCGCGGTGGATCAGGCGCAAGGCCAGTTGGCGCAGGCAACCGGGGGGCTGGCGCAAGCTAAGGCGCAACTGGCGCAAGCGGAAGCGCAGGTAACGGTTGCCGAGGCCAACCAACACCGCGCGCAACTCGACGAGGATCGCTATATCCCGCTCGCAAAACAAGAAGCCATCACGCAGCAGGACCTCGACAATGCTACACAGAACAATCTGGCGGCAAAGGCGCAGGTGCAGGCTGCGAAGGCAGGGGTGGAAACCGCACGAGCGCAAATTGCGGCAGCCAATGCGAGCGTGGAAGCCGCCAGAGCCGCGGTGTCGACCGCTCAGCTCAACCTGGGCTTTACCAGATTGATTTCGCCCATCGACGGGATCGCGGGCATGGCGCAGCAACAAGTCGGCGCTCTAGTCAGCCCAGCCGGAGGACCGGTCACCACCGTTTCGACCCTCGATCCCATCAAGGTCTACTTCACGGTCAGCGAGCAGGAGTATCTGGACTTCAATCGCAGATTTCCGACGCAAGCCAGCCGCGACGCCGAGACCGGGCGATTGCCGCTTCAGTTGATTCTCGCGGATGGCACCGTCTACGCGCACACAGGGAAATTTTTCTTCGCGGACCGCCAGGTGGATCAGACCACCGGCGCCATTCGCCTCGCGGGACTTTTTCCCAATACCGGAAACATTCTGAGGCCCGGGCAATATGGCCGCGTCCGCGCTTCGACTCGAACGCACGCTGGCGCGCTGTTGGTTCCGCAACGCGCTGTGACCGAATTGCAGGGTACCTACCAGGTTGCCGTCGTCGACGCCGCGAACAAGGTCGACATCCGCACCGTCAAGCCGGGGGATCGTGTAGACACACTGTGGATCATTGACGACGGTCTGAAAGCCGGAGAGCGCGTCGTGGCGGAAGGAGTGCAGAAGGTCGGCCCCGGCATGGCTGTAAATCCCCTGCCATTCGCCGAAGGCAAAGGCCGGTAAACCATGTCTAAATTCTTCATCAACCGGCCCATCGTGGCCATGGTGATCTCGATTCTTCTGGTCATCGTCGGAGCGGTCACCATCGCCGGCCTGCCTGTTGCGCAATTCCCCGCGATTGCGCCCCCGGAAGTACAAATCCAGGCCAACTATGTAGGCGCTGATGCCCAAACCGTCGAGCAGTCCGTTGCCACACCGATCGAACAGCAGATGAGCGGTGTGGACAATCTGAATTACATGTACTCGCTCAACGCCGCTAACGGGCAGATGACGATGATCGTCGATTTCGACGTAAAGACGGATCCGAACACCGATCAGATTCTCGCCCAGATGCGCGAGACGCAGGCCGCTTCCCAGCTTCCGGCGGACGTCACGAACTTCGGCGTTACCGTGCAGAAGTCGGTCACCGCCCCGCTCATGATCATCGGCCTCTATTCGCCCCACGGCACCTACAATGCGCAATTTCTGGCGAACTACTCGTACATCAACCTCAACGACCAGTTCACTCGCGTGCCCGGTATCGGGAGCGTGCAGGTTTTTGGAGCGGGCCAGTACGCCATGCGCCTGTGGGTGAAACCCGATCAGTTGGCAAAGCTCAAAATCACGGTACCCGAAATCGTAAACGCGATTCAAGCACAGAATACCGTGAATCCAGCCGGACAAGTGGGAGGCGCGCCGGTGCCGAAAGGGCAGGAATATACGTATTCCGTGCGCGCGCAAGGCCGCCTCACATCGCCCGAGGAGTTCGGCGAGATAGTGGTCCGCGAAACGCCGGACGGCGGAATCGTGCGCGTGAAGGACGTAGCGCGCGCCGAGCTGGGGGCACAGGACTACACCATCATCGGCCGCTTGAACGGCAAGCCGAGCGCGATCATTGCCGTCTACCAGCTTCCAGGCAGCAACGCGGTACAAGCCGCCGCCGGCGTGAAGAAACTGATGGCGGAAGTGAAAAAGCGGTTCCCGCAGGACATCGACTACGTCATTTCACTGGATACGACGCGCGCCGTCACAGAAGGCATGAAGGAGATCGTGCTGACTCTCGGGATTGCCATCATCCTGGTGATTCTCGTGGTTTACGTTTTCCTGCAAGGGTGGCGCGCGACCATGATTCCACTCTTGGCGGTGCCCGTTTCCTTGATCGGGACATTTGTTTTCTTTCCGGCCTTCGGATTTTCGATCAACACGCTGTCTCTATTTGGTCTGGTCCTGGCTATCGGACTGGTTGTGGATGACGCAATCGTCGTGGTAGAGGCCGTGGAAAGGCACATCGAGAACGGTCTGGCGCCGAAGGAGGCTGCCTTCAAGGCGATGGAGGAAATCTCGGGTCCGGTCATCGGCATTGCGCTGGTTCTGTCAGCCGTATTTGTGCCCACCGCCTTCATCCCAGGTATCACGGGGCGCCTCTACCAGCAATTCGCCGTGACGATTGCGATCTCTGTCATTCTTTCGGCGTTCAATGCGTTGACGCTCAGTCCCGCGCTCGCTGCATTGATGCTCAAGCCGAAGGAAGAAAGCCATGGGCTCCTGCGCCGGTTTTTCGATTGGTTCAATCGAGTTTTCGGGCATGCGACGGAAGCATATGTTCGTATCTCCGGTGCGCTCATTCGCAAAAGCGCGGTTGCTCTGGTCTTGCTGGCCGGGTTCGGTGTCGCCGCGGCTTTCTTCGCCAATCGCGTCCCCTCGAGCTTTCTGCCCGACGAAGATCAGGGCTACCTGTTCATGCATCTTCAGCTCCCGAACGCGGCTTCGCTCGAGCGCACCGACATGGCGTGCCGAAAGATAGAGGATATTCTGGCCAAGATGCCCGGGGTGAAGTACACAACCACCGTTGCCGGTTTCAGCCTGTTGAGCTTCGTTCGCACCAGCTACAACGGACTCTTTTTCATCACCCTGAAGGAATGGGGCGATCGCAAAAGCCGCGAGGAGCAGTATCACGAAATTCTGCAGCGCCTGAATTACGAGCTGAGTAAGCTTCCGGAGGGTTTTGCGTTCAGCTTTTCACCACCGGCCATTCCGGGCGTCGGCACGTCTGGCGGATTCACTTTCGTTCTCGAAGATCGCGCCGGCAAGGATGTGCAGTTCCTGGCAAATAACTTGGGCACGTTCATGGCGGCGGCCAGAAAACGCCCCGAAATCGGCGGGTTGGTGACGACCTTCCTTCCCTCGGTGCCCCAGCAGTTCGTCAACGTTGACCGCGATAAAGTCATCAAGCAGGGTGTGCCCCTGAATGACGTCTACCGCACTATCCAGGCATTCATGGGCGGACTATTTGTCAACTACTTCAACCGTTTCGGCCGCCAATGGCAGGTGTACGTCGAGGCCGAAGGCGACTACCGGACCAAGGCCGAAAACGTGGGCCAGTTTTACGTTCGCAATAGCGGCGGTGAAATGGTTCCGTTGTCCGCCGTCACGAAGTTTGAGTCGCGCCCCGGACCCGAGTTCACCATGCGCTACAACCTCTACCGCTCGGCGCAGATTATCGGCGGCGCGGCGCCCGGCTACAGCTCGGAGCAGGCCACGAAGGCGCTCGAAGAGGTGTTCGCACAAACCATGCCGCGCGAGATGGGCTTCGACTACCTGGGCATGTCCTTTCAGGAAAAGAAGGCACAGGAAGGCGTGTCATCCACGGTGATTTCCGGATTCTCGCTGCTGTTCGTATTTCTCATCCTGGCGGCCCTCTACGAAAGTTGGACGCTGCCATTCAGCGTGCTGCTCAGCACGCCGGTCGCGGTATTCGGCGCATTTGGCGTGCTATGGTTGCGCCGCGTGGTGCTCGGCTGGTTTTTGCCGCCCTACATGGTGCAGATCGAGAGCGACGTTTTCTCGCAAATCGGTCTGGTCATGCTCATCGGCTTAGCCGCCAAGAACGCGATTCTGATCGTCGAGTTCGCCAAAGACGAGTACGAGAAGGGTAAGCCGCTTGTCGACGCCGCGCTCGAAGGAGCCCGGCTTCGCTTGCGTCCGATCCTGATGACATCCTTCGCGTTCATCCTGGGTTGCGTGCCGTTGTGGACGGCAACCGGAGCTGGTTCGGTAGCCCGCCAGATTATGGGCACCACGGTGATTGGGGGCATGTTGGCTGCAACCGTCATCGGCATCTTTTTCGTGCCAGCAATTTTCTATGTTGTGGAGAGGCTCTCAGGCGCACGCTCGGAGGGCTCGCCATCCGTTGTCCCGCGAAACCCGGCCCCGGCGGAGGGAGACTAACGTGAAGACGCGCTTCCTTGTTTGTCTCGCGGCCGCGGGTGTGTTGGCCGGATGCGCGGTGGGTCCAAACTACAACCGGCCTGCCGTCCAGACACCCCAAACATATCGCTCGCCCTCGCCTCAACTCACGCCCGAAACTGCGTCCCTGGCCGATCTCAAGTGGTGGGAGGTGTTTAAGGACGAAAGGCTGCAGGATCTTGTGCGCATCGCGCTGGTGGAGAACTACGATCTCCGCGATGCCGTGACGCGCGTGGAAGCGGCACGTGCCAACCTGGGCATCACTCGCTCCCAGCAGTTCCCAAATTTCGATGCCAGCGGCGTTCTGACCACTACGCGCCTTTCGCGGGACGGCTCGCTGCCGTTGCCCGCGTCGTTTGTGCCATCACAAAATCGCACGTTTGGTCAGGCGACGCTCGATCTGCTCTCGTTTGAGATCGATATCTGGGGACGCTTACGACGTGCAACGGAAGCCGCCCGGGCAAATCTCTTGAGCGCCGAAGAAAACCGCAAGGCCGTGGTCACCACGCTTGTGAGCGATGTCGCGACCTCTTATTTCAGCCTGCGTGAGTTCGATTACGAGCTTGAAATCTCGAAACAAACGCTGGAGACACGCCAGGCGTCGCTGCGGTTGATCCAGAACCGGCAGGGCGGTGGTGTGGCCACACTCCTCGACCGGCGCCAGGGTGAGCAATTGGTCGACACCGCCGCCGAGACAATCCCTGAACTCCAGCAAAGGATCGAACAAACCGAGAATCAGATCAGCCTATTGTTAGGAAAGAACCCCGGCGAAATCACGCGTGGCCGCGCGTTGACGGAGCAGGAACTCCCGCCTGAGGTTCCCACCGGTTTGCCATCCTCGTTGTTGGAGCGCCGGCCTGACATCCGTGCGGCGGAAGCGAATCTGATCGCCGCCAACGCGGAAATCGGCGTTGCTAAAGCGGCTTATTTTCCGCAAATCAGCCTGACTGGTTTCCTGGGCGGGCAAAGCACGCAACTATCGAATCTCTTCAGCTCGCCGAGCCGTGTTTGGACTCTCGTGCCGCAGGTTTCACAGCCGATCTTTACCGCCGGACGGCTTCGCTCCAACGTCAAACTCGCGGAAGTGCAGCACAAGAGCGCGCTGATCCAGTATCAAAAGGCGATCCAGACCGCGTTCACGGAAGTATCGAATTCACTGATCGCTCATCAACGGGTGCGGGAGAGCCGGGTACAACAGGGATTGCTGGTCACTGCCTTGGAAGACCGAAAACGATTGGCGTACGTTCGTTATCGCGGCGGAGTGGACACGCTGCTCAATGCGCTGGATGCGGATCGGGATCTGTTCCAGGCTCAACTGACGCTGTCGCAAGTCCGGCTGAGCGAAGTGCTCACTGTGGTCGAACTCTACAAAGCCCTGGGCGGCGGTTGGCAGTAAGTTAGAAGCCAGCCACTTTCGCCCAAAGGATGTAGCCGGCCACCACGGTCGCTACACCCCAGAGCACGACCAGAGCCCATACTCTGACTTCCGTATGATGATCGGTTTTCCCGGCAATGAGCGCCATATCGATCCTTTAACCTATGCTTTTGCACGTAGCGCGCCAGCGATGTGGCGCCTGTCGGTCTTACGCAGGACCGAGTGTAAAACCCGTCATTGCTGTTAGGTACAGCGATTGTTGGCGGAAATCATTGAGATCATTACCTCAAATTACGAGAAAGTGGGGAATTTAACCCGCGCAGTGTGGGTTGGCGGGCGGTAAACGGCGTTCGCGTCAACTGGTGGCGAGCAGCATTTCAGATCACGGCCAGCCAATCCAACGCTTACAGGCGGTCCGATGGGAATTCTGTGCGCGGGATGATGATCTCACGCCGACCGAATACACGCGCATCCACGGAGAACGCTCCCGGCCCGAGTCCGATGATCGCGAAGAGCATCACCAATCCGAAAATCACAGCGGTTTGAGAATCCCACACGTTCGGTGTGGGTACCGGAATCAGGGAAACAGCCAACCCTATGGCGCCCAACCCCACCAGTGCTCCGGCGATGGGCGTCAGAAAGCCAACTAAAAGCAGGGCGCCGGTTGTGAGAGCCAACAAACCAGCCGCCCACGTTGCGGTGGCCGGGTTGGGCTGTTCAAGGTAGAATCGGCCCTCAATGAGTACGGTTACACCGAACACTCCTCGCAGCAGGAGTAAACATGTCCCCGCCCGCCCACCAGGAAAAGTGGAGAATAGGCGCTGCAGCAAAACCTCCCGTGTTGACGCGGCCCTCTTCGGCGCTTGAACGCAGGGTAGTAAATCCCATCCTCAGGCGAATCCCCGAGTTTTGGGATGTTTTCGTACCACTTTCGTGGTATGGCGTGTGTCAGAGTTGAATGATTCCACGCCGTACAGCGATGGCGATTGCTTGCGTTCGGTCACTGGCCCCGAGCTTGTCCATGATGTGTTTCAGATGAACTTTGACCGTCTCCTCGGAAATGCTCAACAGGTCCGCGATGTCCCGGTTTCGGTTTCCGCCAGAGACCTGCTTCAGAACTTCCACCTCGCGCGCGGTTAGGCTCTCGTCGCTCATGTGTTCGGCAAGCTGGGCTGCCAGCTCGGGAGGGACGCGTTTCTTGCCGGCATGCACCTGACGGATCGTTTCCACGAGCGTGCTCGGAGGCATATTCTTCAAAAGGTACCCTCTGGCGCCGGCTCGCAGTGCTCGCTGGATCTCGACATCGCCTTCGAATGTGGTGAGCATAATGACGCGGGCTTCCGGAAACTCGGCTCGAATCGCGATCAACACGTCTATACCGCTCAAATCGGGCAACCTGAGGTCCATCAGCGTCACATCGGGCCGGTGCTGGCGATATTGCAGAATGGCTTCATTCCCGCTGGATGCCTGGGAGACCAGCTCCATGTCCGATTGGTTGTTGATGACGGTCGCAATCCCCTCCCGAAGTAACGGGTGATCATCGACACTCAGTACGCGAATGCGGGTCGTGCCGCTCATGGGCGCTACTCTTTCCCACCCGTTGCTGGTGGCAGAAACCGCTTGCGGAACCACGAGGGTTTGGAGTGGTTTTGGAAGGCGACATGGCCGGGAACCAAGAGCTCCACCTCGGTACCGGCGGTGGTACTGCTCATAACATGGAGCTGGGCGCCTATACTGTCCGCTCTTTCGCGCATCCCGGAAAGCCCCCAATGCCCCTCCCGGCCCGAGCGCAAAATTCCGGGGTCAATCCCACGACCATCGTCCCTCACTGACACGCAAAACCGCTTCGACGAATATTTGAGTTCCATCTCGATGGTCTTGGCGTGCGCGTGGCGAAACGCATTCACGAGCGCTTCCCGGCCAATTCGATATACTTCGTCCCGAAGCACTGGATTCAACGGCTTTTGCTCACCCTCAACAATTACACGAAAGTCGATTTCCTCGCCAGTATGGTCCGCGGTAACAAGCTCCTGCTGGATTCGAGAGAAGGCGTGTTCGAGATCCAGGGATGCACTTTGAGACGACCGCAGACCTCGGACGGCGTTCCTTCCTTCCTCGACCACTTGCCGCATCAGCTCCAAGGCTCGGGTTAACGTCGGTTTTACCCTGGAATCGTCGGGCAGACTGTCAGCCACAACATGCACTTGCATGGAAGCACTGAGAAAACCCTGCAGCAGAGTGTCGTGCAGTTCCTGCGCGATGCGAGTTCGTTCGGCGAGGCGTTCCTGAAACCGCATATTGATCCGGCTTGTTACCTGGCGCACGCGCATTCGATAGAGAAGCAGCATGCAAGCCACGCAGGCCGCAACCAAGCTCAATTGGAACCACCAGGTCTGCCAAGTAAGGGGGTCGACCTGAAATGCGAGCGCAGCTTCATCTGAACTCCAGACTCCATCCGGGTTGGTTGCCATAACCCGGAAGCGGTAGCGGCCAGGGGGAACGTTGGTGTAGTCGGCTTCCCGAGCCGTCACCGGCTCCCGCCAGGCATGATCGTATCGCTCGAGTTGGTATCGGTAAAAAACGCGATCCGGACGGGAAAGACTCAGACCGACATAACTGAACGTGATTCTCTGATGGCCTCCAGGTACGTGAACCGTGCCCAATATGCCGATTGGTTGGCCATCCGCCGAGACGGCTTGGACGTGCGCGATGGCCGGCGCCGCGTTTCTTGTCAGGCGGGAGGGATCAACCACCGAGATACCCCGATTTAGCGAAAACCAGATTCGCCCCGCCGGGTCCGTGATCACGGACCTTTGCCTCTTCACGCCTTCCAAACCGCGCAAGCCATCGGCAAGTGCGTACTCGCGCACGTCTCCATCTTCCAAGGCTCCCCGCAAGAGCCTTTCACGATTCACGCGCAACACGTGGCCGGACGTTGCAAGCCATAGCGATCCGTATTTGTCTTCGGCAATCCCCAATATTTCTTCACGGAGTGCTGTGGCCGTGCTGGCAGGAACTCGAAACTGGTCGCGGCTCCGGAAAGCGATGCCAGAGACCGTTCCCACCCAGAGCACACCAGTTGAGTCCGTAAGCATGCAGTTCGCGTTGTCGGAGGGCAAACCATCAGTGGTCGTGTATGTGTGCCAGTGTTGATGCGAAAGGGCACTCAATCCGCTGGGGGTCGCGAACCACATCGTCCCGTCGGATCCTTCGAGAATAGAGCTGACGGTGTTGGAAGCCAGGCCATCCGCAATCGTATAGTTAGTGAACTTTCCGTTCCGGAGCATGCTTACGCCGGCGCTCAAAGTCCCCGCCCACACTGAACCGTCACGCGCCAGATAAACAGCGTAAACGCTATTCTGGGCAAGCCCGTCTGCCTGCGTATAACTTTTGGCCGTGAACGAACCGTTCTCATCACGAATCCGCGTCAGCCCGCCGCTCTGGCGGCCAACCCACAGCTCCCCCACTGTGCCGTCTATCGAGTACACGACGTCTCGGTCCAGTCCATCGTTGGAGATGTGCCCGTGCCGTTCGCCTTTGACCCACCACAGCCCCCCCCGCGACAGGCGGAAACCACATCCGGTTTTCGTTGTCCACGAACACCGGATTGTTCCCGTCGGTGGGCAGGCCCTCGGGACTCGAATACGTCACGAAGGGGCTGTCGCGAAGCCGCTCGATACCACCCGACCCGCCGACCCACAGGTCTCCTTCCCGGTCTTCAAACACAGCAGTGACCGCATTGTGCGGTACGCCGCCGCTTTCCGGCAGCGAGACCACGCCCTGAGAATTGAACCGCAGCAGGCCCTGGGAGTCCGTTCCTACCCAAAGATTGCCGTCGCGATCTTTAACCATGGCCAACGCCTGAAAGTGGTTGAGAGAAGCTGGAATGCCGGCGGCCGTGAGTTCGTCGCCATTCCAGCGCACGACGCCGGTATCGGTACCCACCCACAGGTTTTGGTCGCCATCGGCTGCCAGGCAGTTTACCTTCAGATCAGGCAAGCCTTTTCGGACTGCCAGGATTTTGTTACCGGTGAGGCGGAACAGTCCAGCGTCCCGCGTGCCCATCCAGACATCGCCGTTGCGTGTTTGAGCCAGGGAAATGATCGGAGACCGGGGTAATGCGTCACCGGCAGCGAGGCGTTGAAACTGGGCCCCGTGCAGGTCAAAGGTGCCTCCCTCCATTTTCGAGACCAGGAGTTCTCCGCGACTTGACCGGCTGATCGCCGAGACAGTTCCCGGCGATACTTCGTCGAAACGTGGGCGTTCGAATACACCGTTTTTGTAATGCAGAAGTATCTGGTATTCGGACAGAATCCACAGGCTGCCGTCTTGGTCAGGCGTGAGACCGTAAACTCCGGTGATTGAATAAGCCCCCGATGGGTCCTGCACTTGGCTGAAACTCCATCCGTCGAAGCGAAACAGGCCGGACTGGGTACCGATCCAGAGGTAACCGTCGGCGGTCTGCGTGATTGCATACAACGGTCCCTTGGGAAATCCCTGCTCAACTCCCCAATGATCACGAACATACTGGGTCATGGCCCTGTTTGGATCCACGGCGTAAACAGGGTGAGCCAGGCAAAGACCTGTAAGACCTGCGAAAAGCCTGAGTAGGCCCCCGTGATACGGGAAATCACGGACGGAATTCAAACTTTTCAATAATCATCTCAGACTCGTGCCGCAGGGGATTCCGCTTGTTGTCATAGACGTAGAGGTTCACGTGGATCCTCTCGTTCCCGGGAGAGGGTATTCCCGACGTGAAAACATGTTCCGCCACATCGCTCCTCATGTTCGGCGAAGAGCCATGGGCCGTCCTGAACGAGGCCCGTCCGGTCTCCCACACCATCCAGTGCGTGAGGGTACCGCCAGGCGCATCGAATCGTTTTGTGTTCGCGGCCACAAAGTATGGCTGGATTACATACTGCGCATTCTTGCCTTCCGGCTCGCCCCATCGGCTGATTTCAATGTCCATTTCCCGAATAGGCCCGCCATCATCCCATGTAAAAAACGAGAGCACCGCCGCGGGCTCGAGACGCGACACGTCGCGCACGACAAGTCTGTACGATCCATATCCCAAGCTACGAGACAGCTGGACTTCGCCGCTGGCCCAATGCCCCGGGCTCCCGGAAATGCGGAGATGGAGCAACCCTGCCTGGTCGGTCCAGGCGTTTGCCGCATCGAAGGAATTGATCGTTCCGGCGCGGTTGCTGACGGAGGTGCGAATCTCCCACTGATATCCGCTGAAGGTGAGTGTCTTCGGAGTAGCAGCAGCTTTACCACCTTCCACCGTTGCAACGGCCAGCACCGCGTCGCCTTTATTGGGTAGCGTCGAAGCCGTTGACGGAGGGTGAAATCGCGAATCCACAAGCAGTGCCGCATACGCGGATCCAGGATGCGTCAAACTCTTCCATTTGGAATCTGGCTGAATGGTTGTGAAAGGCTGGTTGGCAAAAGGCTGCACCCACCACATTCCGCTACGCGCAAACAACACAATCCGCTGGCCCGGCTGCGCACCCGAGACGCGGCCTTCGATCGCCTCAAGCTTGTCGGGGCTGCCTGCGCCAGAGACGGGAACGCGGGTGAACTCGATGGCAGGGACGCCCTGGTTTCGAGATGGGCGGCAACCGCTCAGGCCCAGACAAACCGGAACCGCTATTATGATGTGCAAGGCGGGTTGCGATAGACGTCCGAATCTTCGCATCGTCTCCGGTTCCAGGAATGATTTGGGCGTAAGCCGTCAAGGGCCGCTCGAATTATACTAATGCTGCACCGATGGTGGCGCGCTCGTTGGATTCCGTGCCATTACTCACAGATGCCGATTGCATCCCCAAGATTCGGAGTTTATTGATAGCTCGATAGTGGTAGAAAATCCTCGGCGGCGGTTGAACTCACACTATGATGTGCTGCTTTCTGGAACGAAACAAAATAGGCCCAGCCTGCTCGTATGCGTCCTGGTTTGCACGGACGTGACGCCACAGGAACACTGTGACACGACGTAGAGCCCATGGCCTCGCCAGGCGATCCGGCTACCCAAGATGGGGTATCTCTTGCGCAACCCTTCGTGGTAGTAAAGGAACACTCCATCTGGTGACGTATTCCTTTCCGCGATGCCGCACACTTGCTAGCGGGAGATTGGCTACGTCCGGTTAATCACACAGCGAAACGGACGTAATACAAAACACTGAGGAATCAGTGGACCAGGACGTTCGACGATACGGTTTTGTTTGAACACACGTTACTCAGGAGAAACCTTTCATGCCCACTATCACGACCAAAGACGGTATAGAGATTTACTACAAGGACTGGGGTAAGGGACAGCCCGTAGTTTTCAGCCATGGTTGGCCGCTCAGCGCGGACGACTGGGATAACCAGATGTTGTTCTTCCTGCATCACGGCTATCGGGTGATCGCCCATGATCGCCGCGGGCACGGCCGCTCGAGTCAGACCGCCGACGGCCACGATATGGACCATTATGCCGATGACCTGGCGGCTCTTACGGCGCATCTCGACCTGAGAAATGCCATCCATGTTGGCCATTCCACCGGGGGCGGCGAGGTGACGCACTATCTGGCACGCCATGGCGAAAGCCGGGTCAGCAAGGCGGCGCTGATCAGCGCGGTGCCCCCTCTCATGTTGAAGACGGCTGCCAATCCGCTCGGCCTTCCCAAGGAAGTGTTCGATGGTTTGCAGGCGCAGCTTGCGGCGAATCGTTCGGAATTCTATCGCGATTTGGCGGCGGGGCCTTTCTACGGCTACAACCGGCCGGGCGCGAAGGCTTCAGAAGCTGTCATTCAAAATTGGTGGCGCCAGGGCATGATGGGCGGAGCCAAGGCGCATTACGACGGTATCGTGGCCTTTTCCCAAACGGATTTTACGGAAGATCTCAAGAAGATCAACGTTCCGGTCTTGGTCATGCATAGTGAGGACGATCAGATCGTGCCTTATTTCGCCGCCGGTCCGCGATCCGCTAAGTTGCTGAAGAACGGAATTTTTATAAGCTACATGGGCTTCCCCCACGGTATGCCCACCACGGAGCCGGACACGATTAACGCCGACCTGCTGGCCTTCTTCACAGCCGCTGCGACGCTCGCGGCTTGAACATTTCTCGGCCCTCATTGCTGCGAAGGCCGGGATCACTCACTTCTAACGATCGCGTGCGGAGGCCGTCCACGGCGAGCACGAGAAGCGCACTGGGCAGCGCGAGGAGAACTGGCCCGAGTGGTATGCCGCGTACATGGTGGCGGCGCAGCCCGCCAAAGAGCTGCCGTAATGAAACGAGTAGAACGTGAGGATTCACGCCATAAGTAACGTCAGTGAGCATAGGTTCAGCAAAGGAGATTAGTCATGAAACGCAAAAGTGTAGGGGTAATCGTATTCGTTGGAGTGTTTCTCTCTGTCCTGGCGGCGCTGGCCATGGCTGCCCAGGATAAGTACACCGTGAAAGTGCCGAATGGGCTCTCGTTCTCTGAGTTCAGAGGATACGAGGCCTGGCAGGTTGTCTCCATCAGTCAGGATGGAAGCCTTATTGCCGCGATCCTCGCTAATCCTGTGATGATCAAGGCCTACTTGGCCGGCGTTCCCGGCAACGGCCAGCCTTTTCCCGACGGCTCCAAGCTGGCGAAGATCCATTGGAATCCGAAAAAGATGGAGACGTTCCCCGCAGCGACGGTGCCAGGTACCCAGCATGACATGGACTTCATGGTGAAGGACAGCAAGAGGTTCACGGACAGCGGCGGATGGGGATACGCCGTGTTCGACTATGACGCTGGATCCGATACGTTCACGCCCGGCACCTTGGCCGGCAAGCCGCCGCAGGGGAACGACGCCAAGTGCGGGTTCGCGTGCCACACGAGCGTGAAGACGAGAGATTACGTCTTCACGGATTACGGGCACAGGTGAAGCGGTATGAGCGGCACACAGATGAGCAATGAACAAGCAACTCGACTCCCGAGCGCTGGGATGGTCGATATGAAACTCGATGTCGTCGCCCATCCGGTGTTCGACATCGATCGTGCCAAGCGCTTCTACCTAAACCTGGATTGGCTGAAATCATAAAAGACACGAATGAGGTTGCCATCAAGATCGGCGGCCAAAAATTCGCGCAGCTTCCAAGGTTTGTCCTCGGGCTCGGAAACGATCTTCGCTTGGGCGGCCTTCCACTGTGCGAAAAGATCGTCCACCTCAGCCTTGCTGTTGAGATTGAGCCAGAAAAGGATAGGGCCTACGTTGCCGTAGGACTCTCGGAAGGAGCGATTGGTGATAAACAGTCTGCAATTCCCTCTTGAGATGCCTGCAATGCCGCCTTGGTCGTCTCCCCAATCGAAGGTGAAGCCCAGCGTGTTGACATAGTAGGCCGCAGCTTGGTCGACGTTGGCTGCGGGGATTTCCGGGACGGGAGTCGGGAACGTCATGGGTTGTGGGCATCATCGTAGCACGAGCACGCGGCTTAGGCAGGCCCAGGAATAAGAGCAGTTGAGCCCAGGCATTAATTTGTCGTTGATCGCTCGTGATTAACGCTGTAGCGTTTACGAATCCATGTTGACGGTTTGTCGGCTATGCGTAGATTGTCTTGGCTGTTGGTTTTGGTGCGGGATCAAAACGGGAAGCTTGGCACCTCGTCAGGATCGCGTACTATGCCTGGCAGCGCGAGACTGCAGCCGTAACGCCAGCGTGATGGCATCAAGTCACTCAGTGGAGCTGGTGGGTTAAGTCGGTGGAATTTACGGGGAGTGTGCGCGGCTGGCGGGGTTAGCACCCGGTCACTGGCTTACCCGCTGGTTGTGATTGCGCAGCGTGTGGCCGGCGGGTGTGAAAAAATCGGGTCGGGCGTGCCCGACCCCTACACGTAGGCCCCGCGCTACAGAAAGCTATTCGATGGAAATCGAACTGACTTCGAGGACGTCGCCGTCCATGGTGCCGTCAACCTTGGCTTTCAGGTCGTTTTCTTTGCTGGTGGCCTTTAGCGCAGCGAGGGCTTTGGCGTTCCCCTTCTCATCGAACTTGAGGAACTTACCGTCGCTGGTTACCAGGGCATAGCCGCCCTTGGCGCAACCGATGGCGCACTTCTTGGTGTGGCTCGCAAGATCTTTGCCTTTGCACTGGACATCGACAACCGTACCACTGAACGATTCGGCGAAAGCTGCCGCGGAAAATAACGCGGCCGCAGCCGTAAGCATAGCGATTCTCTTCATTCCTTCACTTCCTCCTCAATTTTGAATCTACGTATTCATCCACGTTACTGGATGAGGGAGGCGGGGGCAAGTTAGCGCGCTGATACAGGTGTTAATTATTGGAGCCAGGGCTAGGACTTGCGCAGGAACTCCTCGACGCTGAGCGGCTTTGATCGCCACGCAGGGGGGAACAAGGCAGTGGCTTCGCATGGGTGAGTGGATTACACACCTGAAGCGAAAGGCCGCAGGTACCCGCAAAAGGGCGCATGTCCCTGCGCTACAGGCTGCGCAGGAGTTCCCAGGCTACGGCGGCGAGTGCACCGATCCAGCAGACGGCGCTCAATGCGCGCATGATCTGCATCTCCAGGCCCCCCGAGTACGTGAGGTGCACTTCGCAGTTGTGGTCACACTGCGATTCGATCACTAGCAGACCGAGCTGGTCGGCACGCGTCGGGCGGCGAGTACCAGCAACACGCGCCTCCCAGTTGGGATCGTAGGCGATCTGCACGCTGAGCAATTCGCCGGGTTTCATGGGAGCCATGATGCGCACTTCGTGATTCGAGAGCCATTGCATGGCGGCTTCGGGACGGTCGGGATCTTCGATCGCTTTGAGGTAGGGAGCGAGCGGCGCGATATCGAGGCCATTGGCGGGCGGCGTCAACACCAGTTCGCCGGGCCGCACGATGTGCGCGAGCGAACGCGAGCGCTGGGGCACGCGATAGATGATGTCGTCCATGCCGTCGCGCCAGAGCTCTTCGAGTTTGCCCTCGAACTTCCAGGGGTGGGCCATGGCGTGATAGGGCTCGGTGCTGCGCGGTCCGGCGACGGCGACCTGTTGGACACCGTAGGCTTGGAGCCATGCCAGGCTGATTTCGGCGGCACGGGAGCCGGCATGATCGTCGGTGTGGAAGACATATTGGGCGACGCGGGCCTGGTATGGCTCGACGCTCTGGTCGCAGCAACCGGCGAGCTCCGGCGCGTCGCTCCAGACATTCAGCCAGAAACTCATGGCCCCTGGGACCATGACTCTTCCGCCACCGGCGTGGGCGTCCAACCATCGGGCGACGGCGTATTCGCTGGTTTGGCGGACATCGAGAGAGCGAATGAGACGCTTTTCGTAGCGATAGACGTTGACGGACTGAACGGCGCAGAATGCGGCGAGGGCTGCAAGCGCGGGAATTCGCAAGGACGGACGCGCCGCGACGGCGCGCTCGGCGGCGAACACAGCTAGGAGGACGATGGCCATTTCCATCGGCAAGTGGAAGCGGTTAGGTTGCGCGAGCAGGACGGCATCGAGGCGATAGTACGCGAAGACTATGGCGGCGGGTGGGATCAGGAAGAGGGCAGCGAACTGAAGGTGTCTGGGGGCGCGGAGGCGGGCGAGAGCGAAGTGAACGGCAGCTAGAGAGAGGGCGAGGCCGAGCACGTATGCGAGATGGACGGCGGAGAAGCGATAGCGCGGTTCGAGGCCTTCGACGTTATGGACAAAGCGAACGATCATCGAGGGCGGCATCCAGCGGCATGCGATTCCGTACGCGAGAGCGGCGATGGCGGCGCAACGCAGGAGCCAAATGGGCGGGCGGGCGGTGCGGTAGGCGATCAGGTAGGCGAGGACGGCGAAGGACAGATCGATGGTGCCGGGCCAGTTGATCAAGGGGACGGCGGCGAGTGCGCAGGCGGCTAAGACGTATCGCCAGGCCTTGCCGCGATCGAGGGCTTCGTGGAGGGCCAGGAGGCCCAGGGGCACGAAGGTTAACGATGTCACGTGCGGTCCATCGCCGTAGACCACCATAGTGTGCATGCGCTGCGCGAAGAAAGCTCCGCCCAGATCGGCGCGGATTTCCGGTATGAGCCAGGCTGAAGGTGAGGTCAGGGAATAGAGCAGGCCGGCGGCGAGGCCCGCGATGGTCGAGTTGCTGAGCTTGCGGGCGAGCCAATACACGGCCACGGGTCCCAGAGCGTAGGCAACGGCTTCGACGATGTGGAAGGAACGCGCGGGGCTCAGGCCGGTGAGCGCGGAGACGGCGGCGGTAGTATACGGCAGGGCGGGCTGATAGGTGTTGCGGAACGGCATGCCGCAGAACCAGTAGGGCCACCAATCGGTGTCGGAGAAATGGTCGCGCACGTAGCGCGCGAGCGCCATGAAAACGCCTTCAATGGACTTCATCTGGTCGAGGTATTCGGTTTTGAATAATCGCCAGACTAGGGCCGCATTGAGGAGGAACAGGAAGGCGGAGTGGAGCCAGGGGGAGACGAACACTGGACGGTCAGGAATGCCCGTCCTACCTGGGCTCACGGGCGGTTGGCGGCGGCGTCGACCAGCTTGCCGACGGCGGGCACGATCATGAGGAGCAGCTCGGCGCGGGGTTTGGCGGCGCCTTCGAGCAAGGTATGCTGGCGCGACAGCCAGGCGGCGTCGGGCTTGCTGCCGCCGGCGAGGTAGTCGAGAGCTTCCAGACCGGTACCGCTGACAGCGGCCAGGTCCTTCGAAAGGGGAACGGCTTCCTGCAATAGGAACGAATCCTCGAGGATGGGTTCGACGGCGGCATCGTTAGCGCGCCAGTGAGTGAGCCAGTGCCGGAGCTGATCGCGGCTGGCCTGGGCATCGGGGCCGCCGGAGAGCACGCGGTCCACCTGATTGCTGAACTCGCGCGCCGCGTTGCTTTCGGGCCAAGTGGCGTCAATCAGACGGTTCAAAGGAGTGAAGCTTGTGTAGACGCGCCCTGATTCTTCACGCGAGTAGTTCTTCACGGGTTCGAGGACATCGGACAGGGTACCCAAGGGGCCGATGGGATGATTGCCAGCGAGCCGTTCGAGCAAGAGATGGTGCTGGCGCTCGTGCGGCGTGCCAAGCAGGTCGAGTTCGCGGCCCACGACGGCGAGGCGGCGATACATGGAGCTGAGGTCTTTGACCTCCTGCGGCGACCAGAGACGCTCGGAGATGGCGGCGTTACGCGGCCAGATTTTCATATCGATGCTCGCGGGCGTAGCGTACTCGACCCACATGCAGGACTCGCCGCCCAGGATGCGGGCCTTCTGCTCATCGGTGAGATTAGCCGATTCCTTTTCGAGCGGATCGCCTGCATAGTGGTCCGCGGCGGAGTGCATCAGATCCAGATAGTATGGAGCCGAGAGAATGCCCGCGAAGCCGAGACGTGTGGCTTCAGCCAGCGATTTCTGGCCGCGCCAGGATTGCACCACAGTGCCGGCTGGCAGGTCGGGAGACAGGATTTCATCCCAGCCGATCACTTTCTTGCCGTACTTGGTGACGATGGGGACGACGCGGCGGCTGAAGTAGGACTGGAGCTCTTCGGTGTTCTTCAGGTTGTGCGTACTCATGAAGTCCCGGATGCGCGGGCTGGCTTTCCACTGTTTGCCGTTCACTTCGTCGCCGCCGATGTGGAAGTAGTCGTCGGGGAACAGAGCGGTCATTTCGGCGATGAGGCTTTCGAGAAACTGGTAGGTTTCGTCGCGCGTGGGATCGATGGCCGGATCGAAGATGCCCCACTTGCGCTCGATCGAATACGGGCCGGGACCGCTGGCGAGCTCGGGATAGGCGACGAACCAGGCGGTCGCGTGGCCGGGCATGTCGAATTCGGGAACGACACGGATGCCGCGGTCGCGTGCGTATTCGATGACTTCGCGAACCTGCTGCTGGGTGTAGAAGTGGCCATCGGAGCCCAGCTCCTGGAGCTTGGGAAAGCGCTTGCTTTCGACGCGAAAGCCCTGGTCGTCGGAGAGGTGCCAATGAAAGACGTTGAGCTTGACGGCGGCCATGGCGTCGATGGTGCGGTGGACGACTGAGACGGGCATCCAATGGCGGCTGACGTCGAGCATGGTGCCACGCCAGGCGAAGCGAGGGTGGTCGTTGATTTCGACGGCGGGGGCGGAGAACCCGTCCTTGTCGGCTTCGACCAGTTGCAGGAATGTCTCCATGCCACGTAGAGCGCCGAGAGGATTGGCGGCAGTGAGGCGTGCGCGGGTGGACATGACCTCGAGGCGGTAAGACTCGTCTTCGCCGAGCTTTTGGACAGGCGATGATCCGCTGGTGGTCGCGATTTCGAGCGTGGCTTCGGATGCGGCGGAGGCCGGCTCGGCGGAAAGTGGCATACCGGTGAGAAGTTCGAGATGAGAGACAAAGCGCGCGGCGGCGCGCTCCAGACGCGGCTCGCGATAGCCGGTTAATGCGAGGCGGAAGGACTGATCGATTTTGAGCTGGCCCTGGCCCGCGGTGATTTGTGCGGGCTGCGGCATCAGATTCAGGTCCGCGCATGCTGCGCCAGGCACAACTGCGCAGATCATGATCCAGCTACCCAGCGTGAGGATTTTCATAGAAGGCCAACTCTAAATGATAGGCTAAAAATAGTGGAAGAAGAGGTCCTCGCAAAAGCTTATGACTCCCGGCTGATGGCGCGGTTGCTGGGCTACCTGAAACCGTATGCGGCCTACATCGCGCTGTCGCTGGTGTTCCTGGTGGCTTACTCGGCGCTGCAGGTGTGCGGCCCGCTGCTGACCAAGATCGCCATCGACCGCTATCTGGCGCCGGTGCCGAATCGTATGGCCACGCCGATCGATCGATATCTTTCCTCAGACCACTGGACTGGCCTGTCGCAAATCGCGTTGGTGTATTTAGGCGTTTTGGTGGGCGGCTTCCTTTCGGCGTTCGGGCAGGTGTACATCATGCAGTACACCGGCCAGCGGGCCATGTTCGACCTGCGGCGCGAGCTGATGACACATCTGCAGCGCGCCGACATCGCGTTTTTCGATCGCAACCCGATCGGCCGGCTGGTCACACGCGTTACGACGGACGTGGAGGCGTTGAACGAGCTGTTTGCTTCAGGACTGGTGGCGATCCTGGGCGATGTGCTGACGCTTGCCTTCATCGTAGCCATCATGTTCCGGCTGAGCCCGGCGCTGACCGGCCTGATGCTGGCGGTGATGCCGTTTGTGGTGTTGACAACGATGCTGTTTCGGCGCACGGTGACGCAGAGCTACCGGCGCATCCGCATTGCCATCGCACGGATCAATGCTTACTTGCAGGAGCACATGGTGGGGATCGTCGTTCTGCAGTTGTTCAATCGCGAACGCAAGAGCCGGGAGGAGTTTGACGTGATCAACCGGCAGCACATGGACGCGTTCAAGGACACGATCCAGGCCTACGGCTGGTTTTATCCGGTGGTCGAATTTCTGGCCACGACAGCTATGGCTTCAACCATCGCTTACGGCGGATGGCGCGTGGGGTCTGGTGCGATGACGCTTGGTGTAGTTGTGGCATTCCTGCAATACGGCATGCGTTTCTTCCGCCCGATCCAGGATTTGAGCGACAAGTACAATATCCTGCAAGCGGCCATGGCGTCATCGGAGCGCGTGTTCAAGCTGCTGGATTCGCCGGCCGAGATTTTGACGGCGGCGGCGCCGCAGGGAGTGCCGGCGGCGTCCGCGGAGATCGAGTTCGACCGCGTTTCGTTCGCTTATAAAGACGACGACTGGGTGCTACGCGACGTGAGCTTTCGTATCGCGCCGGGGGAAACTGTCGCCATTGTAGGGCACACCGGGGCGGGGAAGACCACGATGATCAGCCTGCTGCTGCGCTTTTACGATGTGCAGCGGGGCGCTATTCGCATCGGTGGAGTGGATATTCGCGATGTGGATCCGCTGGAACTGCGGCGGCATTTCGGTGTGGTGCTGCAAGATCCGTATCTATTCACGGGAACGATCGAGGACAACATCCGGCTGGGGACGGAGGGCATCGAAAGGGAAGACATCGAAGAGGCCGCCGAACAGGTGAATCTGATGGACTTCGTGCGGTCACTGCCCGAGGGCCTCGCGCAGCCGATTCGCGAGCGCGGCAATTCGCTATCGACGGGGCAGAAGCAGCTGATCAGTTTTGCGCGCGCCCTGGCACACCGGCCGCGATTTCTGATTCTGGATGAAGCGACATCGAGCGTGGATACCGATACCGAATTCCGCGTGCGCGAGGCGCTGGAGCGGATGGTGGAGGGACGGACATCGATCATCATTGCGCATCGCCTCTCGACCATCCAGCGCGCTGACCGGATACTGGTGATGCACAAGGGCAAGCTGCGCGAAAGCGGCAGCCACCAGGAGCTTCTGGCACTGCGCGGGATCTACTGGAAGTTGTACCAGTTGCAATATAAGGATCAGGAGCGGGCGGGGATGGTGGAACAGGCCGAGCCGTTGCGGCCGGCGCTCTAAAGATGCGTAACACATGTAGTAAGAACATAGGTACGAATATGGCTCGTACCATTAGTAAGCGCCAGCCGGTAAAAGCGAAAAAGAGCTACACGCTGTCCGCAGAGTCTGTCGCCTATCTGGAAGGTTTACGTAAACAGCGGCGCGCCAAGTCCCAATAGAATGTGCGAGGGCTTTCCTGATATGAACGCGAGCAAGGGCACGAGTGCGTGGCTTGTGGCTGGATACACGGTGCTTCGCAATACAGCACCGACGAGCCTGCGCTCGATCCTCTGGAAGCGATTATCAAGGCGGTAGGGCAGCCGACTCTTCTCGGCTGTGCAGGCTGCCGGCCGTGTGGACGGTGATCGGTTCGAGATCTAACGGAAACTGGCGCGCATCCGTCCGTCCGATGCGAGAACGATCATCGAGGTCGCGCAGCAGCAAGGGCTAGTCGACGTGACCTGGCAGGCATCCGTGGCGCGACGGTTTACTCCTCGCGCAGCAGTGTCAAAGGATCGAGCGACAGCGCGCGTTGCGCTGGAATCCAGGTGGCTACCAGTCCAATGAAAGCCATGGCCACGACAGTGCCAGCCAATACTACAGGATCGCGGGGAGTTGCCGTATAAACGATGGAAGCCAGCACCTGGGTCGCGAGAATTCCGAGGACCAATCCTGCCGCCGATCCCCAAGCCAGCAATTGGAGCGCCCGTCCCAATGCCGCTTGCAAGACTTCCTTCCGCTGTGCGCCGAGGGCCATACGAATTCCCAGTTCCTTCAATCGCTTGCTGACCGAGTACGCTGACATGCCGAAGATCCCCGTTACAGCCAACATCGCGCCCATCACGCCCAGCACTCCGAGCGATATCGCGGCCATCCGCGAAGCAAACAGAACCGGGGCCATTCCCTTGCTCCACGTTTCGATGTACGGAGGCAGCTCTCGATCCATCTCCCGCAGTTTAGCTCTCATGGCTGCCGCCAGTTGCTGCGGATCGCGGTCCGAGCGCACCACAAGCGCCGTCCCACTCGATGGCGATTGCAACATTGGGAAGAACATCGCCGGGCGTAGATCTTCGGTGATGTCGCCATATTTTCCGTTCTCCACGATACCGACAACTTGTACGCGCGTTCCATCCTGCATTTTGTAATATCTGCCCGTTGCGTTGGGTACGGAGCCAAAGATCTTGCGCGCGAACTCCTTGTTAATCACCGCCACACGCGGCGCGTTTTTGTCATCGTGCCACGAGAAACTCCTGCCGGCGAGTAAGGTGGTGCCCGCCGCGAGGAAGTATTCGGGTGAGATGCTGTAGGTTGCGGATATAGCCGCGGCATTCGCTGGCCTCAGATCCGTTGTTTCACCGGTAAAGACAAGCGAAGGGTGCGTGTACCCAGCAGCCGCTAATGGCGGCGGATCAATCAATCCCACGGACGTCACACCGGGAATCGTCTGCATGGCGCCGATCATCCGCTTTTGCATGGCGGGCACCGCGTCGCCGCAGTAGCCAGCCATATTCAGATCTGCATCCAGCAGCATCGCGTTCTGTGGCTCGAAACCAAAATTGCTGTGGAGCTCACGCATGAGTCCGCGCACGGCAACGATTGAGGAAGTAACCAGCACGGCGCAGATCGCAATCTGGACGACCAGCAACGCGTCTCGGACAGTAATCCGCCGCCCGCCAGTCGTTCTGGATCCCGACTTGATGATCTGATAGGGATCCGTGCGAAGCACCTGCCTCACCGGGACCGCGCCAAACAGGAAGGCACTCGCTAAAGTCAACAGCAGCGCGACCGCATAAACATTGGAATCCGGGTTCACCGCTAAGTGGACGGGATATTTGGGGACTGGCTGCCACATGCTCAACCCGCCTAAGAGAGCTACGCTGCCCCATATTCCGGCAGCGCCTCCCATCAGTGAAATGAGCAGAGCTTCGGTGAAGAGGGTCCGCAGAATGCGCACGCGAGTCGCTCCCAGTGCGAGGCGCAGCGCGACTTCCCGCGAACGGTCAGCGGCGCGTGCGGCAAACAAGCTGCCGAGGTTGGCACATGCGGCCAGCAGAATTAACCCCGCCAGCAGCATCAGCCCGGTAAGGAATGCTCGCGTTCCAGAGCCGGGCGCGTCACCAAAAAGGCTGGGACGTGCCAGTACAAACCTCATTTCGCGATCGCTTTTTGAATAGGTCTTTTCCAGCCAGGAGCCAATCGAGTTCAGGTCGCCAATCGCCTGGGCCGGAGTGACTCCCGGCTTCAGATGTCCGATTGTCATTAAAAGGGATGGGGTCCCGCGCGCGTTCAGGCTATTCTCCCTCACGATCGGCACAAAGAAATCCTGACCGAAAAACACCACAGGCCCGTGGAACCCAGGCGGCGCTACACCGATGATGGTGAACGGATGCTTGTTCAGGTGGACGGTGCGGCCCACTACGCCGCGATCATCCCGAAAATGGGTGTGCCAATACGCGTAAGTGAGCACGATATACGCGGCGCTGTTGGGGCCGTGCTCATCGGATGCGTGAAAGAACCGGCCAAGATACGGCTGAATACCCAATACGTCGAAGTAGTTCCCGGTCACTTCATCCGCAAAGGCGCGGGACGGATTGTCGCCCGTGTCCAGTCCAACCTCAGTGTTGTTGTAAGCTGCCAGACCCTCGAAGCTGCTGTTGCGGTCGCGTAGGTCGAGATAGTCGGGATACGACAGATCGAGTGATTTATTGCTCCCGTGCTCGATGGTGTAGAGGCTCTCTGGCTGTGGCACATTCATCGGGCGCAGGATCAGCGCGTTCAACACACTGAAAACCACAGCGTTGGCGCCAATCGCCAATGCCAGCGTCAAAACGGCGACGATGGTGAATCCGCGAGACTTGCGTAACACGCGAAGGCTGTAGCGCACATCCTTTGTGAGAGTCTCGATAAAATCGCCGCCGATCGCTTCGCGGGCTTCCTCTTTGAATCGCGCCTGGCCGCCAAACTCGATGCGGGCGCGGCGTTCCGCCTCGGCACGATCCAGGCCGGAACGTTCCAGATCATCGGCGCGGTGCTGGATGTGTGAGCCAAGTTCCTCGTCCATGTCGTCCTCGATCTGAGAACGATGAAGAAACCTGGCGGCAAGGGCACGAAAATAGGCCAGGAGTTTCATATTTCCTCCGGTTGGGCCGCAAGAGCGGAAGCAATGGCGGTTGCAAGCCGGTTCCACCCGTCCGCTTCTTCCCGCAAACGCTTCCGTCCCAGAGCGGTGAGTTCGTAGAACTTGGCACGGCGATTGTTGTCAGATATGCCCCAGCTCGCTTTCAGAAGCCCTTGACGCACCAGACGGAACAATGCAGGATAGAGCGCTCCCTGTTCGATCAGCAGCGCTTGCTCGGAGATTTGGCCGATGCGCAAGAGCACCCCGTAGCCATGGAGAGGACCGAGAGAGACCGCTTTCAAAATCAGAAGATCGAGGGTTCCTGGAAGAAGCTGGGCTTGGCCGGACATATACACTCCTAATTCAGTTAGGAGTGTACTGCAACTTTCCTAAGCTGTCAAGGAGAGAAAGCAGGCCGGCCTTGGTCAAGCCTCATCTGGGAAGTCAACTTCTAAGTCGCCGGTCAACCGAGAATTACCACGTCGAATATCGCCGGCAGCGTTTTTGCGATGCTATATGAAAGTACGCGGTCGAGATAGAGAAGAAACAGTGGGCTCGCGAATTCACCAGGTGGAGCAACACAGATCGGTCGTTCCAGGAATTGAGGCGATGACACTGCGCAATTTCGTTCAAGACAAGGCGGGGCCATCGTGCAATCTGTTGAGTTGCAGACGATCTGATCCGGTCGTCCCTGCCCAAATCGAAATGCCAGAACCGGAGGCTGAGTACGCATGATTCGCCGATGTGACGACCGCGACTTCGAGCTGATTTGGGCCATCATCAACGATGGCGCGCGCGCCTATGAGGGCATCATCCCCGAAGATCGCTGGACGGAACCATACATGTCGAGGAACCAGCTGCATCACGAAATCGATGACGGTGTTGTGTTCTGGGGATACCAGGAGAGTGGAACCCTGGAGGGCGTGATGGGCCTTCAGCCGGTCCAGGACGTGACTCTGATTCGGCACGCCTACGTCCGCACCAGCAGCCAGAATCGCGGGATTGGGACGCACTTGTTGTCTCACTTGCGGAAACTGACCGAAGGTCCGGTGTTGATCGGGACCTGGACGGATGCGGCATGGGCGATCCGCTTTTATGAGAAGAATGGCTTTCAAATCGTTCGTCCAGAGCAGAAGGATCGGCTACTCAAACGATACTGGACCATTCCGGAGCGCCAGATGGAAACGTCGGTGGTTCTCGCAGATCCAACGTGGTGGAAGCTCAATGCTGATGGGTGACGCATTTGGATGATGCGTCCTTCTGGCCGTTCCCGGTTCCTGGGTGCGGTCCCGGTCGCAGCCCAGAGGGAGTTCCTGAAGGCCGCACGGCGGGCCGTCGACGAGCATCTGCGAATCATGCTGCAGGATTACAAATCCCGTCGCAATAAAGGAGGGTTCGAATATTGGATGGCGCGTGGCGCCCTAATGGCCATGCGCGCCCGCCGCGCTTGGTTATCCGAAATGACTAAGGCGCTGGGTTGAAAACCAACTAAAGGAAACCTTACGGCGCAGGATCGCCATATCGTTTCGAGCGCGCCAACGGTTCCCGCTTCGAAGGACCCCGCCTCGACCTTGGCGCCCAAGCTGGACGATTCTCGAACATTCCCATCGCCCCTTTAGCAAACGAAGTGGGCTCGGGCGCGGCTAATCGTTGAGTGTGGTATTCTCATTCGAGCGTAAGGGACGCATCCGGTCCGCGGAAAGGGTAGAAGCCCACCCGTTTGTAGCAGGTTTTTAGCGAAACTTCTTTCAGCCCGATGTGCGGACGACGGGCGCTTCGATGAAAGGAGTTCGCAAATGGCGAACCATTCCCAGGACGCGCCGCGTCCGTTTCCCGAACGTCCCAATCTCCGGCATCTGAAGGATCAAGCCAAGGACCTACTTAAGGCCGGTGGCGCCGAATCCATCACGGACGCGCAATTCAAGGTCGCCCGGCTTTATGGCTTCGCAAGCTGGCCGAAGGTCAAAGCCCACATCGATTCACTCGAAGAGATCGGGCAACTCAAACGGGCAATCGACCACAACGATATCGATTCCGTCAAAACTCTCATGATACGCAACCCGGCTCTGCACCGGGCTCCGCTTGGCTACGCGAAGAACGGCCCGCTCACTTGGGTCGCTGAGTGCCGTGTACCTTGGGGCCCGCCCGCGCCGGCGAGACTTGCCATGGCTCGGTGGATGATCGAGAACGGGTCCGACATCCATCAAGGCGGCGACGGCCCATTGATGCGAGCCGCGCTCAGGGGCGAACGCATCCCTATGATGGAACTTCTTGTTGTGCACGGCGCCAATGTCAACGCGGAATGGAACGGCGATTTTCCGATCCTCTTCGCCCCTTGTGAATCGGTAGATCCCCTCGCTCTCCAGTGGCTCTTGGAGCACGGTGCCGATCCGAACGGTCCAAAGCCGAACCCGCGGGTCACGGCATTGGACTACCTGATCGGAACCTATGCACGTTCCGCGAAACTCGGAACGTGCATCGACCTGTTGCTCAATGCCGGCGGCGTTTCCCGATACAACCTGCCCGGCGTGCTGGACACGATTCAGTGTCGTGTGGATCGACTCGCCGAACGCCTTGATGCAAACCCCGCCCTAGCGCACCAACCGTTCCCGGAACTCGACTGCGGCAGCACAGGCGCACGACGCCTCCTGTTACAAGGCGCGACGCTCCTGCATGTGGCGGCGGAGTACGGCAGTGTTGACACAGCCAGGCTTCTGCTGGATCGCGGCGCGGCCGTGAACGCGCGTGCATTGGTGGATGAGGCTGGTGTAGGCGGGCAGACGCCGATCTTTCACGCAGTCAGCCAATTCGACGATTGGGGCTTAGCAATGACGCACCTGCTGTTGGAACACGGAGCGGACCTGTCGGTGCGGGTGAAACTTCCCGGGCACTACGAACGGCCGGATGAAGTCGTAGAGTGCACGCCGCTCGGATACGCTTTGCGATTTCCCGGCGCTGAGCTTCCAAACGCGAAGACATTAAAGCTGCTGCGAGAGCGAGGGGGGATGGAGTAATGCTCTGCGAGAGAATGCGTTTGAAGGAACCCTTGCAATACAGCCAGCTCGAGAGTATTTGGTAAACTACGCGCTGATTTCGGAACAAGGAGACTCGTATTGTTATGGCTCGAATGAACGATTGGCAGCAGGAAGCTCAAGAGGCGGTGAGGAGGGAAATGTGGTCCCTAAGAGGGCCGAGCCAAATCGTGAAGGTTGTGCCAGCGGGCGGGACTGCGGCTTCGACGCTGGGAGGATACATTACACTTGGCAAGTATTTGCTGAATAAAACGCCGGGGCAGATCCAAATTGCTCTTGGTCTGCCGCCCGGCTATTTAGACGGGGGAGCGAGAATCTATCATTTCACTCGTCTTCCCCAAGCGTCGGAATATGACTATGAACTCACCGCGGAATTTCCGGGCGGTCTGGCATTCAACCCGGCTTACAGCGATCCCTCCTATCCTCCGGGAAATCGAGCGATCCACCAATGGAGGATCAAACCAGGAGTTCAGATCCCGGTTGATTCGACAAATTTTCTTGATCTGAAGCCGGGGCAAGTTTTTCCGTATGGCTGGCTCGTCTAAGGTAGAACGGCGTTCTTGTTGCCCGTTACCCGTTAGGCAATGATCAGGACCGAAACCTGGCAAAAGGACTCCAATAGTGCCGCGATTCCAAAGCCCTGGGCGCCCAGAAACGTTCAGAGAGCAAAATGGATGATCCCGGAAATCAAGCGTTGGGAACTGAACTTAAGATCTTCGACCCTCGTGATGCCTCTACAGGCTCGGGTGGGGCGGAACTGCTGGATGTGAGCGTTGTGCAGCGAAATGAGCAATGGTGGATGTACCTCGCGGGTCAGGCCGGCGGGTACGGACCTATACGAGCCGAACCTGATTTATCACGACGGCAAATGGAAGATGTGGTACGTCGCCGGATCCAACCGGGAGGATTATCTTGTCCAGGGGTACGCGGAGAGCGAGGACGGTATCGCCGGCTGGAGTAAGCACACGGTCTTTGCGCCGCCCGAAATGAAGATGTTCGACTTCTGTATTCGTCAGCGAGGAGAATCGTTCGATGCAATCTTCGCACGCGTCTGGGTCGGAGAAGGCACACCACCGCCTGAGACTGGATTGTGGTGGTCGAGAGCCAGCACGCCGTCCAGTACGCTTTCCGATTGGAGCCAACCGATTCAGATCATGACGGCAGAATCTCGCGAGTGGCACTCCGGCCCATGGAAGCCCTCATTTCAATTCCACGGGCAAGTTGCGGAGCGCGCACTGGTGTTCTTTGACGGGATGTACCGAACGGACGATCCGGGGCCATTCCCATTCGCGTTTACGCTCGGCTGTCTTGAGATAGTTCTGCCACTCGGTTCTTCCGATGAGCGTCACGGTGCTTAGGCGATTCAGGAACGAGACCCGCTCTGCGGTTGAGTGCGGCACCGCAGCATTCTAATTGGCTCCCCACACTGGATACGTTTCGCACTTTTGCGGCTCAGTTGACTTTCTGATCGAACACGCAGACGTCTATTGTTTTCAGATCGATTCGAGCGCACCGCCGACGTTGTCCACGGCGGACACCTCTCTGAGCTAGCCGTTTTCGACGCGCTCCTTTATATCCGAGTACGCCGTATCGATGAGCCTGCTTAGCGCTGCGGAGTTTATGGCCGTTCCCGGTCTTAGCTTCACATGGCGCATGAACTTGCCGTTGCCTTGCAACAAGCGGGCCGGATCCGGCAGCGCTACGCCGTGAAAGAACCCCACGTTTACGTGCGAAGTGAATACATTGACGTAGCCGAAGGGCGCATCACCCAAACATGCAACCGGACAGCCGTCATGCAAAAGCTCCCGGACTTCGTCCCCGCATTTTCGCATCACCTCAAACCACTGAAGCGCGATGGCTCCCAATTCACCGGCACGCTCTTTCATCCACGCATCGATGGCAGGATCCCGCTCGACAGCACCGTTGAATCGCAGCAACTCCGTTTTCATCGCCGCTCCACTTTCTGCTTTTCGAAATTTGTGGTTACGTAGCACCCTTATTTTTCTTCCAGCAAAATCCCTCGTCTGGAGCAGTCCTTCTTGTCTTAGGAGTGCGGCTCCCGGCTAACGCCACAGTCTTTTATAACCCGGACCGTCCGTGACCGGTTGGCCATCCGGACGTTGTCAACCAGCGGGCGGGCAAACTAGTGCAGTTTGGCTCCCCAGTGTGGACACGTTTCGAACTTTTGCGGCCTAACTGGCATTGTGCGATCCCGGAAACAGGTGTTGGTCTCTGCGGGAACCACCCGGCGGATACCCGCCGGTTCAGGCTTCGTTCATGGGCTCCTGTTCCGCGGGATCGAGGTGCTTCACAAACCCGATGATCAGCAGTACGAAGGAGAGAATCAATCCCAGCGCGGCAGGTATGTGACAAAGCTTCACGACGAGTTCTTGCCATGGCGCTGCGCCTGCCGCCCCGGCCTGCCCTGCGGCAACGGGTAACATCTGGCTGGCGCCCCACCAGGCATTGGCCGCTTCGGACAGAGCCATGAGCCAAGTCAACCACGCCGAGACCACCATCACCCGCACCGCTCCGCTTCCCACATGGTGGGGCAACTTGAGCAGCAGGATACCGAGCACCACGAACAGCAGACCGTTCGTTTCAAACTGGATGTGCGCTCCCACGGCGAGCCTCGGATATGGCGTCAGGGGCGGGGCAAAGCCCCAGACCAGCCCGGCCAGAATGAGCGCCAGACCGTGGGTCAGAATCTGTTTACCGCCAGTTGGAATAGTCAAATTTGTTTGACTCTCTCCCCAGGCGACCGCCCGAAGATTCCGGCTTTTGACCATGCCCCCAACCAGGGCAAAAGCTCCACCCGAAGCGATGTTCAGTCGAATATATCACAGTCAGTTGAGCACGGTGCCCGCCAGGAAGTTCGAGTCCACTCTGGGGCCGCATTCGACGCTCGAACCGGCAATACGAAGAAAAAAAAGGGGAAAGTAGGGAGACATGGAAATCGAATGGCTCCCCGGCATGGACACGTCTCGAACTCGCCAAGTCGGACGGTGTGGCCTGCCTTCTTCAACATGCGTCCATCTCAAAAGCGGCACCCCTCCGCGAA
>JGI12269J14319_10000020_pt1 | contig 142436 bp, 139 predicted proteins | sample PeaSoiSIISIP2007_FD_14319 | JGI IMG/M metagenome (IMG submission 14319)
GGCGGGCGTGGGCAAGACGGTATTGCTTACCGAAATGATCCACAACATGATCGAGCACCAGAAGGGCATCAGCATCTTTTGCGGGATCGGTGACTCAAGCCCTTCGGCGATGTCCTCCGGCAGCTCTATCGTAATCTGTAGTCTTTCCTGTCAATTATCTCAGGAGCACCTCTCTTCGGCCACTGGGCCCGGCGCCTTAAACTCCACAGCTATGCGCGAACACTCGGTACGCTCAGGTGCCCGGGTGTAGCGCGACGGAAGGTACCAGCCCTGGGTCGCCGGCATCCGATCGTCCTTCCCGGGCCTTCCGAGGGGAACGCGTTTCACGCCCAGCGGACTTTCGCGGCGCCGGGGCGGCCTTCCCGACGGACGGAATAGTCACCAGGTCCAACGCGTCGTGAACATCAGTGGCCGGCGCCAGGTGGCGCATCGTGGTCTCGAGAGACTTGTGGCCCATCCAGTGCTGCACGGTCCGTACATCGAATCCCCTGCGCAGCATTCCCGTGGCATAGGTCGAACGAAATGTCTTCAGATCGAACTTTGTCGGGTCGAGTTTGGCGCGCTTCGCGATAGATTTGCAGTGGTCGAGCATGTGCTGTTCGCGGTTTCCGGTAGGGGATGGGAACACAAATTGGCAGTTCGGGCGATGCGTATGCTTCCGAAGCTCGCCGATGAGTTCCACCGGGGCCGGAATCTCACGATCTTCCCATCGCTTCGGATAGAATCCCAGTTCCGGTTTCGAGGTCACCCGGACAGTCCGCAACTCGAAGTTCACGTCGCTCCAGCGCAGGAACATCACTTCCTGCTCGCGGAAACCGGTCAACAGGAACGTGGCGAACAAGGCACGTTCCGCATCGGAGCACACTGCGAAGAAGCGGGCAAGCTCCTCGTGGCGGTATATCTTCACAAGGGGCGTGATGCGCTCCGGTAGCGACAGCTCTCGCGTGATCCCGCTCCTCCCATGACGCTTGAGAAATTGGGCGACGATGACCGCGTTGTGCAGGATGGTGTTGGATCCCAAGCCATGGTCTTTCTTGAGTGTCACGACGAAGCGCGTTAGATCGTCACCGGAGATCGCGTCGATCGAGACGCAAGTCGCGGAAGAACTCCCCGAAGCGGTTGAGCACGGCTTCATATTTGCGATGCGTGTTGGGTTTTTTCAGCGCTGCGATCTGCTCCAGGTATCTAGTGATGGCGACGTGCAATGCAGGTTTCTTGACAGTTTCGCCGGCTGTTTCAAACCCGGGGATACCCAGTTTGCGGCCTTCCAGTTCATGGCGCTTGCGCCGCTGTACCTCAAGTGCCTGAGCGGCGGTGACGCCAGCGCTCACTCGACGGCGAGTGCCGCCCACGTACCACTCGACATAGTAGCGGCCGTCGGCGATGGCGTTCCAGTCGTAGTTGCCTTTGGCATTACGAGGGATGGAAAACATCTTCCAGCGGCCGCCAATTTTGATGCGTTTGACGATGTTGACTCGCGACAAAGTGTCTCTCCTGCGAGCCGCATCTTAGCGGAAAGCATGGGAGACAGCACATGGTCTAAATGACAGAAAATAAAGGGGGGTGGGTAGAAGCTGGCATTCTATCACTGAATTACTCCCGCTCACGAATCCACCCAAGTATCGCAAGATAAGGAGCGTTGGCAAGCGCGAAATTTGACGCAACGGCAAGAAAATCAAGATTTAACCCCGCTGGCAGAGTCAGGGCGGTCCGCCAAAACGGCCGTCAGTTTGTTTGGGGAATTGGCACGAAACCGGCTGTGGTCTCATGAATCATGCCGGTTTGGCGCGCTATGGAACAAGCCCTTCCAGGAGTCGATGTAACCCAGAAGTAAAGGCGACACCCTGCAGGCATCCGCGCTCCGATTGCGGACGAGGTTTTTGCGGATCGCCTGAGCCGTTGTCCGCGCCGGTGCTTTTACCCGTGATGTGATTCTCGATCGAAGTGCCGCTTGATCTCGGGATCTTCTTCGTTGCCTTCGATCTGTTCCACCTGGAGCGGGATACCCAGCCGCAGCGGAAAATCGCCTTCGGTGATCGCCAGGTAGCGAGCCTTCGTGGTTCCGGTATTGAAATGCTGGTGATACCAGAAGAACGGCGGCGAAACAATGGACCCGGCTTGCCAATCGATCTTGACGGCTTCGGAATCCTTGAGCTTGTCCTTTTCCGCCAGCGAGTAGCCCTTGCCGTTGAGCGTCACAATGATGGCTTCATAAGGATGCCGATGGCCTCGCTTGTATGTGCCCACCTCAAATTCCGAGATGTGCGGTTCCAGCACCGTATTGCCGCCCATGTCGAAGTACATGCTGGCGTTGCCGTCGCCACGCTCTTCCCACAGCACCACCTCGGCCGACCGCACGTCTTTTACGAAATTGGTTTTATCCCACCGCTGACGTACTCTCGCGGTGGACGTGAAATAGTCCGGCGCGCCGTCAAAGCGATCGGCGAAACTGAAATTCGAGTCGTTGATTAAGCCCATGCTGCCGAACACCTGAATCATGAAGGGAAAGGTAGTGATGAACAGCAATCGCGCCGGGTGCGCCGGGTCGCTGTTGAAGTGCCGATGCATCGCATTCACGGGCACCGTGAACAGGCTGCCTTCCGCCCACGAAACTTTGTTGGGCTTGTTACCGCCCCCCACGGTGGTGTAACCGCGTCCGCCGAGAACGTAGACGATCTGTTCGTAGAAATGCCGCTTGGGGTCCAACGCCTTGCCGGGGGGGATTTCCTGGATAACTCCGTCCATGTGGACGTTTCCCGAAAAATTCAGATACAACCCGCGCCCGCCGATCTCGGGCCACGGCTGCACTTCCTGTTTGGCCGCGTCCAGCAGCGCATAGCCGTCGAGCTTGGGCACTTTGCTGGTCTTCAGCCATTCGCGGTAGAAATCGCGCTCGATCCGCCCGCCGCCCCCGATGTTGGCGGGGCTGAGCTTGGGTGGCTCGACGATTCCGGCCGGCGCTTTGGTCTGCTTACCGGACTGGGCTTTCAACCGAGGGGAGGCCAGCACCACCGACCCGGCCGCGCCGGTAAGCAACTCCAGCAGCCTCCGGCGGGACACCATTCCCTGCTGCAGGTCGTCAATCAGGTTGGCCACGGCGCGTCCTTTCCCGAACTACTTTGAAGCCACTTGCTTCTCCACGTCCACGCATCCTAAATGCAGATGCGAGAGTTTCGAGCCCAGGTCCGTAAGCCCCATCTTGCCGGGAACGATCTGGTGGCACAGAGTGCAACCGAACTCGTCGAAACGCTGCGCCTTGGTCTTCTGGTCGGCCGACCGCTGATTCGAGGGCACCTGCGCGATCAGGTTCATGGCGGTCAGCATCCGGATGCAGCCTTCGAATCCGTTGGTCAGTTGCTTTCCCTTATCCGTGAATCCCAGCTTCCCGCTGTCGCCCACAGTGTGGCAGGTCTTGCACCCGTGGTTGTCGAACACATACTGCGCCAGTTCCTTCTGGCTCTTCTTGGCGGCGATCATTTTGTCCAACTTGTCCGATGTCGCGCTGGTGGCTTGCGGCGACTGCTGCTTTTGCTGGGCCATGAGGCACGCTCCAACACACAGGACCGTAGCCGTCAACGCGATGGACCAACGTGTCATTTCTAATCCTCCCGGAACGCTGTTCGCCGCGACCGTTACCAATTCTATTGATAGGCGTGCCCGTCGTCAAACCGGGCCATCAAACCCCCGTCAAACGATGGGTGCTTGACAGATGCATTTTGGCCCAGCTATGTATGATTCGGCGTGTTTGGACGAACTGCTAACCCGCGAATAGCGATCCCTGCGACGGTTTGCCTGCTCCTGTGGCTCGGACTGACCGAGGATCTGCCGCGCGGTGCGCACTTGCTCTCAGTTGATCCCCTGCCCTCCGAAGATGGCGAGGAATGCGCGCGGCCGGAGCCTCCCACGGGTCTCTCTCTGCTCGCGGGCGAGCTTCCTCTGCGCAACATTCTCTTGCAAGCCAGACTGGCTGCCCAAACGCAGGACGCCAGCCAGCGCAAGCCCGAGCGCATGATCCGCGATCCTTACGCGGCTTACAGCGCCGTGGCGGTCGATCCCGCGCATGACGAAGTCGTTCTCACCGACGAGAATCTTTTCAACATCTGGGTCTACGACCGTAGCGTCAAAACGTCTCCCACCAAATCGACTGATCCTAAGCGCATCATCGGCGGTCTGAACACCAAAATCGAGTTTCAATGCGGTCTGTACATCGATCCCGCCAACGGCGACATCTACGCGGTCAATAACGACACGATCGACACGCTGGTGGTGTTTTCGCGCAAAGCCATCGGCGATGTCGCGCCGTATCGCGAATTGCACACGCCGCACGGCACCTTTGGTATCGCCGTCGACGAAGACAAGCAGGAGTTGTTCCTCACCGTTCAGCACGACAACGCGATCGTCGTCTATAACAAATCGGCAAAAGGCACGGAGGCTCCCCTGCGCGTGGTCCAAGGCGACGACACCGGCCTGGCAGACCCGCACGCTATGGCGCTCGACACCCAGCGGGGCTTGCTGTACGTAACCAACCATGGTTCCTCGCATCAGGTTCGCGCCAAAGCCCCGCTCGTGAGGGCGGGGGCGAACGAAGCCCGCCGCCGCGGAGCTTCGCCCGGATTTCCTCTCGATCGTGACGACGCCGTTCCAGGCTCGGGGAAAATCGGTCCGCCCTCCATCACCGTTTATGCCAAGGACGCGCGAGGGAACGCGCGCCCGCTGCGTACGATTCAAGGCCCCAACACGCAGATGAATTGGCCCACCGGGATCGCCGTCGACGAAGATCGCAATGAGATCTATATAGCCAACGATGGCGGAAACTCCGTGCTGGTGTTCGATGCTTCGGCTCAAGGCGACGGGGCGCCCATCCGCACGGTGAAGGGACCCGCCAGCCTGATCAGCAATCCGACTGGCGTCTTTCTGGACAAAAAGAACCATGAGCTGTGGGTGGCCAATTTCGGAAACCATACCTCGGCCGTCTACAGCCCCGACGCGAATGGCGACGTTCCTCCGCTGCGCGTGGTTCGCAGCGCTCCTCCCAGCCAGCCCGTTCCCGGACTCGGCAATCCGCACCCGTTGGCCTACGACTCCAAGCGTGAACAGGTCCTCGTGCCGAATTGAGTGGCGCACCCGCAGATCGCGGTGTTCGCCAGGTTGGCGAAAACGGAGCCAAACCGGTTCGCAAGGTGGAAGGGCAAGGAAGTCTGTTGGGGCGAACCATGCACGGGATCGCCTATGATCCCATTCATGACGAGTTCACCGTGCCCCAGCAGTTCGGCCAAGCCATCCTCACGTATCGCGGCGGCGCTGACGGCGAAGAGGCTCCCATCCGCGTCTTGCAGGGACCGCATAGCCAACTGGACGCTCCCGAGCACCTGGATGTCGACCCCGTGCACAACGAGATCTTCGTTCCCACGCGCGATGGCGCCGTCCTGGTGTTTCCGCGAGACGGGCGTGGCGACGTGGCGCCGATCCGGGTCTTGCGCGGACCCGATACGATGTTGGGCGGCGATGCTCCGATCGCGGTCGATCCGCTCAACAATCTGCTCATGGTCGGTGAAACGGCCGGGCGCGGTCAGATCCGGTTGCTGATCTTCAATCGCACGGATTCCGGCAACGCCAAGCCCAAGGCAGTGATCGGCGGACCCCAGAGTCATCTCTATTCTTTTGGAGGTCCGTTCGCCGTTTATCCAGCGAAAGGCGAAATCCTGGTGAGCGTCCGCGGCCCCGGCCCCTACGCGGAGCTCTCTTCCGACGAAGCTTACGTCGGCGTGTGGAGCATCCACGATAACGGCGATGTTCCTCCCAAGTGGACCATTTCGATCATGTATCATTTTGCTACCCAACGCCGGCGGAAGTCTCGCTGGCATCGCTGGAATCTATAGCCGCACGCGATAAGATACCGGAGAAAACAGTGTTGAACGACATCACCTTTGCCGTCGAACCGGGCCAACTCGTCGCACTGGTCGGCCCGTCCGGCGGGGGCAAGACGACCATCACTCACTTGGTTGCACGGCTTTATGACGTTCAGAGTGGCTGCGTGAACGATCAACGGCATCGACGTTCGCAAGGCGAAACTGGACTCTCTGCAGCAACGCGTCGGAACCGTCATGCAGGATGCGCACCTTTTCCATGACACCATCGGCGCCAACCTCCTTTATGCGAAACCCCAAGCCGCGGAGGCGGAACTTACCGAGGCCTTGCGCGCCGCGCATATCCTGGCACTGTTCTCTTTCCTGCCGAAGGGCCTCGACACGCTGGTCGGCGACCGCGGATACCGCTTCTCGGGAGGCGAGAAGCAGGCCTGGCCATTGCCCTCGTCATCCTGGACGAGGCAACCGCGCATCTAGATTCCGAATCGGAGGCCGCGGTCCAGGAGGCATTTGAAATTGCCATCCGCGGCCGCACTTCCATCGTCATCGCGCACCGCCTCTCCACAATCCTCAAGGCGGACCAAATCCTTGTCGTGAACGAAGGGCGCATCGTCGAGCGCGGAACGCACGCCGGACTCCTGGAGCGGGATGGCCTCTATTCGGAGTTATATCGACGACAGATTGCTGTTCCCAGGTAGTCCGCTACGTTCCAAGGGGATGATCCGCAGGCGATGCGGCGCATCAGGCAACAATGTGCGAACCGCGCGGGCGACCACCCCTAGTTTAAGCGAAGCGTGCAGGGCCAGCACCTGCTCCGGTGGACCGGATGGCGGCCGCAATTTCGTTGAGGTCCGCCGGCGTCATTTGCAGATCGGCCGCGTCGATCCAGCCGTCAACCTGGTGCGCCGAGCGTGCTCCAACGATTGCTCCGGTCACTCCGGGCACTGCCAACACCCAAGCGATTGCCACCGACGAGACGGACGTTTCATGGCGTTTCGCGATCGGCCGAAGTGCACCGCGCAGCGCCAGATTCCACTTCAGGTTGGGAGCTTGAAACTCGGTAGCGCCGCGGCGCCAGTCGTCCTCCGCGAACCTTGCCACTCGATCAGCGCTAAAGCCCTCGGTGAGGAGCCCTGACTGCATCGGGCTGTAACAGATGACGCCCGTGTTATGCTCGCGGCTCCACGGAATCTCGTTCCCGCCGGCTTCGCGGCGGATCAGAGAAAATGGCGGCTGAAGCGAGTCGACATGGCGAACCGCTTCGCAGCGATTGAGCAAAGCGGCGTTGAAGTTCGAAACTCCGGCCGCGCGAATCTTGCCCTGGTCGATCAGTTGCACCATCGCGGCCCAGGAGTCTTCGAGGGCGGCGCCGCTCTGGTCGGGCCAGTGAAACTGGTACAGGTCAATGCGCTCGACTCCCAGCCGGCGCAGGGACGCCTCACATTCAGTCCGGATGCTTTCAGGCTTCAGGATCCGCCGTGGCGGCGCCATCGGATTCTGCTCGTCCCACACCAGACCGCACTTGGTAAAAATAAACGGGCGATCCGCGGGACTGAGGTCCTTCAAAAGCCGCCCGATCACGGCCTCTGAGTGACCGAGGCCGTAAACCGCCGCCGTATCGATCCAGTTCACGCCCAGTTCCAGCGCATGACGCATGGCGGCGAGGGAAGCCGTATCGTCCTGGGGTCCCCAACCGAAGGCCCAGCCGCCGCCGCCAGCAGCCCACGAACCGAATCCAAGAGTAGTAATTTCGAGTCCGCTCGATCCGAGCGGCCTGGTTTTGAGTGCGAGTGTCTTTGCCATATCGATTTCCTTTCTATTTAGATCATGCCTCTTTCGATCATGTTTTGGATTTCTCTCCGTTTCCGGCCAGCGCCGGAAGGCTGGACGCGTTCCAGCCGCCTCCCAACGCCTTAATCAGCAGGACGCTGGCGTCCATGCGCCGGCGTTGAATATCGATTTCATTACGTTCGTTCTCGAATGCGATGGTCTGCGCCGTGATCACTTGCAGATAATTGTCCACGCCGCCCTGGTAGCGGTTCGTGAACAGCTCCAGGGACTCTTCCGCGGAGGCAACTGCCTCCCGCTGCTGCGTCTCTTCGCCCTCCAGAATGCGGAGGGCGGCCAGGTTGTCCTCGACTTGCTGAAACGCCGTGAGCGTCGCTTCACGATACGTAGCCACGACGGCGTCGTAACCAGCCAGCGCTGCGTCGGAGTCGCGCGGCGGCGGCCGGCGTCAAACAGAGTTTCCGCAAACGATGGGCCCACGGCCCAGAACCGGCTCGGCCAAATCAGCCAGTTGAGGATCGACGTGCCCTCCAGCCCTGCGCCGCCGCCCAAAGTAACGGTAGGAAAGAAAGCCGCGGGGTGATTTCCAGAGCCACTCGGTTCGCGTACAGTGTTGTGCCGTCAGGGGCCAGCGCTACGACGGTTTGGCGAATAGCGTCAATGATCGTGCGCAGGTCCCAATCATCCTGACGCAGCTTTTGTTCAGCGCACTTGCGCTCATCGACGTCGATACTGATCCCACACCAGCGGACGAGGTTACCTTGCTCATCGAGGACCGGGGTCACCGCGATCTGGAACCATCGATACTCTCCGTCGAAGCGGCGAAGGCGCACTTCCGTGATGCACGCCTCCCGGGACTGTTCGATATCCCGCCACCACGTTTCGAACTCCTCGATGTCCTCCCGGTGAACGGCTGTTTTCCACTCCGATCCGTACAGCTTGACCGAAAAAAGACCGGTGTAATCATGAAAGGGTTGGCTGAAACAATCCAGCGAGCCACCCGATCCTGTCGCGCGCCAAATCTGCCATCGCCTTCACAGTCGTCGATACTGGCATCGGTATTCAAGCCGACCTAGCAAAGGATCATTTTCGAGGCGTTTCAGCAGGCCGACGGCACCACCAGCCGGAAGTACGGCGGCACCGGACTGGGACTTTCTATCAGCCGCGAACTGGCGCGGCTGCTCGGGGGCGAGATCCGCCTCCAGAGCGCGCCGGGCGTGGGCAGCACGTTCACTCTGTATCTGCCGCAGACCTACGTCACGCCCGCCCAAGCGCCCAAGAGCGAGGCCCTGAAGATCACGCCGATCATGCTCGAGCAGGCCGCCGCCGCGCCCAGCGGGGAGGTCGACCTGATTCTCGCGTCACCTCTGGAAGGCCAGGAACTGGTTGAAGAAATCGTGCTCGATGACGATCGCAACGCGATCCATGCCCGCCGCGATGGCGACATGAGTCCGACGGCATTCAAAGGCAGATGAGTTCCGGCCACGGATCAGAGTTCGGCCGCAAGAAGGATGAAGCAATCACGGCGTTGCTCACGCAGCGGAATGTCGAAGAAGCCGCCGGCACGTCTTGCATCGGAACGCGAACGCTGATCCGTTGGCTGAAGATCCCGGAATTCGACGCCGCCTATCTGGCTGTTTTTCCAAAGCCTCGATTGCCGGGGGCTTAAGTTCGCAGGCCTCGGCGATGGTGCGCACGGCGCCTTTCATCACCCGCAGCCGCTGCCCGTTCTGCCCGACCACGGCTTCCGTCCGCCCGTTTTTCGCATCGAACGGAGCAAAGGAGACGGGCGTGACCTTGGGAAGATTGTCGAAGATGTGCCGCTCCTTCGCCCGTTCAAGGCATACAGCCGCGACGGCGACTAAGCTAAGCGGCGTTCCCCCCTGGGCGAAATCCGATTCGCAATGAGGAACCATCTGCCGGGCAGACCACACCGCGCTAGTAATCTAACGGCCCCATTTCCAGTTGCGGATCTCCGGCATGTCCTCACCGTGCCGAACCACGTATTGGCGGTGTTCGATGAGCTTGTCCCGCAGGAACTGCTTGAAATGCGCCGCCCGCTTGCTAAAGCTTGGCAGTCGGTCGACCACATCGCCCGCTAAATGAAACCGGTCCAAATCGTTGAGCACGGTCATATCGAAGGGCGTTGTGGTGGTGCCTTCCTCTTTGTACCCGCGTACGTGAAAGTTGGCGTGATTCGTGCGCCGGTACGTCAACCGGTGAATCAGCCACGGGTATCCGTGGAACGCAAAGATGACGGGCCGGTCGGTGGTGAACAGAGAGTCGAATTCGGCGTCGGAAAGACCGTGCGGGTGCTCCGTAGCCGGCTGCAGCGTCATCAGGTCCACGACATTCACAACCCGAATTCTCAGATCCGCAAAATGCGCCCGGAGCAACTCGACGGCAGCCAGCGTTTCGAGGGTGGGAACGTCACCGGCGCAAGCCATGACCACGTCCGGCTCATTTTCCTGATCGTCATTGCTGGCCCATTCCCAAATGCCGATGCCGGCGGTGCAATGTTTCACCGCGGCGTCCATGTCCAGCCACTGTGGCGCAGGCTGCTTTCCCGCGACGATCACATTGATGTAGTGACGGCTCCGCAGGCAGTGATCCGTGACTGACAAGAGTGTGTTCGCGTCGGGAGGGAGGTAGACGCGCACTACATCCGCCTTCTTGTTGACCACATGATCCAGAAACCCAGGATCCTGGTGACTGAATCCGTTGTTGTCCTGCCTCCAGACATGCGAGGTCAGCAGATAGTTGAGCGAAGCCACCGGCCGCCGCCAGGGGATCTCGCGCGTGACCTTCAACCATTTGGCGTGCTGGTTGAACATCGAATCCACAATGTGAATGAAGGCCTCGTAACAGGGGAATACACCGTGCCGGCCCGTCAGCAGGTACCCTTCGAGCCACCCTTGGCACATGTGTTCGCTGAGGACTTCCATCACCCGGCCGTCCGGGGAAACGTGATCGTCATCGGCCAGCACCTCGGCCGTGGAGGTGCGGTCGCTCACTTCGAACACCGCTCCCAGCCGGTTGGAGGCGGTCTCATCCGGCCCGAAAATGCGGAAATTCCGAGCGTCCGCATTGAGCCCGAGAGTGTCGCGCAGCAGATAACCCATGACGCGCGTAGCCTCGGCCTCGACGGCGCCGGGCGCAGGCACGTCGACCGCATAGCTGGTGAAGTCCGGGAGCCGCAATTCCTGGAGCAGCAGTCCGCCATTGGCGTGCGGATTCGCACCCATCCGCAGGTTGCCCTTCGGAGCCAGCGCAGCAAGTTCGGGAACCAGTTTTCCGCCCGCGTCGAATAACTCCTCGGGGTGATAGGACTTCATCCATGCTTCGAGCATCTGCACATGGTGAGGTTTCGCGGCCAACTCCGACAGCGGCACCTGGTGCGCGCGAAAGGTCCCCTCCACCTTCTGTCCATCCACGGTTTTCGGACCGGTCCAGCCCTTGGGAGTCCGCAGCACGATCATGGGCCAGACGGGACGTGTGCGGAAGCCGTGGGCCCGAGCCTGCATCTGAATCATCTGGATTTCCGAGACGATTTTGTCCAGCGTGCCCGCCAATAACTGATGCACGCGCGCGGGTTCGTCGCCTTCGACAAAATAGGGCCGGTACCCGTAGCCCCACAACAGATGCGCCAGTTCCTCTTCGGGAAGCCGCGCCAGGACCGTGGGCCCCGCGATCTTGTAACCGTTCAGATGCAGGATCGGAAGTACGGCCCCATCGCGTGCCGGATTCAGGAACTTGTTGGAATGCCAGCTTGCCGCCAGGGCCCCGGTTTCCGCTTCGCCGTCTCCGATCACGCAGCAGGCCAGCAGATCGGGATTGTCGAAGACCGCCCCGTAGGCGTGCGCCAGCGCATAGCCCAGTTCGCCGCCTTCGTGAATCGATCCCGGCGTCTCCGGTGCCACGTGGCTGGGGATGCCTCCCGGAAACGAGAACTGCATAAACAGGCGCTTCATCCCTTCGGCGTTGGCCGGAATGTGGGGATAGAACTCGCTATAGGTGCCCTCCAGGTATGTGTTGGCGACCAGCGCCGGGCCGCCATGGCCCGGGCCGGCCACGTAGACGACGTTCAGCCGATGCTTGTTGATCAGCCGGTTGAGATGCACGTAGATCAGATTGAGTCCCGGAGTGGTTCCCCAATGCCCCAGCAACCGCGGCTTGATGTGCTCGATGCGCAAGGGTTCCCGCAACAGCGGGTTGTCGAGGAGGTAGATCTGCCCGACCGCCAGGTAGTTGGCCGCGCGCCAGTACGCGTCCATCAAAGCGAGTTCAGAGCCGGAAAGGGGTTCGTCTTGAACCGCCAGTTCACCCATGGATAAGGTTGTGTTCACAGTCGTCTCCTAAGGCTTCGCGGGGCGCAGGCGTTGAGCCGCTCCGCGATTCGGTCGGCATGCCACGAGCCGGGATGCCTCAGGCTGGTTCGCCGTCGTATGCGGTAGAGGCTATTTCCCGCTCCGCTCGATACCAGTCCTCCCCAGGGGAACCCTCCGGGCACCCCCGCTCCTGCCACAACGCATACGCCAGGCGGGCGATGCTGTCCGGATCGGTCGGGGTAGGATTCACGTCAGTCGCTGTCACGGTCACTGCTTCGATGTGTTTTGCCATGCTCATAACTCCTGGCTGGAATCGTGGTCGGAATCGCGGACCCGTGTTCTCACCGCAGGATCCCCGGACTCACGTCCGGGGCTATACCATCCCATTCAGCCCCGCCCGTCAGGGCGGGAACAGAAACCATTTCATCCGCCCAAAGCCCTACGCGGCCCAGGTAATGCACCCCGGCACCGGCGCGGTGTCGGAGTCCGGATGAAACGGCTTCACCCGCACTGTGTATCCATACCGCCCGCTCTCCGGGCACGGACCGAAAGCGGTCTCGAACACGTGCAGGTCCCCTTCCCGCGCCACCGCCAGCATCAACCGGGCGATACCGCCGGTGATGTTCTCATCGGTGTCCAACCTGCCCGAGTAGAGTTCCACGGCCACGTCCTCCGGCGACAGCGCTCCCAGCCGGATCTTGGCGCGCGACATGATCTCATTCCCCACCGACACTTCGTGACTTCCGGGGGTCTCCACCGATTCCACTTTGACCTGCGGCCAGCACGCGCGCACCCGGTCCTTCCAGGCCGAGAGTTGCCGGGCGTTAGCCGCGCCCTGGGCCGCCAGCAGCGCGTGACGTTTCTGGGCCACCAAGTAGTACTCTTCGACGTACTCCCGCACCATCCGATGGGTGTTGTACACCTGGCACAAATTCGTGATGGCCGCCTTCATGCGCGCGAGCCACCGCCGCGGCAGGCCGTCGGCCTTGCGATCGTAAAACGTAGGCACCAGATCCTGTTCGAGCAAGGTGTAAAACGCCTCTGCTTCCACCTGGTCCTGATATTCCCGGTCTTCGAAGGTTTCGCCGCGTCCAATCGCCCAGCCGGGCGCTAGCCGGACGCCTTGGATATCGGAAACCCAAGCCTCATCCCACCAGCCATCCAGCGTGCTCAGGTTCAAGACGCCGTTGGCGGCGGCTTTCATCCCGCTGGTTCCGCACGCCTCCAGCGGCCGCAGCGGCGTGTTCAGCCACACGTCGGCGCCTTGCACCAGGTAGCGCGCCACCGTCATGTCGTAGTCTTCGAGAAACACCAGGCGGGCGCGCAGACCCTGTTCGCGGACCACCGTCACGATCCTGCGGATCAGCTCCTTGACTTGGCCGTCCTGAGGATGCGCCTTGCCCGCCAGAATAAATTGCACCGGGCGCTGTACATCCTTGAGGATCTTGGCGAGGCGCTCGGGATCGCGGAGAAACAGATTGGCTCGTTTGTAGGTGGCAAAGCGGCGGGCAATGCCGATGGTGAGAATGCGGGAATCGAGAACATCTTCGCAGGCCATGGTCTCGGCCGCCGGAGCGCCGCGGCGCTTCAACTCCGCCAGTAGCCGCCGGCGTGCGAACGCCACCAGGCGCTCCCGACGGCGCTCATGGGAGCGCCAGAGTTCTTCCGCCGGGATATCTTCGATGTGCCGCCACACCTCCCGGTCCGCCGGTTCCTCGCGCCACCGCGGCCCCAGATAACGGTCATAGAGATGGTGCACTTCTCCGGACACCCAGGAGGGAAAATGCACCCCGTTGGTCACCGAGCCGATGGGCGTTTCGTCGACCGGCACACCCGGCCACAAAGCGTTCCACATCTGACGCGACACCTGGCCGTGCAGCTTGCTCACGGCGTTGCGGAAGGAGGCCAGCCGGAGCGCCAGCGCGGTCATGCAAAACTCTTCGCTGGCATCGCCGGGATTGCGGCGGCCCAGCGCCAGGAATTCCTCCCAGCCCAGCCCGAACGACCTGGAATACTCTCCCAAATAGCGTCCCATCAGGCTGGGCGAGAAATAGTCGTGGCCCGCCTCGACCGACGTATGGGTGGTGAAGATCAGGCTGGCGGAGGCCTCCTCGGCGCTTTCGCGGAACGAAAGATTCTGTTCTTCCATGATCCGCCGCACCCGTTCGAGCGCCAGGAAAGCCGAGTGGCCTTCGTTCATATGGAACACGCTGGGGTAAATGCCCAAGGCTCCCAAGGCCCGATAACCGCCCACCCCCAGCACCAGTTCCTGCCGGAGGCGGGTTTCGCGGTCGCCGCCGTAGAGTTGCGCCGTGATGGCCCGATCCTCCGCGGCTTCGTTCTTCGCGATGTTGGTGTCCAGCAGAAAGAGCGGCACCCGTCCGACCTGGGTTCTCCAGACTTGTGCATGCACCTCGCGGCCCGCCATCGGCACGGCGACCGTAAGCGCGGTGCCGTCGGCGCGCTTCTCCGGCACCAGCGGCAGGTTCGCGAAGTCGTTGTTCTCGTAGACTTCCTCCTGCCATCCCGCTGAGGAGAGCCGTTGCTTGAAGGAAGTCTGCTGGTACAGCAACCCCACCCCCACCAGCGGAACGCCCAGGTCGCTGGCCGACTTCAAGTGGTCCCCGGCGAGAATCCCCAGACCGCCGGCGAAGATCGACAGCGACTCGGTGAGCCCGAACTCGGCCGAGAAGTAGGCCACCTGAGGCGCATCCGGTTTTCCGTGCTGGCGGGTGAACCACGTTCCGTCGCCCTTCATGTAAGTGTCGAAGTCCTGCGTGGCCTGCCCCAGGTGAGCCAGGAAGGCCTCATCGCCGGCGGCGCTCTGCAGCCGGGCCTGGGCGATTCTTCCCAGCATGAGCACCGGATTATGGTCGCTCGACTCCCACAGGTCGCTGTCCAGCCGCCGGAACAATTCGATGGTCTGATGGCTCCAGGCCCAACGGAGGTTATAGGCCAGCCTGCGGAGTCCCTCCAGCGGGGCGGGCAAATTGGGGATCACGGCGAACGTTTGGATGGGTTTCACGGTTGTTCTGCCGGACTCATCGGCAGTTCCCGCGGCCGTCAGAGCGATTCTCAGCTCGCCCCCTCAAACGCCCCGCACCACCAAGTGCGGGTGGGGCCTCCGCCGCAGCCATAGGATCGGATGGGACCGGATTCTTCCGTCCCATTCCCTGACCTCCACCCAATTGGCATCCTCTTTCCATCTGAGAAGCACTCCGAAGGAACCCTGGTACGGACCCATCACCAGGACGACCGTATCTCCCGGCTGGATCATTCCCTGCTCGCCATAAATTGGCATCCACGCATCCGCCACTGGGCAGTTCTCGAAATCACATATCGGCCCAGTCAAAGTAAACTTGATGCGTCGACGTTAGCGCAGGTGGAAAGCGACCGGTAGCTGTTTTCTTTGTCCTGCCAACCGTCGCGGTAGGGACGACCATTGCTGGCGGCCCCCCGCACAGATCCGTGCGAGCGCGTTTACCCATACGGCTCTTACCGAGTATGAGTGGCGGCGAAGCGGACATGAGGATAGGGATGCAGGACACGGGCTTGCGGAATCCACCGGTACAAAATGGGGAACATGCGCCCCCAGCGCACCGGGGCGCGTTGGCTGCGACGAACTAAAACATTTCGCCACAATCGGCAAGCGCGCCGCCAGAAGACGCGCAAATGGAGTCGAGTTCCCCAGGGGACAGCGTTGATATTGGTAATAGCCAAGCACCACCTTCCGAAGCCATGCGCCGGTCTCGCGGGTAGGGTCATGCTTCCGGCGTTGAAGTTCCGCCTTGATGGCTGTCAACTTCGCAAGAACGGTGCGGCTTCTTCACCTCGGATCACCATTGCGGTGCAAAAACAGCGTCTCGATCCCGTGCGCTTACAAGGTTTGACCAGCACCCGCGACCTTCAACACAGTCGCCGGAGGTCCACGGTCAGAACCCATTGATTCGATCCCAACCCCGGCGGATAACCCGGATACGCCGCGACGTTGGTGTAGCCGGGCGTCAGGTCGAACTCGTGCGCCTGTGGCAGGCGATTAAGTGGCAGCGGAACAGCTCCTTGGCTCAAGTCGCCGGAATGCAGGCCCAGGATCCGCTCGGCCAATGCAAGGGACCGTCCGAGCATTTATTTTGCCGAGACGACACAACCGCGAACCGGTATGATGCGACCGCTGACCGCGCTCCAGCCGGCGCCGCTCTGCGCCGAAATCACTTTACCGGTCAATTCATCCGCGGATCTTCGAGCCAGTACTCAATAGCGTTCTGTTTCCGCTAAGCAACGGCATCGAAGATAGCGCGTGCGCCCATGTCTGTTGATGATACCTGATACTGCGCCGAGCAGGCCGAGCTGTCAACACCGGTGTAGGATATCGGATAATCTGTCTTGGTCCATGAAACCTCAAGGCGCAGGTGTCCCTGGCTTCCCTTCAACCTCGTGGCGGTGGTTGTGGTCTCCACGGTGGTGCTCGGCTACGGGATAAATCATAGCGGCATCGCCAGCGCCTTCACGGACCCGATTTCCCACATTCGAGCGCAAGACGAGTCGATCTACGCGCACATCTCGCTTCGCATGGCCGAACGCGGAGGCTGGCTCACTCCTGTCATCATGGGACGCTATCTACTCCAAAAGCCTCCCCTACTAGTGTGGATTTCCGGTCTCAGTCTCAAGCTGTTCGGTCCCACGCTGGCCGCCTTGCGTGCTCCGTCTCTAATAGCTGCGGTTGCCGCGACCGGATTGATCTTTTTCTGGATCGGCCAGAGCTACTCGTTAGAAGCAGCCTGGGCGACCGTCGCACTTCTGCTGTCCAACCCGCTCTGGCACACGTTGGCGAGGCTGTGCTATACCGACATGCTGTTCGCCCTCTGGGTGATCTCCGCCGTCTACTGTCTGCACCGGGACGCCGAGCTCGAAAGCCGGCGTTTCCGCGTTGGCTTCGCGGTCTCGACCGCCGCGGCGATCATGACCAAGAGCGTGGCCGGATTGATTCCGATCTTCGTACTGATGCTACGCGCGATGATCTGTCGAAGAAATCAGGTAGGCCTGGCTCGGATCGCACAAGTGGGCGCGATCATCGTGGCGATAGCAGCGCCGTGGCACCTGTATCAGATCCTGGTTCATCCGCAGTGGTTCTGGGCGGACTATGTGCAAGTGCAGCTCCTGGGCTTTGGAACACACCCGCCCGCGCAGAGTTCCGATGAGTCTCAGGTCTGGTTTTATTCCAGGCGTCTGTGGGACTCCGATCCGGTTCTGATCGGGCTCTCCATCTTGGCTCTGTTCCCGTTTCTGTTGGAACTATACCGGCGCAGGTCCGCGGACTCGGCGCTGTTGGCCGCATGGATCGCCGTGGTCGCGGCCGCTCTCGTAGCGTTTCGCTACCGCAACTTGCCGTATGTACTGTATTTGATTCCACCATTGGCTATACTTGCCGCGGTCTATCTTCCGCGCTGGCGATGGCGCACGGCGGTATTGTCGGCAGTGTTTCTTGCGAAGGTGTCTTTCGCGAGTCAAACGTGGGGGCTGCCGCTCGGAAGGTCCCAGCCGTTACCTTCCGCCGCTGCACTTCGATCCTACGCCGAACAGAAACGTCCGAATGAGTTGATTGTGGTTTCACCCGACGACCAGTTCTACGCCGGTACGCTGGCCCTGCCCAAGGTGCGCTATGCGTTCGTGGATCCCTCGGGCGTGGTGGCAAGCTACGCGCCGCACTATGTCTACCTGGGCATCACGGTCACAACAGCACAGTTCATCCATCTGCCGGATTTGGAAAGCGAGTTCCTGGCGCGCCTGCGCCGTGCGGGAATGAATTCCGGCGAAGCCTTGGGCACGGCCATCGTCATGCGGTCGGAGGCGGACGTTGCGGTCCTGGTCCGTGCGAGTCCCGGCAGCGATTTTCTGGTCCTCAGCCGTATCGGCGAGTTGTTGCCGTTGGAAGCGTTGGCGGGGCACTTCGTGATGAAAACGGAGGGCGGGTGGTTTCTCCTGGCGAGTCAACCTTCGCGCGATGCTCCCTCCGCTGTCTTTGTCAAAGCGCCTCGGTGGTGAAAAACGGAGGCTCCCACGCAACCACTGCCACGTACTTTCAACTGCCGAACATACTGCCCGGTTGGACGCCACCCGCCTGCGCCAGCTCGCCGCCACTGACTTTTTTGCCGTCTTCCATCTTGGCCTTCAGCACTTCGATCAAGCCACCCTGGGCTGTGACCATGAAGCTTTGCAGTGTGACGCCGGTGACTTCGCCGATCTTCCCTGGCACGTCCGCAAAACGCCTGAAGACGGATTTGCGGGCGTCGAAGATCTGCAACTTTTTGCCGCTGAGCGTGGTCCACGCCCCCGGCGCCGGGTTGCATCCCCGAATCAGGTTGTAGACCTGATCGATGGGCTTGGCCCAGTCGATTTTGGCCTCGGCTGTGCGGCACCAGCCCTCGTAACTCGCCCGCGACTCGTCTTGCACCGTCTCCGTGTGTTTCCCTGCCAAGACCAGGTCCGCGGCCTCCAGCATCGCTTGGACTCCCATCGGGAACAGCCGATTGAAGTAGACCGTGCCCAGGGTGTCTTCGGGTTCTATGGGTGTCCTCTTTTGCATAATGACCGCGCCTTCGTCCAATCCATCCGAGGGACGGAATATGGTCAGCCCGGTTTCGGTGTCGCCCTTGATGATCGGCCAGTTGATCGAACTCGGGCCACGATATTTCGGCAGCAAGGAGGGATGATACTGGATCGTGCCATGTTTCGGGATCGTCACGAATTCCTGAGGCGCGAACTGCAGTACGAACGCCATGATGCCGATGTCCGCGCCCGCCTGTCGCATGGCCCCCGCTGCCTCCGGATCCCGAAGCGATTTGAACTGATGAACCGTCAGACCCTTTTCCTGCGCCGCGGCCCGCAGGGCGTCCGGACGGGCGCCTTCCTTTTCGGGCGCGCAGAACACCGCGCCGACCTCGTCGCCGCGAGCCAGGAATGTTTCGAGTACCGCTTTGCCAAAATCCTGCTGGCCAATGATTGCAATTTTCATGGGCTTGCGATCTTCACTGCGCGCCGGCGTCGGTTTTCTTCGGCGGCAACGAAAAGGCGCCAGCCTGTTTCTTGGCCGCGATCTCGGCGTCAGTCCACCCGAGCACCTCTTTCAGGATCTCCTCGGTATGCTCGCCTAACGTGGGGGATCGCTTGATGTTCGCCGGCGACGCCGAAAGCTTGATGGGCATGCCGATGTTGTACCACGTGCCGCGTTGCGGATGGTCCAGCTCGACATACATCTCGCGTCCGCGCACGTGCTCGTCGTTAGCCAGATCCTCGGTCGACATGATGGGGCCACAAGGCACGTCGAGCTCATTGAGAATGTTCATGAGCTCGCGCTTGGTGTAATTCGATCCGAACTGATCCAGCAGCCGCCACACGTCGTTCTGGTTCTTGCGGCGGTCGGCGATCTTGGCATAACGCGGATCGGTGGCCAGGTCCGGTTGGCCCACGTCGGGTCCGATGCGTTTGGCCAGCCCATCCCACACGGCTTCCTGCACGACAACGTATAGATAGTCGTTGGTGCCGCCAGGCTTGCACTTGACGGCATTGCCGAGCTGGCCGCCACCGGAATCGTTACCCGCGCGTGGCGTGGCAGCCAGGCCCTTGGTAGGCACCGAATACTCCGACAGTTCCTGGCGCGAGAGGCGCTGGTGATCGCGCCACTTGACGCGGCACAGATTCATCACGCCATCCATCATCGCCACTTCCACGTACTGCCCTTCGCCAGTGCGGTCGCGCTGGCGCAACGCCGCGAGTAAACCGATCGCCAGGTGCAGGCCGGTGCCTGTATCGCCAATCTGTGCGCCAGTGACGTACGGCGGGCCTTCGGGAATTCCAGTAGTGCTCATGGCGCCGCCCATCGCCTGCGCCACATTCTCATACGCCTTGAAGTCGGCATACGGGCCCGAGGAGCCGAAGCCCTTGATCGAACCCATCACGATGCGCGGGTTGATCTCATGGATCTTCTCCCACGGGAACCCCAGCCGGTCGAGCACGCCGGGGCCGAAATTCTCCATGACTATGTCGGATTTTTTCAGCAGCTCGACGAACACCGCCTTGCCGTCGGGCGACTTCATGTTGACGGTGATCGAGCGCTTGTTGCAGTTCAGCATCGTAAAATACAAGCTGTCCGCATTCGGCACGTCCCGCAACTGGCCGCGCGTCGCGTCGCCGGCGGGCGACTCGAACTTGATCACGTCCGCACCCATCCACGCCAGCAGTTGCGAGGACGTTGGCCCAGCCTGCACGTGCGTCATGTCGAGGATGCGGATTCCCTTCAATGCTTCCATCTATCTAGTCTCCTTAGCAATCGCCCCGAGATCGGCGGCGCGCCAGTCCGGTGCGAGTCGCGCCAGCCTGAGGGCAGCCCCGGATTTCATTGCGTCTATATATGGTAGCCCGAACTGCGCCCTCGAAATGGGGCTTTCGTTTAGATGAACAGAGCCGGCAAAACGCGGAAGAATTTCGCGAGCAGCTTCGCCTGAGGCTTGCCGATTTCGCGTTTACCAGAGGCGATCCCGGAAAACCGGCTCGCGGGCAGCGGCAAATCTGAGGCGCCCAAGCCGTTCTCTTCCATTAGGAACCGCTAGGAACCGCAGTCGGGCGTTCTCCTCCCGGCTCCGGGGGATTCTCGGCAGGACGTTCCCAAGCCGTCGCGCGTAGTCGCGGCCGACGGCGGCCTTCATTCCTTCCAGTCTCCCGCTATCGACTCGGACGTTCCGACGCCGCCCGCCTTGCAATCCTGATCAGAAACCGTAAGGCCTCATTGACAGAATTCGAATCGGGAAACGTCCCTGCGACATCCGGGGCCAGATTCACAGTGATTGCATCGGGAGCCCTTCGCCCCGGCCCACGGGCCACGACACGTAACGCGCGGAAGTCGTATTCGGGCCGTAGTTCGTCGTCTATCCTTCGACTAGATTTCTTCGGCATAGATCTTTCGCTCTTGGCGAGTTGCTTCTCGCGCGCTGATGATGCGAATCTCATCTGATCTCTCTGTATAGGCCACTACCAACAACCGCTCCCGTTTCGATCGGCCCATGATGATGAACCGGCTTTCCTCGGCTGAATGATCGGGATCGGCAAACACCAGGAACAGTTCATCGTCGAAGACTGCTGTGGCGTCGTCAAAGGATACCCCGTGCTTAGCCAGATTCCTCTTGGCTTTCCGTGGATCCCACGCGAACCCCACGAGTCGAGCATAGCACCGGCGCTTGAGGCGGGCCATTGCCTTTCGTCCATCGTCGGCTGCTGACCATGCTAGACAGCATCAGACAATTCGATTCCATCGTTTGAAAGCCATTATGTCTTCAGCACTCAGATTGAACCACTCGCCTTCTCCGCGTTTCGCTTCGAACCGCTTGTGCCAGTACGCCTCGACGCCAACGGGATCGTCGGTCTCCACGGAGTGAATCGTCCGCGGCGGCACCGGGATCTTTATACCCAGTTCCCACTCGCGGCGAGCGAGCGAATTTGTGCGGCCAATCTTGTAGTGCGGGCCTGATTTCATCAGATAGACAAATCCCGTAACCGTCCTCGACTTTCGTTCATCCTGGGGATCGTTGTCGTTATTCTGAACACTGACAGCGTCTTCGCAGAGGCCCAACACATCAACGAATCCAGCATGAGCGCGGCAAAACGCGACGACTGCCTTTAAGAGCTTGCCCTTGCCTCCAAAGCGGCGAAATGCCTTCTCGCTGGGAAAACCAGCATCGGCCTTCGACTCCCGAATCAGTTCGCCCCGAATAGGAAGGTGCCCCAAACGCTGAGCCAATCGAGCGTAATGTCCCACCAGAAACTCTTCGCTCAGAGCTTCCGTAGTGAAAATGTTGCGAGCGAAGCCAGCCTCTTCAAGCGCATCGCCCCAACGAAGCCACAGATCCGGGAACCAATCGGACTCTTTGATGCCGGTGTTGCTCTCAAATGCGCGCACGCCTGGGGGCTTTCCACCTCTGGCATCGGCGAGCCGCTTGATTTCCGCGAGAATGTGGCGCTTCCCAGTGTTCATGCCGCGACTAGCCCAATCAGCCGGTAGTCTCCCTCGGCTAGCTCTTCGGCCCCGTCCGTCTCTTCCTCCTGCGCTTGGGCACGTCCAGACCTGCGACAAACACACTCAACTGGGAGACGATCTTTGCATGCGACGGAACCTCGCTGCCATCGTCCTTTGCGGTAAATCGTTCAGTTCGTGGGGCTTCTGCCGCCATTCCAAGGATTCGGTTGTCGGTTGTCATTGAGCCAGAAGGCAAATGCTTATCCATTGAAACTCGCGCCAGAAAAAGCGAGTGGATAGACGACGGTGCAGCACTCTTGAAGTACGCAGTCTGGTGCGGAAACCAGGGCTTGAGGGCTTCCTTAAGCCACTTCACTCGGGCGCTTTTGAAACGCTTGAGTCCAAGGAAAGCCTCAAGATCGGCCCGGACCAACACAAGGCAGTTCAGTCCACGAACCCAAGCCTGGACTGCAAGGTAGTGGCCGATTGTGCGGTGCTGCCATCGGCAAAACTCTCGATGAGGATCAGGCATGGGTTCGTACCTCTTTAGTCCGGACAAAACCCCGATCAGGCCGACCTGCATAAACCGACCTGGCCGACCAAGACCAAACGTCACGCGGACTACTTGTACATGGTCTGGTTTGAGGTGCCCGACGAATACACGTCGCGGTTGATCACCACGTCGACCAGCGCCGGGAGCCCCGAATCGCGTGCCTTTTCGAGTGCCGGCCGGATGTCTTGGGGCTGGGTCACACGAATGCCAAAACCGCCCATCGCCTCCGCCAACCGGTCGAAGCGCACGTCGCCCACCACGTTGCCGATGTCGCCGCGGCCCGGGTACTTCCGCTCCTGGCCAAACCGGATCTGGTTCCACGACGAGTTGTTGCCGATCACGCCCACAAACGGCAGCTTGCGATGCACCATGGTGAGAAAATCGAAGCCCGTCAGCGTAAACGAGCAATCGCCGAACAGCACCACGACGTCGCGCTGCGGCTGCGCCAGCTTGGAGGCCATGGCGAAGCCCGTGCCGACGCCCAGCGTCCCCAGCGGGCCAGGGTCCATCCAGCCGCCCGGCTTGTGCGGCCGGACAATGGAACCCGAGAACGTAACGATGTCGCCGCCGTCCCCTATATAAACCGTGTCCTCCTGCAGGAACTCGTTGATCTCGTGACACAGGCGCACCGGATGAATCGGAACTTCGTTGGCGGCGATGATCTTGTCGTTCTTGCTCTGGCTCTTCTTCTCGTCTTCCCGCAACATCTGGAGAAATGCGTCGTGCTTCCCGGTGGTGTCGCCCTTGGACGCCTCGCACATCGCATCCACGATCGTGCGTAGATTGCCGACCAACCCGAAATCGAAGTCGCGGTTGTTGCCGACGTTCTTATAATCCATGTCCATGATCACGATCTTCGCTTTGGGATTCAGGCGTCGGCCGTAGCCCATGCGGAAATCCAGCGGCGTGCCGGCCAGCAGGATAACATCGGCGTTATCGAACGCGGCCTTGCGCGATGGCATGAAGCCATACGGATGATCGCGGGGCAAGGTGCCGCGCGCCGAGCCGTTCACGTAAATCGGCATGTTGAAATGGCGCGCGAACCGGTCGATAGCGTCATGCGCGCGGCACGTCCGAGCCTGGGTGCCGAACAATGCCACGGGCCGCTCCGCTGACGCCAGTAAGTCCGCGACCTGCTGCACAATCTTGGGGTCGCCAATGAATTCCGCGGGGCCGCCATCCGCGCCGCGCACACGATAGTTCTGGGGGTAACGCACCTTGGACGCCTCAACTTTGCCGTCCATGATGTCGTGCGGAATCTCCAGGAACCCAGGCCCTGGCGCGCCGTTGAACATCTCACGGATCGCGATACCCATCATTTCCGCCACTCGGTCGGTGGTCATCACCAGCGACGCGAATTTGCTGATGGGCGTCATCATTTCGGTGTGACGCAACTCCTGCAATCCGCCCATGCGATATTGTTTCAGCGCGGAATTGCCGCCGATCAGCAGCATCGGGCTCTCCGCGCGGAACGCGTTCGCCATGCCGGTAACGGCGTCGGTGGTGCCGGGGCCGGCGGTGACCACCGCGCAGCCCAATCCCGTGATGCGCGCATAGGCGTCGGCCGCGTGCGCCGCCACCTGCTCGTGGCGTACGTCGATGATCGCGATCCCCTCGTCGATACAGCCGTTGTAGATATCGACAATGTGGCCGCCGGAAATGGTGAAGATGTGCTTGATGCCTTCCTGCTTCAGCATCTTGGCGACGATCTGGCCGCTCGAGATCATCTCGGGCGCGGCGGCGGCGCTGGTATCAATAGCGTTGGCAATAGCGGTTTCCATGAAAGCCTCCTCGGTGGCGCGGAATCATCCATTGTATCCGACTTGGCGAGCGCGTCCCGGCTCCATTCTTCGGCACCGGTTGACCACGGGCTTGAACGGCCGGGGCGAACACGGTTGTTGCCTAACGCCAATTCGGTTCACTGAACGGTCCAGGCACAAGCATTTCAAGATCGGATTGGGAAAGCCGGCTGACGGCTCTTCTGCGACATGGCCGGCGTTTCGTCTCTAGGCTACGCCATCAAACCTGTGACTGAGGGCGCACGTACCGCCTCAAATTCCTCCCACTTCGCTGTATCACGGCTCTCGCCCGAGAAAGCGCAATTTCATCGCCAGTCACAGAGAAATCACCACCATCACCAGCGCATCGGCTGGCACTCCTTTCGCGCCACGGCAGGGCGAATCCAGAGCGAACATCCCATATCATCCATATATACGGCCCATACGATGGAGAAATCCATATGACAGAGGACTGCGCCCCGCGCTCCGTACACCAATCCCCGATGCAGGTATCTGATTCTTCTTCGTTTCCGCCCAGAACCAAACGAACCCAAGGAGACCGGCCCGTCGCCCGCGGAGGCCTCTCAATCCGCGTCCGGTCCGCCCCGCTCGCCCAAATTACAGAACGAACCCGGCGCCCCTGAACCGGCTTCAGGCGAGATGAGTCGACGACCGCACGGCCCCGATTTCTTGGTGACCCGTGCTAGCATCGGGGCGTCAGAGGTTGCGCCGGCCAACCGGAAATTGCCGGACGATCTTAAAACTAAGGAATGACGTTCAAGACCATGAACGCCGAGCCGGCAGTCGTCAGACGCGGGGTCTGTTCGCGACTACCATCTGCCGACGATAGGTGTGTCGCCCGCGGCCCCGAACACGCCGGAAAGATCGATACCCGCATCCCACGCCAGGTTGCCGTTCTTATCCAGCCCCCACAACCCCGAGCTGGGCCGGAAAATGCCGGCCCTGGCGACGCCCGTGCCGTCCCAATCGCCAACCTCGCAGAGATCCCCCGGGGCGCCGAAGACTCCGGCCTTGTCGGTGCCGGGGTCCCAGGCCAGATTGTTGTCGATGTCCAGCCCCCACAGCGACGTGGAACTCCGGTAGATCCCAATTTTGGCGATGCCGTCGCCGGTCCAGTCGCCGATGATCGCCTGGTCGCCGGGTACGCCGAACACGCCGGATTTATCGATGCCCGAGTCCCAAGTCAGATTGTTGTTGGCGTCTTCCGCAAACAGCGACACCGAAGGCCGGTAGATTCCGATTTTGCTGATGCCGTCGCCGGTCCAGTCGCCCACGATCGGCAGGTCGCCGGAGACGCCGAAATGGCCAATTTTGTCGGTGCCTGCTTCATAGGCCAGGTCGTTGTTGATGTCCAGCGCGAACAGGTTGGTGGTAGGACGGAAGATGCCGATCTTGCTCTTGCCGTCTCCGGTCCAATCGCCGACGAGCGGTACATCGCCAACCGTGCCGAAGAAGCCAAACCTGTCGATGCCCGGATCCCACACGCCGTTGCCGTTCATGTCCAGCGCGAACATCGCGGCGCCCGGCCTGTAGATGCCCAGTTTGGTGGTGCCGGAGCCATCCCAGTCGCCGTGGATGATGATGTCCCCGCTGACTCCGAAAAATATGGCGCGATCGATACCCGGATCCCAGGCGATGTTCCCGTCGACATCCTCGGCGACCATGAAGCCGCTGGACCGGAAGATGCCGACCTTGGTGGGCACGCGGCCCACCAGGACAGTGACACTGCCCACCGCCGCGCTGACTGCCTTGCTGGTGGCATGCACGTTCACCGTCGCCGGCGAAGGGATGACCGCGGGCGCGGTATAAAGCCCGCTGACGGAGTCGATGAATCCGACGGTGGCATTGCCCCCGACCACACCGTTCACATCCCAAGTGACCGCTTGATTCGCGATGGGCGTGACAGTGGCGGTGAACTGCAGCTTCTTGTTGACCGGAACCGCCGAGGTGGGGGGCGTCACGGTCACCGTGATCGCCTGGCCGGTGTTGGGATCCACCATCAGCGGGGAGACGTCCACGGCCTCAAAGTTGGACCCCAGGATGGTCCCCAAATTATGCAGATCGTTGTTGTCCCAGCGCGCGTCGGGCGCGCCGGAAATGTACCACGACGATCCGTTGTCGGCCAGCATCATGCCGTAGCGTTGCAGCGCCTTCAGGATGATCTGATTGGTGGGCGAAAATGTGGAGATATCAAAACTCGATTTCAACCGAAAGCGCGCTCCCATCGGCGGATATTGGCTGCCCGTGAGCGAGGAGGCTTCGTGCCGCCCCGGCCACACATACGTGTCCTGCGTCTGCGGAACCGTGAACCGGATGGCGTGGTTGATCGCGCCGGCGGCAATTTCGTCGTACCGGACCAGCCCGGGGAAAATCGGCAACCCCGCTGCGTCGGCAGAAGTCCAGCCCGCCGTGCGCAGGGCCTCCGAAGTCAGAGTGAAGATCACGCCGGAGCCCGCTTGCCAACTGGAAGTCTGCGGATAGGCGGCGTACAACTCGTAAAGGATGCAGTTATCGGTGTCCACGGCGATCGTGTGCCGGTCGCCGGTGCTGCTGCTGCCCCCTTCGATGGGCGCGTCGAGCGGTATCGCGTAGGGTCCCGGATCGCTTTCGCTCGCATACTGGAACGTGACCGGATACTTGGTCTGCGTTCCAGGGACGGTTATGAACGGAATCCCGATGGGCTCACCCTGATACAGCCCGGAGCCGAAATCCGGGTGCATGGGTTTGCTTGTGCCGATGGTCGTGACCCAGGTGGAAGAACTCGGGTGCACGGGCAGTTGATCGACGCGCGCGTTCCAGATATTGTCGGCGGGAAACACCGGACACTTTCCGCCGACAGTGGGAGCCTGCGCCGCGGCGAAGCCCGCGAACCCGATCAACGCCGTCAGGCCATACAAGGGTTTCATGGGGCCGCTTTCTCCCACCCCCAGAATAGGGCGCAGGGGCACACCCGGCAATTGGCAAAACATCCCGATGGACTTTGCTTACAGCAGTCCTAAGGTCCGCATATGCGTGACGGGGAAGTGGCGTGGAAGTGCTAGAACTCAAGGTAGTTAGCCTTTTCATAACCCCCTTCTAAGGTTTTGTTGTACAATCAGGCACTGAGTCCAAGGATGCTGTTATGACGCCGGAACGCTGGGAACGGGTCAAGGAAATCTACGACTCGGTCTTCCATGTCCGCCCGCCAGAACGGCGCGCATTCCTGGATCGGGCCTGTGGGCAGGACCGTGCGTTGCGCCAGGAAGTGGAGCGCCTGCTGGACCCACGCCGAGGCCGGCGGCCCGCAAATCGAGGATTGCTTGGGATAGCCGGACTGAAGAACAGGCGCTTCAACCAAGCAAGAACGGATCGAGCTGTTAAGCGTGCACTGGGCCATCCCACCAGCCTCCGCGAGGCATGGCGGGCGATCCTCGGGAGCCTGAGGCATCAATCTCCCCTCCGCATCCGCTTTGTGCGTTGAGATCGAGCGCGAGGGCTAACGGCTTCTCGTTAAGGAAGTTGCGCCGGGGCGTTCACGTGCACCAAGTCGATGTTGTTCTCCTGGCAGATGTATTCCAGAAGCTCGCCGGACTGGAGGCGGGCGCGGCCCACCGTCGTGAAGGGTTTGGTGTACGCTCCGGGATCGTCGATGGTGACTTCGATGGCCATGTTGCCCAGATCGGTGCGGGTGTAGCGTTCGATGGTGTGGAGCTTCTCGGTGTGCGGGTGGCCCAAGTAATCGAACCAAAATTTGTCGTTGAAGCCCACCGTGTCGATCACCAGCGTGTCCTTCTCCCAGTGGCCTATGGAATCGCCGTACCACGTCGGATCGGGATCTTCAGGATGCTTCCGGCTGTCCATGAAGATCTGGCGGAAGCTGTGGATGTTGCCTTCAAACAGCATGAAGTAATGGGTGGGCGTCTGGACGATTCTCCACGGATAGGGCGCGCCGCGGGGAACACCGGTGGGGAGGCAGTTCGCCTCCGGGTCGTCCTGCGATTTGCGCGTCTTCATGAGCGCCTCCGCCCACGGCAACATGCTTACTTGTTCGCCCGGCTTGAGTCCTTTGGAAATGTCGCCGGAGTTGCTGCCGCTGCCCATCCACAGGCCGGACAAGTCCGGCGTTCCATCCGCCAGGTGGGGAGCTGGCCCGGTGGGCGTGGCGGGACCGCGTCCCTTCCCTCCCCCTTTGCCGCTTTTGCCGGCTTCGGGCGCCGCGGCGGGATTCTGCGCAACAAGAAGAGTCACCGTCCCCAACGCCACGGCGGCCACGAAGCAACTCACGAACGCGTTTCTCAAAGTTGAAACTCCTTGCCTGCTGCCTGCGGATTCACGCGTCACTTTTCGGGAGCCGCCATGAACGTCAGTTGGGTCCCGTCGGCGAGCATGATCGTCTGCGCGCTGGCCGTGTTGGTGCCGTCCTTGGCCAGGGACGCGACCACGACCACGACATCGCCCGGCTTAAGCGAGGTTCGCTTCCAGCCATTGCGGACCATCATATTGGGACTGGCGAGCTCCAGATTCCAATTCGCCACTTTGCCCGAGGGGTCGGTCACGTCGATGTAAAAGTGCGCGTGCGGGTTGGTCCATTCGAATTTCGTTACGACACCCTTCAGCTCGACTTTCTTGGTGGCATCGTATTCCGCGGCAAACGAATGGTGTGCCAGGACCGGCACGGCTGAAAGCAGCGGCAGAATTGCCAGCGCAAGAGGGCTTCGGCAAAAGCCGGTGGGGCGCGAGATGCGAGTCATATCGAGCCAAGTCTACCGTATTGAGGGCGGGAGCGGCACGAGGTTACTTCTCAGTCGTCAACTTCGGCGCAAACCCTGAAGCGGGTCGTCGAGCAGGGATGCCTGCCGGGGCGAAGAGTCGCCGTAGTTCGATGGACTACTTCCGGCGCCGTCTTGCCGGCGTCCTATTGAAGGCCGCCGCCGATGCAGCTCCCCGCGACCGATACGCCTTCTTGGGTGCTGAAGAAAAACGTGGCACTATTCACGGAATCACTCGCCATCACGCCGGGTACGTTGATCGTAAAGGTCGCGGTCCCCGAGGTGAACGGATTGTGAGGCTTGTTGCCGGCGATGGAGGCGTTGGCCGAGGCGTACGTGCCGGAGAGCGCCGGATCGCCGATGAGCAGGTGCTTGGGCCCGGTGCCACCCAGATCGGTACAGAGTACGCAAAGAAAGTATCCGCCATTGAAGTTAGGGTCGAGCGCCCAACCCATGTCGGACGGTCCCCCCGGAGTATCGATGAAGGTGCCGCCGCTGTTGACACGCCGAAGTTGCGCCAGGTCTGAGGCAAGTGTTCCGCCTGTCAGGCCGGAGGTTAGCGTAAATGAGACGCCGTTCAGAAGCTGCCCGGCACTCCTCGGATCCGCCAGGCTGTTCGAGACCGTCACAGTGACAGTGCCATTTCCCACACTGAAGGTGGCGTTCGCGCTGACGCTACCGTCGGAGTCGGTCGCGCCGGGTACGGTCGAGCAATTCTGCGCCGCAAGCGTCATGGCTCCGGCGATCACGGGAATCAGCAGGGATTGAGTAAGTCTCATACGCAATCCAATCGGATGGAGCGAGCGAACACGACACTCGGACGACGGCAAAAGGTCGCGAAATTTCCACTTATGCGGCGTAAGGCCGGTCAGTGCAGGTCGTCGTATACGACCTTCCCGTCTACCACCGTAAGCACAGATCGAATTCGCTTGATGTCCTCGTCAGAGACTTTCTTCGGATCCAGGTAATCCGCGCTCAAAACCACCAGGTCGCCGAATTTGCCTGGCTCGATGGTTCCCAGCTTGTCTTCTTCGTGCGTGTACCAGCCGTTGGCGGCCGTATACAGCCGCAGCGCTTCCACGCGCGTGAGTTGCTGGCCCGGATTGATCAGTTCGCCGGCCGAGTTCTTGCCGGTCACCATGTAGTACATCTCCAGCCACGGATCGAACACCGAAACCGCGGCCGCATCCGAACCGGCGCCCACATGAATTCCGCTATCCACGATGGTGCGAAACGGCGGCCCGCCATTTTGCGGAGTCCCCGATAGATACAGCCACCCGTGCACGGCCACGCCCGCGCCAATGGCCTTCAGCCGGTCCAGCGTGGGGCGATCGATGCGCGGCACATGCCCGATGACCCAATGCAGATTGGCGATGGGCGTCACGGCGTTCACTTTTTCAAACGTCGACGTGGTGAACTGATCTTCGTTGAGCGACAGGGTGTGCTGCTGGAACGCCCAGCCATGCTCGGCCACCAGCTTGAGCGCGGTCTCGTAGTTGGCGGGAGTCGTAGGTGGAGCGCCTCCGCGGCCGCCGAAGTTCCACGCTGCGGCGAATTCTCCGATACCCGAGATCTTCAGCATGTCGTCGCCGAAATCGGGGAAGGCGTTGTTCAAGCGTTGTTTGAGAATCGGCACATCAGCGGCGGTGTCCTGGCTCAGGAAGAAAATGCGCAGGCGGCTGGTCATCTTGCTTTCGCGGTGCAAGGCCAGATAGGCGTCGTACATGGTCCATGGGTTGAGGCTCTCTACGCTTTCGGCCACCGCCGCGGTCAGCATGTCCGGCGAGCCGGGGAGCGCGAACGCGCCCATATCGGAGCTGGTGGTGATGCCCAGGCTGGTCATGTAATTCATCGCGTCGATGGTCCCGCGCTTCTTGTCTTCCCAAGTCTGCGCGGCACGCAGGGCATTCAACGCCGTGTTGAACGGAGCGCCGCCGGCGATCACGCCCGCCGGACTCACGGCAACTCCCTTGCTCTCGAAAAACGTTTTGGCCAGGCTGTTGACCGCGGTGCCGCCGCCGCCGTTCATGATGTAGGGATGTTCGGGCAGCGCCGCGTCCAATTCCTGCAAGGTGGGCAAACGTTTTTCAGAAAATTGTTTGATGTTGAAATCGCCCAGCGTGGTGATGAACGCGCCTTTGGGGACGGTCTTCGCGCGCGCCTTCAGCGCGGCCTGCACGTCGGCGATCGAGGCCGCCGTTTCGATGCGGATGTCGTGGCCCGGCCGCATGCCCAACAGCACGATGTGGTTGTGATTGTCGACGATGCCGGGGACTACGGTGCGCCCGCGCAGGTTGATGGTCCTGGTGCAGGCGCTTTGCTTGCGAGGGCTTCCGACTGCATCGATCCGGCCGTTTTGAACCGTGACCTCGCTGGCGATGGTATTGCGCTGGTCCATGGTCACGATGCGCCCATTGACCAATCGCAGATCGCGCGAATCGGCGCACGAGCCTTGCGCGAATACCACCGGCATCCACGCCACCGCGAGCGCCAGAATCGACCCCGTCTTGAAGGCTTCAACGCCCATATGCACCTCCGGCTTCCAACATTCTATATACTGGCAGCAACCCCGAGGTGATTCCTATGCTGAAGACTTCGTTAATACTGGCGAGTGTCGTTATCGGTCCCGTCATCGCTCCCATCTGGGCCCAGGCGCCGCGGCCGGAGGCCGGCCCCTTCGATCTTTCCAAGATCCAAACGCAGGCGCCCCCGGCTGCCGGCGTCGCCATCCGCGCCGGACGGTTGTTCGATCCCAGGTCTGGTTCCAACCTGACGAACCAGGTTGTCATCATTAAGGGCGACCGAATCACCGAAGTTGGTCCGGCGGCGAGCGTGCAGATCCCCGCCGGCGCTCGCGTGATCGACCTGAGCCGCGCCACCGTGCTGCCCGGCCTGATCGACCGCCATGTGCACCTGATGCAGGATTACTTCCCCAATGACGGCCGCGCGTCATATATCGGATTGAACTACGCCCAGCGCGACCTGTACGCGGGGTTCACTACGCTCCAGGACATGGGCTCGGCGTACACCTACGCGACCGTCGAACTGCGCGACGCCATCAACAAGGGCCTGGTCGCCGGTCCGCGCTTGCAGGTCGCCGGACCGCAACTCAATCCGCGCGGGAATGGTCCGGTCCCCGCGCCCTCGGTGTTCATGCCCTATGGACAAGGCGCTGGACCCGTCGCCTGGCGTGACTCCGAAAACATTAATTCGCCGTGGCTGGCGCGCGCGGCGGTGCGCGAACGCTCGCATTACGGCACCGATTGGATCAAGATCTACGAGACCGAGGATTACGAAGGCGGCGGCTATCCCCAGCCGGAGGGCGCGGGCGCGTTCACGCCGGATGGAAAAATGATTAACGTTCCTTCGCTGACGCTCGAAGAGAATCAAGCCATCGTGGATGAGGCCCATCGCCGCGGGCTGAAGGTCGCCTGCCATGCCTATGGCGGCGAGGGCCTGCGCAACTGTCTGGCCGCGGGCGTGGATCTGCCGATCCATGTGATCGTGGGCGTGACCGGCGCGGCCGGCCTGGACGACGAGACCTTGCGTTACTTCAAGCAGCCCTTGCCGAACGGCAAAATGCGGCCGGTGCAGCAGACGCTGTGGGACTTGATCGGCGATCTCGAAACGCGCGACCTCAAAGCCAGCGGCGGCAAGACCTCGCGCATCAAGCTCACCGAGATGAGCTTCAAGCGGCTGGTCGCGGCCGGCGTCACGCAGGTCTTCGGCAGCGGCGCTTACACCGTCGGCCACGGCGTGCAGGCGTTCCAGTTCGCTTACTACGTCAAGTGGGGCATGACACCGGCACAAGCTCTGAAGATGGCTACGATCAACGCGGCGGAGGGGCTGAACTACAACCTCGGCGATCAGGTCGGTCTCATCGAAAAAGGCAGGTTCGCCGACATCGTGGCTGTTTCCGGTGACCCGCTCACCGATATCACCGAGACGGAACGCGTCAAGTTCGTGATGAAGGGCGGGGTGGTGTTCCGTAACGACTTCTGAGGCGCGTGCGGAACTAATTCTGAGTTGCGACGTCTAAGCGGGAATGAGAACTCTCCGCTCCCTGACGGTCGCGGTTTTGTTGGCTGGCGTTATGTTCGCACAGCCAACGTCGTTCGACGTCGCCACCATCAAACTGAATTCCAGCGCCGACAACCGGGACGCATTGCTCATCCAGCCTGGGAGAAGGTTCGTCGCCACCGGCATTCCGCTCAAGATGTTGAGACTGAGGCGTACAACGTCCGCGACTTTGAAATCTCGGGCGGGCCGGGTTGGATCAATACGGATCGCTGGGACATCGAGGCGAAAGCGGAGGGCGTCGCGGGCCGGCTTCCGCTCGATCAGTTCAAACCGATGCTGCGGGTGTTGATCGAGGATCGGTTCCAACTGAAGGTCCATCGCGAGATGAAAGAGATGCCCGCGTACGTGTTGTCGATGGGCAAGAACGGGTCGAAGATGCAGCCCAACTCGGGCGAGCCTGGTCCGAATTTGCGCGGCGGACGCGGTCAGTGGACGGCCAAGAAGGTTCCGATGGCGATGGTTGCTCAGGTGTTGTCCAACACGTTGCGCCGGCTGGTGATCGATAAAACAGGTCTCGCCGGCGAGTACGATTTCACGCTGGAGTGGGCTCCGGAGACCGGGCAGGGCACGGCAGTCGGCGGTCCGCCACCGGGGCCGGCTCCCGAGGCTCCACCGGCCGCGGAGGGTCCTTCGATTTTCACTGCGATTCAGGAACAGCTCGGGTTGCGGCTGGATTCACAGAAGGCGCCGGTGGAAACGATCGTGATTGACAGGGTCGAAAAACCAAGCGAGAACTAAGGTCTCGCGCAAGCGGGTACAACTCTTAAGAATTTAGTTGACACGCTTTCAAGGGCGCGTCTATAATCGGGCTGACTCTTAATTCCTTAGTTGGTAGGAGCATCCCGCATTGGCTCGAAAAAAATCGCCCAACCTAACCGAAGCCGAACTGCGTCTAATGGACGTGCTGTGGCGAACCGGAAGCGCGACAGTGGCCGAGGTAGCCGACGCGCTCCCCAAGCAACTGGAGCTGGCGTACAACACCGTGCTGACGACGCTGCGGATCCTCGAAGACAAGGGGTACGTCCGGCACGTGAAGTCCAAAGAAGGCCGGGCTTTCCTCTATCGTCCGGTGGTGACGCGCGAGACGGCCAGCCGCAGCGCCGTGCGGCACCTGCTGGGGCGATTCTTCGGGAACTCGGCCGAGGCGCTGGTGCTCAATCTGCTCGAAGATGAAGACCTCAGCGAGAAAGAACGCAGGCGCATCCGCACGTTAATCACGGACGCCAAACAGAAGGAGACCGACCAATGAACAACGTTCTGGTAAGTCTGAACAGCGTTGCCGGGACCGCGATCGCGGCCGTGCTCAACAGTTTCTGGCTGGCTCTAGGCGTGGTGGCGCTGGTCTGGATCGCGTTGAGGTTTCTTCTCCGCATCCATGCCACAACCGTCAACGCCGCGACGCGCTACGTGATCTGGTGGGCGGTTCTGGGAGTAGTTCTGGTGCTGCCGCTGGCGCCACAATTCGCCAAGCTATGGCACTCGCGGGAGCAAGCGCGGGTTGCCGCCGCGACGCCCGCTGTATCGCCCAGAGCGGCATTGCTTCCGCCGGCGATCGAGCCTGCCGTGGTCACCGTGGAGCAGAAACGCGTGGGAACCTGGCCGTTGTGGGCGTTCGGCGTCTGGGCGGCGATCCTGCTGTTCCGGCTCGCGCAGATTGGGCGAAGCTGGGTCTTTCTGCGAGGCGTCAAACGGCGCGCGGCGATTGCTACACGGGCATTGCCCAATTGCGGCGTGGCGCGGCCCGTGCGGCTCCTGCTCTCGGGTGAGGTCGCATCGCCCATGGCGGTCGGCTTCCTGAAGCCCGCTGTGATTCTCCCGGAGCCGGTGGCGGAGCAACTTGAGGAGCCCGAGCTCGATCACGTGCTGCTGCACGAGATGGCTCACCTGGCGCGGTTCGACGATTGGACCAATCTGGCGGCTCGCGTGGCCGGCGCGGCGTTGGCCTTGCATCCCGTGGCCCTGTGGATCTTGCGCCAGATCGAGCGCGAGCGCGAGATGGCCTGCGACGATTTTGTCGTGGCCCAGACCGGCTCCGCAAGGCCCTACGCCGAGAGCCTCGCGCGGCTGTTCGAGATGCGCTGGGCGCGGCGCGGAGAGGTTTTGTCGTCGGGAATTTTCGGAAACGGCTCGAAGCTTGGCGACCGCATCGAGATGCTGCTCCAACGTGGACGCAAATTCTCGCCGCGTGTGTCGGTGAAGCGTGTGGCGTCATGCGTCTTGGCACTGCTAGGATTCGTGATCGCTGGCGCGCTGGCCCCGCGCTGGATCGCGTTCGCGCAGCAGCCGCAGTCGGCCTTCGAAGTGGCGTCGATCAAACCGGGCGATCCCACCGACCAACGAGTCGGGATCCATTTGCAACCGGGCGGCCGCTTCGCCACAACCAACGCCACACTGCAAATCCTGATTGGCTTCGCCTATGACGTGCGGCCCCACCAGATCTCGGGAGGGCCGAAGTGGCTGGCATCCGACAACTTCAACATCGAGGCCCAGCCGGACCCGGATGCACCGATTTCGCCAGGACCCGCCGGCGCGCCCGAGTTAAGGCTAATGGTCCAGTCGCTGCTGGCGGACCGGTTCAAGCTGCTGGTGCATCGGGAGACCAAGGAAGAGCCGGTGTACGCGCTGGTGCTGGCCAATGGTGGTCCCAAATTGAAGGAGGCGGAGGCTAACGCCAAGATTCCGGGCATGCGGTTGGGGTGGGGTCAGTTGACCGGAACGGCGGTGCCAATGTCGCTGGTGGCCCAGAGCCTTTCGCTACGGCTGGGCCGCTCCGTGATTGACAAGACCGGCCTCACCGGCAGTTACGATTTCGATCTGAAGTGGACGCCCGATCCCGCGCAAGCCGCGGCGCTTGGGGCGCCGGGACCGGATGCGGCGCCTCCGCCCGACCCGAATGGCCCGTCGATTTTTACTGCCGTGCAAGAGCAACTAGGGCTGAGATTGGAATCGACCAAAGGACAGGTCGACATCCTCGCGATCGACCACGCGGAGAAACCCGATGCGAACTGAAGTTACGCGGGCACCGCGGACTTCGCAAGTGCGCTCAAGATCGCGAGAACTGCTAGCCGTGGGGATTTTCGGACCTAGCTCGCTCGGTGATCGCATCGAGTTGCTGCTCCAGCGTGGACGTGAGTTCTCGCCGCACGCGTCAAGGAAGCGTGTGGCGACGGCTGGCCTGGTGCTGCTTGGATTCGTCGCCGTTGGCGCGCTCGCGCCGCGCTGGATTGCGTTTGCGCAACAAGAGCCCAGGCCGGCCTTCGACGTGGCATCCATCAAGCCGAGCGATCCGGCGAAGGCGGTCCGGACCGGGGTCGGGTTTCTCATACAGCCAGGAGGCCGGTTCACCGCCACCGACGCCACGCTGCAACAGCTGATCGGGTTCGCCTACTACGACGATGCAGGCGCTCAGCGAGAAATTGCTGGCGGGCCAAGCTGGCTCGGTTCCGAAAGATACACCATCGAGGCGAAGGCCGACAGCGCGCTTGCCATCCCCCCCGGACCAGACGGCGGGCCGGCTGCGGGGTTCTTGGCTCAGACTGGCCCTTTCGGACAGACGCGATTGATGATCCAGTCGCTTCTTGCGGAGCGTTTCAAGCTCGCGCTGCATCGCGAAACGAAAGAGGAGCAGGTGTATGAGTTGGTGGTGGCCAAGGGCGGCTCCAAGCTCAAGGAGACGGCGGAGCCGGGGAACTTGATTCCCTTTAGCACTTTCAGCAGAGGCCGGCTCGTTGCGATGCGGGTGCCGATCTCGTTCTTGGCGGTTCAGCTTAAGTTTTTGTTGGGCCGCTCCGTGATCGACAAATCAGGGCTCACGGGAAAGTACGATTTCGAACTAAAGTGGACGCCCGATCCGGGCCCAACCCCTTATGATCGCCCCGGCGGACCGGATGCTCCAAATCCACCTCCGCCGGACCCGAACGGCCCCTCGATATTCACAGCGCTCCAAGAGCAGCTCGGGCTCCGGTTGGAATCGGCGAAAGGACCGGTCGAGATCCTCGTGATCGACCACGCTGAGAGACCCGATGCGAACTAGATCTCGAGAACTATTGGCCGTGGGGATTTTCGGGCGCAGCTCACTGGGCGACCGCATTGAAACGCTGCTCCAGTGTGGGCGTGAGTTCTCCCCGCGCGCATCCTTCGCCCGTGTGACCGTGAGCGCAACCCTGTTGCTGGCATTCCTCGGCGCAGGGTCGCGCGCTCCGCGCTGGATCGCCTTCGCGCAGCAAGCGCCCAAACTATCTTTCGAGGTCGCCTCGATCAAGCCGGGCAACCTCAACGAGCCCCGGTCCGGATTCTTCCTCCAGCCGGGTGGCCGCCTCACCGCCAGCAATGTGAGTCTGAAAAACTTGATCGGCTACGCGTACGATGTTCGCGGCCATCAGATCGCAAAGGGCCCAAGTTGGCTCGATTCCGACGCGTACACGATTGAGGCGAAACCCGACAGTACCTTCACTTTACCTCCGGGCCCTCTACCTCCAGGCCCGCCCAGCCCGGCCCAGAGCGCTCCGATTCGAATGATGATGCAGTCGCTTCTGGCAGAGCGCTTTAGGCTGACGTTTCATCGGGAGAACCGCGAACTCCCGGTGTTCGAGTTGGTGTTGGCCAAAGGTGGCTCCAAACTCAAAGACGCTACCGATACTGCGAAGGGGCCGCCAGACGGCCTGCTCCGGGGTGGGCGCGGCGAGGTTTTTGGTATGGCCGTGCCTATGTGGGTCGTCGCTTTCATGCTCACGCAGGAGATAGGCCGTTCGGTGATCGATAAGACCGGGCTCGGCGGCAAGTACGATTTTGAGCTGAAGTGGACGCCTGACGCTCTCCGGCGGATCGGAGATGCGGACGCACTGCCGGAGGCTCCTGCATTGGTTACCGCATTACAAGAACAGCTCGGACTGAGGTTGGAGTCCGCCAAGGGTCCGGTCGACGTCCTGGTGATCGACCACGCGGAGCAGCCCGATGCGAACTAGGAGGCTCTATGAAAAACCGTCCTGAGGAACTGCTGGCTGTGGGAATCCTCGGCACATCAAAGCTCGGTGACCGTATCGAGATGCTGCTGAAACGAGGACGCGATTTCTCGCCCCGAGCATCGCTGGGGCGCGTGGCCGTCACCGCCATCGCGCTTTTGGCGATCACACTAGTGGGGGCGCGCGCGCCGCGCTGGATCGCCTTCGCGCAGCAGCAGGCGCCTCGTCCGTCGTTCGAAGTGGCGTCCATCAAGCCCGACGATAGCAGCGACCCGAGGTTCTTCATCGGATTCCAACCCGGCGGAAGATTCAATGCGAACGCCCCACTGAAAATGCTGATCAGCGTGGCCTACGACGTTCAAAACCACCAGATCGCCGGCGGCCCGAACTGGCTCGAATCGGCGCGGTTTAACATCGAAGCGAAGCCTGAAAGCGCCATGCCCCCGCCGGGCCCGGCGTTCCAAACCCAAATGCGGCTCATGCTGCAGTCGATGCTCGAAGACCGCTTCAAACTGGCGTTGCATCGGGAAACCAGAGAGGAGCAAGTTTACGACCTGGTGGTGGCCAAAGGCGGCTCCAAACTAAAGAAAGCGACGGAAACGCAGAAAAAGAACCAGCAGGGAATGGGCATCCGTCGCGGCCAACTCAACGGCTCCGCGGCTCCCATCGTGATGTTGGCGAACACGCTCTCGCAGCAGCTCGGTCGTCCGGTAATCGACAAGACCGGCCTCACCGCCACATACGATTTCAGCCTCACGTACACGCCGGAGCCAGGCCAGGGCGGAGGCTTCGGGCCGCCGGGGCCCGATGCGCCGCCTCCGCCGGACCCCAACGGCCCGTCGATCTTCACAGCTCTTCAGGAGCAACTCGGGCTCCGTCTGGAATCGGCAAAAGGCCCGGTCGACGTCCTCGTGATCGACCACGCGGAGAAGCCGGACGCAAATTAGACCAAACAATTTCCGGGCGAAAAGCGTCTAAAATCTCAGTGCATCGCCTTCTCAAATGCTGTGCCGCCGCCCTGCTCGCCGGAACCACGCTCTCGGCGGTCGAATTTCACGGCCGCGTAACATTCAATGGCCTTCCCTTGCCTGGAGCGACCGTCACAGCCTCGCAGTCGGGCAAAAGCGTTACTGCCGTGACCGATACCGACGGTGTGTACTCCTTCCCCGATCTCGCCGAGGGCGCCTGGACGGTTCAAGTCGAGATGCAACTGTTCGCACCGGAGCGCCGCGAGGTCACCGTCGGCGCAGCTCCATCCAACGCGGACTGGGAGCTAAAGCTCCTGCCACCGGAAGAGATCGCCCGCATCAGCACCTCCGCACCCGCGGAGCCGGCGCCCGCCGGGCCAGCACCAACGGCTCCGCCGAGCCGAGCCAAGCCCAACTCAAATTCTCCGCCCGCGCCTGGGCCCACCAATACGCGCGCGCCTTTCCAGCGAGCGCAACTCAACGCGACCGCGCCTTCGGCCGCTCCCGCGCAAAATGGCGCGCCTAACCCTCCAGCGAACCCGTCGCCCAACCCTGAGCCCTCCGAAGCCGGCGCGTTCGCCGGGGCCGACGCAAGCGAGCTCCGCCAGCGGGCGGCCGACGGATTCCTGATCAATGGCACCGTGAACAATGGAGCCGCGTCGCCCTTCGCGCAACTGCCCGCTTTTGGAAACAATCGCCGCGGCCAGCGCCCGCTCTACAACGGCAACATCGGCTTGATCCTCGACAACTCCGCGTTCGACGCGCGCAACTTCAGCCTCACCGGACAAGATACGCCCAAGCCGGCCTATAGCCGTCTGCAAGGCTTGGTGTCCTTCGGAGGTCCGTTCAAAATTCCAAGGCTATTGAAGCGCAATGGTCCGAACTTCACCGTCAACTACCAGTGGACCCGGAATCGCAACGCGTCCACGCTCACCGGCCTGATGCCCACCGCGGACCAGCGCAACGGTATCCTGCCCGGCGAGGTCATCGCGCCCAGCAGCATCAGCCCGCAGGCCCTTGCGCTACTCCAGCTTTACCCGTTGCCCAACTTCACCGGCAGCTCGCGCTACAACTATCAGATCCCCGCGGTGGCGGGCCAGCATCAGGACGACCTGCAGTCGCGCATGATCAAACAAATCGGCAGGCGCGATAATCTATCGGGCAACTTCGCCTGGCAGAGTAACCGCACAGATAATACCAACCTGTTTAGTTTTCTGGACACCGGCGCGACCACGGGGTGGAACACAGGCCTCAACTGGCGGCACAACCTGAGCCCGCGTCTGTTCTTCACATTCGGCGTCAACTTCAATCGCTTCGCGGCCCGCACCACGCCGTATTTTGCGAACCGCCAGAACATCGGCGCCATCGCCGGTATCACCGGCAACAATCAGGACTCGGCCAACTGGGGACCTCCGGCGCTGTTATTTTCAAGCGGCATCAGCGGCCTCAGCGACACCCAGTCCTCGTTCACGCGTAACCAGACCGCCGGCGTTTCCTGGGACGCATTCTGGAATCGCGGACGCCATAACGTCACCTTCGGCACCGGCCTTCGAAAGCAGCAGTTCAACATCCTGGCGCAGCAGGACCCGCGCGGAACCTTCACCTTCACCGGTGCTTTCACAAGAGGGAGCGCCGGCTCCGATTTCGCGGACTTCCTCACCGGCGTCCCCGATGCCAGCTCCATCGCCTTCGGAAACGCCGACAAGTATCTGCGCGGGTCCAACTCCTTTGCGTACGTTAATGACGATTGGCGCTTGAATCCCGGGTTGACCGTCAACGTGGGTTTGCGCTGGGAATATTGGTCGCCCGTCACGGAACGCTACGGCCGTCTGGTGAACATCGACGCCGGGCCGGACTTCACTTCCGCCAGCGCAGTGGTGGCGCGCGATAGCGGCACGCCATTGATTCATGCCGACGCCAACAACATCGCGCCGCGGCTTGCGTTCTCCTGGCGGCCTCTAGCGGCATCTTCCATGGTGGTTCGCGGCGGCTACGGCGTCTACTTCGACACGTCGGTGTATCAACCCATCGCCATGTTGATGGCCCAGCAGGCTCCGCTATCCACCAGCCTGCGCATTCAAAACACGGCCTCCAATCCTCTAACCCTGGCGGCCGGATTCCCCGCGAATTCCGCAACCGTGTTCCCAACCTTCGGCGTCGATCCGAACTTCCGCGTGGGCTATTCGCAGAACTGGCAGTTTTCCGTGCAGCGCGACCTGCCGCAAGGTATGCAGATGACCGCCACTTACCTGGGCATCAAGGGCACGCGCGCCCAGCAACAATTCCTGCCCAACACCTATCCCAGCGGAGCCGTGAATCCGTGTCCCGCATGTCCGTCTGGATTCACCTATCTCGCCTCGAACGGCAACTCCACGCGCGAGGCCGGCCAGATCCAAGTGCGCCGCCGTCTGCGCAGCGGATTCACCGCGCAGCTTCAGTACACCTATTCGAAATCCATCGACGACGCTTCCCTGGGAGGCCGCTCGCAAGGTACAACGGTGATCGCGCAGAACTGGCTCGACCTGAGCGCTGAGCGCGGCCTGTCAAATTTCGACCAGCGCCATTTGTTGAACCTGCAAGCCCAGTACACCACCGGCATGGGCCTCCACGGCGGTACGCTAGTGAACGGCTGGAAAGGCGCGATGTTCAAGGAATGGACCGTCGGCACGCAGATCAACGCGGGCACCGGATTGCCGCTCAACCCGGTGTTTCCGGCGATTCCGAACGGCTCCGGCCTCCTCGGCAGCGTCCGCCCGGATTACACGGGAGCGCCTCTGTACGCCGCGCCTCCCGGCTTCTTCCTGAATCCAGCGGCTCTCGCTGCACCGGAGACCGGACAGTGGGGCAACGCTGCCAGGAATTCCATCACCGGCCCATCGCAGTTCAGTTTGAACACATCGCTAGGGCGAACATTTCAAGCCACCGACCGCGTCAGTATCGACGCGCGCCTGGACGCCACCAACGCGCTCAATCACGTAGTGTTTCAGAGCTGGGGCACAACGGTAGGAAACGCGCAGTTCGGATTGCCCACCGCGGTTAACAACATGCGCACGGTCCAACTCACCTTCCGAGCGAGGTTCTGACGAGATGAGGTTCTGACGAGATGAGGTTCTGACGAGATGAGGATACTTGCTTTTGTACTTGTAGCTGCCGCGACACTCCCTGCGCAACAGGTGGGACGCAACACCGCACCCGGCGCCCAACCCAACGTTACTTTCCAAACCGGAACCCAGTTGGTGATCGAAACCGTAGTCGTCAAGGACAAGAGCGGCAAGCCCGTCGAAGGTCTGTCCACCAAGGACTTCACGGTGACCGAAGACGGCGTCCCGCAGGTCATCAAGGTATTCGATTTTCAACGCTTCGAGGACGCCCCCGCGCAGCCCGTCACCGCGCCCTTGCCCGCCCGCGCCGAACCGTTCGCCAAGCTGTCCCGCACCCAGATCGCTCCCGAACCCACCGGCGAGTTCCGCTACCGCGACCACCGCCTGCTGGCGCTGTACTTCGACATGACCACCATGCCGGTGCCCGATCAGATCCGGGCGCTCAACGCGGCGCAGAAATTCATTCGCACTCAGATGACAGCCGCCGACCTGGTGTCGATCATGCAGTTCGCCAGCGGCTACGTGCAAGTCGTGCAGAATTTCACGGGCGACCGCGAACTCCTGCTCCGCGTCATCGAAACCCTGATCGTCGGCGAGGACGAGGACGCCGCCACCGATCCCAACGACGCCAGCAGCTCCGACACCGGCGCGGCCTTCGGCCAGAACGACGCCGAGTTCAACATCTTCTTCACCGACCGCCAGCTTTCGGCGCTGCAAACCGCCGCTTCGATGTTGGGGCGCCTGAGCGAAAAAAAGTCGCTCATCTATTTCGCTAGCGGCCTGCGCCTGAACGGCACCAATAATCAGGCGCAGCTTCATGCCACTATCAACGCCGCGATTCGCTCGGGAGTGACGTTGTGGCCCGTCGACGCTCGCGGCCTCGTCGCGCAAGCCCCCTTGGGCGACGCCTCGCGCGGTTCGCCCGGCGGCAACGGTCAATATTCCGGAGCCTCGGCGCTCGCCGTCACTAGCAACTTTCAACGCTCCCAGGACACGCTCTGGACCCTCGGCGCCGACACGGGAGGCAAGGCGCTGCTCGACTACAACGACCTGTCGGCCGGCATCGTGCAGGCGCAGGCCGCGTATTCGAGCTACTACATCGTCGGCTACTACACCAGCAACACCAACCTGGATGGAAAATTCCGGCGCGTCAAGATCACGCTCAACGCCGGACTCGCCGGCGCGCTCGACTATCGCCAGGGCTATTTCGCGGGCAAGCAGTTCGCGAAATTCACCACCGCCGATAAGGAGCGCCAACTGGAGGACGCGCTGATGCTGGCCGACCCGGTGACCGAGCTCACCATTGCCACCGAGATCGATTACTTCCAGTTGAATCGCGCCGAGTACTTCGTACCCGTATCCGTCAAGATCCCCGGCAGCGAACTTGCTCTGGCCCGCCGCGGCGGTGCGGAGCGCACGCTGATTGATTTCATCGGCGAAATCAAGGACGAGTACGGAACCACTGTCTCCAACGTCCGCGATAAGGTCGATATTAAAATCAGCGACGCCACCGCCGCCGAGCTCGCCCAGCGTCCCATTGAGTACGACACCGGCTTCACGATGCTCCCCGGCAAGTACAAACTCAAGTTTCTGGCGCGCGACGCCGAGACCGGCCGCATCGGAACTTACGAGGCTGCCTTCATCGTTCCCAACTTGAACAAGGAAGAGCAGCGCATTCCCATCAGCTCGGTGGTGTTGAGCAGCCAGCGCATGGATCTGCGCGAGGCTCTGTTCAGCGCCGGCAAGGACAAAGGACAAGCGGCGCAGTTGGTGAATCCACTGGTGCAGGACGGCCGCAAGCTGATCCCGAGCGTCACACGCGTGTTCAACACCAAAAAAGAGATGTACGTCTACCTGCAGGCGTACGAACAAGGCCTCCCCTCCATCGAGCCACTACTGGCCTTTGTCACGTTCTATCGTGGAAACCAGAAGGCCTTCGAGACCGCGCCGCTCCAAGTGACCGAAGGCTTGGACAACCGCGTCAAGACGGTGCCGCTCAAATTTAATTTCTCGCTCGACAAACTGCCTCCCGGCGAATACGATTGTCAGATCACGGTACTCGACCCCAAGACACAGAAGGCCGCATTCTGGCGGGCCCCGGTGATGCTGACGCCGTGATAAGCTGGCGGCGAGGAGCTTTATCGATGACCCGCAATCCTATCCTCGCCGCAATGACCGTGGCGATTCTGTTCGCACTCTTGCCCGCATCGGCTCAGCCGTCAGCCGGCTCGGCCCCGGCCGCTTCCGCGGCCACGGAAATCCCGCGCCTGCCCGACGGCCACCCCGATCTGAACGGCATCTGGCAGATCCCCTACACGCCTGACATGAGCCGCGCGCTGGCCGGCAAACTTCCCTACACCGCGCGTGGCGAAGCCGAGTTCAAGAACTACGATCCGGCCAAGTTCGATTACACCGGCCACTGCCTGCCGCCCGGTCTCACGCGCGCCATCAACACCCCCGATCCCATCCAGATCTCGCAGACCAAGGACAACGTGGTGATCCTGTTTGAAGGGTTCAGCTCCTTTATCACAGTGCACACCGACGGCCGCCCGCACGCCAAAAACATCGAGCCCACCTGGTTCGGCAACTCGGTCGGCCGCTGGGAGGGAGACACGCTGGTCATCGACACCATTGGCTTCAACGACAAGACGCGCCTGGATACCATCGGACATGTGCACAGCGATCAACTGCACGTGGTCCAGCGCTTCACGCGCAAGGATGCGACGCACATCGCGTTCGAGATCACCGTCGAGGACCCCGTGATGTACACCGAGCCGTTCACCAACAAGCGCACGTTCACGCTTCAACCCAAATGGGACTTGATGGAATACGTCTGCGGGGAGAACAACAAAGACTTCGCCGAAGGCCACATCAAATAGCGATCCGTGGAGCACGCACTCGTGCGTGCCATGTCGGCATTCGTGCCGACACCTCCGTTAGTGCGCCGCCGAGTCCCCCCGCCACCACTGCGCCGAAAAGACGATCGCCGCCGCAGCGAGCCACCCCTCGGCATACTGCGGTTGCGCAGCCCAATGAATGGTGGCCGAATGCATCAAACCAAACCACGAAAACGCTGCCGCGATGACGCACCACAGCGCCGCCCGCCCAAATCTCCGGTCGATCATCTCGGTGATCAGGGACGCCACCACCAGCACCAGAAACAAAAATCCGTTCCCCAGCCCCGTCAGCGAAGACCAGTAAATCGACCGGTTCAGCGCCGCCACCACCGCCGGATTCGCCGCCGAAAGCTGTAACGCCGGTAGCGCCGAGTTCATCGCCGTAGCCACTACGGCGCCGGCCGGCAGCACAAATCCCAGCAACACCACCGCCAGATACTTAGCGTCCACGCGCCGCAGCGTAGCCATTCCCACGCCGACAGAAACGTAAGCGATCATCGCGGCGAGAATCGGCCACGGGAACAACTGCGCGATGAAAATGGTAAGCCCGCTCATCACCACGGCCAAAAAGATCACGGGGGTCCAGAACGCGTAACCGATCCTCGCGCCCATATGCTTGTAAGGCGGCAACATCGCGTACACCACCGGAGTAATAGGACTGCCGGCCAACCCGCACACCAGAGTGCCCAGCCCGTCGCACGCCAGCACAGCGCGCGCGTCATAATCGTCGCCCGCCGCCGTCGCTCCCGCCACCGACGCGATATCCTGCAACACCTGGTAGATCGCCATCGGCGCGATCACCGACAGGTACGGCAGCGCCAGCGTCATGGCTCGCAGCGGTTCCATGGTGATTGACCACGGCGGTCCCGGCGCGACGCCTTGCAAGCCGGGATGCACGTATCCCACGGCCAAGCCTACTGCCAGCGGCACCAGCCACGCCACGATAAACGGCGGAATCCGGAACCGCGTGATCGGCACGTTGGCCAGCACGCTGGTGACGACGATCGCCAGCGCTACCAACCCCACCAGCGGCTGATCGAAAACCCGCTGCAACAGCACCAGCGCCAGGTAGCTGTACATTGCCGCGCCGAACACCGTCATCTGTGCGGGCCCCGGGATGAAACGCCGGATGGCCCCGGCGAACGGTGCCGCAAGCAGTTTCAAAATTCCGGTCCACACCACGGCCGCTGCTCCCACTTCCCACGCGCGATTGGCGTCGTGCGAATCCAAATACACCGGCAGCATGATCGACAACGTATAGCCAATGATCGCCGGGACGTTATTGCCGTAGACGTGAGCGGTAACGTTCGCGCGCCCCTCGCGTCGCGCCAGGCCCACCGCCAGCCGCACCAGCCCCAGCGATCCGATCAGGAATCCCAGCGCGTACCCCGGCAGGAGGTGCGCCACGCTAAACGCCGCGGGAATGCCCACCGGCGCCAGCAGAAACACCGGGATCACCATCTGGGCCAGGTTGAAGCCCACCTGCGCCACGGTGGCGTCGATATCGCCGCGCTCCAACCTTAATACAAGGCGCCACCAGCGTTGGGGAATCGTGGCCGTCCCGGAACCTGCTGGGGTGGTCATATCTTGAAGGATTCGAGCGACTCCGGCGCGAAAATCTCCCGCGGCGTTAACTGGCGCTTGGACAAGCCTTGCTCGAAGGAGTACCGCAGGAACGTGCTCAGCACGTGCTCATTCGCGTCCAGCCCGTACGGCCAGAAGTCCCGCCCCAGCAGCGCCTCGGTTTCCTCCATGTGCCGGACCGCCCAAGGCAGCATGGTTTTCAGCGCGGCGGTTTCGCGCAAGTCCGCGTAAGCTTCCTTCTGCGCGGCCACGAACGCCTTCAGTAAGGACTGCGCGACCCACGGATTCTTGTCATACACGTCGCGGCGAATGGCCACCACGTGCATAATCGGGAAAATCTTCGTCTTTTTGTAATATTCTTGCTCTACTGTGTGATAATCCGGAAATAATCGCAGCACTTTCTCCGGCGCACTGTAAAACGTCGAAGGCGCGCGCGCCGTATACAGCGCATCGATCTCGCCATTCGCGATCATCTGCGACAGCGTCTTGGTTGACGGAATCGCCGCGGCTTGGATGTGCGGCGGCAGCGATAGGGACAGCTTCTCCGGACGCCCCGGCTCTTCCTCACCGCCACTTAGAAATTTCGACGCGGTTACCGGCACGCCATATTCATCGCTCATGATGCCGCGGATCCACACCGGCGCGGTCATCTGGTATTCCGGATTCCCGATGCGCTTGCCGACCAGGTCCTTGGGCTCGCGGATGCCGCTTCCGGCGTGTACGTAAATGCAGGAGTGGCGGAAGAACCGCGACGGAAAAACCGGGATGGCGACAAACGGCGGATTCTCACGGAACAGTGACAGCGTATAGGAGGACAGCGACATCTCCGCGGCCTCAAACTCGCGATGCCGCAACATCCGGAAGAAGGTTTCCTCCACCGGCAGATTCAAGTAGTTCAGCTCGATCCCGTCCACCGGGATGCGCTCTTCCATCAAGGCGCGCGTACGATCGTAGTTCCAACAAGCCAGCGTTAGCCGCAGTTTTGACATTCGGATTGTGCCTCGCCGTCACAGGCTACTGCCCGTGGCCGCCGGTGTCAACTTGCCAGTTCCGCTGCGATCTCCCGCGCGGCCGCACGGGCCGGCTCAATGGCGCCGATCTCAAAGCTGATCGCCCCCACCTTGGGATGGCCACCGCCGCCGTAGCGTTCGCAGATGGTGGCGAGGTTGTATTTGAGAGGCTCTTTGACCCACGGGTTCGATCCCACCGAAACCTTGGTGCGGAAACTGGACGCGCTCACCGAGACAGTATACACCGACTCCGGAAATAAATAATACGGGATGAATTTGTTGTAGCCTTCCAGGTCGTAATCCACCAGGTCGAAAATGACCACGCCGTCCTGGCAACGCGCCTGTTGCCGGATGATATCGATCGATTTCAAGTGCCGCTCGTACAGCGGCTGGTACACGCCTTGAATCCGCGCGTCGGCGGCGATCGAAGCCAGCGGCTGGTGCCGCATCTGCTGGATGATGTACTGCACGGTGTCCGAACCCTTACTGCCTTCGATCACCAGCGTCAGCCGCATGGCGGGTTCGCCCAGCGCCACGGCCTCCGCGGCGCTGGCATACTGGGCTCCGTCGATGATGTCGGCCCAGCGGACCAGCTCGTCCAGATCCGGCGCCTCGAAGCCGAAGCGCTCCCGCGCCACCGTCGCGATATACAGAGTGCAGGAACGGAAGTTGGGATCGTACATCTTCCTCCCGCTGGCGTCCTGGTGGAAATGCGCGGCGTCTTCCGGCGTCAGAAACGCGCTCTGATGATGGTCGAACCACCAGGTCAAATGCGGGTCGGTGGAATACTTGAAGTCCACGATGGCGTTGACATCGCCGTCGAACAACCCCGGCTCGAACAACTGGGACGCCTTGTGGGCCAAGCCAGTGAAGGCGAACTCAGCGCCGGGATGGAACCTGGTTTCCAGAAAGCGGCTGAAGAACGCCGCCGCGGCGGCGCCGTCAAAGCAGTGGTCGTGATAGAGGATTCGCACCCGCATGGGAAACTAAGCCGGGAAAACTTGTTAGTGTCTCGCAAATGGGGAGCGTTATGCAAGTGGCCGTGGTGCACAGGCGTCCGCCACTGCGCGCCAAACGGCGATTAGTTGCAGAAAAACTGTAGCGCGCGCGAAATATAGGCTTTCATCTCGCCGCGCTTGACCACCGCGTCTAAAAAGCCGTGTTCCAACAGAAACTCGCTGCGCTGGAATCCCGGCGGCAGTTTCTGGCGAATGGTCTGCTCGATCACACGAGGGCCTGCGAATCCGATCAGCGCTCCGGGCTCGGCGATGTTCAAATCGCCCAGCATCGCGAAACTGGCAGTGACGCCGCCGGTGGTCGGGTCGGTGAGCACGCTGATGTAGGGGACCTTGGCGTCGTCCAGCCGCATCAGAGCGGCCGAGATCTTGGCCATCTGCATCAGGCTGACGGCGCCTTCCTGCATGCGCGCGCCGCCGGTCGCCGAAACGACGATCAGCGGAGCTCTTTGCGACACGGCCCGCTCGATGGAGCGAGTGATCTTTTCGCCTACCACGGCGCCCATGCTGCCGCCGATGAATTTCAGCTCCATGGAACAAATATGGACGGCGCGGCCGTCCAGCTGCCCGGAAGCCGAGACCAAGGCGTCGGAGAGTTGCGTGGATTCCTGCATGCCCCGCAGGCGCTCGGCGTAGGTCTTGGAATCGACGAAACCCAGCGGGTCCGTGGACACCATGGCCGTGTCGAACTCTTCCCACTCGCCGTCGAGCAGCACGCTCAACCGCGCGCGAGCATCCAAGCGGAAGTGGAAATTACATTTGGGGCAGCACTGGAGATTCTCGTCCAGCGCCTTCTTCCAGATGATTTGTTCGCAGCCTTCGCACTTGAGCCACAAGCCTTCGGTGCGGACCCGTTTTTCGTCGCCGCTGCTTTCTTCGAACCCCGGCCCTTGCCGAGTAAACCACGCCATATCACTCCAGCCTAACAGGCGGCTAGCTTCGAATGGGTTGGTTGTCCTGTTTCAAGCCGACGCTCCGGTCAAATGGCGGACTCGATCAAGTCACGTGTTCTCAAGTACTGCCCACCGGGCCTTCCGGGACGGATTGGCGGCGCCACATGCGGCCTCCCATCACCGCAGCGAAAGCCAGGATGACGGCGAGGGGCACCATCACCGGGGCGGATGACGGTAGGACATAGAGAAAGGAACCCGTGGCGCCGTGAAACACAACCGCGCTCAGCAACCCGCCGCGGGACCGGTTATAGAGCCACGTGATCACTATCGAGAAGATTAGTAAAACCACACCGCGTTGTTGAAGGATCATTCGCAAGCTCCAGCCGCCGGGCCGGGCAAAATCGAGAGGCAGGTGCCAGATTGCCCACGGCAACCAGACCAGCACGCTGGCCATCAAGGGCGAGTAACGATTCTGCAGCCGCGGCAAGAGAAAGCCGCGCCATCCTGGCTCTTCGAAAACGGCGGTAAACAAAACGTAGTGGAAAAAGCGAATCGCGGCCAGTCCGGTCCATTGGGCTGCGGTGACGCCATACGCGGGATTGGCCACCGGAAAGCCCAGGCTCCGCCCCATCAAGGCGCTGGCTAAGAGGAACGCGGGGATGATGAGCAGCGCCACGACCGGCCCCCGCCAGTCCTGCGGCGCGACCAAGCCGCGGAGCATGCCGCGTACCCCTGTATCCGCGGAGAATGCGCCGGAAATGATCCACGCGGAGATCGCGGATGGCAGGAGCAGTCCCGGATTGAATTGCAGCGGCGCGGGTGGGTTCGAGTTCACGGCAACGTTTAGAATTACGACCAGCCAGCACATCGGGACGAGCACGGCGAATGCAAGTGCCCGCGCTGGGTTCTTCGTGTTGCCGTCGCGCGAAGCGGCCATCCACATCGCCGCTAAAGCCGGACCTCCGCCTAGGTTGAGAAACACCGGATTGGTTTTATCCAGCATGACGGGAATCCACAGCGCCCACGAAAGTGGAAACACGATGGCCAAAAAGGTCCAGACGCGCACAGGGGAGCGGGGCGCTGCTTGCGTTTCGGGCATCTGGATTACCTCGGCTGGAACCGTGACTCGTCGATCATGCCAGCCGGCCCGATGCTCTCGAACCGGTAGGCGTAAGAGATCCCGTTTGGAGTTGTCTCCTGAACCACAAACGCCGTCGTCACGCCCTCGGCCGCACGATAGTCGCTGAAGGTGAATGTGAACTGAGGCGTTACTTCGTCGCGCACCAGGAGTCCGGATTCGCGGTCGAGGAACAAGCGTTCCGTCGGCGGACTGCCGGGAAAGGTCTCCAGGACAAAAGCGTCCCGGCCGTCGATCTTCCGCACACCGGTGACCGCCATCTGCGGGTACCATTCCTTCCACCACAGCGCCCTCGACGGATCGAACACTGTTACTAACTCCGCCAACTGCCGGCCCTTCCGCTGCTGGAGACCCTCCGGAGCCGCGGACCTCCAGACGGACTCGCCATCGAAGCCCATGCGTAGATTGCCGCCGTTCAGGTTATAGGCCACTTTCGGCGTCTTCACCAGGATCTCAACGGGACCGCTTTCGTCCGGCACGCTCGACTCACATGGGCCGGCCAACTTCATTGGCCCTAGTTTTGAGAGCGCCGCGCGGCCGCCCAGGGCGTTGACGTATCGATCGATGACTTGACTGACCAGCGGAAGCCGGTCTGCCCTCAGTCCCGGCCCGACCGACGCGAAAATCACTAGCGCCGTCGCTTCAGCGCCGGCTCGTCTGGATCCATTCCTCATCGCCGATCTCCCTTCTGAATGTGCGCGGACACACGTGTCCTCGGGCGTTGAAACACAGGAAAAACCGCTGCTTCACCGTTTGGCTACCGGCAAGTCCGCGCGAAGCCGCTGGCCCAAAACAAGAGCACAAAGAAAAACGACGCGGTCGTCAGCGACAGCATCGGAACACCGAACAGGAGCTGGAACACCCGGCGCGGTGCGGGATCTTGAATCACTTCAGCGAAGACGCACCACCAAGCCTGCAGCAGGCCGGCCACGCCCCGCGCTGCCCACGCTTCTTCGATCTGCTCCTCGAAAACGTCCAGCATCTCGGCACCGAACTGTTGCTGCAGCGTCGCCGGGTAGAGTCTGACGATCACACCGTAGAGTTGCAGGCTCGCTCTGACTGGGGCGTTCATGTCACCGGCTCCTCCCGGCCAAAGCCAGTTTCATTTTCTTGGCCGTCTCCAGCACAGCCGTCATGCGGCTCAACTCCGATCCGAGTAGCGCGTGGCCTCCACCAGTCAGGCGATAGTACCGCCGCCGCGCATCACCCCCGCCGGCCGCCGGAATCTCTTCGATGAGCTGCAGATCGACCAGCCGTTGGATGGTGGTGTACAGAGTCCCCGGGCCCATCCGAAACTGGCCGTCTGAAAGCGTAACCACCTTCTGCATAATCGCATAGCCGTGTTTTTCCCCATCGCCCAACGAGAAGAGAACAAAAAAGACTGCCGGAGTCAGGGGAAGCAACCTCCGCTGCTCGTCGGATAACGCGGGTTTGTTCGATGCCATCGCTGCGCCCCGAGAACTATCAGTAGTAGATATATCGTATGCTGATATAGTTGTCAATGGGAATCTTTGTATAGCCCTGCGAGAGCTGCCTGGGAACCCCGAATAGGGTACAATCGACAACGGCAGTTCGTCGGTAAAGCTCAGTAGCAACCATCCGGAAAGGACTTTGACCATGGCGAAACTCAAGGGGAATCTTGGACGCCGCGGATTCTTGAAGAGCGCGGCTGGCGGGGCAGCCGCCGGCGCGGCGGCGCTGGCCGTCCCACCCCAGGCCATCCTTGCTCAACAGGAAGTAGCGCAACAGCAGGGAGCCCCACAGCAAGGTGGACGTAATCGCGGCGGTGCCACCCAGCCCGATGCGGCCGTTCTCGCCCGAGAGGACGGCACGGCGCGGCCCACAGCCACCTCCCGCGTCGTCGAGCGTCCCGGTTCCGACCACATGGTGGACGTGATCAAGTCGCTGGGCATCGAGTACTGCGCCTTCAACCCCGGTTCGAGCTTCGAAGGTCTGCATGAGTCGCTGATCAACTACGGCGAGAACAAAATGCCGGAAGTGCTCACCTGCCTGCACGAGGAATCCTCGGTGGCCATGGCGCACGGCTACGCCAAGATCGAAGGCAAGCCCATGCTGGCGCTGCTGCACGGAACCATCGGCGTCCAGCACGCGGCCATGGCGATCTACAACGCTTACGGCGATCGCGTGCCGATCGTGATGATCGCCGGCGTGGGCGATACCGCGGTGCCCGCCCACACCGCCGTGGATCTGGCGGTCACGGTTCGGGACTACGTCAAGTGGGATCACCAGCCCGCCACCATCAACACCTTCGCGCAGACTCTGCAGCGCGCCTATAAGCTGGCGATGACGCCGCCCATGGCGCCGGTCCTGGTGGTGGCCGACGCGGCGCACCAACAGATGCGCGCGCCGAATCTCAACGTTCCTAAGCTGGTGATGCCCGCCGTGCCCTCCGCGGATCTGGGCTCGGTGCGCGAGATCGCCAAGATGTTGGTGGCCGCGGAAAATCCGCGCATCAACGCCGGCCGCGCCGCCCGGACGCAGAAGGGCATGGATCTCTTGGTTGAGCTTGCAGAGGCGTTGCAAGCTCCGGTGAACGGCGTGGGCGAGCGCATCAACTTCCCGTCGCGTCATCCGCTGGCCGGCAACGGCGCCGGAAATCCGGACTTCGTTCTGAATCTGGAAGGCGGCGGAGGCGGTGGGTTCGGCGGCGCTGCGGGCGGTGGTGGCGCGAGACCCAAAACCGTCAGCATCACTTCGGCCGAACTGCTGGCCACCCACAACTTCAACGTGAACGGCAACGCTCCGCAAGGCGACCTGGTGATCGCCGCCGACGCCGAAGCCAGCCTGCCCGCGCTGATCGAAGAAACCAAGAAACAGATCACGCCCGACCGCAAGCGCGCCTTCGAAGAACGCGGCAAAAAGCATGCCGAGGCTAATCTCAAAGCCCGGCGGCAGGCCATCGAGGCGGCCAGCTATGGCTGGGACGCCAGCCCCATCAGCCTCGCGCGCATCGCCGCCGAGTTGTGGCCGCTGATCGAACACGAAGATTGGTCGTTCGTCTCGCCGCAGGGCTTCGTCGGCAACTGGCCCAACCGCCTGTGGAACATGGACAAGACTTACCGCTACATCGGCGGGCAAGGCGCGGGCGGCATGGGCTACGGCGCTCCCGCTTCGGTGGGTGCAGCGCTGGCTAACCGCAAGTACGGACGCATTTCGGTCAACATCCAGACCGACGGCGACATGAACTACGCGCCGGGCGTCCTGTGGACGGCCGTACACCACAAAATCCCGTTGCTGTCGATCATGCACAACAACCGCGGTTACCACCAGGAAGTGATGTTCGTCCAGCAGCAGTGCGCCCTGCGCAATCGCGGCGCCGACCGCGCGCACATCGGCACGCGCCTGATCGAGCCGAACATCGATTACGCGAAGATGGCCTCGGCCTACGGCATGTACAGCGAGGGCCCCATTGCTGATCCCAAGGATTTACTGCCGGCGCTGAAGCGCGGCGTCGAGCGAGTCAAGAAGGGCGAGCCGGTCATGCTGGACGTAATCACCCAGCCGCGCGGCTGACGAGCCGTCGCTCCCAAGGAGAAACCACATGAAACTCTCAATTCGAATCCTGATTTTGATGGCGGCCCTGACGCTGGGCGCGCTCTCCGCCAGCGCGCAAGGCGATGCCAAGGCAGGCGCGGACCACTGGATGAAATACACCTGCTACGGCTGCCACGGATTCTCCGGCCAGAACGGACCGGGCATGCGCCTGGTGCCGATGAAGATGACCGTCGAGAACTTCACCAAAATGGTGCGCAACCCCAGCGCGCCGAATCGCATGCCGCCGTATTCTGAAAAGAATCTGACCGACGCGCAAGTGGCCAATATCTGGGCGTATTTGAAAACCCTCCCGGACGCGCCTCCCGCGAAGGACATCCCGCTGCTGCAGCAAATCATCGGCGAGCAGAAGTAGCCGCGCGCCCGCTCGCTCCTGCTATCCTGCGAACGCATGAGCGAACCTTCCTCACTCCCTAGCGGGGCGTACACCATCGGCGTCGACCTCGGCGGAACCAATCTGCGCGCGGCGGCCATTTCCCGCCAAGGCGCACTGCTCGATAAAATCTCCGGCAGCACGCCCATCGATGCCGGTCCGGAGGCCGTGATTGCCGACATCTGCCAGGCCGTCGAAACGCTCCGCGAGCGCCACGGCCGCGATAGCCTGGCCGGCATCGGCGCGGGCGTCCCCGGAGCCATCCTGGCCGAACAAGGCGTCATCGCCAACTGGCCCAACATGCCGTCGTTCAACGGCTACCCTGTGCGCACGGCGATCGAAGCCCGCATCGGCGCGGAGGTGTTCCTCGAAAACGACGCCAACGCCGCCGCGCTGGGCGAGCATTGGATGGGCGCGGGCCGGGGCGTCGAAAACCTGGTGCTGCTGACGCTCGGCACCGGCATCGGCGGAGGCATCATCATCGGCGGCCGTGTGCTGCATGGAGACCTAGGCATGGCGGGCGAACTCGGCCACATCACGATCTCGCCCAACGGAAACCCGTGCGGATGCGGCAACCGCGGCTGCCTGGAAAAGCACGCCTCGGCCACCGCCATCGGGGCCATGGCCCGCTTGCTAGGGTTGGGCCACGATCTCACTTCCGAGGACGTCTACCGTCTCGCAACACAGGGCAACGAACGCGCCCGAGCCATCTTCAGCACCATGGGCGAAGCGCTCGGCATCGCGCTCGCTGGTTTGATCAACATTTTCAATTTCCCCCTGTACCTGCTGAGCGGTGGCCCGCTGCCCGCGTGGGACTTTTTCGCCCCGGCGATGCTAGCCGAGATCGAGCGGCGATCCTTCACCTACCGCCAGTCCCCCACCCGCATCGAGCGCGCCCAACTCGGCAACGAAGCCGGCCTCTACGGCGCGGCGTATCTACCCCTGCAGTCCGCTTCCGCGTAACGGCTACTACTCCCTCTATCTCCGCAATCTTTCAAAAAAGTCCCTCGCGCACTTCATGCTCCAGTTGTTTCTCGTCGCCGTGGTGGCCACCAACCCCGGTTTGTTCACCAGCGGGAGCGAACAGTCCCGCCGCTTTTTTTCAGTCTGCGGAGGAATCCCTCACCGTCCCCGGAACGTGCGACCATAACCGTATGCTCCGCCGGAATCTCCCCTTCTTTCTTGGGGCCTCGCTTGCGGCTTGGCCCGCGCTCGCTCAGAATCCCGCCACCATGTTTCCGCCCGTGCGCGGCCTGCATGAAATGGTCGCCGCGGCCAACAACCTGGAAGTCGAAGCCGGCTTTCGCATGCTCGCGGCAGGAGGCAACGCCGTCGACGCGGGGGTCGCGGCTACGCTCACCGCGACGGTCACCGAGCAGAGCCGCGTGGGCCTCGGCGGCGAGATTCCGATCCTGATCAAGCTCGCAGGCCAGCCGCCCATCGCCATCAGCGGCGTCGGCGTCGCGCCGGCCAAGGCCACCGTCGAATGGTATACGAACCGCCAGCGCGAGCCCTGGGAACCCGCTGGACGCACTCCGGCGCCCATCCCCAACATCGGTATCCACGCCGCGATTACGCCTGGTTTGGTGGATGGACTGTTGTTGGCGCTGGAAAAGTACGGGAGCATGAGTTTCGCGCAGGTAGCGCAGCCGGCCATCGAGTCCGCCGACGGGTTTCCCATCGGCGACGAGTTCTCGCAGTTCCTGACGGAGCTGGCGCGCATCTTCCCCTACTGGCCGCGGTCGTACCAATTCTTCTATCCCACCGGCAAGCCGCCGCATCACGGCGACCTGGTGCGCATGCCGGATCTCGCCAAAACGCTGCGCGAAATGGCGGCGGCCGAACAGAGCGCCAAGGGCGACCGCGCGGCCAAAATCCGCGCCGTCCACGACTTGTTCTATAAGGGCGACTTGGCCAAGCGCATGGCCGCGTTTTCCGAGTCCACCGGCGGTTTGCTGGCGTACGACGATCTGGCCAAGTTCCACGCCGAGACGGACACGCCGCGCTCGACCACCTATCGCGGTTACACGATCTACAAAACCGGCTTCTGGGCCCAGGGCCCGGTCATGCTGGAGGCGCTGAATATCCTTGAAGGCTTCGACCTCCACGCCATGGGCCACAACACGCCGCAGTATCTCCACACCGTGATCGAGGCTCTAAAGCTGGCCTTCGCCGATCGCGACCGCTACTACGGCGATCCCAAGTTCAGCAAGATCCCGGAGCAGATCCTGCTCTCCAAGGAATACGCGGCCGAGCGCCGCAAGCTGATCGACCCGCAGACCGCGTCGCTCGAAAGCCGGCCCGGCGAGTTGCATGCTTCCGTCGCGATGGCCGGAGGCGGCGGCGTGTCCAAGGATAGCGACACCACCTGCGTCAACGTAATGGACCGCATGGGCAACGCTTTCACGGCGACGCCTTCGGGCGCCTGGATTCCCTCGGTGATCGCGAACGATACCGGCATTCCATTTTCAGTGCGCCTGGAAAGCTTCGTGCTAACGCCCGGCCACGCCAATCAACTGGCGCCCGGCAAGCGTCCCCGTGTTACGCTGAGCCCGACGCTGGTGATGAAGGACGGTGAGCTGGCGTTCACCCTGTCCACGCCCGGCGGCGACAATCAGGACCAGGCCCTGCTGCAGGTGCTGTTGAACATCGTCGAATTCTCGATGCAGCCGCAGGAAGCGGTGGAGGAAGCGCGCTTCCAGTCCAAGCACTTTTACAATTCCTTCGGCTACCACGAATTCACGCCCGGCCAGTTGAGCCTGGAAAACCGCATCCCGCGCAGCGTGGGCGACCGCCTGGCGCAGATGGGTCACAAGGTGCAGTGGGAAGAGGCGTGGAGCAACACCTCGGCGCCCACGGTGATCCTGAAGGCCGCAGACGGCGTGCTGATGGGCGGCGCCGATCCACGCAGGTCAAGGTTCGTCTTCGGCCGGTAGTCGTGGAGCACGCACTCGTGCGTGCCACGTCGGCACTCATGCCGACGCAAGGCGCGCGCCGACGCAAGGCGGGCGAGGACCGCCTACTTTACGGGATCAGTTGGTCGACGGGGACTATGCGCCATTTGTAGCCTTGGGCGTTGGCTTCCTCGACTAGTTTCTGCGCATAATTCGTATCCACTTCGGCGCGCTCTTTGGTTATGGTGTCTTCGATCATGGTGACGCCCCGGAAGGTTTCGGTCCACCCGTAGTTGTGGTTGTCGAAGGCGTGCGAACGGGCCGCGTTGGTGTCGAGAATGATCTGGGTGATCTCGTGCATCGATTTGATGGCCGACTCCATGCGCTCGCGGTAGACTTCCTGGTTGACGGTCCAGCTCTTCCACATCTCCCACATGGTGGGGAGCGACTGCGTCCACTGGGCGGCGGGTCCGACCACGATGGACATGTAGAAGAACCAACTGCGCAGATCGTCGTTGAAGGGGCTGGTGAGCACGTTGGCGAGGCCGCGGCTGGCTTTACCGTTCACCGTGATTTCGAAAGAAATGTAGGCGGACTGCTGGCCTTGCCGTGCCTGAACGGGAGCTTGCTCGAGCATGCGTATGGAACCGCGGCCTTGGCTTAGGGCGTGATCGAAGATCGCATCCTCGTATGCCTGGAGCGCGGGCCACGGCTGCAGGTACGGGCCGTTGATCACCTTGGGATAGTTGCCGCGCGGGAACACATGCTGGGATGCCCCGAGCATCAGGGCTTCGCCATTGGGCCCGGTGGCTTGGACTTCTCCCTTATAAGCGGTGGCGATGCGCCAACCGGGCGCGAGGCCGATGAAGCCGCTTTTGTCGGGGAGCGGCGTGCGGGTGAGCTGCGCAGGTCCTCCACCCGCTGCCTTGGGCGCGTTGGCTTCGACTTGCTTGGCCATGGCGGGGAGCGACTGCCGCAGGAGGTCTTGGCGGTCGAAGAACAGCATGGCAGAGGCGCGGCCGTTGTTGGTGGACACCTGCATCAGGGCGGCGACGGGGGTGTTGTTGAAGGAGGCTTTGAACGTGGCTTGGATCTGGGTGTCGGCGGCGTCGCCCGCGCCGGACAGGAGTTGGGGTGGGCGGTCGAAGTAAGCGGAAACTTGCCGGATCGCGGTGCGGAAAGCGGCTTTGGCAGATGGTCCGGAGCTGAAACTGGCGTTCAGGGCTTGGCCGACATTTCCGCTGCGCGCCGCGATAGTGAAGCCGCCTGATGCGCTGCCTTGTTGTCCGCTGCCTTGTTGTCCGCTGCCTTGTTGTCCACTGCCTTGTTGCGGGGCACTGCTGGAGTTGGTCGCGGCTTTAGAGCCCGCGGGCGATCCGCTGGGGAGATTGTGACGGTCGGGGGGAATCTGAGCGGGGGCTAGAGACGCGGCTAGGACCAGGCAGCTTGCGAGTCGCATACGGGGTTAAGATAGCGCTCCACGCCGGATGGGCGCAACATCGGCGTAATGCAGGGAGCCGTCGAGTAGGCGCGCTTCGAGTCCAGGCACCGCACGGATGGTGGGGCGGACAATTTTGCCCGCAGCCGGCTTTTTTAGCCAGCTTCTCGGAGTAAAAGAGCCGCCTAAAAGGCGGCTGCAGCCAAAAATGGCTGCCCCACTTTAGAACAGTTCTTCGCCGTCGACCAGGCGTGTCGCGCGGATGCGGCCGCGGTTGCCACCACCGCCCTGTTGATCCGCGATCATCACGTTCAGCGTCATTTCCTTGCGATCCCGCATCACCACTACGTCCACGGACTTTCCACGCAGCCCGCGAATGCGGCTGGAAAGATCGGAGGGCGTGCGGACGCTCGCATCGTCCACCTTAGTGATCACGTCGCCGGCCTTGATCCCGGCCTTCTCCGCAGCCGAGCCGGCCACCACGGAGCGCACCAGCACTCCCTCTTTGACACTGAAAAACTGCGCCAGTTGACCGTCCAAGGATTCCGCTTCCACGCCCAGCAGCGCGGTGCGCCAAATCATCAGGCTGCGCGGTATATCGGGCATCACGGGGATCTCGGGAATGGTGAACGCGAAGCCGTCGCCGGCCACGACGCCGCCGCGCCGGACGGCCACTTTCGCCGTCACCGACATCGGCCCGCCATTGCGCCAGAGATCCAGCTTGATGTCGCGGCCCGCGGGGGTCTCGCGCACCATACGCGAGAACTGCTCGATGCCCTCAACGCGCTGCCCGTTGTACTGAATCACGGCGTCGCCCGCCATCAGGCCGGCCTTCTCGGCGGGGCTGTCCTTTTCGACGCGCGTCACCTCGACTCCGGCCTCTTCCCGCAGCTTCAGCGCCTTGGCGCGGTCGCTGTCGATCTCCTGAATGCCGATGCCCAGGTAGCTGCCCACGCGGTTGAGCGCCACCGCAGCCGGGCGGGCTTGCGCGTACACGGCGGGCGCCGCGAGCGCTACGCCGGCGATGACCAATGCACGAATGAATTCACGAATCCGCATATACAAACTCCTCAGAACTTATCTCGTCTTCCGCAAATAAATAATGCCCGCAGCCGCGTTGATGAACAGCACCGGGCCTCCGCCGTTGACAGCGCCCTGCACCGTCAGAGGCGATCGAATCAAACCGTTCGGCACGGGGATTTCCGGAAAGTCCGAAATGATCCGTGCTGGTCCGCTGGAATCGTTGCGCGCCATGATGGTTACCGCAACGTTGGACGGAATTAATACCGTTATGTCACCCCGTCCGGCCGCCAGCGTCGAGTTTTCCAGGCGGGCGCCACCCAGAATCTCGGCCACAATGCTGCCCAGGGCGGTCGAGACGCTCATCGGGCCCGAGCTCGTCCGGATGCGCACGCCGCCTTGCGCCGATTCCGCGCGGACGCCCCGCGCTGCACCAATCTGAATCGAGCCACCGCGCGTGTCCACATTCACCGCGCCGCGCGCGCTTCCAATATCGATGATTCCGGCGGCCGAGTGCGCTTCCACGCTGGAGGCCGCCCGGCCGACGCGAATGTTGCCTTCCGTCGAAAGCAGCAGCGGACCGCCCGCGTCCTGCACCATCATGTCGCCGCCGGCCGTGGCGCAATTGGTCTCGCCGCCCGCGCTCTCCACGGTCACCTGCCCGCCGCCGGAGGAGCAACGGATCGCGCCGCCAATTTTGCCCAGATGAATTTCGCCCCCTCCGGTGCGCACGCCAACGTTGCCTCCGATGCGGTCGCAACGAATCTGGCCGAACATGGTTCCCGCGTCGATGCTGCCGTCGAAGTCGTAGGCTTCGATGTCGCCACCCTGCGACTCCAGGCTGGCCACCGCAGTTTGGCGCGGTACGTAGAGTTCCAACTCGGAACTGACGCCTGCGCCAAACGGGTTGACGATGAGCCGCGTAACATCTCCAGGAAAGTCGAAACCGCCCACGGCGCCCGGCATCAGGTGGCGCGCCTCGGCCTCATCGCGAGCCCGCACCCGCTGTACCAGCTTGTAAATCACACGGGGATCCGAACCCCCGCGCAGCACGATTTTGGCGCGCGCGGAAACCACCAAATGGGTATGGGCGGGAGCTTCTAACGTGAGCGTGCGAACCCAGTACGGACCGTCCTGGGTGTAGTGGGCTTCCTGCGCGCAGGCGACGACTGCCGCCACCGCAGCCACCAGGATCAACTTCCAATCTGCATTCCCCATGGCTGCTTGAACCTTAGTAGGTCTCCGGCGATGCCTTAAGCGATTCCAGCACCAGCCGGCCCCGATCCCGCACGTAAGCGTTATTCTCGTGCAGCATCAGCTCCTGCAGCGTGCCCACAATATCGCGGTCGACCGAGAGTCCCGGGCCCGCCGTCAGCAGATCGATCGCCTGCGTGCGGACCCCCGGATTTTCATCGTTCAACAGAGCCGAAGCCAGAGCCGCGCGCACTTCCGGATCGTGCGCCAGGGGCTTCAAGCCTTCCATCGCCTTCAGGCGTACTCCGGCGTTCTGATCGTGGCGCAGCGCGAACACCAGTGTGTCGCGGACGTCCGGGGCCGGAACGTGGTTGGCCTGAGACAGGTTATTCAGAATGGCATTATTCAAAATGTCCAGGGTTTCGGTACGGAGGCCAGGATCGGAGGGGTCGGTTGCGGCGGCTAAAAGGAGGGAACGAATCTTACGATCGTCGAGCCGCCCGGATACGATACGCTGGCGGGTCTCATCCACCACGATCTGCACTTGCCCGCCGGCGCTCGATTCCACGGTGCGAACGTGGGCCGAGCCCGGCTCGGTAAGGCTCATCTCGCCCGGCCCGAAGGGAGATGCGCCGCCCATCGGTACCAGCCCCGGCGCCAGCCGCGCGCCGAAAAAGCCGATGGCGACCAAGGCCAGCGCCCCTACTGGCCGCATCCACCTGCCGGTTCCAGGCTCGGCGTGGAGCGTGAGCGCATCCACGAACCGGTCCCACAGCTCGTGGCCCCACCACATTACTCTGTGAGGGGACGTCCGTTGGGCAGGGAGCAGAACGGCCCGTTCCGGGGGCGGCAGATCCTTCAACCTCTCCCACAAATCCTGGCGGCACTGGCTCAACAGCGAAGCCGGAGGCTCCACGGCCACATGATCGAACGCCGCATGCAGCCGCGTTTCCCGGTCCAGCGCCTCACGGCATTCCGTACAGGCCTCCAGGTGGGACTCTAATTTCTCTTCTTCATCGAAAGACAACTCGCCATACAACAGAAGGGATAGTTGGGCGCGAGCCCAATCGCAACGTGCTCCAGATGCGCCACCCTCCGTATTGCCGGGTTCACGACCCGATACCTTGCCAGATTCCTTGCCGTTCATACAAAATCTCCCAAAGCAGCCCGCATTTTTTGTGTGGCGCGGAACAGGCAGTTTTTCGCCGCCTCTTCCGTTGTGCCTAAGATTTCCCCAATGCGCCGCAGCCTCAAACCCTGATAATGGCGCAACTCGAACACGGTGCGCTCCCGCGGCGTCAATTGACCCAACACTTCCTTCACCCGCTGACGGACCTGCCCGCTGAACAGGTGCCGTTGCGGATCGCCATCCACCCGCTCTTCCGGAACCGCGTCCATGCGATCCAGGGGGCCGTCGGGAGTCGTCAGCACGGACGGCTCCTCTTTCCGCACCTTGCGCTTCCGCAACTGATCCAGACACAGATTGGTCACGATGCGATACAGCCAGGTGTGAAAACTGCAGTCGAAACGGAAGTTGTTCAAATTGCGGTACACCCTTAAAAACGCTTCCTGGTACACATCATGCGCGTCTTCCGGCGACCGCAACAGGTTCATGGCCAGTCGGAGCACACTTTGATCGTAGGCGCGGACGAGTTGCTCGAAGGCGTCCTGATCGCCTTCCTGAGCCGCCCGTATCAGCGCCGCTTCATCGGACTGCACGCTCATGCGAGGGGCCACCCGCGAGGCTCCGATCATTGGCACTTAAGTTGGGTCCAGCTACTACTATGGACGAACAAGTTACGGAAAGGTAACGGACCGCCGGGCGCGGCCGCTCCGGATTTAGGTTCGGAGGGTTCCAGCAGAAATCGTTGGGTTCGTTTTGTAGTTTTCGTAAGACTAAACCAGTTTCGAAGATTCTGTAGACCAATCTGGCGCGGTCGCCGCCGCTCGGCTGGGACCAGACCATGTTTCGACTCCGGCACGCCGGAGTCGGCGGTTGAAGTCGGGTTGACTTCGGGGCGTCGGCGGGTGGCCGGAGGGTCGAATCGGGGTGGTCTCGCTTTTGGGAAGTCTTTCGGCATGAGCGCTTTGGAGGAGCCTTGGGTTCGTTCGGTAGTCTTGCTCCGCAGGCTGACGGGCGTGATCTTGGGTTCGTTTTGTGGTCTTGCTTCGCGGGCCGGCGTGCGGGTCTTGGGTTCGTTTTGTAGTTTATTGGAAGTCCCGGAGTGTGTCGCTTGGGTTCGTTTTGTATTTTCTTTGCGCCGGTAGCGCGCACAACCGGCTGACTGTTTAAAGGAACCGTACATCATCAAGCCGATCTTAGTCCCGGCGGGCTCATCGCGGCGGGATCGGTAGCATCTAAGCGATGGGCGGTCTTGGGGAAAGACCGCGCCAGATGGACGTGACCCGCCGCGTGGCCGCGGGCGTAAACGGGCCTGATTCCACCGCGTGGGGGGCCACGGCAAGAAGGGAGGCGGCTCCAGATCGGCCCACGAAATCTCGGAAACTAGTCCAGCCGTATCAATAGGTTGCCTGAGAGCTCGGGCGCCTGGCTATCGCCGAGCTGGTGCTCTGGGACGGGGATCGAGGTACCCTGGATACCCGGGAAAGGCGGAAAGGGTTTCTCGAACTACTGAACCGCCAGCGTCGCGGTGGACACGCTCGATACACCGTCGGCCGTGATCACCAGCGGGAGCGCGTCGCCTGTGGCGATGTTGGCCGGGAGCTGGATGTTCAGCTGGCACACGCCGTCGACCAATCCCGGAGCCGCGCCTGCGAAGGTTACCGTGACGGGTTGGCCGCCTACCGTCGCGGAGAGGTTCTGGAACTGCTCTAGGGTGGTGGTCGAGTTCACGGATCCGGTTGCGCCGGCGGGAACCGTCTGTCCACCGCCTGTGAAGTAAATCGTCAAATAGGAACCCTTCGGGGCCGGACTCGCCGGGCCGTTAAAGGTGCCATCCTGATTCGCGGCGACCGCCTGGCCCACGCCGGTGGAATTGAAGGTGAACGCTCCCGGAGCGGCGTTTGCCACCCGAAGCGTTGTGCCCGACGACTGCGCGCCTTGGTACAACACCTGCATCGTGAACTGGGGTAGCCCTGCCACCTCATACGGAACGATCGCGTTGATCTGCGTGTCGGACACATACGTGAGGGGGGCTGCGAATGCAGATGGCATTCCAGTCGATGTGAGCGACCCACTGTCGGTGAACAACACCTGTACTCCCGCCAGCGTCGCATCTAGCATTCCGGTGCTTGGATCTACGGAAAACGCCGCACCCGCCGCGGGACCGAGCCCAGTGCCTTTAATCGTGATCATCTCACCAGGAGCGATAGCTCCCGAAGCCCCGCTGGCGGCATTCGTCGCGGAGTTGACAGAGATGGAGTGGAACACGGCCAGGATGTTGACGGAGTCCGACCCGTTCGCGGTCTGGACCACGATTTGAGTAAGACCGCTGAAGGTGGCGGGCAGCGTAACCGTGATGGCTTGGTCAGACCACGAGGAGATTTGCAGCGATACGGATCCGGGGTTGGCGGTGACTCTGCAACTCGAGCAGCGCTCACCGAAGCCCGTTCCCAGGATGGTCAGGCCACCCCCGGCTTGCACCATCCTTGCGTAGGTGAAGGGAACCGGCGGACCCACGCCTGTAATCGTCGGCGAAGTCTTGCAGCGCAGAATCGTGAACTCAGCCGGTATCGTAAACGGTCCGCAATACAGGGAACCTAGGGACTTGCTGGTTTCCTGGAAGGTACCGGTTCCGGTAATGAAGTCGTTGTAGAATATCGTTCCGGTAGCTGCTCCGTTCTGGAGGGGGATGGCTCCGAAGCTTACCTGCGTCAAATCATTTACGAACTGACCGGCTGCGTTTTGCTGCGTCATGTAGATCCCGCCATACTGCGACAGATAAGGATTCTGGTATCGCCACGCACCGATTGAAATAAAATCGGATGTCCCCGCGAGAAACGACCGGACGATCTGGCCAGTCTCGGGGGCTTCATCCACGTTCGCAATGCCTTTGGCTGTACAGTTCACAATCGCTAGAAAGAGCGGCGGAATATCGGTGTGGCAATACGGCAGAACCTTGGTCCGAATCACGTGATTGTCGCTGAGGTCGTATGAACCGAAGCTCGCATCGGCGAGCGACGCGCTGGTGAGCGACACGACTCCATCGCTCGCGTTGTTCATGTTGCCGTACGATCCGGCGTTGCCGATAATCGCCAGCGCATCCACGCCGCGCAGGTCGTCGCCGTACTGGTTCCAGGTCCCCAACGACCACAGGAACGAACTCCCTGGGATCATTTCGTTCGCCTGTGCCGTGCCCAGCAGGCTCGCGAACTCGGTCGCCAAAAACGATCCGTAATTCGGTGTTGCGATCTGAATCAATTTGCGAATCCGTGGACTCGCTGGAGGGGCGAGCGAGCCGTCGGCTTGCAGTCCCGCTAGATACGCCCGCGCGATCAGGCCACCCATGCTGTGCGCCACCAGATCGATCTGCGGCACGGCCCCGCCGGTATCGTACTTAATCAGATTCAGGAACTGGCCTAGCCCATTGCCCAGATCCTCGATCTTTGCGCCGGGACCTTCGACGCAGTTGTCGAAAAAGTAGACCACGGGAACGCCGTCAGACAGCAGATTGCTTTCGAGGCTCCCGAACGTATTGCTCGAATGCGGGGACGTGCTCGAAGGAGGACAAGCCTGCGTGAGTGTCGGCAGTTGCAACCCGTTCAGCAGAACCACCGGCGGCTTGGTCGCACTCGAAGGGACGCTTTTCACCGGGTCCAACGTTATGGTGAGCGCCACCGCCTGCACTTCACCGGCTGCGTTCGTCACCGAGATCGTAATCGCGTACTCGCCCGGAGGCAGCGTCAGCGACGCCCCGAGCAGCACCTGCTCGCCATCCCCGCTCGGCGAAACCACGAAGCCGCTTCGGCTCGTCGTTCGCCGCCGGGCATTCCGCACGAACTCGATGGTCTCCCGGGGGGCCGGCAAAGCCACGACTTCGCCCGCGCGCAAGTGATAGCGGGTTTCGCGGAGGACCAATGCCGGTTGCGCAAATACTCCCGCCGTGGCGAGCACAAGCAGAAGTATGGATCGCACGCCGCGCATGTGAGGGCCGGCTACGATTGCAATTCGAGATCGATCTTCTTCTTCTCCGGGTCCAGGCTGACGATCTTGAAGCTGCGGATCTGCCCTGCGCGCACCGCACCGGAGTCGGCCGCGGATGTGCCGCCGCCGCTTTTCCACTTTTGCGCCAGCATCGCCGTTAGCGAACCTAAATCGGCTTTCCCGGACGCGGCGGCCGCTTCCTGCTTTTGCTCGGGCAGCTTGGCGAACGCGGTTACTCCCTCGCCTAATTCCACCTTGACGCGCGAGCCGGAAACATCCACTACGCGCCCGCTCACCACCTCGCCGGCTTTGTGTTCGGCCAGATACTCGTCGATGCTGGTGGGCTGCAGTTGCTTGATGCCCAGGCGCAAGCGCCGGCGTTCGCGGTCGGCTTCGAGCACTACCGCCTTCACCGTTTCGCCCTGCTTCAAGACTTCGTTGGGATGATTTAAACGTTTGTCGGCGCTGATGTCGGAGATGTGGATCATGCCTTCCACGCCGCCGCCCAGATCGACAAACGCTCCGAACTTGGCCAGGCTGGTCACCGGAGCTTCGACCACCGCGCCCACGGGATATTTTTTGAGCGCGTCTTCCCACGGATCGCCCAGCGCCTGCTTCAGGCCCAGCGCGATGCGTTTCTCCTGGGCGTTCACGCCCAACACCACCACCTCGACCATCTCCTCGGGCTTCACTACGTCGGCGGCCTTCACGTTCTTCTTGGCCCATGACATTTCGGAGACGTGAATCAGTCCCTCGATGCCCGGCTCGAGTTCCACGAACGCGCCGAAATCGGTGACGCGCGAAACCTTGCCTCGCACCTTCGAGCCCGCGGCGAACCTCTCCGCGACCGCACTCCACGGGTCTGCCGTCAATTGCTTCATGCCCAGCGAGATTTTGCGTTTCTCAGCGCTGATCTTGAGGATCTTGACCTGGACCCGCTCGCCCGCCTTCACCACGTCGGCGGGTTTAATGTTGCGCGCGTAGCTCATGTCGGAGACGTGCAACAGGCCGTCCACGCCGCCCAGGTCCACGAATGCGCCGAAATCGGTAAGCGAGCGGACCGTGCCCTCCACTACCGCGCCTTCCTGCAGGCGCCCGAAGGCCTGTTCTCTGGCCTGGCGTTCGGCTTCTTCGAGGACCACGCGGCGGTCCACCACCACGTCTTCATTGGCCGTGTCGAGCTTGATGATCCGGCACTCGATCTGCTGGCCGATCAGCTTTTCCAGATCCGCCAACTCGCGCACGCCGCTGCGCGAGGCGGGCATGAACGCGCGGACGCCGACGTCGACCCGCAGTCCGCCCTTGATCGCTTCGGCCACCGTCCCCGAGATCGTGCTCTTGTTGGCGAATGCGGCTTCGAGGCCGCTCCAATCGCGCGGGATTTCTACTTTGAGAGTCGAGAGTTGATAGTAGCCTTCCTCGTCGCGGCCGCGCACCGTGACCAGCACCTTAATACCGGGCTTCCACTCCATCTTTGGATCGGGTTTCGGATCGGGCGGCAGGGTGCCTTCCATCTTGCGGCCGATATCGACGATCACGGCGTCGGGCGTTACGCTGACGACGGTGCCTTCGACGGTCTCGCCGCCGGAGCGGTGCGATTGTTCGAATTCAGAAAGAATATCCCCAAAGGAGGAATCGTTCGCCGGCGCATCGGCAGGCTCGGATAGAGACGCCTCGGGGGTCAAAGCGGGATCAGGGTGGGTCATGCGCGAAATTCGAGGATCTTTTATTGTGTCACATTGTGCACGCAGTTTCCTGTTCGGTTACTCTGGAGGCTCCATGCCGCCCGCAGACCCCAGACAAAGGAAGCGCTTCGAGTGGAAATTGCGGGACCGGACACTGTCCCTGGGCGAGCGCACGCTGATCGTGGGCATCCTCAACCTCACTCCGGACTCGTTTTCCGATGGCGGCCGGTACCTGGATCCGGATCGCGCCTTTGCGCGCGCGGTGGAACTCGAAGAGCAAGGCGCCGACATCATCGACGTGGGTGCCGAGTCGACGCGGCCCGGCTCCGCGCGCGTTTCCGAGGCGGAAGAGACGCGGCGGCTGATTCCCGTGCTGAAGCGGCTGCGCAACCGGCTGGGCGTGCCGCTCTCCGTCGATACCTACAAGGCCGCGGTGGCCGAGCACGCCCTGGAGCTGGGCGCGGAGATCGTCAACGATCCGAGCGGCCTCACCTTCGACGCCGAACTGGCCAAGAAAGTGGCCAACGCCAACGCCGGGCTGATCTTGAATCACATGCGCGGGACGCCGGAATCCTGGGCCAAGCTGCCACCGCTCAAGAACGTGATTCAGACTATCGGCAGCGAGCTCGAAGCCAGCGTGCACCGCGCCCTGCGCGGCGGCCTGGACCGCAAGCATCTGGTGATCGACCCGGGCCTGGGCTTCGGCAAGCGCCGCGAACAGAACGCTGAGATTATCGCGCATCTGGAAGGGCTGACGCGCCTGGAACTCCCGGTGCTGGCGGGTCCGTCGCGGAAGCATTTTCTAGCGCGTGAATCGGAGGACGAAACGGAGTTCGCCACCGCCGCCGCGGTCACAGCGTGCGTGCTGCACGGAGCGCATCTGGTGCGGGTGCACGACGTCAAGGCGATGAAGGTGGTAGTGGAAGTGGCCGACGAAATCCTTCGCGCGGCGGGCAGCTGAGGAACTGCGCAAACGTGGGGCAGGTTGTTGTGAACCTGCGGCCGATTGTCAATCGGCCTGGGCGTGGGTCTGCGCATCGACAGGCGGGTGGACAACCCGCCGCAGGATGGCATCCTGCCCCACACTCCCTGAGCCCAACATCTAGCGGCGCTGGCATTGCGGGCAGAAATGCGTGCCGCGTTGCGCTACCAGAATCTTCTTGATGGGCGTGCCACATACTTTGCAGGGTTCGCCTTCGCGTCCGTAGGCTCGATGCTCCACCTGGAACCAGCCCTTCTCACCCATTGCGTCGACGTAATCGGAAATCGACGATCCCCCGCAGGCGATCGCGGCCCGCAGAATCTCTTGTAGCGCACCCAGCAACCGGGCGGCGCGTTCCGGCTTCAGTCGCGCCGCTATCGCCAGCGGATGAATGCCGGCCGCGTACAGACTCTCGTCCGCATAGATGTTGCCCACGCCCGCCAAGAACGCCTGATTCAGCAGCAGCGCTTTCATCCGCGCACGCCGCTTCAAGCGCCGGCGGAAGTCTTCCAAACTGATGTCAAGTGGCTCCGGGCCTAGCCGCGCCACCCGCGGAGAAACCGACGGGGTCCACTCAATTCGGCCGAACTGGCGCGGATCGTTGTACAGCAGTACACCTGGTTCTCTTGTAGGGTCGAGCGTAAAGATTCCATGCGTGTGGGAGCTGGTAAGCGCTGGGGCGTCCGCAGTAGCGGCCACCCGCAAGCTCCCGGTCATCCCCAAGTGAATCGTCAGCACGCCCTGGTCGAGCGCCACCTGAATGAACTTGCCGCGGCGCTGGATGGATTCGATACGCCTTCCTGCTAGCCGCCCGGCCAGCCGCTTGCGGTTGCCGGGGGTCACGAAACGCGAATCGAACCGTGCCTCGACGATGCGGCGTCCGGTGAGGTGCGGGACTAAGGTGCGCACTACGGTTTCGACTTCGGGAAGCTCGGGCATGAGTTGAACCGGCGCTAGGGCACGTCGATGAAAACGTCGCCGCCCTGCATCTTCACCGGAAACATTTCCAGCTTCAAATCGTCCGCGCCCACCCACGCTCCTGTCCGGCAGTTGTACTCCCAGGCGTGCCACGGGCAGACCAGCGTTTCGCCGTGCAAGGCGCCCTGCCCCAGCGGACCCCCAGCGTGCGGGCAGATGCCGTCGAGCGCGTGCACTTCCCCAGCCACGTTGCAAACGGCGTAGCTGCTCGCCCCCACCACCGCTTCCATCAAGGTTCCGGGAGGGAGCGCGGCCAGAGCAGCGACTTTGACGAAGGGCATGCCCTATTCTGACGTGCGGCCGAAAGGGCGCGCAAGGCTACACTTCGACTTCCGGCAAGCTCCCTGCCGGCGGCTTGTGCTTCGGCTTTCGTCCCCGCTTCTTGTCTTTGCCGGCCAGCGCCGGGATCACCTGCCCGGGTTTGACCGGACCCACGCGTTCCCGGGCGATGGCGCGCACTTCCTTGCCCTGGTCGAATCGCAGGGAATTCTTGGGGCCGGCCTTTTTGACCGGTTTGCGGCGTCTTGTCGGCTTCATGTTAAACTCTTATGTAGCAAGGAGGCCCTATGCGTTCAATTGGCTTTCCTGAGCTCGTAGTGATCCTGATCGTCGCGCTGCTGTTGTTCGGCGGCAAGAAGATCCCGGAGATCGCCAAGGGTTTGGGGGAAGGTATCCGCAACTTCAAAGACTCTTTGAAGCCGCCAACACCACCACCCGACGACAAGAAGCAGGCGTAAGGCTTCCCGGCACGCCCGCAGTTTGGGCGGCGCCTTAATCGGTATTTGCTCTCGTTTCCGCAAAAAATGAAAACCCCGCGCACGGCGTTGGAGCCAGGCGCGGGGTTGTTGTCTTTGCGGCGCTAGCCGCCCAGGTTACTGCTTCGCCGCCTACTTCTTTTTGGGCGGAACGATCGCGTCCTTCACGGCCTTCGCCACGCGGAACTTCACGACCTTCTTGGCCGGAATCTTGATGGCTTCGCCGGTCGCCGGATTGCGTCCCATGCGAGCCTTGCGGTCCTGCCGGACCAGACGTCCGATGCCGGGCAGCACGCACATGCCGCTCTTCTTGGTCTCTTTCACGGCCAGATCGGCGTACGCCGTCACCAGCATCTTTGCAGTCTTGGCCGGAACCTCGGCCGCAGCCGCCAACTCCTTCACAAACTGCGATTGCGTCAACTTTGTTGCCATAGTGCTCCTTTGAATCGATTCTCCCGATGTAGCTTCGCGGCCTGTCTGGACGCGACGACTATTGGCATGATAAGGGATCGGCTGCGCGGCTGTAAAGAGAAAACTCACAAAACCGCCGATTTTCCGCGGTTTTTTTGCATTGTTCCGGAGCCGCGCGGGCCGGACGCTCTAAAACACTTGTACCAAAAATTGTTTTACACGGCTCGTGCTATCCTGCAAGCAGCGGCGGCGAATAACAGGCGAATGAGCGAGTTACAAGAGCAGCTCCAGATTCTGCGGGCCCGCATGGCCCGTATCGACAGCAAATATCGCTCGCTCTCGCCCGGTCCGTCGCCCGATCCGCGATCTCCAGGCGATGCCGAATTGCCCGGCCGCACGGCCCAGCGTTATATCGAAGAATGGCTCACCGGCGCGGAAATCGAAACCAGCTTCGGCCGCCACTTTGAAACCGAGAAGCTCTACGAGCGCCATCGCCGTCACGGCAGCGCGGATATCGGCGACATGCAAGATTTACCGCATGATCTGTTGGACGCAGTCTCGGGCGGCACAGTGCCCGCCGCGAGCCCCACCGAATGGGCTTTCCTGGACACCGAGACCACGGGCCTGGCGGGCGGCACCGGCACTTGCGCCTTCCTGGTCGGCGTGGGACGCATCACTGCAGAAGGCTTCCGTGTGCGCCAGTTCTTCATGCGCGACTACGCCGAAGAAGCCAGCCTGCTGGATTCCCTCACCCGCCATCTGGCGGAGTTCCGTGTGCTGATCACATACAATGGACGCACCTTCGACCAGCCGCTGCTTGAAACGCGCTATCGCATGAACCGCGCGCGCCCGCCGTTCGGGCGTATGGAGCACCTCGATTTGCTGCACGGCGCACGCCGTCTGTGGAAGCTGCGCTTTGAAAGCTGCCGCCTGGTGGATCTGGAACAGCAGATTCTGGGGGTCGACCGCGACGGCGATGTACCGGGCGCCTTAATCCCGTACCTGTACTTCGAGTATCTCCGCACGCGCCGCGCCGCCCGGCTGCTGCCGGTGTTCCAGCACAATGCGACCGATATTCTGACGCTGGCGTGCCTGACGGCGATCGTCCCCCAGGCGTTCCGCGATCCTCAACAAAGCTGCCCGGAAAGCCCGTTGCGGCATGGGGCGGAACTGGTGGGTCTGGGCCGCTGGCTGCTGCAGGCCGGCGAACTTGAGCGGGCCCGCACGCTGTTCCGGCGCGCCGTCGACGCAGGTCTTAGCGACGATTTGCTGTTCCGCACGCTGTGGGACGTGGCGGCCATCGAGCGCAAGTTGGACCAGGATGAAACCGCTCTGGCGGTGTGGAGCGATCTGGCGTCCGGGCGTAATCCCTACCGCTTTCGCGCGCTGGAACAGATCGCCAAGCATTGGGAACATCGCGCCAAGGACCCGGCCAAAGCCTTGGAAACGGTGCGCGAGGCCCTGGCCCTTGCCGGCGCAAGCCCCGGGGTGAGCATTGGGGAAGCCAGACCCGCGGAATTGAGCAAGGAAGACGCCGCCGCTTGGCGCCGGCGCGAGGCCCGGCTGATGTCCCGCGTGAGGAACCGGACTGCCGGGAAGCGAACGCTGCGTGGCCCATCACGCAGCACGTCGCGTAGCGCGTCGCAAAACAAGCCGCGCCTGCTATAATCGGCCACGAGCGCACGTGGTGTGCGTTTCAAGAAAGACCCGTGCCGTCCTTCGCCAGACGCCTCTGGAACGCCGTGAAGCCGCCGCCGGCCGTGAGCCAGTGGCATCCTACGCCGCGCCAGAAACGCATGCTCATCTCGGCGGGCTCGGCCCTGGCTGCGATCCTGTTGACCGGCGGCGTCTGGGTCTACATCACCTCCGCCCCCCAACGCGCCCAAACGCAGTTGGAGCAGGGCACCCGCCTGATGATCCCCGGATCCTATCGCGACGCGGTCAAGCGCTTCGACCGGTCCATCCAGATTTGGCCGCACTTGGCGGACGCCTACTACCAGCGCGGCATCGCGCACCACCTGCTGGGCGACGCCGATGCGGCCACTGAGGATCTAACCAGCGCCATCGCGGAGAATCCGCAACTCGGCGCCGCCTACACTGAGCGGGGAACCATCTTTCGCGATCACCGCGATCTGGAGCGGGCGCTGGCGGACTTCACCCGCGCCGTCGAGGTCAACCCCTCACCCAACGGTTTCTACCAGCGCGGCCAGACCTATGCCTCGCTGGGGCAGCCGCAAAAGGCCATCGAGGATTTCGACCGGGCCATCGCGGAGTTGCCCGATGCGCCCGCGATCTACCGGGCTCGGGCGGAGGCTAAACGGAGCCTGGGAGATATGGCGGGATACAAGGCCGACCACGACGTCGCGATCCGAAATGAATATGGAGACGTGCCGCCAGCCTGGGTCGACCGGCCGCTGCCTCCAGACTCGCCCGGCGTGGTATTTGGGGGCCCGGCACCAGAAGCCTCGCAGAAGAAGCCACCGGCGAACAGCAAACCCCGCGCCACCCGCCCCAAAGAATAGCGCTACTGCTTGGAGGACCACGCCATCGTCCTGCGGCGGGATCCCGCGCGATGTTCTTTGGTCAGAGGCTTAGGGCAGCGCCGTGTAGTAGCCGTGCCGGGCCCGAACCTTCACCTCCGGCAGCGCCACCTTCACCACGATTTCGCGGAACTGGCGGTTCTGATCCGCCGGGACATCCGGGCTATAGCGCAAGATGTACTGCGTCGTGATTTCTCCGGCCACGTTGGCGATGGATTTGAAGATGGAACTCGACAGCGCGGAAGCGTAGCCGCCGGTTCCGACCTTCAACGCGTAGTTGCCTTCGTCGGAGGGCGTCGAAAGGTAGCCCGACACGGTGTTCTTGTAGACGTCCTGCAGCGGATACTCGACGCGCCCGCCGGTTTCCTCGGCCAGCTTGATCAGGTCGTTGTCGCCCTCGGCGTCGTAACCGTAGGCCAGCGTGCTGATGCCGTAGATGGTCACCAGGTTGCGCTGGGCCAGTTCCAGAACCTCGGCCAGCGTGTGCTTGCTGGCGTTATCGTGGCCGTCGCCGATGATGACGATCACGCGCCGCGGTTCCACCGGCTCGCCCTGAATCAGCTTGCGCGTGGTGCAGGCGTAGTAAATCGCGTCGTACATCGCCGCGCCGCCGCCGGGCTTGAGCTTGCGAATTTTCTCCACGATCGGGTCGGCGTCCGAAGTGGTGTTGACCATCAACTCGGCCTGATTGCCGTAACCGATCAGGTAGCCCGAGTACTTCTTGTCGCCTGGCAGCAGGTTGAGCACCAGCTCGATGGCCGCGTCCTGGTAATTCTTCCACTGGATGCGGCTGGCGTTGCTCAGATCCAGCAGGAACCCGGCCACCACCGGCTGGCTGCGCTCGCGCGAAAAATAGCTGATGGCCTGCGGCTTGCCTTCATCGAAGATTTGAAAATCCTTCTGGTCCAGGTTGGAAACGAAGCGGCCCTTCTGATCGGTGACGGTGACGGGCACGATGACTTCGTTGACGCTGACGCGAATGGGCTGTTGGGCCCAGGCCCGCGCGGCCGGATACAGCGTCATCCACTGGGCTGCGTTCCGCAAAACGCGCCGCCTCGACCACTGTGCTTTACCAAAGCTGGAGAGGGACATCCTGCACAACCTCACTCGCGATTATAGCCCGGCCAGCCGCCGTCCGGGAAACAGCCTTTTGGCTTGGCTCTCACTTCTCACCGGCGGCCGGAAAAACCGCAGACTCGTGGAACCAGGATCGTGGGGGTTAAAGGGGGGTCAAGAACTGTGAGGGTAGGGGTAGGGTTCTGTCAAACGGAGGTTGCTGAGGGTATCGTCCTGGTTCCGCGAGTCAGCAAAGTCTTCATACGCCCTGTTAGGAGCAATTCTGCCTCCATACCGATCTCCCTGGTCAACTTATTGACAATAAATAAAGACTAGCTGCCGACTGCTTGGTCAGATCCAGCTCGGCAACCGGAAAGAGTTACCGTCCGTGGTGATTTTGGGCCAAGTGGCTGCAAACGGCCAAGCTCGACTGGCCCGCGGGCGGGGTTCGCGACGAAACGCCGTTAGCGCAGAGCGGCGTTGGATTTGGGAGGCGGCAGACCGCCATTGACGTCGGGAATCCGGTCCGGAGCCTTCGAGACGTGGCCGCTGCGGGCTTCGTCGATCTGAATGTTGTTGCGCTGGAGGATCATGCCCACTGCCTGATCCAACAGCACGCGCGATTGTGCGTAAGCCGCCCGGGCGGTGACCAGGGACTGCTGGGCAGTGGCCACGTCGCGCTGGATCAAGATTACGTTGTACGGCGTGGAGGCGCCCAACGCCAGTTTCTTCTGTTCGGCGTCGAGTGTCTGGATTTCCAGGTCCACCCCCTTGAGGGCGGCGGCGTATTGTGCCCGGGACTGCGTTAAGGCAGTGAGGGCGGTCTGCACGTCCACGCGAATCTGGTTAATGGCCTTCTGCAGTCCCAGCTCGGTCTGACGGTATTGCAACTGCGCGGTGGCCATGTCGGCTTGGGCGCTGCGGTTGCGCAGGGGAATGTTCAGCGTCGCGCCCACGGAATAGGTCGGGAAGTTGCGCAGGAAGATTTGACTGAGCACATCGCTGTAACCTCCTACAACAAATGGACTGGGCGGAGTCGTGAATCCGCCCGAGCCGGGGGGCAGCGGCAAGGTATTCACAGTGCCCGCCAGGCCTGCGTTTCGCGCGTCGGCGACCAGGTTCAACTGGGGAAGCATGTTATTGCGCGTTCCGGTTAAATTGATTTTGGCATTTTCCACCTGAACGCGGCTTTGCGCCAAATCGGGCCGATTGTCCAAAGCTTCAGCTACCAAGTCCTGGACCGGAGTCACCGGTTCGACATCCGGAATTTCAATATGGTCCGTAGGGATGATGTGTACATTTGCAATTACAGTACTGGCCACACCATTGCGGCTCAGCAGGTTCTTGATCGCCGTCTCCTGCTGCAGGACGTTAGTCTGCGCGTTCACCAGCGTCTGCTGGTCAGTGGCCATCTGCGCCTCGGCTTGGATGATGGCGATCGGCGCCAGGGTTCCGATTTCGACTTGCTTCTTATTGTCCTCATACAGTTTGGTCGACTGGGCCAAGGACTGGTTCGCCACGTCGACGCTCGAAATGAAGGTGACCAGGTTCCAGTAGGCCTGGATCACTGTATTGACGGTGGAGATCACCTGTTGCTCGAAGGCGTATTCGGTCACCTTCAGGTTGTTCTTGGCGATCCGGATATTGCGGTTATTCACGGACAAACCGAAACCTTGCAGCAGCGGTTGCGTCACGGTCAGATCCAGAAACGAGGTGGTATAGGGGTTGATGGAGTTGCGGGGCGCGTTCTGAAACGTGTTGGTGTTGTTGTAGCTGAAGGTCGCGGTGGCGCCGCTCATGAAACCTTGGCTAACTCCAAAGTTGTATACTTCGTTCCGGCTGATCAGCGCCGTAGTGCCGGTGGTGATGGTGTTGTTTTGCGGCGTGGTAAAGTGACCCCAGTTTATGGTGCCGGTGAGCACCGGGTCCAGGCTAACCAGCGGCCCGGTCAAACTGCCCCCAGTGGTTCCCGCGGTGCCGGCATTGGAGATCGTTCCGGTGGTCCCGGCTACGAATCCCGTGGCCCCATTCGCGACGGCCGTGCTGACGCCCCGAATGGGTGCTCCGCTCTTCGCCCGATACAGGTCCGTATCGGACAGGGGGTATTGGTAGCGAAACACTTCGATATCGATATTGTTCTCCAGCGCCAGCGCGATGGCGTCCGCCAGCGACAGGTACAAGTTGCCGGCCCGCACCAGGGAGTCCAGGCGGGTGGAGTTGGACACGTTGACGGGAGGCGCAATTTTTGGATTGAAAGGATTGGTGAACCGCGAATACCATCGCGGAGCCTCGGATTCCAGGCGCGGCGTGGTGTCGGAGGGTTGGGCGGAATTCTGGCCGGATTCGGCGCTCTGTTGTTGCGCATAGGTCCCGGGCGCGGACACCAACAGGATGCAAAGCAAGGCAATATGGGACTGGACTTTCATAGTGTGTTTGCTTACCTCTAGTAACAACTCGTGGGGCGCAGCGAGTCTTTCTATTTTAACCCGCTTCGTTTCTTGGCGCACCTCTCGCGCGGCCGGCCCCGGGGCGTCGCGAGGCAACATTCGGCCCGGCGCTATTCGTACCACAGCGCCTCGATCGGATCGAGATACGCCGCCTTCCCCGCCGGATAATTGATAGGAGCCTCGCGAATCTGGGCCATCGTCCCCCGGAACGCCTGTCCCGGGTAGGCGTCCACGGTAAAAGATGCCTCCTGGCCTATTTGTACGCGGCCGATATCGGACTCGTCGATATTGGCATCCACATTGGCATCCACCTGCATCTTCGTCAAGTCCTGCGCGATCCAATTGCCCGTGGCCGAGACCACCGATTCGACATCGCCGCGTTCGATGCGCGCTGTCGTGTACTCGATCTTTTTCGCGCTGTTGTAGTGCGAGAACCCGCCCAAAGCCAACAGCGCAACGAGCACGATCAAGCCTAACCGCCAATTGCGCCTTGAAGCCTTCATGATGACGCCTTCATAAATGAATCAAAATCGCTCCTCAGGTACGTTGCACACGACACGGCGGGATCGCCGGGCCTGTGCACTCGTTGGGTATCCCTTTTGGCTATTGGAATGACGACGCCCTACACCCTTCGTGTTACAGGTGTGGCCGCCAAATTGAATTTACGGGCAGGGTCTATGATATAAGACTGTGCCTCCCACCATCATCGAAGTGTTTCGCCAGACTGGCGCGTATCTTAGCGGCCATTTCCGCTTGACCAGTGGTCTCCATTCCGACCAGTACCTACAGTGTGCGCGGGTCTTGCAGTTTCCTGCATTCGCCGAACGGATGGGTCGTGAACTGGCCATTCAGCTTGCGCCTCCGCCGGAACCGGGGGGGGCCGCGTGCAGTCTGGTGGCCGCGCCCGCGCTGGGTGGCTTGATTATTGGACACGAAGTCGCGCGGGCGATCGGCTGCCGCTTCATCTTTACGGAGCGCGACCCCGCTGGAAAAATGGTCCTGCGCCGCGGCTTTTCGGTCGAGCCGGGGGAGACGGCCGTGGTCGTAGAGGACGTGGTCACTACTGGGGGCAGCACGCGTGAGGTGATCGACGTATTGCAAGCCGCGGGCGTGCGCGTTGTGGCCGCCGGCTCGATCATCGACCGCAGTGGAGGCAAGGTGGATCTGGGCGTGCCGCGCAAGGCGCTGGCAGTGCTCGAAACACGCACCTGGCAACCGGAGGAGTGTCCGCTGTGCCGGGACGGTGTCCCGGTGGAGAAGCCCGGTTCACGCCCCACGGCTTGAGGACGGACGTCCTCACATGCGCCGCATCCGCATCACTCTCAGCTACGACGGCACCGAGTACCATGGCTGGCAGGTGCAGCCGGGATTGCCGACGATTCAAGGGACGCTCGAAGGCGTGCTCGAACTGATCGAGGGCGCCGCGGTGAATGTGCACGGCTCGGGCCGCACCGACGCGGGCGTGCACGCACTGGCGCAAGTAGCCGCCTTCGATCTCGCCAATCCCATTCCCGCGGAGAACCTGGTTCGCGCGATCAACCGCCTGCTGCCACGCGACATTCGCGTGCTGGAGGCGATCGAAGCGGCGCCCGACTTTCATCCGCGTTTCCAAGCCACGGCGAAGACGTATGAGTATCGCATCCTGCGGGCGCCGACTTGCCAGCCGTTTGAGCGGCTGTACGTATACCACCATCCATATCCGCTGGACGAAGCGCGCATGATCGAGACGGCCGCAGCCGTGGAAGGCGAGCACGATTTCACCGCGTTTGCGGCGGCGGATGAGAAAGACGCGCTGGGGCTATCGAAGACTCGGAGGATTTACTCCTCGCGTCTGGAGCGCGCCGGGGATCGCTTGATCTATCGCGTGCGCGGCAGCGGCTTCCTGAAGCACATGGTACGCAACTTGGTCGGCGTGTTGATGGAAGTGGGCAAGGGCAACCTTACGCGCGAAGAGTTCGAGACACGCCTGCGGCCGGGCTGCTCGATTGCGCCGGGCCCGTCGGCTCCGGCGCGGGGATTGTTTCTGGTGAGCGTGGAGTATCCATAAGTGGGGGCTCTAAAGCAACGAGCTCAGTTCCGCTTTCAGGCGGTCTAGATCCGATTCGTCGTTGTAGAAATGCGGGGACACGCGCAAACGGCCGTGGCGTGCGGCGACCACCACGCGGCGCCGCTCCAGTTCCTTAGCAATCGGCGAAGGGTCGCGGCCCGGAAACGCAGCGGCCACGATCGGGGAGCTATCATGGCTCACGTCGGCGCCGAGCTGGCGTAAGATCGCGCGTGCGGCGTCGGCCAGTTCGAGCACGCGTTGCTCGACGATTTCCGGGCCGATTTCAAGCATCAACTCCACGGAGGCTTCCATGGCGTAAAGCAGCGGGAGGGCCAGCCCGCCGCCTTCGTACTTCATGGCGGATTCCGCGAATTCCGGCGTGCCGTGATGTAAGCAGTCGACATTGCGCCAGTCCCGATGGCTTTTCCATCCGATCACGTTGGGCGGAAGCTCCGCGCGCAGACGAGGCGACACATACATGAATCCCGCTCCGGGCGGTGACATCATCCACTTGTAGCCGTGCACCGCCAGCACGTCCACAGGAGTGCGCTGGACATCGAAAACCAACGCGCCCGTGCTTTGCGATCCGTCGACGAACAAGGGAATGCCGCGCCTCGCGAGCGACTGCGAGATCTCCTCGATCGGCGGGCGGAAACCGGTGGCATAATTGACTTCGCTGAAGGCCACCAGGCGGGTGTGCGCGTCGATCGACTCCTGGAACTGCTCCCAAGTGACGCGGCGCGCCGCACCGGCGTAGAGATAATTCGGAAATTCGTCGTCCAGCGTGACCAGGTTGTCCGCGGGTGCGAACTTCAACCCGGCGATGATGGTGGCCAGAGCCGAGGCGGCGTTGGGCACGAAGGCAATGTCGTCCGGCGACGCGTTAATCAAGCGCGCGATGGCCGCGCGCAGCCGGTCGGCGTCGTCGAACCAGTCCAGGAAATCGGAGCAAGCCAGTTCATCGCGATGCGCGAAGTGCCGCGCGACGGCGTCCGCCCCACGCCGCGGAACCTGACCGAACGTAGCGGTGTTGAGATAGGTCCAGTTTTGAAGCGCGGGGAACTCCTGCCGGACCACGCTCCAGTTCATGAGCTATTGGACGAGCGAGCCATTGTATTTGTCACGAACAAACACGGCGACATCCGCGATGGCCACGTCCACCGCTACACGCTTCGCCTCCCCCGCGGGCGCGCGGCGATCCACCACTTCGACCAAACCTTGCGGCAGCTTCTTGCCGACCGTGACGCGATAAGGAATGCCGATCAGGTCGGCATCCTTGAATTTCACTCCAGGACGTTCGTCGCGATCGTCGAGCAGTGCGTCAAGACCGGCGGCTTTGAGCGCTTCGTAAATCCTGGAGGCTGCTTCACGCTGCGCGGCGTCGGAGATATTCACTGGCGTCACCACCACGGTGAACGGAGCGATGGGTGGAGGCAGCACCATGCCGTCCTTGTCGTGATACAGCTCGACAGCCGCGCTCAGGATGCGCTCGATGCCGATGCCGTAGCTGCCCATGATGGGCATCACTTCCTCGCCGGCCTCATTGGTGACGCGCAGTCCCATCGACTCGGCGTACTTGTAGCCCAACTTAAAGATGTGCCCGATCTCCACGGTCTTATGGATGCTGAGCGGCGACCCGTCCACCACCGAAGTATCGCCCCAGGCGACCTGACGAATGTCGGCGAACTCGCATGGAAAGTGCTTGCCCGGTGTGACGTGGCGCAGATGGTAATCGTTCTTGTTGGCGCCCGCGATCATGTTGCGGCGTCCGCGCAGGGCCTCGTCGGCGACGATGCGCAAGGACGGGCGCAAGCCAACAGGGCCGAGCGATCCGGCGTCCGCTCCAAACGCCTCGCGGATCTCCTCGGGATGCGCCGGGCGCAGGTCCATGGCCTGCGTCACGGAAGCAAACTTGGTTTCGCTCAAGCTATGGTCGCCCCGCAGCAGCGCCAACACCAGTTTGCCGTCGGCGGCCATCACCAGGCTCTTGATGTGGGAGGTGTCCGGCAGACGATCGAATTCGGCCACCTCGGCGATCGATTTTCTATCCGGCGTGTGAAACTCTTCCGGCGCAAGGTCCGCTTCGGGATCGGGCGCGGCCGGCGGCACGGGAACGCTGACCGCTTTCTCCAGATTGGCCGCGTAATTGTTGCCGTGGACCACGAAGTCCTCACCGGCTTCGGACCGCACCATGAATTCGTGCGACTGGCTGCCGCCCATCGCGCCGGAGTGCGCTTCCACTACCACGTACTCCAACCCGCAGCGCTCGAAGATGCGGCAATAGGCGGCGTGGTGCTTCTTGTAGGAAACGTCCAGCCCGGCGGCGTCCAGGTCGAAGGAGTAGGAGTCCTTCATAATGAACTGGCGCACGCGCAGCAATCCGCTTTTAGGCCGGGGCTCATCGCGAAACTTGGTCTGGATCTGATACCAGATTTGCGGTAGTTGCTTGTAGCTGCGCAGCTCGCCTCGGGCGATGGAGGTCATCACTTCTTCGTGCGTCATGCCCAGGCACAAAGGCCGGCCGAAGCGATCCTTCAGGCGGAACATGTTGTCGCCCATCACGTCCCAGCGGCCGGACTCCTGCCACAGTTCGGCCGGGTTCAGCGCCGGCAGAAAGAACTCCTGCGCGCCCATGGCGTCCATCTCTTCGCGCACGATTTTGGTAATCTTCAGGATCGACCGCTGGGCAAGATACAGATATGAGTAGATGCCGGCGGAGAGTTGGCGGATGTATCCGGCGCGCAGCAGCAGCTTGTGGCTGGCCACTTCAGCCTCTGCCGGGTCGTCGCGCAGAGTGGGGATAAATAGCTTGCTCCAGTGCATGAGGAGTATTTTGTAATCTTAGCGTATGCCAGTTACAGGCGTCGTTGAAGGGGCATGAAGGCCGCGTTGTGGCCTTTATATGGCGCGGCTCTCGGCGGAGCGGGCGCGGCGCTATTTGTCTCCGCGATCCAGTTCCTCCCGGTTGGGCTGGCGGCGCTGGCGGTGGTCCTCTTCTGGGCTTCGGTGTCGCAGGTGGTTCGGGAAGATGTGCTCTTCGGCGCCCCACGCGGCCCGCTATCACCGCTCCAGATCGCTGCGCGCGTGTTGCTGGCCGCGATCTGGGTCACGGCGTTTCTCCATGAAAGCGCCGGGGGAGGTGTTACGCGCACGGGAGTGTTGCGCATGACAGCCGCGGCCATCGCCGCGCAGACGATGTCGCGCGCAGGCGTGGTCGCCATGGCCTGGACCTCCCGCCCCGCAGCCGGAGGTCTGGAACTAACCGCGTGCCTGAGCACCGGCGCAGCGGCGTCGGCGCTGTTGATCGGACTGCTCGCGGCCCTGATCTACGGCCTGCGCATCGGTGCCGCGCTGGTTGTGGGAGCGTATCTGATCCTGCGCACGGCGCGAGGTTGGTTCTATCAGCAACGTGAGGGGATCGATGGAAGCGACATCGCACACGCACGCATGTTGGTAGAAGGTTTCGCCGCGCTGGTAGCCGTCTTCGCGCGCTAAACCCGCGGATGCAGCGGACGTGGCGCACGCACTCGTGCGTGCCGTGTCGGCACTCGTGCCGACACCTTCGCCCGGTCGTAGATGTTCCGCCAGCAAGCGTCGAGACGAGTCTCGACGCGGCACGCACGAGTGCGCGCGCCACCCTTAGCTACCGCAATGCAGCCAACAATCCTCCGGTCTGCCGCAGTACATCGAGCCGCGCCCGTTCCGCATTGTGATGAGCCTGATAAAACGCCAGCCACTTCTCGTTTTCGGTCGCGCGCGATTCTTCCAGTTTCGTTAGCGGCAGGCGGCCCTCGGTATTCTGCGCCAGATCCAGCGCCACCTGCTCGCGCGCCAACTCCAGGTCCGCGCGCGCGACATCGCGAGAGGTGTCGGCGCGCTGCACTTCCTGATATGCGCGGCGCAAGTCGCCGGTGATGCGCGTGCGCGTACGGTTGTACTCGATCTGCAACTTATCGGCGTCCGCTTGGGCCTGGGCCGCATAAGCCCGTGCCGCGCGTCCGGCGACCAGCGGGATCTCGAAGGATGCTCCTAATTGGAAATTGTTGTAGTGGAACTGCGTGAAATAATTCTGATAGAAATACGGCAGGAATAGCGAATACTGCGCCACCAGGTTAGCTTTGGGCAGGCGCTCGGCCCGGTAGCCCTTGATCTCCAACTGCTTCGACTGCAGGTTGGATTGAATCCGCTTCAATTCCTTACTGTTTTCGACAGCCGCTGCGATGGAGCCATCTTCGGAGGCCGGCATCTCGACCGCGGCCCGCTCTTCCGTGGCGGGCTGAACACGATCGTCAGGCCCGAGACCCAGCGCCTCGGCCAGTGCGATCTCGGCATTGATCAAATCTACACTCAGGCTTTCCGCCCGCTGGCGTCCTTGCAGCACCGCCAGGTTGGCTTTCCGAACTTCGATCGGCAACTCGCGGCCCTCGGCCACTCGTGCCTGCGTCAGATCTTGCACGCGCGCCAGATTTTCGTTCTCGCGTTGCGCCGCCGTGAAGCTGAGCTGCGCCTGCTCGGCGTCCAGAAACAAGACAGCAACCCGATACGCCACCTCATCTTCTTTAGAGCCGAAGTCGGCGTCCAAGCCACGCTGGTCCTCCTTCGCCTGCTCGATCCGGTAACTCTGCGGGCGATCGAATAACGCCATCTGCGTGCGCGCCTGAAACACCGAGGGGGCGTTGCCTTCGATGCTATTGGGAAAACCGTGGGTGTAGGCGGCTCCGCTTCCGCCGAACACTTTTGGGAAGAACGGATCCTTGGCGATGGTGACTTGATTGCGCGCCTTGGCCTGATCCAGGCGCGCCAACATCAAGTCCGGGCTCTGCTGGAGCGCGAGATCCAGCGCCTGCCGCAGGGTCATGGTGCGGACTTCAGCGGACGCGCAAACGCAGGCAAACAGAAATAGGGCGAAGCGTTTCATACGCCCAGTGTCGCACTTGAGGGCCGCGCTTGAAGTATGAGTGGGGCAGCGCCGTGCGCTGCCTACTCGCCCGCAACGGGAGCGACCGGCTCCCGCCAGTATGCGGGCAAGCCACGTTTGGTCTCGCGCACGATCTCCAGCACGTTCCGTCGGTCCTCGGCCGACAACTTGGCGAACTTGGGATTTTGATCCTTGCCCGTGAGCACTTCGTACAACCGCCTGTACACGCCCTCGCGGACATAATCCGGCAGTGCGTCGAAGGCCCGGCTGTAAATCATGTAGCTGAGCGGATATTTGAACAGACGGGTTTTCAAATCGAACTCACGCAGCGTCCGGCCCTTGGTGTCCAGGGGGCCGCGCGCCGGGAAGGTCTTGCTGAACGTCGAGACGCCCTGCACCTCGTCGAGCAGCGGAGCGGCTTCCGCAAACAACATGTAGGTCGCAATGGCGTCGATGCCCGCATCGATCTGCGCCCGCGCGGCAGCGTCGGCGTGGTCGTGCTCGGCGATGCGCTCCTGCCAACCCACACGGATAAACAAATTCGTCATGCGGCATTGATGCTCCAGCGTCATCAGGGCCACGATGTCGCTGACCGCCGCCGGATAGCTGGTGGGCTCGAATTTCCGGGCCAGGCTGATCAGATTCTGCGTGCCCGCCGTGTCGAGCACGTCCGGGTGCTGGCGGTCGTGGCCCACGGCGTTGCCGCGATGGCGCTGATCGCCATGCGTGCCGGAAACGTACCAGCCGCCCCAGCGCTCCTCAAAGCGCGTGCGATCGTCGGTGAGCGCTTGCGCGCCGCGGAACGCCGGCATGCCTTCGGCGTCCGGAAACACCGACGCCACCATCAGACCCGGAACGCCGTTCGAGCTGGTGTCGCTGTTGTGGCACTGCATGCACACATCGCGGCGCAGGAACCCGGGCTTCTCCCAGCGCTGGTCGAAGGTGTAGAAAATGGGCCCCTGGCGCGGATCGACCGAGACCCCCTCCAGAACATCGCTGCCGCGGACATAGCCGATGTAATTGTCGTCGTTGAAAAACAGCGCCCGCGGATTCTTGGGCGAAATCAGAGCCGCCTGGAAACTGGTCTTGGAGAACACCATCACCTGCGAGTCGGGGTTGATGTCGAGACTCTTGAGAATACCCAGCAGATACCCCGGAGCCTCCGGCCGCGGTTCCAGCTTGGCCGTTCCGCTCTCCAGTTTCTTGCCCAGCAGCGTGATGGGATCGTTCAACGGCCCCTCGCTGTACTGAATCGCGGGATGATCCGATTGGATGAAGGTCTTGTCCTGGTAGACCTGATCGGCCCAGCCCCAAGCCACGGTGGAGATCAAGAGGACGCCGCATGCCACCAAAAGCAGTTTCCATGATTTAAGAGGCATCATAGATACACCTTTAGCACGCCGGGTTCCACACAGGAAACCGGCATCCGGCCTATCGACCATTGGAAAAATGGGGAGGTCGTTGGCGTTTCCTGGTCGGCCCCTGCCAAATGGCAGGTCGCTATGTCTGGGCGAAATCGCGCTTTGGGATCTTCAGTGCGCGCAATCCCGCTCCGCAGCCCTACTGGCGTTCCAGCCGGTGAATCGACTCTTGAATTACCGTGCCGACGATGTCCAGACTCTGGGCGCTGACTTTGTCCATGGTGTCGCTGTCTTTGTGCCAGGGATCGTACTCGATGTCGATCACGTCCAGCGCCGGCACGCCCAGCATCAGGAACGGGATGTGGTCGTCTTCCTCGTGGACCTGTTGTCCGCTGAAGTACGCCTTGTAGCCCAGGTCGTTCGCGGCATTGAACACCAACTGCCGCAGAAAAGCAGTCGACTCCATTTCCTGGTTGACGTTCAGGTTTTTGTCGCCGATCATGTCGACGTTGATCAGCGCCTTGATCTGGCGCAGCGTTCCGTCTTTGCGCCACGTCTCGGCCAGGTGGCGGCTGCCGTAAAGATTGTCTTCGCCTTCCCACTGTTCGCGGGTGGCCTCTTCGCCGTCCAGGAAAACCACGTAGACGTCGTCCTTGCGGGTCTCCCCTTGCAGCGCGTGCGCCAGCTCCAGCAGCAGCCCGGTCGACGAGCCGCCATCATTGGCGCCCACGAACTTGCGCCCCGGAAACAGTTTCGTGTCGAAGTGCCCGGTGATGACGATGGCGCGTCCGCTGGTGCCTTTGAACTTGCACAGGATGTTGCGCATCGGGAAGTCGCCCTTGGGGGTTTTGGCCAGGAAGGCGTCCTCGCTGAGCTGGCAGCCGCGGGTCTTCAATTCCACGCGAATATAGTCCTGCAACTCGCGGTTGGCCATCGACCCCGGAGGCCGCGGCCCGAAAGCAACCGCACGCTTCGTGTATTCGTAGGCCGAAGCGCCCGAAAAATTCGCCGCGCTGACCGCAACTGCGAAAATCGCGATCAAGATTCCTTGTGTGCGTAACATATATACCCCAGTGTAAAGTTTCGGCGCGTGTCCAAGATATCGAGCAACGGCAGCAATACTCCGGGCACGGCCAGCGGCAGGAACAACACAATTGCAAGCGGCAGCGGCAGAAACTGGATGGCATTCAACAGCCGGCGCCCCACCAGCCGGAAAATACCGCCGACCGGCCGAATGTCGATGCCGCTGAAACCGGCGCGCTGGAGCAGATACTGGAGGCCATAGCGCGTGTACCGGAAATAATCGTGCGGCTGCTGGTGCTCCTCCCACTCTTGGGGAGCGATCAACAGCAAGCGTCCGCCGGGCGCGAGCACGCGAGCCAGTTCGCACACCACGCGTGCCGGCTCGGTCACATGTTCGAGCGTCACAATGTTCAACGCCGCTCCGAAGGACGCGTTTCCGAACGGCAACGCAGCGAGATCGCCCCGCACCTCCAGTCCCGAATAGTTCCAGGCTGCGTCGCCCACCGCCAAGTCAATCCCGCAGTAGCTTTGCTTCGGAAAGAATCGCCGGTACTGACCCTCCCCCGCGCCGGCGTCCAGCACCCGCGCCCCCGCCGGAAGCTGGTGAGCGAAGTCCTCGACCGCAGCTTCAATGGCCGCCTCGAAGTGGAAAATCCACCGCCACAGTGGGGCGGGCAATCCTGCCCGCAACCGGCTTTCAGCCGGCCTCTTGCCCATGACCCCCAAAGCCGCCTGAAAAGGCGGCAGCAGCCACAAATGGCTGCCCCACGTTCTCCAGCTCACGACTTCTTCCGGGCCTCTACCATGATGGTGGAACCGGCCCGGCACGCGGCTTCGAGCAAGGTGAACGGCAGCGCGGCGACCACCACCGCCAGGTACGCCATGTCCTTGAACAAGCGCTGGCGCGATGTCTCCTTCACACCCCGCATGCGCCGCGCCATGGGGTCCAGCCCTGGCGCAAGACTGGTGGCCATGCCCGCGGGATTATCCCGCAGCGAAAAATGCTTGTGCCGCAAAACCTCAAACCCGCACGTCTCCAGCAGCGAATCCAAATCCTTGAGCCGGAAATCGATCAAGTGGCGCGGCACGTCGATGCCGCTCCAGCGCTCGCCCAGCAACAGAAACTGCCAGCAGGCCGCGTTGGGCACCTGCACGATCAGCCGGCCATCGTCCGCCAGTAACTGATGTGCGCCCGCCAGGTAGCTGCCCGGATCGTACAAATGTTCCAGCACGTGAAACATCGTGATCACGGCACAGCTTCCGGGAGCGAAGGGCGCGCGCGAAAGAGACGCGCAAACCGCCGGGACTCCGGCCCGCCGCCACGTTATGTTGGCCGCGTCCAGGGAGAAGTCCAGCCCCGCCAGGCGCCGCCCGCCCCGGCTGGCCCCACGCTCGTCGAGCACTTCCAGAAACAATCCCCCGCCACAGCCGACGTCCAGAATCATGCCCGGCGAACCTTGCTCCAACTCGGCCACCTCGCGGATGGCGCGCTCGATGAAACGCAGATGGTCGCCGAGCACAAAACGGCGGTATCGCTGCTCCAGCCGGTCGGCGGTGGAGGACTGGGGAGCGAACCAGTAGTTGGGGGGGTAGTATTCGTGCAGTTCGCCCGGCGCGGGCTGCGGCGAGAGCCGAATCAGCCGGCAATCGCCACATTCGACCACCTGGAACAGCTTTTCCGTGGTCCCGTAAAAGCGGTCGGTACCGCGGAACAGCGGGTGAATTCGATTCGACCCGCAAGCCGGACAAGGCTCCTCGGCGACCGAGCCGGGGGCCGCCGCTAAGTCCCGTCCTAACTCGCGCTCTCGCTCAACTCCCGCAACCCGATCCGGTGCCGCATCAACAGCTCCCGAATCTGGGCCGGACTCAATCGCCGCAGTTTCCGGAACGCTCTCCGCTTGGTCCACATCGAGGGAATCAGCGGCAACGCCGACACCGTTCCCCACAGCAGCGCCAATCCCGCGCCGGCCTTGCCCGCCGGATTCGGGTAATGGCGCAGCTCCCCCCGATTGCGAAGCGCCGCCCATAGCCCTGCGCCGATTCTTGCCATGAAGTACGCGCCGTTTGCCCATAACAGGTTCCACGGAAACAGCTTCACCACCAGCAGGACGCGGTTACGCTCGATCAATTTCAACCGGCGTGCCGATCCCAATCCCAGCGTCGCTCCCCGGTGATGCCGGACCACCGCGTGCGGCGTGTAGAAGCACTGCCAGCCCGCGATGCGAGCCCTTAGACCCAGTTCGGCATCGTCGGCGTACGCAAAAAAATCCTCGTCGAAGCCGCCGATCTCCATTAGCATCGCACGGCGGTACATAGCCGCGCATCCGTCCGGCCACAGCGTCTCGTCCAGGGTGTCAAATTGACCGTGGTCTAACTGGCCGCTTCCGCGTCCGCGGTTCTGGCCGTCGGGATATATCAGGTGCCCGCATTTGTCGATGCGCCGCGGATCTTCCCATACCAGGATCTTAGACGCGGCCATTCCTACGCTGGCACCGGCATCGTCCCCTGTGGAAATCGCCGCCACCAGCGCATCGAGCCACCCCGGTTCGGCTTCCGCGTCGTTGTTGAGCAGCGCGATGAAGGGACCCTCGGCGCCCTCCATCCCTTGATTATTGGCCGCACAGAACCCCCGGTTGACGATATTGGCGATCAGACGCAGGGGCACCGGAAAGGCGGCGGCCATCTCCCGCACCAGCTCCGGCGATCCATCGGACGACCCGTTATCGACCACCACAACTTCAAAGAATGGGTGAGTTTGCCGCGCCAGCGACTCCAGGCACGCCCGCAGCAGTTCCCGGCGGTTCCAGTTCACCACGATTACCCGGACTTGGGGAGGCCGGATTTGGGGCACGAGGGGGCCTTCCGCGGCGGCCGAAAATAGTGCCTGAATCGGATGGGACAAGTTGACTTGGTTGTTGTATTATAGTACCTCCGGTTGGGAACACCCGGTTCGTCAAAATAAGGCTTACTATTTATGGAGTCCGTAGGATCTCTACTGCGGGGTGAACGTACGCGCCAAGGTCGGGACATCGCCGAGATTGCCGCGACGCTGTGCATCACGCAGGCTTACTTACACGCCATCGAGGCCGACGATCTAACGCCGCTGCCCGGCATCTTCTTCTACAAGAGCTTCGTCAAGCAATACGCCCGGCTGTTGGGCGTCCCGGACAGCAGTATCCAACCCGGTATCGCGGCCCTGACGGCTCCGGCGCCGGAACCTCCCTTGCCCTGGCAGGACCAGCGTTACAGCCCGTCGGAGTCCGCGTTCCCGGGCGACTGGGCCGGCGAACTCAGGAAGCTCCTGCATGGTTTCGACTCGAGCCACGCGCCGGCTCCCCAGGACGCATCCCGTCAGGACTCGCCCATGGGCGTGCTCGATCCCGTGGTAGAGTCTACCAACCGCTCTTTCTCGGGACATCGATTGGGCGCCTCCGTGACTGGACTAGTGGCCGTGCTGTTGTTCTGCTCGGGATTCTACGCGTGGTGGAATCGCGCGCCCCGAACAGAACCGGTTCAGGCCACGACGGCGGGGGGACCGGCTCGCGCAACGCCGGTGCAAACGGTCTCCGCCGGCTCGCCGGGCGCTGCCTCCTCGACACCTTCCATCAGTGTGACCACGTCGCAAACTGCCGATGGCCACGCCGTGCTGAACCTTTCCGCGATCGATGAGGTGTGGATCTCGGTGACGGCCAACGGCAAGGAAGTGTTTTCAGGAGTGCTGAAACCCAGCCAGACCAAGACGCTAACGGGCATCGAAGCGGCGCAGATGAAGGTAGGCAACGCCGGGGGCCTGGACGTAAGCTGGAACGGCAAGCCCATTGGTCCCATCGGCCCGCGCGGCCAAGTGCGCACGGTAGTGCTCACGCCGGAAAGCTTCGAAGTCCTCCCGCCCAAGCCCGTCCTAGACGACACCCTGTAGGCCTGAACTTAGAGTGTGCCGGGGGAGTCCCTCGTCCCCGCGGGCGGACGTCTTACGTCCACTGGGTCAGCGCACTGGCGAGTCTTAGTTGCCGTAGCTCTTGCTCTTCAACTGATCCAGCCCGCTGTAAGGAAACGAGGTCGTGATGCTGCGCGTGTCCATGGGACGGCTCATCACCTTCCCCTTACAGCGTTGGCGGATGCAACCACTGAATAGAAGTCCCTAAGCTCTGAAGCTGCTCCATCGAACGAGGCTACGAGGCCCGACTTGGACGCGAAGCACGCAGATTCCAAGATGCTGGGTCTGATTTCGCTTGTGGATTTGAGGCACTGAACATTTCCAGCGGGGGAACTGAACGCGCGTGTCGCCGGATTGGAGAACCCTCTCTCCCTGAAAATCAGCTGGGCTCGCGCTAGCCAGGCGTCTTCCTTCCCTACTAGGGTCTCCTCTACCCGGATCTCCATTGACGAACGAGGCGACGAGCAGAAGAGGGTCAGACGGGGTGTCCAGGCCTGAACTCCGGAACCCTTCTCCACTGCTATCCAAAGGCGAGGGACAACAGTCTCTACCTGGTCGGTCCGAACTAGGCTCCTACGAGCCGCTGACGACGCAGCCCATTGGATAGCTGGCCAAAAGACAACGGACAAAAGAAGCAATGTCAGAAGCACCAGAGCTTTAAGTTGTTCGCGCGTTGCTCTAAAAAACGGACCCGACTTCCCCATTCCACAACTCGCGTGCCGGCCCCCCTGCTCCGGCTTAGGCTCCTACCGTTCCGCCCGCTTCCCCGGAGCCTCGACCATCCTCCGTACCCGATCCAGTTCCCGCCGAAGCTTCCTCTCCCGCATGACAATCGTGACCACGTAGACTACAACGATGATCCACGCAGCCATGAATCCAAGCATCACAAACTGAAATTCGCGATTGTCCATGAAAACGATCCCCGGTTGCTCAGAACGCGTGCGCCTCTCGCCGCAGCGAATCGATCTCTCGCGAGACTTGCTCTTGCCGCATCCGGATCATGATCAGCACGGTAGCCAGACACGCCAGGGCCAGCCAGTTCCAATAAATGGGCGCTTCCATGCCCGGTCCCATGCCGCCGCCGTTGCGAATGCTCAGCACGGGCGAGGGGTGCTGCGTGCGGTACCACTCAATCGACTTGTACACGAACGCCACGTTAACGCATCCGAAGATAGACAACACCGCCGATAGTCGCGCCCGCTGCGTAGGCTCCTCAATGGCCCGCCGCAACATCATATAGCCCGCATACATCAGCCAGCACGTGAGCATGGAGGTGAGCCGCGCATCCCAAGTCCACCAGATACCCCACGCGAAGCGGCCCCAGATGGACCCGGTCACCAGGTTGACGGTCGCAAACGCCAGTGCGACCTCGGTCACGCCCGCGGCGAACGCGTCGTATTTGAGATTGCCGGTGGCCAGAAACAGCGCGCTGGCGCCCAGAGCCACAAAAAATCCGCAGAACGCGGTGATCGCCGCGGGAACGTGGAAGTACACGATCTTGTAAGCCGCCACGTTGGCTTCCGCCGGCAGCACCATGAAGATCTTGTAGATGTTCCAGGTGAGCAGCACCGCCGCTACCGCGGCCAAGAGATACAGGAGTTTGTCACGCATCGTATCACCCCACGAGAACCACATCTATGAATACCACGGCCAGCGCCGTAAACACGAAATCGAACGCTACTAAGACGCGCACCCAAATCGAATCATTCCCCCAAATCGACATACCCGCCATCAAATCGGTGGTCAGCAACATGGCCGCCATCAGCGCCGGGATCATAAACGGATAAACCAGAATCGGCAGCATCAGCTCGCGCAGGCGCAGATTCACGGTCAAAGCGCTGAACATAGTCCCAATCACCGTCATGGCCCAAGTAGCCAGCGCCGTTACCATCAGAATCAGCCAGAACTGATGCGCGCCAATCCGGACGTCGTAGAACAGAGCGAACGCGGCCAGCGATACCAGTTCCACCGCCAATAGCAGCGCGCAGTTGGCCAGCGCCTTGCCCAGGAACAGCGCGCCCGGCGGGGCCGGCGAGGCGATCAGCGCGTCCAAGCAATCGTTGTCCTTTTCGCGCGCGAAGCTGCGGTTCAGCACCAGCGCTCCGGCGAACGAATACACCAGCCACAACAGGCCGCCCGAGAACTCCATGATAGTCTCCGACCCCGGGTCGAAAGCGAAGCTGAACAGCACCAGAATGACGATCGAAAACGCCAGCGAGGCGTTCAGCGCCTCCTTGGTGCGCAACTCCGAGCGGAGGTCTTTGGCGGCGATGGTCAGGGCCTGGCGCAACAGCACTAGTTCTCTCCACCCAGCGTTCCCCCGGAACGCGTTTCGTCTCCATAGGTCCGGTAGAGCCACCCCGTGTCGTCGACCATTTCCTGGCTGCGCTCGCCCGCAAATGCAATCTCCCCCTTCTTGAGCAGGGCGACGTGCGTCGCGAGTTCCAGCGCCTCCCGCAACTGGTGCGTCGACATGACGATGGTCGCGCCCTTGGCCCGCATTTCGGCGAGCATCGATTGCAGCACGGCGATAGCGCGATCGTCCAGCGCCGTGAAGGGTTCGTCCAGCAAAAGCAGCTGCGGATCGTGCAGAAACGCGCGCGCCACAGCCAAGCGTTGCCGCATCCCCCGCGAGAACTCGCGTACGAGCCCGTCGCGCACACGGTCGAGCCCGGTGCGCTCCAGCATTTCATCCGACCGCCGCCGCGGATCGGGAAGGTTGTACAGCCGCCCGAATAACTCCAAGTTCTCAGCCGCCGAAAGTTCGTCGTACAGCGAGATGCCGTGTCCCAGAACGCCGATGCGCCGGCGCGTGGACTCCTTGCGAGTTTCCTCCCCCAGAACGCGCACCGAGCCTCGCGAAGGTTTAGAGAGTCCGGCGAGAATTCGCAGCAGCGTAGTCTTGCCCGCGCCATTGCGCCCCAGCAGCGCCACCACCGACCCAGCCGAGACGCGGAATCCCACGTCGCGCAGCGCCGGAAAATCCCCGAAATATTTCCAGACGCCCTCGATCTCCAGCGCGTTCATGTGGAGCACGCACTCGTGCGTGCCACGTCGGCACTAATGCCGACGCATGTGCCACTGCCAGCCGCCGCCCCACCGCCAAACGTCGAGACGAGTCTCGACGTGGCACGCACAAGTGCGTGCTCCACAAGCCCGAAGGTCATGCCTCCCCTCGGCGGTACAGCAAAACGCCGCCCAGCCCCAGAATCCCTAGCGTGAGCCCCAGCACCCAATACAAGCGCGTGTACACGCGGGCGTTGATCTCTTCCACCTTCGGCTGCCCCGTGTCTTCCTGGGCGCCGCCGCCACTGTCGTCCTGGCGAAACGCCCCCGTGCCGGTGATCTTGACCTCATAGGACGGCGCGGCGATTTCGTAAATATGCGCTTGGGTCTGCGGCTCCTGCCCCAGGCTGGTCAGGCCGTCTCCGGAAAGCGTCACGCCACTGGGCGTCACCAGCCGCGTGGGAAAATCCGTGCGCGCCCGTTGGCTCGTGAACGTCTCGGTGGCGCTCAGGTTATAACGCACATCGAAACCGGTCTTACCCGGCTTCAGCGGGTAGTTCACTTTGTACACCCCGGCCTGCCCGGTCTTCTCCGCCGGACGCTGGATGGGCATGCCATCGGGCGCCTGCACCGTCACCGAGGTGCCGCCATCGGCGCCGCTGGGCAGGTAGAATTGCAGGGATCCCTTGCCGCTGTCTTCGAAGGTGGACTGCGTATCGTTCTGCAGTTCGAACCGCTCGCTGACGCGCAACGCGTCCGCGCCAGGCTCCAGAATCACCATGTCCATCGCGAGCCTATTGGCAGCCGGGTCGCTGGTCGCCTCGTACACATTCAATTTCAATCCGGTCGAGGGCGATCCCGGCGGAATGATCAGGTTGTAGGTCGACCCCTTATACATCGCTTGCAGCAATGCGGGCGGCGACGGAACGTCCTGGTCGATGCGAAAGCCTCCATTCGGCCCCGACTTCACCGATCCCAGTACCTGCATGCCGCCGGCCCCCGGATGCAGAAGACTGACGGCAACACCAGCCTCCGGCCGGCCGGTAGTCGAGTTGATCACCGTGCCATCGATAGCCGCCAGCGCCGGCAGAGCAGCGACGGCAATCACGAATGTCGCTGTCAATATCGATGTGGGGCAGGCAATTCCGCCCGCAGCCGGCCTTCCGTCCGGCCTCCTGGTTCCGCAGACCCGCTGGAAAGCGGGTCCGTATTCAAAGCCTCGCCGAAAAGCGAGTTCATTTCCAAAGACCCGCTGGAGAGCGGGTCCGCAGATTGAAAGCCCGCCCCACCTTCCACGTCTCATACCATCGCCTTTCCGCACTCCCCGCAAAACTTCATGGCCTTAGGAAAACTCGCCCCGCAGTGCGGACAAACCTTCGCAGCCGTCCCCGGCGCGGGATCGGTCACAACGGCCGCCGCGGGCTTGGGCGCGACCGCCGCCCGAGCCGCAACCTTAGGCGCGCCTCCTACCGTCTTATCGATCTCCGCCAGCACCCCCGCCAACTCCTTCTGCAATCCCAGCTTGGTCTGCTGATAGTCCTCATCGGACAATTTCCCCACGCGAAACTCGAACTGCAAATCGCGCAGATTTTCGTAGATCGCGGCCTTGCGTTCCTCCAGATGCCGCGTCGGCGACACCGGGTCCGGTGGAGGCACGTCCTTCGTGCGAATCGACAGGGTAAACAGGATCGTCACTGCGATCAGCAGGACTACGGAAGCAATCAGCATTCTTGTTATTCGCACGCGACGGACCGGGCAGCCAGCTGTCAGTCGAGCTTTTCTAAGTCCTTCTCGATCTGATCATGGTAGCGCTCCAGCAGCTTCGCGTCAGCCGCCGGAGTTGTGGTGGCCACCGCAGGCCGCAGGAATCGCCGCAACGCCAGATACACCGCGCCCAGCCCGAACACCAGCGCGACGAAGGGCATCCACCACGCCAGCAGGTTGAAGCCTTGCGTGGGCGGCGCGGCCAGCGCCTCGTTCCCGCGCTCGGTCACGATGGCGTTGACGATCGAATCGTCGTCCTTGCCCTGGCGCTGCTGGGCCATGATTTTCTGGCGCAGCGGCGAGGAGTACCCGCATTCCAGCATCTGGCACTCCGCCACCGTCTGCTTGCATCCGCACAGACACGCCAAGCGGCCCGCCACGCGGCGGCACTCCTGCGTCATGATGCCGGACGAGGTTTGCGCCAGCGCGACGGCGGCAAAGATCACAGCCGCGGCCAGCGCGCCGAAGCTAATTTTCCACCGTGTCATGTTTTACTTCTTCCGGTGTGGGAATGTCATGCTTGGCGATTCCCACCACTTCGGTGCGCGGGAACACCAGCTTGGTCTTGCTGGGGATCATGCAGATCAGCGTGCCGATCAGCACCACCCAGTATCCGATCCACACCCAGCTCACCAGCGGATTGACAAAGGTCTGAATCACGGCCTTGGTCCCGTCATCGGAAGGCCCGGCGTAATTGACGTACAGATCCTGATCGAGCCTTCGCCGGATCGCTACTTCTGAAGTCGGTTGCTTCGACGCCACGTAAAACCGCCGTTCGGGTGACATCGTGCCCAAGTCCTGGCCGTCCTTACTCACCGCCAGCGTCAAACGGCTCCACTGATAATTGCCGTTTTGCCCGGACTCCATCCCCACCGACCGCATGGTGAAATGCCCCAGCTGCAGCGTCTGGCCGGTCCCGAGTTCCACGGTAGCGTTCAGATCGAACGCCTTGCCGGTGAAGCCGACGAACAATACCACGATGCCCAGGTGCACCAAATACCCGCCATAGCGGCGCGTATTGCGATGCGTCAACTCCATCATGCCCATCAGCAAGTTCTGTCCGCTCTTGGAGCCGATCGCCTTGGCGCCCTTGTAAAACTCGATGATTACCGTCACCGCCACAAACGTACACAGCATGAAGGAGACCAGCGCGTAGAAATGATGCACGCCCGCCGCGAACAGCCCGAGCGCGACCCCCACGCCCGACGCCGCCGGCCAAAAGAACGCGCGCTTCAGACTCTCAAACGAGCTGCGCCGCCACGCGATCAACGGCCCCACCCCCGTGAGCAGCATCAGAAACAGCCCGATGGGAATGTTCACGCGATTGAAGAACGGGGCATCGACGCTGATCTTCTCGCCCGTCACGGCTTCCGAAATCACCGGGAACAAGGTGCCCCACAGAATCGCAAAACAACTGGCCAAAAGTATCAGATTGTTAAACAGGAAACTGGATTCGCGCGACAGCACGCTCTCCAGTTGCGACTCGCTCTTCAGATACTCGAGGCGATTCAAAATCAGGTACGCCGTTCCCGCAATGCCGATGGCCAGGAAGGTCACGAAGTACGGCCCGATGGTCCCCGACGCAAACGCGTGCACCGAACTCACCACGCCGCTGCGCGTCAGGAACGTGCCGAAGATGCACAGGAAGAAGGTCGATGCCACCAGCACCATGTTCCAGACCTTCATCATGCCCTTCTTTTCCTGCATCATGACCGAGTGCAAGAACGCGGTTGCGGTGATCCACGGCAGCAGCGAGGCGTTCTCCACAGGGTCCCAGCCCCAGTAGCCGCCCCACCCCAGCACCGCGTAAGCCCAGCCCGCTCCCAGCAGAATCCCGGTGGTTTGAAACATCCAGGTGACCAGCGTCCAGCGGCGGGTCGTGTGAATCCAGGAATCCCCCGGCTGCTTGGTCATCAGCGACGCAATCGCGAACGCGAACGGCACCGCGAACCCCACGTAGCCCAGATACAGCATCGGCGGATGGATCACCATGGTCCAGTACTGCAACAGCGGATTCAGACCTTGACCATCCCCCACGTCGACGATCCCTTTGCCCTGCGCCAGCACTTTGAAGGGGCTCGCCACGAACGCAATCAGCATCACGAAGAAACCTTCGGTGGTCATCAAAACCGCGGTGACCCAGGGCATCATGTCGCGGAACTTGCGCCGGTTCTGCCACACCACCACAGCCGAATAGGTGGAGAGCAGCCAGGCCCACAGCAGCAGTGATCCGCCCATGCCGCCCCACCACGCCGTGAACTTGTACACCGAGGGCATGTCGCGATTGCTGGTTTCGGCCACGTAGGCCATGCGGAAGTCGCCCTGGATCAGCGAAGTCACCAGGACGGCCGCGGCGATGGTCAGCAGCACCCACACCGTGTAGACCGCGCGGCGGGCGCTGATCGCCAGGAACGTACGTTTCGCTAAGGCGCCGACCACCGAACCGATGATGGCGTAAACGGCAAAACAGAATGCTAGTAGAACCGCAAGCGCGCCGACATTTTCCATGGTTTGACCTTGCTCTAGACTGAAGCTAGCGAACGACTTCTAGATGCCCGTATGCGAGGCGGCCGCATTCCCCTGCGGCACCTGAGCTTCGTACTTGGAGGCGCACTTGGCCTGGATCTTAGTGGCGTGAAACACGCCGTTCGCGTCCAGTTTCCCTTCAGCCACGGCCTGCGCATGATCTTTGAACGTGTCCGGCAGCGGATCGATCCCGCTATACACCACCGCCATATGGTCGTTTCCACCGGCTTCGGCGTCGACCATCATGAATTGCACATTGCCGCCCTGATGGCTAATGGAGCCGGGCTTGACCCAACCGGTGACGCGCAGACGTTTGACTTGCGCCTGATCGCCCATCACCCGGACCTCCGGAATGGTTTTGAAGTAAGTCTGCGTTTCCTTGACGCCGCCGACCGCCAGCCAAGCCAGCACGCCCAAAATCGCCACCGTCAGAGTCCCGAACTTCCAATAGTTATTCATAGAGCCAGGCACCTTTCGCCGTCCGATTCCAGTATACTCCCGCCGCCAGTCCGTGGAGCACGCACTCCTGCGTGCCATGTCGAGACTCGTCTCGACACCTACCGCTCCCGCAGCACGGCCTTGATATTCGCTTCCACATCGCCCCGATCCACCAATCCCATGTACTTCGCCGCAACGCGCCCCTTCCGGTCGATGATGAAGGTATCGGGCATAGCGTCGATCGAATACTTCTTGGCCGTCGGTGGGTCCCCCAGCAACACCCGGTAAGGAACCTTGGCGCCCTCCAGGAACGGCTTCACCACCGCCCAACCGTCGTCGTCGAGCGAGACTCCCACCACGGCCAAGCCCTGGGACCGGTACTCCCGCTCAAACTCCGCAAACCACGGGATCTCTTCTTTACACCCATGGCACCAAGTCGCCCAAAAATCGAGCAGCACGATCCTCCCGCGGAACTGGGAGAGATTCACCGTTTTGCCCGACGCGTCTCTCAGCGAAAAGTTGGGAGCAGCCTTGCGGTCCTTGGCCGTCGCGAGAGTCGCACGAACGGTCTGGGGCGCGTCCCCGGCCGCCGCGGAAGCCGTTGCTGCGGCGGCCACCAGCAGCGGCAACGCCGTCAGCCAACCCCATCGACGCCTGGAAGAATTCATACCGCTGTTCTCAGAACTCCACTGATCCAACGTGTGCTAGATCGACCCTCTCCGGACGGCCGGATCGATCCACAAAGTAGAGCACCCGGAAATCGTGCAGCAGAGACCAGCGCCTCTCGGAGCCGTCGCGCATGACAAACAACGCGCTGTGTTCGGTAGTGTCCCGGATGGCAGCAATGGTGTCGATCCACACGCTCTCCTCTTCGTGCCCCGCAGCGTCGCCCTTAATCGCGACGCGGGAGCACATAGCGGCCGGGCATCCCACGCCCTGAAGCGTGACGCTCCGGCTGGTCCCGCCGGGCAAAGTGATCTTGGCCATCAGATTCGACCCGTGCCCGTCAACCTTGGCCGGCAGCCGTTCGAGCGCCGCCGGTAGCGCCGGGAAGCGGCCGATGACCCCGCCCGCAGCCGCGAAAAGTAGAACTCGTCTCGAACTCAGAAATCGATTCATCTCAACGCCCCTTTCTGGCAAAGCCCTACGACGCATGACACAGCAAACAAGCCACCCGGGCATCCTCCGGGTTGACACATAAAAGCGTGTACACCTGCCCGTGCATCACCCAGGTGATCTTGCCGTCGTTATTGACGGTCCTCAGATCCGCATGCCGGGCGCCGGCCGAACCCGAACTCCTCGCCACCAGCAAAGTAGCCTCGTGGCTGCCAACCCGGTAGGACACTTCCACGGCCGGCACGGCGGGGTTCACAACCCTCGCGCCCATCAAATGGATGGATGGATCGAGCACCGCGGGCAGCGCCAGATCCAAGCCCGTGCTGCTTCTGACCCACCCGCGGATCTGAACCGGATTGCCGGACAGAAACTCCGCTCCTCCCGCGCGTTCCGCCACGGCCGCTCCCGCCGCGTGCGATTCGTGCGCGCGCAGCCCCAACACTCCAGCCACCACGAACACCACCGCCGCGATCGCCCATGCCAGCGGCCTGGAACCGGTCTCCCGGCCCACGACAGCCGGCCTTTGAACCCGCTCCCACAGTTCCGCGGGAGCCTCGACTTTACTCAAGTCCCGGCGCAGCGCCGGTTCCAACCAATCCGACTCGTTCTTGTGCATGTCCATCGCTTTCTCGACCCCGCCTTATTGACCCCGCTTGATTAACCCCGCCCTGCTTCCGTGCCCTGCTTCGCCGCCCTGCTTCCTTAAATGCCCCAACCGACGCTCCAGCGTCTTATGCGCCCGGCTCAACCGCGACGCCACCGTGCCCGCCGAACATCCCACCACGGCCCCGATCTCCTCATACGACAGCCCCTCGGTGTACCGCAGCACCACCACGATCCGCTGCTGCGGCGGCAGCGCCGCAATTCCCTGCTGGACGGTTTCGCAAACTTCCGAGTGCACCAAACGGTGCAGCACCGTGTCCGGCCCCGCGCGCAGCGCATCCAGCATCCCGGCCGCGAACGGCAGAGCCCGCCGCAGCCCGCGCCGGTAATCCAAGCAGCTGTTCACCACCACCCGGAACAGCCAGGTCTCAAAGCGCGCTTTCCCCCGAAACTCCTGGATGCGCGACAGCAGCTTCAGAAACGAGTCCTGCGCGATATCCATGGCCGCTGTACGATTGCCCGAATAGCGCAGCGCAATCGAATACACCCGGTCCTTATGAGCTTCAAACAGCGCAGCGAAGGCTTCCCGCTCTCCGCGCTGGCAAGCCTCGATCACTTCAGGGCCGGTTCCACGCACAGGCGGAAGTCCGTTGTGCGTGAGTGAGAGGTCGTCCATCAGGTCGTACATCAATATGTCGCGACTCATTAGACGATGGTCTCCGTCAAAACTTCCACACTTTTTGAGGGAGCCGGCCCCGCGGGTCGATATAGTCCGGAGCCATCTTCGGTTCAATACAAGGTCAGCGGCACGCGGACCTTATTTTCCTCATCCAGCGCCTGCGCGTCCACGAAGCCTCGGGTGTGGCACGCCATCATGGTGCCGAAGCTCGGCACGGCGCCGGCCGCCGCGAACGCCACCGGGTCCCACAGATTGGCCCTCACCAGCGCCCGGCTGCAATGCACGTAAGCCTCGCGTACGTGAACCACCACCACGGTATTCGGTGCTTTCCCTTGGACAATGAACCGCTCGATCAGCGCCGGATCGCGGCTGATCTCGGCCAGCCCGTTCACTCGGAAACTCTCCGGAATTCCCGGCACCACGAACAGCAGCCCGACCTTCGGATTCCTGACAATGTTCTGCAGTGTGTCCAGACGGTTGTTTCCGCGCCGGTCGGGAATCAGCAGGGTCCGCTCGTCGGCCACCTGAACGAAGCCCGGGACGTCCCCCCGCGGCGAGTTGTCCGCCATGCCATCAGCCCCCGGGCCTTGCGTGGAAATCACCACCAAGGGCGAAGCCGCGATGAACGCCCGGCTGAGCTCGTCGAGGTGATCCATCTGCTTGCGGACCGAGCGCTCCAGCGGCTGGCTGTACAGCGCCCGCAACTCCGCAGTGTCCCGCACCACGTACTGGGGATCGAGTTCCATACCGCCAGTGTAGCCCGTGGAACGCGGGTACCGGTCAACTTGAAATCCCCGGCCTTGACTTGGTATCCCGCTTGCCCCACGCTTAAACCATGCCGAAACGCTCAAATAACCGAGGGCTTCAGCCATGGCAGCGAAGATAGTCCTTCCGGCCTTCTTGCTGTTTTTGGGTTTTGAAGGTCTAGGTGCACAGCCGGCTCCGACCGGCCAAAATCTCCCCAAGTTCATGGGACGCGAAGTAACTATCATCGAACCTGAACTTGAAGCGGATGGTTTCTTTCCGAAGGGTCCGGCGTCTGTTTGCGTCCAAGGGCGACCGCAACGGCAGTGCTATACGGCACCCAAAGAATTTGGGAAAAGCCCTAAAGTCGACGTGGTCCAATTGGACAAAGACACACCTGCCATCCTCTTCTCGGCGGAGAGCGGAGGAGTCAGTGGCTCCCAAATCCATTTGGCGCTCCTTCGCCCTGGAGCGGGAAAGGACTTGGAGAATACTTTCCTTTCGGATCCATCGGTTTCAAATCAAAGCCAGTACGCGTTTTGGAATGATGCCGCAATCTCTGACGCACAGATATTTGTGACAGCCGATTTCGTATGGGGTCCCGATGAAGCGCACTATAGCGACCATCGCTACATCGTGTCTGCATACGTCCGGCGGCGATCGTTCCTCGTCGACGGACTTTTCTACTACCTCGATGATCGATACATGACCATCCGCACCTACGCTCTTGGGACGAACATTTTGGCGTCGGAGAAACAGGAGATCCTCGCCCGCCTCAAGCGAATAAAGGCAGAGACCGAACTCCAGCGCAAAACACCCCGGTAGCCTCTCCTCCTGGCGGGCCAAGTCAAGCGCCGTTAAACTGATCGACTACCACTAGGAGAGAAACTGCCATGTCCATGAAAAACCCCGTGCATCCCGGACGCATTGTGAAGAGCGCTTGCCTTGAGCCTTTGGGGGTCGTCGATTGCCGAAGGGGCCAAGATTCTCGGCGTCACCCGCCAGGCGCTCAACAACGTCGTCACCGGCAAATCCGGCATCAGCCCGGAGATGGCGATCCGGCTAACCAAGGCCTTCGGCAGCACGGAAGAAACGTGGTTGCGCATGCAACTCGCCTACGACCTCGCCGCAGCCCGCAAGAACGAGAGCAAAATCAAGGCCCGCCGTCAGCACGTCGAAGAACTGCAGGCGAGGTGACCGGTTCCATACTCCGGCTGCCCGGTTTCGGCTGCCAATTCGCGACGACGGGACAACCCCTCAGCTGTTCTGCGCGGTAAACATCACCGCCAGAATCATCACCACCACCGAGGCGATCGCCAGGAAAGCCAGCGTCAGCGCAATTTTCCGCATCCTCTGAAGTCTCCGCAGCCGCGCCCGCGAGGGCCCGGCGCCCGAAGAGTCGAGCTCCCAACGCACAACGATGCGCTCTCCCACGGCAGGTTACTTCTTCTGCGTCCAGGAGTCGCTGACGTGCCCTTCGGTGATCTCTTTGTTGTTCTCGTCGCAGGAGTATTCCAAAATCTCCTGCCCCGGCTTCATCAGCACGAACACGCGCGTGTTGGTCCACGGCTTGGTGTAATACACCGGGTCGTCCACCGTGACGATATAGCTCAGGTGGTTGTAGTCCGGCCGCGAGATGCGCTCCACCACGTGCAGCTTGTTGCTGGTCAGCCGTTCCTTGTTGGTGTCGAGCCAGGTCCGCCCATTGAAACCGATGGTGTCGATCACCAGCACGTCGCCTTCCCAATGCCCGACCGAATCCCCGAGCCAGTTATCGTCCAGATTCTTGTTATGGCCGCGCCCGTCCGTGGGGACGACGTGGAACATATTATTCTGCTCGAACAGAATCGCCAGCCGGTTATCTTTCTGGATCAGTTCCTGCGGATAGGGCGTACCCCAGGAGCGCACATAACCCCACGGCAGACAGTGCACGCCGTAATCGAACTTCTCCTTGGCGTTTTCCGCTTTTCCGAACGGTGTCAGGAAGGAATCCAGGTCGTGCTGCCCGATGCTGCTGCACCCGGGCGTCCCGCCCGCGCACGGGCCTCGCGAATCCGCTGCCACGTCGCCTACGCGGGGATGATCCCACACGCCGCTCAAGTCGGGCTTGCCATTGGGCAACTTGGGAACCGGCTGCGCACCAGCCAACCCAACCGAAACCCACACCGCCGCGGCGATCGCAACCGCGCTCATCGTCGATCTCAGACGAAGCGAACTCAGACCACACATTCTCACTGGGGTACCTCCTAATTCGAGTCAATCAACGGAAGCTTAGCACAAAGTTTCGACTGCGGCGCGGGCCACCGCTCGGCCCGCTCCGATCATCATCGACGGAAAAACCGCGCAACAGCCCAACCCACGACCCTAAAACCGCCCTCGAAGTCCGCGAACGTCCGCCGGCCCACACGCGACGTGTGCCGATAAAGGATAGAATATGTCCCTGAAGGAGCAAATATGACCAAATCTCTAACCGCCCTGTGCGCCGGCACAGCACTCTCCATCGCCGGGTACGCCCAGGCCCAAACTAAGCAGCTCCCCGCAGGCAATGCCAAAGCCCTGATCGAGAAATCGTGCACCACCTGCCACGCACTCAACATGATCACCAGCGCGGGACACACTCCCGAAGACTGGAAGCTGCTAGTCGAGCGCATGGTCTCGGCGGGCGCCGAGATTCAGCCCACCCAGATGGCCATGGTGACCGACTACCTGGCGAAAAGTTTCCCCGAAGGCAACGTCCCCAAGGCCGTCATCATTCCCGGCCCCGTCAAAATCACCTTCAAGGAATGGAAAGTGCCCACAGTAGGCTCGCGCCCGCACGATCCGCTAGCCACGCGCGACGGCATGATCTGGTACACCGGCCAATACGCCAACGTGCTAGGCCGCATCGATCCCAAGACCGGCGAGATCAAGGAATTCCGCCCCAAGGTTCCAGGCTCCGGCCCGCACGGACTAGTCGAGGATAAGGACGGCAACATCTGGTTCACCGCGAACTCCAAAGGCTACATCGGCGAGCTCTTCCCGAAGACCGCCGAGTTCAAGGAATACAAGCTCCCGCCCGACGCCAAAGATCCGCACACGCCCATGTTCGATCCCAAGGGCATCCTGTGGTTCACGATTCAAAACTCGCAGAAGGTCGGCCGCCTGAATCCCGCCACCGGCGACATCAAGGTGGTCGACTCGCCCACCAAACCCTCCAACCCCTACGGCATGGTGATCGATTCCAAAGGCGCGCCCTACTACTGCGAATTCTCCGCGCCCAAGCTAGCCCGCATCGATCCCGAAACCATGAAGATCACCGAGTGGACCCTGCCGCGCCCCGACTCGCGCCCCCGCCGCATCGCCATCACCGACAAGGACGAGATCTACTATTCCGACTACGCCAAAGGCTATCTGGGCCGCCTGGATCTCAAGACCGGCCAGATCAAAGAGTGGCCCTCGCCCAGCGGCCCCGACTCGCAGCCCTACGGCATCACGTTCCTGAACGGCATCATCTGGTACAGCGAATCCAACGTGAAGCCCAACACGATGGTGCGCTTCGACCCCAAGACCGAGAAGTTCCAAACCTGGGCCATCCCCGCCGGCGGCGGCGTAGTGCGCAACATGATGACCACGCGCGACGGCAACATAGTGATCGCCGAAAGCGCCTTGAACATCGTGGGACTGGTCACCATCGCGAAGTAGCGCGCATGCTCGGCGGTAAGGTCCTGTCGATCGGAAGACTTCTTGCGGCGTGCGGCATCGCCCTGCTGGAGCTTAATAGTCCAGCGCGTGCGCAGCAGCCGCGTCTCCAGATTCAATCCTTTTCCGTCGGTCCGGACACCGCCCTGACGTATCCCAACAATCCAGCCGATCCCGGCCACCTCAACTATCTCCCCGACGAGCATACGACCTTCATTCCGCCGGCTCCTGGTTCGTCAACCTATCTGGTTTTCGGCGCTGCCCAGATCGCCGGAGGCAACTTCGGAGCGACGGTTCTTGAGACCACGGATTTGAAGACCTTCGATTTCGCTACCGGATACAACCACCAGGTACTGACCTCGCCGCTCATCATCGGCAAATGTAATCCGACCGACAACACCGAGTTCGACCTGAACTACGCGGCCCCCAGCTCTGTTCTGCAGGATCCGACTTTGCCCGCGGGGAACCTGATCATGCTCTACGAGGCCGAGAACCATTGCCCGGGAGGAGTGACGCAAGGGCCGTTCTACGCCACCGTGGGCTTCGCCCGATCCTCGGACAATGGGAAAACCTGGCCTGCCCCGGTGACCGGCGCGTTAGGCGGACCGAGCCGTCATCCGATTCTACAGACTTCCGATCCCCCACCCACAGCCGCACATTCGTACCTGGGTGACGCGATTCCCACCGGCTTTATCGACAAGAACACGAATGGCGACTACTACCTGTACGTCAGCTATGGTCACTACTCGACCGAGGCCGGCAACCCTCCGAGAATCGGGCTCGCGCGCGCCAAGCTCGGCGCCGACCCGCTCACTTTCCTGAAGTGGTACAACGGAGCGTTCAGCCAACCGGGCATCGGCGGTGTGGATAGCGACATCGTGCCCGCCGTGGCCGGCGGGGCGTGCACTGGAAGACCGCAGTACCATCCCGAGATCAGTTACAACGACGATCTGGGATTGTACCTGCTGATCTATTGGTGTGGCAGCGGCGCCAACGGCGCTAATGTCACGTGGTATTACTCCACTGCGACCAGCCTCGATCTTCAGGATTGGACGGCGCCGCAGATGATCCAGAATTCCGCGGTTGCGACCACTACGCCTTGCACGGACGGAACCAATGGGCAACAGTTTGACGGCTGGTATCCGTCGTCGACATCGCCCGGAGCAGCGGCGGGGCACACCAAGCTGACGGGGTACTTCTTTTCCCTGAGCGGATGTATACCAACAACTCCAACGTCGGTCCCGCCTGACCGCCAATTCTCGTCCCGAACATTTACCATCACCACTCAGGCCCAAGTGACGCCCACCCTGACTTCGGGCAGCCTGGCCAATGGAGCCACGTATCTCGCCGGGGGATTGGTGCCGGGATCCTGGGCGCAGGTCAAGGGCGCGAACCTCAGCAACGTGACTCGCATCTGGGGCGACTCCGACTTCACCGGCTTGGGCAACAAGCTACCCACGATTCTGAGCGGCGTCCAGGTGATGGTGAACAACCTCCCCGCTGCCGTCTACTACGTCGACGCAGGCCAGGTGAGCTTCCAAGTGCCGGCCGGAGTCACGGGAACCGCCTCTGTGCAAGTCATCGACAACGGCGTCGCGAGCAATACCCTGACCGCAACGGCCACCAGCAGCGCTCCGGGCATCTTTCCCGTCATCGTGAACGGGACCAACTATCCGGCGGGTGTGTTCCCGGATGGCACCTACGTCGGCGATCCGAAAATCAGCTCCGCATTTCGCAATGCCAAGCCGGGCGACGCGATCCAGCTTTATGCCACCGGCCTGGTTCCCACGCCCGCGGGCGTGCTGCCCACTGCCCAAACCGTCGGCGGCGTGACGGTGACCATCGGCAGCGTCACCGTCCCCGCCGATTTCGCGGGCCTGGTTGCGGTGGGCGAGTTCCCGATCAATTTCACCGTGCCGCAACAGTTCTCGAGCCTCCAGCCAGGCGCCTATCCGATCTCGATCCAGGTGGGTGGGGTCTCGTCTCCGGCGACGATCAACTCCAACCCTCCCGGTCCACTGGTTTTGCCTATTCAACACTAGCGCAATGCGATCAGCGATCAGCGCCACGTTTCGGCAATCCCGCGGATGTGCTTGGAATGCGTCTCTGCAAATGATCCTTCCGATCCGGCTTAAGCGGCGCTGAAGTATAATCAGGTCACAAAACGATGCTCATTCGCTCTACGATCCTGCTCCTGGCCACCGCCGCTGTCGTGTTGGCCGATACGTCCGCCGGCTGCTCCGCGTCCGCTCCGCCCCCCAGCACGGCCAACTGGAACGGCTGGTCCGACGCCGCCAACACCCGCTTCCAACCCGCGCGCGCGGCTGGACTGACGCCGCAGTCGACACCGCGCTTGAAACTCAAGTGGGCCTTTGGATTCCCGGGCGTCGCCACGGCCCAAGGAACACCCACCGTATTCGGAGGCCGCATCTTCGTGGGAGCCGCCGACGGGACCGTCTACGCGCTCGACGCCCGCACCGGATGCACCTACTGGACCTACAAAGCCGCAGCTGGCGTGCGCGGCTCGCCCGTAGTCGGCGAGGGCGGGACCGCCGCTTACGTCGGCGATTTGAAAGCCAACGTCTACGCGCTCGATGTAGCGGCCGGAAAACTGCTGTGGAAGACCCGCGCCGAGGATCACCCTATGGCGGTGATCACTGGGTCGATGAAGCTCGACCGCGGCAAGCTCTACGTGCCCATCTCCGGGCGCGACGAATCCATGGCAGCGACCAATCCCGAGTACGAATGCTGCACGTTCCGCGGCAGTGTGGTGGCGATCGATGTCGCGACAGGCAAACGAGCCTGGACCGCTTACACGGTCGACGTCGCCAAAGCCACCGGCAAGAATGCCAAGGGCACGAAAACCTGGGGACCATCCGGTGCCGTTCCGTGGTCCTCGCCGACGCTCGATGTGCAGAAGCGCGTGCTCTACATCGGCACCGGCGTGAACTACTCGCAACCGGCCACCGATACGAGCGACGCGGTGCTGGCGTTCGACATGGATTCCGGACATTTGTTGTGGTCGCGCCAACTCACCGCCGCCGACGCCTACAACTTCGCTTGCACCGGCCAGGACAAAACCAATTGCCCCACCGACCCCTTTATCGACGTGGATTTCGGCAACTCCGGAATTTTGCGCACACTCGCGGGCGGCAAGCGCGTGCTGGTGATCGCCGACAAAGGCGGCACGGTGTACGGCGTCGATCCGGATCAGGAAGGCAAGCTGCTGTGGAAGCAGAAAGTCGCGAACGGCGGAGTGAACGGAGGATTCATGTGGGGCGGCGCCGGCGACGAACAAGGCGTGGCGTACTTCGGCATTTCGGATTTCAACGCCCCGAAACCGGAAGCGGGCGGCGGACTGATCGCGCTGCAAATGTCGACCGGCGAGAAACTGTGGCTGACTCCCGCGCCCAAGCCCGCGTGCCTGGGCAAGAAAGGATGCGCCGCCGCTCAACCGGCGCCGGTCACGGCGATTCCGGGAGTGGTGTTCCTAGGCTCGTGGGACGGCCATCTGCGCGCGTACGAGACCGGATCTGGATCAAGAAAGCTCGGCGCGATCATGTGGGACGTCGACACTGCTCAGGACTTCAAAACCGTGAACGGAGTGGAAGCCCACGGCGGCTCGATCAACAGCATGGGCCCGGTGGCCGCGGGCGGGATGTTGTACATCACGTCCGGATACGGCGGGAACGGGATGCCCGGCAACGTGCTGTTGGCGTTTTCGGTGGATGGCAAGTAGGGTTCAGGCGGCTTGATGGACGGGCTCGTGGTGGAGCCGCATGAGTTGGTCGGCCTTTAAAGACGCCATAGCGTAAGTCCGGCCGTCGTCATCGCAAAACTCAACCTCGTAGACACCTGGCGCCAAGTTTTCAACGACGGTGCCGACTTGGCCGCGAACTAGGCCGTGCTCGGGCAAGTCTTGTAGCAACGCGACCACCGACAGCAACTCGATGCCGTTCATATCAAAACCTTCTTTTCATAATACATAACATGTCGCTAGCCGCGGCACATCCTCTCCAGTCAGAACGATCCAAATGCCGCGAATTCTCACATTCCTTTGGTGAGCCAGTTCGAAATCGACCACGTAGCGTTGCCCGTAAACGTTCAAGACACCGAGCTTCGCCTCCGCATCGTTGGCAGCTCGCAGCAAGGCGCTCCGCAGTTCTTCACCGTCGGCTTCGCGGATTCCAACCGATGCAAACACGCGGGCTTTGTTGCGTCCGCGAGGGTGGTGCGGGTCTAGGCAGTAGGCACGCAGTTTCCGAATGTCCACGACCGCCAGTGCACCGTTGGGTAGCTTCATGAGGGCTCCCCGCGATCGGCTATCATAGCGGGAATGAATCAGGTTCTATTTCCACGCTGAGTACACCGGCTTGCCGACCATGAACGCCGGGTTCGCGCCCGGCTTGGGTTTGAACTTCTGCACGCGGCCGCTGTCTACCTCGGCCGTGTAGAAGTTGCCTTCCTGGTCCACGCTGAAGCCGTGCACGCCCCAGAAGCCGCCGGGGAAATCGCCCCAGGTGCCCCAGGCGTACAGGAAGTGGCCGTCCAGATCGTACTTCAGCATCTTCGAGGTGCCGCGGTCGGCCGCCCACAGCGTGCGGTCCGCGCCGATGTAGATCAGGTGGATGTCGGACGGGTCCTCGCCCATGCTCCACTCGTTGAGATACTTGCCGTTCTCGTCGAAGACTTGGACGCGCTTGTTGCCGCGGTCGTTCACGAACACGCGCCGCGTCTGCGGGTCGACGGCGATGCCGTGGACATTGTTGAAGTAGCCGGGGCGCTTGTCGGGAGGCGTGCCCTTCTTCCCCCAATCGAGTAGAAACTTGCCGTTCTTGTCGAACTTGGCGACGCGCGTTCCGTTGTAGCCGTCGGCGACGAACATGGTGCTGTCGGGAAGCCAGGCCAGATACGTGGGACGGTCGAAGTGCGAGCCGTCGGCGCCGCTCTTGCGGGGCGTGCCGATGGTCTGCTCCAGTTGCTTGCCGTCGTGCGAGAACTTGTAGATCGACTGCATGTGGTCGTCGACGATCCACACGTGCTTGTCGGGATCGTAGGGGTTGATGGCCACGAAATGCGGGCGCTGCAGGATCTTGTCCCACTGGGTCCAGCGCTCGATGATGTTGCCGTTGGCGTCGGCGACGACGATGCAGTTTTCCCAGTTCGCGTCGACGCCCAGCTTGCCGTTCCAACCGGTGGTGAGATCGGGCGGCGCGGGCGTGCCTCCGGCTCCGCCGCCGGGAGGCGAGGCCACGGTGGCATCGCGCCAGGGCAGGCGGCCGATGGGGAATTGCAGGCTGGGACCCATCTCGGGGAGTTGTTGGGTCCGCGGCCGGCGCATGACGGGCAACTCGCCGCGGTAGAGCGCGAAGACGCGGTTGGGGCTTTCGGCGTACACGCTTTCCGCCGAGCCGTAGGTCCATTTTTCGTTGCCCGGGACGGTGCTGAGGTCCTTGGGCCAACCTTTGACGATGTCGTAGGGGCCGAAGGTGTCCTGGCCGCCCTTGGTTCCGGGGATCGAGGCAAAGCCTGCGCCGGGCTGGGCGTGCATCACGGGGAGGCTCGCCAGGGCGAGGCTGAAAGAGATTAGAAGCGTTCGCATGGAGGTGAGGATACTATTGCTGGGCCTCGCTGGCAAGGCGCAAGCGCCTTCGACCGTGCCAGAGCCGGGTGGGAGCCGCACGACCAAGCCTCATCCGATGGGTAGGTACTCGATCTTTCCTCGCCACTCTTCGTGAGATGTGGCTTTGGCGATCAATTCCAGATCGCGGACCATCTGACCGATTGTGATCTGAAGCTGGTGCGCGTAGATGATGCCCGAAAATTCCTCGTGCTCGTCGAGTCTTCGTACGCCCTCGCGCAACAGATCCGCGTCTTGCGATACGATGACGCGCCCGAGCTCAGTCGCCCTTTGCAATAAGCGGCTATCGTCTAATTGCGACGCTCCGTCTTCCTGCGCTGTCAGCACGTCTACCGAACGCAAGCGCAAAGCTGTGGTGATCGCGCGCGGAACGTGCACATCCATGTACAGAGCAAGACTCAAAGGGAACGCTTCAGATCGATCAACCTGCGCCGGAACCCAGCGTCAGAAGCGTGAAGGGCAAGCTTGCCGGCTTCTTCCAGCCCTTGTTCGATCTGGTTGTCGAGGCGGTCCTGGTTTTCGTAATAGTAGGTTAACGCGCCGTGAATTTGAGCCAAGGAAAGGCTCGGATGTTGGAAATGGGTCTCTTCCGGGCTCCATCCGTAGGCGAGCTTGTCCAGAACGATCTCGGTGACCTTCACCTTCGCGCCGGCAACCCAGGCCACACCCCGCTCGTCGAGTTCAATCTGTGTGTTGAAGACGGCGTTCAATCGCTCTCTCCTGCGTTCAGTATAGCTGCTGGCGCAGGTCCGGCAGCTGTTCAGAACTACCATTGCGGGCGTGTGTGTGATGTGGTCCGCTAAAGCCATGACCGAAATAGCAAGGGATGCGCTCCGTGCGCTCGTCGGGAAGGCAACGTCTACGGCGATCGCCAATGGTCAACCGGTCCATGAGCTCCAGGGTGTAGCGTTCTATGACACCGAACGCGACGCAACAGTCAGATCACTCGCTTCGTTCGATACCGCAATACAGGCGGTTACTGACATCCCTGATTTCGTTACTCACTTCGGAACCGATGCAGCCGAAAGGGTTGTTCTACAGTTCGTCTATGAATACTTCACGCGCGTCGACGAACTGAGATACGACGAAGCTATGTTTGATGCCTTATGGCTCGATCTCCAAACAGAAACGCGCCATCCGGAGTGGGTCACTCGAGGGGTCGCGAACGTTCGACACTTTAGGAGCGAGGATTTGGCCATCGACCTTGGCGACGGTATTTCGGTCAGAGGTCGAAATTCCCGTGCGCTTGCCTCCCTTGGTTTTGGCCCTCCCTTTTGGGAACTGCTATCTAGGGACTGGGCCGGTCCCGGAGCGAGCTCATTCGTCATCGTGGCAGAGCACACCTTGGCCAAACGGCCAGAGAACCTGGTGCGGACCGAGTCGGGATCGGTGTGGATAAAGGCGATCCGCGCGATCGGAGCATTACGCCTAGCGGCAGCCGGCGATGTGAGTATCGGTCCGATGTGGTTCGTCCGTCCCGCTCACTTCAACGTCGGAATCGGCGGTATTCAAGGCACCTACGCTTCCGTTCCTGCATTCGGCGGTTCCGAGTACGTTTGGACGGAGCTTATAGCTCGCGCGTACCCGCGTCTATATGACGAGCTAGCCCAACTGGAGAGAGATGGATACGGAAAGTCGCCAGGGAACCTGAGCATCGCGTTGCGTTCGTTCATGGCAACCTGTGACCGTTGGCCGCCTGGGCCGGATTCGAAGCTGCTTGACGCCACAACGGCCTTGGAAGCGCTTTTGGGGGCTGATACCGAGATCGCATTCAAGCTGGCGTTCCGCGTGGCCGGCCTGGTCGCGGGTAGCGATGACGAGCGAAGCGCCATATTCAAGCTCATGAAGGACTTCTATGACACGCGAAGTAGGCTTGTGCACGGAGGGCACCTAAAGAAGAAGCACGAGATGCGGCTTGCGAAGGTCGATGAGCTTCGATCGCTTGTGAGGCGTGTGCTCAGAGCATTCGTTGCGTTCGCGACAAACCCTCCGAGCGTGTATCGCAGGTCTTTCTTCGAAACAGAACTTGATGCTGCGCTGGTAAACACGGCGGAGCGAGAGAAACTTCGCGTAGCGCTTGGCCTAGATCGCAATTGATATGCTGCAAAATCCGGCCCAGGGCGTGCCACGCGAAGCGGCTATTGCAAGTTTCCCACCTCCGCTACTCGGGGTTGTGGCCAACCGCCACTGCATCCATGGCCCGATGCGTCGTTGTACGCGGAGTGAGTGAGAAGGTCGCCTTGCTTCAAGGCCGCAGGCTGAAGCCTGTGCTACCTTGCTACAATTCACAGGAACGGGAGCCTTTGGAGAATGAAGAAGCAGTTTACGTGGTGGCCGCGGACGCTTGCGGGCGTGGTGTTGATCTCCACATTTGCCTCGGCGGCCTTCGGTCAAGGCGCTTACAATGCGCCTCGGACTTGGGACAATCAGCCCGACTTGCAAGGGATCTGGCAGGCCATCGGACCGGCGAGCCTGAACATTGAGCCGCACACCGCCTCTACCGGCGTCCCCGGAGGCTTGGGCATCGTGTCCGATCCGGCCGATGGCAACATCCCTTACCTGCCCGCGGCGCTGGCCAAGCGGCAGGAGAACGCTCGCAATCCGGTGAACGATCCGGTCAACCGCTGTTTCATGCCGGGCGTTCCGCGCTTCGTCTACATGCCGTATCCGTTTCAGATTTTTCAGACCGCCAAGCAGGTCACGCTGACTTCGGAGTACGTGCATGGCACGCGCAACGTCTTCCTCGGCGGCGAGCACCTGGACGGCGTCGATTTCTACAATGGCGATTCGCGCGGGCATTGGGAGGGCGACACTCTGGTGGTGGATGTGGCGGATTTCAACGACCAGACGTGGTTCGATCGCGCCGGAAACTATCATAGCGATGCGCTGCATGTGACGGAACGATTCACGCGCGTCTCTCCGGACGTTTTGAATTACGAAGCCACCATCCAAGATCCGAAAGTATTCAGCAAGCCGTGGAAAATTGCGATGCCGCTGTACCGGCATCAGGAGAAGAATTTCCGGATCCTGGAGTATGAATGCCGCGCTTATATTGAAGACGCGGGCAAGGCGGGTAAGGAGTAGGCTCATGAATCTGGGATGCAAGCATTATTTGAGTGTCGCCGCAGCGCTGGCGATCAGTGCTGGAACGGCCTTCGGGCAGGGCGAATTCGGGCCGTACTGGCAGCCTCCGGTGGTGAAGGGCGGGCCCATGCCGCGCACGCCCGACGGCCATCCCAACCTGAACGGCTACTGGGCGGCGCGCTTCAACCGGGCCATCTTCGACATCGAGGACCAGCCTGGCGCTCGCCCTGGCGCGCCCCCGAGCAAGGGCGGGATCGTCGATCCGGCGAACGGCAAGATCCCTTACAAGCCCGAAGCCGCGGAGCGCCGGACGGACCTGGCCACCAATCACATTTTCGAAGAGCCGGAAGCGCACTGCTTTATGTCGGGCGTGCCGCACTCGGCCTACCAACAGTTCGGATTTCAGATCATCCAGACCAAGGATCACTTCGTGTTCAGCTATGAATACGCGCACTCGCACCGCATCGTGCCGCTGGATGGCCGGCCGCATATTTCGCCCGACATCCACCTGTTCATGGGCGATTCGGTGGGCCATTGGGAAGGCGATACGCTGGTGATCGACACCACCAATCAGAACGGCAAAACGTGGTTCGACATGGTGGGCAATTTCACCACGCCCAACATGCACGTGGTGGAGCGCATCACGCCCGTGGATCAAAACACGGTCAACTACGAAGCCACCGTCACCGACGCCACGATTTACACCCAACCGTGGAAAGTCGGCGGCAACTGGGGCCGCAATCTGGTGAAGGGCTATCAGCAGATGGAGTTCGGCTGCGACGAGGGCAATCAGGATTTGGAGCACTACGTCGAAGGCGCTGGCGGCTCTAAGAGCCAGGTGCGCGGCAAATAAGTCCGGTCAGCCGGAGACGGACGGGAGCATCCGGCGCGGGCAGCGATGCTTCGCCCGCGCGCAATCGCGAAACCGCTTCCTAGTACTCTCACTGAGCGATTGGATTCCCCGGACTGTCAGGGCGGGACAAGGGAACTCTTTCCTGCGGCCAAAGACATGGGCCGTCGCACTGATCCAGAAGAGTCCGCATACCTGCGCTAGAAAGCAGAGCTCGATTTTTTCCACAGCAAAGACCTGCGGGCGCTGGCCTTCCGCGCGGCGTGGGATCACGCGATGTGCCGGTAAAAAATGGACGGTAAAAAGTGGACGGTAAAAGTGGACGCTAGTACCAGTAAGGCTTACAAGTTTAGCCCGTCGCCAGTCTCCTGAAACACCGCGGCGAGCCTGCCAAGTGGTTGTCGTAAATAGAACTCGCGTGTTGGCACTCCGATTGCTTTCGTGTGGAACTCACCCGATGCCTTGGAGTTTTACGCGACGCTCGCGCGCGAGTTCCCATCCGAGCCGAAGAAAGTCGCCGATCGACTCTCGCGGTGCGAGAATTAACTCCCCCGCTCGGCACCAAATTAGTGCTGAGCCGCCGGATGTGAGCAACGCCAAAACCGATGTGATGAGGCCGGGCACAAACGTGTCCGGGGTCCAGACAGGAACGTGTGCAGAAGATTGGAGAATCAAAATCACTCCGAAGATAATTCGTGGAAACACCAGGCCCATGATGAGCGGATAGAAAAGCCAGAAGGACCGGATCGTCAATGAGCCAGCGTAGCCGCTAGGCCACGACTGGGCTGGCGTGCAGGTTTCCCGCGACAAGGGGACCTCCGCCAGGTACGGAGCCCGTGTGATTGCCCCTCAACGGGGCCACGCGATTAGAACACTCGAACAGGCTACACGGCCGACGGGGGTCTTGGTTTGTCGCGGCGTCTTGCTTCGGCGCCCGAATTCCTTCAAACCACGACCGCTGTAATTCACTTCTAACTACGTCCGGGAGAGGCGCAAATCGGCGCTGCGGGGAGATTTCTGTCCATTGCGGACTGGCACGATTTCCGTCTGCGCAGCACGTTGCGCAGCACGGATGCGCTGATTCGACCCTGACGAAGGCGTCCGAATTTTTGACGTGGAGTTAACGATGTACAGTACCACTGCTCTTTTAAGATCTGTCTTTGGCACCGTCGGCCGCCATAGACGTACGGTGATTTCCCTCACCCTATCGGCGGCGCTTTGTCGCGGTCAATCCGTCGCGATTGGGCTTTCGTCCGGCGCCGCGGCCGCCGGAGGTTCGGTCACCCTGAACCTCAGCTTGAACACTGCCAGTTCCCTTCCCGCGGCGCTCGAATGGACGCTGGCTTACTCCGCTCTGGACTTCGGTGCAGCCACCATCGCAGCCGGACCAGCCGCAACAGGGGCGAACAAGCAACTCTCTTGTAGCAACAGCGCGGGATCGGCGACCTGCATCCTGTGGGGCCTGAACGACACCACCGTTTCGACCGGCGTTCTGGCAACGGTGACCCTTCCGATCAATCACACCACGGATTCTTCTTCCCAGTTGCAGCTTACGGGTAACGCCGCCGCCGACCCATCGGGCTCGACGCTGGCAACTTCCGCCACGGGAGGAACGGTAACCATCCAACCTGGAATGAACGGGTTCACCTGCACTCCGGTTGCTTTCGCCGCACCGGCAACCACTTCTTGCACCATCACGCTAACGTCTGCTGCGCCGGTGGGAGGAACAACGATCGCCTTAACGGCGAGTCCCGCGTCTGCCATGACGCTGCCGGCATCGGTTACGATTCCGCAGGGTTCCCCGTCGGGTGCGTTCAGCGTAACCGCTGGCGTTGTGACGGTCTCGACGTCTGTGATGCTGACTGCGTCTGATCTGGGCGTCAATCAGGGCTTTGGCGTAACTGTGAATCCTCCACCAGCGCCGCAGATCACCAGCCTGAGTCCCACCTCCGCCACGGTGGGAACTCCGGTGACGATCACCGGTACAAACTTCGGAGCCACGCAGGGGGCGAGTACGGTTACGTTCAACGGGGCTTCAGCCACGCCCAGCAGTTGGAGCGCGACCAGCATCGTCGCGCCTGTGCCAGCGGGAGCCACCAGCGGGAACGTGCTGGTCACCGTCGGAGGAGTGGGGAGCAACGGCGCAAACTTCACGGTGGTCACGATCCCCGCCGCACCCCCCCCCGCGGTTAGCAGCCTGAATCCCGCCGCAGGCCCGGCGGGAACTGCGGTGACGATCACTGGAACCAATTTCGGAACCACGCAGGGCGTCAGCACTGTAACCTTCGATGGAACTGCAGCCACACCCACCAGTTGGAGCGCGACCAGTATCGTCGTGCCCGTGCCGGCGGGGGCCGCCAGCGGCAACGTAGTCGTGAAGGTCGGTGGAGCGACCAGCAACGGTGAAGCGTTCACCGTGTTGCAAGCGCCCCAGATCAGCAGCCTGAGTCCCGCCTCCGCAACGGTGGGAACTCCGGTAACGATCACGGGGACGAACTTCGGAGCCACGCGGGGCGCTAGCACGGTGACGTTCAACGGGGTTGCCGCGACGCCCAGCAGTTGGAGCGCGACCAGCATAGTAGTTCCCGTGCCCGCGGCAGCAACGAGCGGCAATGTGGTAGTGACCGTGGGCGGAGTCGCCAGCAACGGTGTGGCGTTTGCAATGCTGCAGACGACAGTTACCTTGGTGGGCCTTTCGATCAAACCGTCAACCCTCTTGGGCGGTCAACTAGCCGTCGGTACGCTCACGCTTAGCGCGCCTGCCAGCGCGGTCGTCACCGTGGCGCTCTCCGCCTCAGGACACTATGGCGTGGTCAGTGTTCCGGTCCTCGTGAAGATCCCGATCGGCGCGACTTCGGCCATCTTCACCATCTTGACTCAAAACGTGAAGAAGACGACCACGTTCACAGTGACCGCCACTTACGGCGGCGCAGTCTTGAAAGCTTCCCTGTCGATCCAGCCGGCTCCTTGAAGGTGCGCTGTGCTTGACTTCGGCGCCAAAGCCCAATTCCGGCGCGGTTTGCAGTAAGTGGTCGAGCTGGATCGACGAGGTGAACAACACTTCGTCGGTCTCAAAGCGGGCCAAGAGGCGCGCGTTTTCGCGCGAGTGCTCGAGATCTTCGGGCAATGCCCAACGGTAGAGAGCGTTGGGGTCCGTGTCGCATGCCGACCACCCCACGCTCGGCGTTATATTGCGGCACGCCGCGACGGTCTGAACCCGGCCATCTTTGCATCCCATTCACGTCCATGCGTGTCCATCTGTGGCCCTTGCATGCGGAGCGTTGACCCACTCATTAACTCCCTACCGGAAAGAGGTACGTTGAAACCAACGCAAAAGATCGCACTCAGTTTGTTGCTGGTCTCCAGTGCGATCTTCGCCGAGACCCCCGCGTTCGAGGTCGCATCGATTCGGCCCGCCCTCGCCGCGCAGAGACGACCGAGCGAAGGCTTCTTTTGCCCCTTCGGCTGCTTCGGCCCCATCATGGGAACCATGACCATCGAGGGCTCGCACGTCGACATCGACTTCATGGGCTTGGATCAATTAATCCTCACGGCCTACGGCATCAAACCATACCAACTCGCCGGACCGGCTTGGATGCCGAGCCAGAAATTTGTCATCCAGGCGAAATTCCCCGCAGGTATCTCCATGAAGCAGGTCCCTGAAATGCTTCAAGCCCTGCTGGCCGAGCGATTCAAATTGACCCTCCACCGCGACAGTAAAGAACAGCCCGTTCACGCACTGGTTGGCAAGAGTGCTAAGAACGGTTCAAGGCTCCAGAAGTCCACGCTAGAGTCCGCTCCGGAGACCCCCGGCGGCCGCACCTTGATCTCGCCCCAGGGCCTGGTGCGCATGGGAGACGACGAGGTGGTCACCGGCGCGCCGCAAGGTCCGATGCGGATTAGCCTGGGCCCGGATGGGACGCCTCAGCAGGAACTGCTGCAGGTGACCATGCCGGGCTTGGCGGAAGCTCTGTCGCAGTTCATGGATCGTCCCGTGGTCGACATGACCAGGCTGACCGGCAGCTATCACGTGGTCCTGAAGTCCTCCGACATAGACTTCTACGTGAGAGCCAAGATCGCCGCCACGGGCGCTCGCCTGCCGCGCGACGGCGCACCCGACCCCGGCAACGGCCCCGCCGCTGCCTCCGATCCCTCCGGCGGCTCGATATTCAAAACCATCGAAAAGCTCGGCCTGAAACTGGAACGCCGCAAAGCTCCCGTCCCCATGCTTGTAGTCGATCACATCGAGAAGACGCCGACCGCTAATTGATACGCCGGCGAAGATTCGGCGAAAAATGTGCCATGGTACCCGTGCGGTGTGGCTAAGCCACACAGATACACTGTGCCAGCGCCCGCGCCCCTCGAGCCAGCCCAAGATCCATGTACAAACGATTGATTCAGCGTAACGTTCTGCGACCGACAAAACGAACCCGAGCCCGGCGCGTCTCCCCTCGATTTACAGAACGAACCCGCGACATAGCCATCCGGGGACGGCTACCTCCGCCCCCCGCTAATTTACAGAACGAACCCGCCGCACGGCCTCCCGCCTTTGCGCTCCGTGTTAGCATCTGGACGGGAAGCTGGCAGCCAGGCCGACGTTATAATCAAGTTTCGCCATGATCATCGATTGCCACGGACACTACACGACCGCCCCCAAGGAACTGGAAACTTTCCGCAAGAAACAGATCGACGCGCTGAAGGACCCCGCGCAGAACCCGTCGCGCGAATCGCTCAAAATCAGCGACGACCAGATTCGCGAGAGCCTGGAAAAAGCCCAGCTCAAGTTCCAGCGCGAGCGCGGCACCGACATCACCATTTTTTCCCCCCGCGCCTCCGCCATGGCGCACCATATCGGCACCGAGCAGACCAGCATCGAGTGGTCGCGTATCTGCAACGATCTGATCCACCGGGTGTGCTCGCTGTATCCCGAGAATTTTATCGGTGTGTGCCAGTTGCCGCAGTCGCCGGGCGTCCCTCCGGCCAACAGCATCGCGGAGCTGGAGCGGTGCGTGAATGAACTGGGCTTCGTCGGCTGCAACTTGAACCCGGACCCATCGGGCGGGCATTGGACGTCGCCGCCCCTTACCGACCGGCACTGGTATCCGTTGTATGAAAAGATGTGCGAGTTGGATGTGCCGGCGATGGTGCACGTGAGCAGCTCCTGTAATCCGGTGTTCCACGCCACGGGAGCGCACTACATCAACGCCGACACCACGGCGTTCATGCAATTCATCTCGGCGGATCTGTTCAAGGATTTCCCCACGCTGAAGTTCGTCATTCCGCACGGCGGTGGAGCGGTGCCGTTCCACTGGGGCCGGTATCGCGGACTGGCTCAGGACATGGGCCGGCCGCCGCTGACGGAGTCGGTACTGAAAAACGTGTACTTCGACACCTGCGTGTACCACCTGCCGGGCATCGAGCTGTTGCTGAAGGTGGTCCCGCTCGACAACATTTTGTTCGCGTCCGAGATGGTGGGGGCGGTGAAAGGCATCGATCCGCAGACGGGCCATCACTACGATGACACCAAGCGTTATTTGGATGCTCTACCGCTGAGCGCAGCCGACCGCCACAAGCTGTTCGAAGGCAACGTGCGCAAGGTTTATCCGCGATTGACCAAGCAAATTGAGAAGCAAGTGGGGCAGCGCCATGCGCTGCCATCCAAGGCCTGAAATATGCGTGCCCGATCGTCACGCCGCCGGTTCATTCGCGGAGCTGTCGGTGTAGCCGCCGCGGGCGGCTCAGCAATGGCTCAAAGTCCATCTCCGAATCCGGGCCGTGTGCGCGGCTTCGACCATGCCGCTCTGCCGATGTAGAACGTCACTGCCATGCTGGCGTTCTATCGCGGCCTAGGCTTCGACGTCAACGAAGGCGCGACCGCGTGCTCGGTATACGTCGGTGAGCAAATGATCAACTTCCACCGCCCGGAGACGTGGCAGCGCGAATCGTTTACGCTGCGCGCGCCGGCCGCGCGCCCTCCCTGCGGCGATCTGTGTTTTGTGTGGGAGGGCGCTGCCACGGACCTAAAAGCGTGGCTCGACCGCGCCGGAGCCAAGATCATCGAAGGCCCGGTAGGGCGGCAGGGCGGGCGGCGCAAAGCCGCGTCCAGCGTGTACGTGCGCGACCCCGACGGAAACCTGCTAGAGTTCATGCTCTACGCGTGATGTGGAGCACGCACTCTTGCGTGCCACGTCGGCACTCGTGCCGACGCTAGGCGTTTTTGTGCTAGATCCGCCGTGCGTCGCGAGTAGTCGCGACGTGGCTCGCACGAGTGCGCGCTCAACAGCGCTTCACACCACGTTGAACAGCAGTTTAAATCCGTAGTCCATGTGAAACTGCTGATGGCAGTGGAACAGCGTCAGGCCATCCATGGCGGGCGTCACGTCGACTTCGATCTTGCGGAATCCCTTCACCAGCACGACGTCCTTCATCACGCCGGACGCCGCTTTGCCGTGAACATTGACGAGTTCGAAGCTGTTGCGGTGCAGATGAACCGGATGCGCGTCGTCGGTCTGATTGTCGAACACCAGGCGGTACCGCTTGCCCTTGGTCAGATTCCTGGGCGCGGCGTTCGGATCGTAGGACTTGCCGTTGACGGTCCAGCGGTTGAATCCACCGGTTCCACCGTTGATCTTTCCGAACACCAACGGGATGGTTTCTTCGGGCTGCACGGTTGCCCCGTCCTTGCCCAACATGGTGTAATCCCAGCGAGCTTTCGGAGGTTTCGTCCAGCGCGGCGCGCCCGTCTTGCCGGCGTACTCGACGACGACACCCAATCCGTTCATGCGGTCGTCGTCCTTGGGCGTGCCGAGAATCCACACGCCGGGGTTGTTCATTTCGACCACCGCATCGAGGCGCTCAGCCGTGCCGAGTTCCAGCACGTCGACCATCTGCGGATGCGGCACAGGGTTGCCATCCAGGCCGGTGACCAGAAAGCGATGGCCGGGCAGCGCCAGCTGGATGTTTTCGGTGGCGCTGCCGTTTAGGATATGAAACAGAACCCGCTGGCCTTGTTTTACGCGAATCGGGTCACCGAAGCCGAGGCACTTGCCATTGATGGTGAACCGCTGGTAGCCGATCTCCCAGCCGTTCGGCGTCTCGTCCTTCTTGTAGCCGGGCGGAGGTTGTGGCGCGTCGTCTTCGTCCTCTTCTTCAGTGGTGAAGAACGGCTCCCACTCGTGCGTCGCCAGGAAGATTTCCTGGTCGTACTGGCCGGGGTTATTCTTGGGCTCGACGTACACCAGCGCCAACTGGCCGCTATAAGTGCCCCGGCTCAGATCCGCCATGGGCATGACGTGAGTGTGCACGAAGCGCGTTCCGGCGGGCTGCGGCGTCAGGCGATAACGCAAGTTGCCGTGTGCAGGAACAGCCAGGCTTTTTTCTTCCTCCGCACCGTCGATGCGCGCGGGCACAGCCAGCCCGTGCCAGTGAACCAGCTCGGGTGTGTCGAGGTCGTTGAAGATGTCGACGTTCACCGGCACGCCTTCCTTCAGCCGGATCAGACTGGTTGCCGCGCCGTTGTAACCGAGCGTCGAAATGGTGTGGTCCTTGGCGATGTTGGCCAGCACCGGCCCGATGCGGAGGGTGACATCGGCCGGACCGGTGGGGCTTTCACCTCCGTCCGGCGCGACGCGGCTGCACGCGGAGAGCGCGAGTCCGGAGCCGAGGCCCGCAAAGAGTTCGCGGCGTGTCAGGGGATTCATACAGTCATCATACGCGCTGCGGCAGTGGTAGCCTGAGACTCGGTGCGACTCCATTGCGCCATGCTTTTTTTGAAAGATCTCCGCCGGATGGCTGAATTCTACGGCGATGTTCGCGGGCTCAAACCGATAGAAGAAATCGGTCCGATACGTGGCTAGAATTCGATGCCGGAAGCGCGCGCTTCGCGCTGCACGCGATTCCGGCCGAGATCGCTTCCTGTCTCTTCTCTTCCCCGGGGCCGCGTTACAATTCAATCACCATGCAAGGAAAACCCAAAGTAGTAGCCGAATTGAATGCCGCGCTGAAGGAAGAACTGACCGCTATCAGCCAGTATTTCCTGCACGCGGAGATGTGCGAGAACTGGAAGTACGACAAACTCGGCAGCTTCATCAAGAAGCAATCCATCGACGAAATGAAGCACGCCGAGATTCTAATCGAGCGCATCCTATTCCTAGACGGAATTCCCAATTTGAGCGACCCACTGCGGCTGGATATCGGTCAAACCGTGCGGGAGCAGCTTACCAAAGATCTGAAGCTGGAGGTCGAGGCGGTGGCCATGTACAACCACGCCGTGCAGGTGGCGCGGGAGGAAGGCGACAACGCGTCGCGGGAGCTGTTCGAGCGCCTGCTCAAGGACGAAGAGATGCACGTGGATTGGCTGGAAGCCCAGTTGCATCAGATCAAAGAGATCGGATACGAGCGGTACTTGAGCCAGCAGATGGCGTAACCTATTTTTCGCCCACCGCGAGCAGCGTTTCAAAGTGCGGGGCTTCTTCTTCGCGGTGCACGATGGAGGTTTCGACGCGTTTGAATTTGGCGTCGCGCAGGAAGCGGCCCAGGTCGACTTCGCTGAACCCTAGCCACCTGTCGGCGTACATCTCGCGGGCTTCTTCGTGTTGGTGACGCAGCAGGTCCAGCACCACGATGCGGCCGCCGGGTTTGAGAATCCGCCAAGCCTCGGCGACGGCCCGCTCGGGATGCTGGGCGTGGTGCAGGGCCTGGCTGAAGAAGGCCAGGTCCACGGCGCCGTCGCGAATGGGGACGGCCTCAATGTCTCCCTTGCGATACTGCAGGTTCTTGACGCCATGCTTGCGCGCTAATTCCGCACCGTACTCGACCATCTTTTCGGAGTTGTCCACGGCGATCACCTTCTTGGCCCGCTGGGCCAACAACTGCGAGAAGGTTCCCTCGCCCGCGCCGAGGTCTGCGATCACCATGGGCGGCAGCAAACGGAGCAGCGTTTCGGCCAGCCCTTCCCAGCTTCGTCCGGGCACGTAATGCTTGCCGAACTTGCCGGCCAGTTCGTCGAAGTAGGCGCGCATGCGGTCCTGGCGGCGGGCCAGCACCAGGCGCAGCGCAGCGGCATCGTGCGCGGCTTCGGGAATCTCGCCGGCGGCCTGGCGCAGCACGGCCAACAACTGGCGGAAAGCGGCCTGGTCGCCCGCGCGTTGGATTTTCAGGCGGTAGAAACTGCTCTTGCCGGTGCGGCGATCCTCCACCAGTCCGGCGTGCTTTAATTGAGCCAGGTGCGTGGAGATCCGGCTTTGCCCCATGCCAAGAATGTCCTGGAGTTCGGCGACGCTCAACTCTTCGCGTTCCACCAGCAGCAGGATGCGCAGCCGGCTGGGATCGCTGAGGAGGCGGAGGTTTTTGAGGATTGACGCCATGGCGACTTCCGTACTATCATATCAACATATCTGGATTCGTAGATATAACGGAGCCTAACGAATGAGCACTGTAGCGCACACGGATTTTAAAATCGCCGACTTCAAAGTCGCCGACATGGGTCTGGCCGATTGGGGCCGCAAGGAAATCTCCGTCGCCGAGTTCGAAATGCCCGGTTTGATGGCCATCCGCAAGAAATACGCCGCCGCGAAGCCGCTCAAGGGCGTGCGCATCACCGGGTCGCTGCACATGACCATCCAGACGGCCGTGCTGATCGAGACGCTGGTGGAACTGGGCGCGACGGTGCGCTGGGCGAGCTGCAATATCTTTTCGACGCAGGATCACGCCGCCGCCGCCATTGCCGCCACGGGCATTCCGGTGTTCGCGTGGAAGGGCGAGTCGCTCGAAGAATACTGGGAGTGCACTTACGCGGCCGTCAACCATCCTCACGGCAAGGGTCCGGAACTGGTGGTGGACGACGGCGGCGACGTGACGCTGCTGATCCACAAGGGCTATCAACTCGAAGAAGGCGACGGGTGGGTGAACACGCCTTCGGAGAGCCACGAAGAGAAGGTGATCAAGGCTCTGCTCAAGAAGGTTCACGCGGAGACGCCGCATCGCTGGCACGATCTGGTGAAGGACTGGCGTGGGGTTTCCGAAGAGACCACCACGGGCGTGCACCGGCTGTACAAGATGCAGGAACAGGGCAAGCTGCTGGTGCCGGCGATCAACGTGAACGATTCGGTGACCAAGTCGAAGTTCGACAACTTGTACGGCTGCCGCGAGTCGCTGGCCGATGGCATCAAGCGCGCTACCGATGTGATGGTGGCGGGTAAGGTGGCCGTCATCTGCGGTTACGGCGACGTGGGCAAGGGCTCGGCGCACTCGCTGCGGGGCATGGGCGCGCGCGTGGTGGTGACGGAGATCGATCCCATCAACGCTCTGCAGGCGGCGATGGAAGGGTTCGAAGTGACCACGTTGGAAGACACCCTCGGGCGCGGCGATATCTATGTGACCTGCACGGGCAACCTGGACATCATCACCTACGACCACATGGCGCACATGAAGGACCAGGCCATCGTCTGCAACATCGGGCACTTCGACAATGAGATTCAAGTGGAGCGCCTGAACACGACCAAGGGCGTGAAGCGGACCAACATCAAGCCGCAGGTGGACATGTATACGTTCGCCGACGGCCACAGCATCTTCATGCTGGCCGAAGGCCGGCTGGTGAACCTGGGCTGCGCAACCGGGCACCCGAGCTTCGTAATGAGCAACAGTTTCTCCAACCAGACGCTGGCACAGCTAGACCTGTGGAAGAATCGCGACACCTACAAAGTCGGCGTGTACACGCTGCCCAAGCACCTGGACGAGGAAGTGGCCCGGCTGCACTTGGAAAAGATTGGCGTGAAGTTGACCACCCTGAGCAAGAAACAGGCGGAGTATCTGGGGGTGCCGGTAGAGGGGCCGTACAAGCCGGATCATTATCGATACTAACGGGCAGAATACAGAAGTCAGAATGGGCCGGCCCTTCCAACAGGGCCGGCTCTTTTCACAAGCAGCTGGGTCGCACCTTTAAAGGTGCTATATTGAGAGTCGCCTTATGCTCGATATCAAGCAGGACATCCAGCCGCTCACTACCTTTCGCCGCCGTTCCGCTGAATTCCTCCGGCAACTGAAGAAGAGTAAGCGTCCCGTGATCCTTACCGTGAACGGCAGGGCGGCAGCGATCGTGCAGGATGCCGAAGCCTACCAGCGGCTTCTCGACATCGCCGCGCGCGCCGACGCCAGCGAAGGTATTCGCCAGGGAACCGAGGATCTGAAGCGCGGCCGGCACAAACCCGCGCGAGAAGCCCTGGAGGAATTCCGGGCGAAGCATGGCATACCTCGTTAGACTGATGGATCGTGCTCTGCGGGACTTAGGGTACATTTACAGGGAAATCGAGGCGGAGAACAGAGCGACGGCTCACCGCTGGTTCAACGGGTTGGCTGACGCGATCCAGGGCCTGGAGAACCAGCCGCTCCGCGGCCACGTAACCAGCGAGAGTGAGCAGCACCGCCAGTTGCTGTACGGCAGAGGGCGCAACGCCTACCGGATCATCTATCAGACCGTCGTCCGGCACAGAGTGGTGAACGTGGTCCATATTCGCCACGGCGCGCGCAAGAAATTCGATCCCGATCAAGAGGACTAGAGGCTTTGCTTCTTCATTCATCCCGAAGAAGCTTGTACAATCGTCCGGGGAGGTTATGCGATGCGCAACAAGTCTTTGACGAAGGTGACGCTGGGAATCCTGCTAGGTGCGATCCTGCTGCCGGCGCAGGTTCAGCCGCCGCCGGCTCCTTGGCGAGGGGCGGGGCCGGCTCCGTGCGTGGGCTCGGACGGCGGCATCCTGAAGTGTCCGCCGCCTGCTCAGACGATCGCAGTGCGCGCGGGGCGCTTGTTTGACAGCAAGTCCGGCACGATGTTGACGAAGCAAGTGGTGATTCTATCGGGCGAGCGCATCACCGAGACCGGACCCGAGGGCACTGTCAAGATTCCGGCGGGAGCACAAGTCATCGACCTGCGCCAAGCCACGGTGCTGCCGGGTTTGATCGATGCGCACACCCACATGTTCAACAACCGCGGGCCGAAGGGGACGACCGAAGCGTCCATGCTGATCGCGGTGCAGAACGTGCAGAACGATCTGCGCGCGGGCTTCACCGCGGCGCGCGATATGAGCTCGCACGGCAACGGATACGGCGACGTGGCGATGCGCGACGCGATCAACGAGGGCCGCCTCGACGGACCACGCTACCAGGTGTCGGGGCGAGGCATTGCATGGAGCGGAAATTCGCAGGCGCCGGTGAATCCGTTGGGTAACTATATTGTGCGGTCGGTCGAAGACGCGCGCGCGGCGGTGCGCGAGCACGTCGATCACAACGTGGATTGGATCAAGCTGTTTCCCACCGGAGCGTACTCGTTCACTCCCAGCGGGGAGGCTCAGTACGTGCTGATGTATCCGATGCCGGTGCTGCAGGCGCTGATCGATGAATCGCATCGTCTGGGTAAGAAGACCGCGTGCCACGTGTATGGCGGCGAGGGGCAGAAGAACGCGATCCTGGCGGGCTGCGACACCATCGAGCACGCTTTCGGCCTGGATCAGGAGCAGGCCAACATGATGGTTCAGAAGAAGCTGTTCTACGATCCCACGCTACAGCGCTACATCGAGCCGTACATGGACGATAACGACGAAAAAAGCACCGGCGGCAAGTATCGGATGATCCCCATCTTCGAACACGCCGTGAGTCTGGCCGCGGGCACTAAAGGGATGAAGATCATGGTGGGCAGCGGAGCCGATGGGTCGACCTACGCGCACGGCACGCAGGCGCTGGATTTCGAAAAGCTGGTGAAGCGTGCGGGCTTGACCCCGGTGCGTGCATTGCAGGGCGGCACGATCATCAACGCCGAAGCGCTGGGCTGGCAGGATCAGATCGGCTCCATCGAGAAAGGTAAGTTCGCCGATCTGATCGCGGTGAGCGGCGATCCTCTGGCCGACATCACCGAACTGCAGCGCGTGAAGTTCGTGATGAAGGGCGGGAAGACGATCAAGAACGACGTCGCAACACAAGTTCAGCGCTGAACGGCTTGGCTGAAATCGGCCACCTGGCGCGCCGGTCCGGTGAGCGATAGGATGTGCATACCGGTGTTGGCGCGATCGACGATATAGATATAACCGCGGTCGTCGACTTCGACGTTGTTGGTCTGAATCGCGACCTTGCATTTCTGATCGGCGCCTTGGCCGACGCAGCGCTTGTCGGTCTTATCGGTGATGGCCGGGATGTAATAACCGATTTCCTTGGGATGGAACGGGTCGCGGACGTCGACGGCGCGCACGCCGGCGTTGAAGTGCGCGACGAACAGGACGCGGTTATAGTAAACTGGCGGGAAATTTTCGTTCGTGGAATGCGCGCCAAAGCGCCCGCCGGCGGTGCAGAAGTTGCCGCCGTCTTCGGGAACCGTCCAGGTCGAGACGGGGGTGGGTTTCGATTCCTCGCTGACATCGACCATGCGCATGGTTTGCCGGAACTCCTGACACTCATTCGCAACGGTTTCGCCGATCACCGCGACAAAATCCTTGACTCCGCCTTTCCTCTGCTTGGCGAACTCGGAGAGTTGCATGTGCAGCAAGGGGACTATGTTGTGCGCGCCCACGTCTTCCGGAAAATCGAGCCTTGAGACGATCGGGTAACGCAGGTTGTCGTCGGTAGGTTCCTTGGGGCCGTTCAACAACTTTTCGCGATCGACGATTTCGAGCACGCCGTCGCGCGAATTGCCGTAAGCGAAGTACACGCGGTTGCCCTTCGGTCCGTTGGAGATCGGTCCGTGCATGCTCTCGGGCGTGGGGCCGCGCGCACCCGGCTGCTGACCGGGCAGGCCGAAATAGCGGATGAACTTGGGGCTGGCCGGGTCGCTCAGATCGTAGATCATGGACATCCGGGGCGTGCGCCATCCCACCACGCCGCCTACCAGGTAGGCGATGCCGGTGTCGCATTCCCACCAGCTCTTGTGCGTGTCGCGGAGGCCGCCGACGATGACGTTCAGGCGGCTGGGTTTGGCGGGATCGGTGACGTCCCACATTTCGTGGGCGCTGGCGCCGTAGGCGCGCAGCATGTAGAACTTGCTTTTGTCGGCGCGCGGCAGGTCGCCGCCGCTGCACACGCGCACCATCTGCGCACCGCCTCCGCCGCCCTCACCGGGGCCTTTGCTGGATTCGCCGGGGATGTGAGCCAAGTACCGCGGCCGCGCGGGATCGGTTACGTCGACAACGGAAGTCCCGTTCTCCTCCTGCTGCCCGGTCAGCGGATTGAGCTGAACTCCGGCGTGATGCCCAATGTAGGCGATCCAGCGATTGCCCTGCTTTTGAATCACCGGCTGATACGCGCTGCGATTCTGCAGGTCGTTGTAACCGGTCAGTGCCATGTTGCTCTGCCGTGCGGACTGCTGCGCCGCAGTGGGCTGCTGCGCCGCGGCAGATGTGGTGAGGAGCACGGCCAAGGCCGGCGTCAGGACGCGCATGTTGGTCATCATTTAATTGATCGCCTCGCAGCAAAAGGAGTATCACGAATGGATTTGCCGTGTCAAAGGCTGGGTGGTGAGAGATGTGCGGTGAAGTACCAGTTCAGCTTGCGGTCCACGGCAACCCGCTTGAACTCCACCGGCTGGCTGGCCGCCGGCTGCGCCAACGTACAGCTTGCGGCGAGCGACAGCGAAAAGGACACGACTGCGCCGAATAACCGCACTGTGGTGATCGTAGCACTGGTATTCACTCTGCGGATTCACCCTGGGGCTCGGACGCCTATATTTTGATGCGCCGCAACATCTTCAAACCTGCACGCCAACGGCCCCGGATCTGCTGCTATACTGAGTAAGTCTTTGCCGCATCCGTTGATCACGAGTGCTCTGCCGTCGTGCCTTGGCCGCCACTTGGGAGCCGAGCTTGCCAGCCGAAGACAAGTTAAGCGAAGGGAAAGGAACACTCGAATGACCAATATTTTCGTCGGCAACCTGTCCTACCAGGCCACCGAGGATGAATTGCACCAGGCGTTCGCTCAGTATGGCTCGGTGGAGCGGGTCAATATCGTTACGGATCGGGCGACCGGACAGCCGCGCGGATTCGCTTTCGTGGAAATGACCAATCGCGCGGAAGCCGAAGCCGCGATCGCGGCCCTGAACGGCGCGGAAATGCACGGCCGGGCGATGAACGTGAACGAAGCGCAGCCCAAGCCGGCCGGTGGCGGCGGGTTTGGCGGAGGACGGGGACGTCCGGGTGGCGGCGGCGGTGGCGGACGGGGCCGTGGCGGCAGCGGCGGTGGTGGCGGCGGACGCGGACGCTGGTAACCGATTCTTACCGGCGAGCCGGGGAGCCTGCCAACGTTTTGCGCCGGCCGCTTGGCGGCAGCGTCGTGGCTTCCGAATAGAAGGAGCCGTTTCTCGCTCCTGGCCGTATCCTGCCGCGCGCTTTATGGGCTTTGGGGATCGATCAAGTCAAGGAGGGTGAGTTCGAAGTGCCTGTGGAATTCGTTTTGACCGGTTTTAGCCAGGAAAACAATATCCGAAGGTACACATTCCAAGCTTTGCCCGCGGGCAATCACAAGCCCGCCGGGACTATCAAAAAAGAGTGGACGGTGAGCGCGGATTTGAGCCTGATGCGGAAGCACAAAATTCCGCTCCAGGAGCTACCGCTGTTGTGCAAGCGCTTGGTCGAGGCTCAGGCCGGAGACGCCAAGCCCGCCGACGCCAAACATGGAGACGCCAAGCATGGAGAATCCAAGCACGGAGAAACCAAAGATGACGCGCTCATGTTTACCGAACGCGACATGCTGGGCTATGCCAGCAATCGCTCGGCGGCGGAACTGGCGGCGGAACTGAAGAAGAGGGCGCGCCGCATGCCGTCTTCGAACCGTGTCGGGATGGCGTGGCGCACTGCGCCGCACCGGTAGTCTTTTGGAACAGCCCCGCTCGGAAGGGCGGGGATTTTTTGGGGGTGCCTGTTGGCTGAGATTCATCTGCAAGATGGCGAGACCATCGAAAGCGCGCTGCGGCGCTTCAAGCGTAAGGTCCTGCAGGAGGACATCATCAAGGACACGAAGCGCCATTCGTTCTACCTGAAGCCGGGCGAGAAGAAGCGCGTGAAGTCCGCACTAGCCCGCAAGCGCAACCGCAAAAAGCGCATTCGCGAGGCCGCGCCGGCCCAAGCCCGGTAGCGCCGCCAACTTGATGGGCCGCGCCAGCCTCGTTGGCCGCGCAAACTTAGTCGGCTGCGCCGGCTCTGGTTCCGGCAGATGCGGCCCCGATTTTCGCATCGCATGAAGGCGCCCATTCCGCCGGCATCTCCGCCCCCCTCCGCCAGCGCGCGACTTTCCAAAAAGCGGCTGGCCCAAAAGGGCATGGAAAAGAAGCGCGCGGAAAAGAAGCGGTTGGACCAGCTTCTCTTCGACCGCGGCCTGGCCGAATCCCGTGAAAAAGCCCACGCTCTGATCCTCGCCGGCCAAGTCCTTGTGGATGGTCAACGCAGCGACAAACCCGGCCGCAGCGTCCTGGAATCGGCGCGCATCGAAGTGGGCCAGCGCATGCCCTACGTGAGCCGCGGCGGATTCAAGCTGGCGGCGGCGCTGGATCGCTTTAAGATCGATCCCACCGGCCTGGAATGCCTGGACGTGGGAGCCTCCACTGGAGGCTTCACCGACTGCCTGCTGCAGCGCGGCGCGGCCCACGTGTGGGCCCTCGATGTGGGCCACGGCCAGCTCGATTGGAACCTGCGCAACGATCCGCGAGTCGTCGTGCGCGAGGGCGTCAACGCGCGCCATCTCCAGCCCGCCGATTTTCCGCGGCCGTTCGATCTCGCGGTGTGCGACGCCAGCTTCATCTCCGCCACCATGCTGGTTCCCGCCATCGCGCCGCTGCTCGCCCCCGTGGGCGTTATGATCGTTCTGGTGAAGCCGCAATTCGAGGCCGGGAAGGGGCAAGTCGGCAAGGGCGGAATCGTGCGCGATCCCCAAATGCATCAGGCCGCGTGCGACCGCGTGCGCGCCGCCGTGGAGGCGCTCGGATTTTCCGCCGATATCATGGCGAGCCCCATTGAAGGCGCGGAAGGAAACCGCGAGTTCCTCTTATATGCCCGACCCGTCGCCAAAATCTGAAGATAGGCCTGAAGTCCGCGTCGTAGGCATCGTAGCCAAGCCGCGCAGCAGCCGCGCCGCCGATGTGTTGCCCGCGCTCCACCATTGGCTTTCCGAGCGCGGAATCAAGGTGCTGCTGGACGAAGAAGCCGCCGCCTACTTGAAAATCCCGCAGGGCCTCTCCCGCGCTGAGGTGGCCGCCTGCGCGCAATTAGTGATCGTGCTGGGAGGCGACGGCACGCTCCTCTCTACGGCCCGCGCGGCCGCCGGGCGCGACGTTCCCCTGTTCGCCGTGAATCTCGGCGGCCTCGGATTCCTAACCGCGATCAAAGTCGATGAGCTATACCTGCAGCTCGAACGCGCCCTCAAAGGCGACTTTCTCCTGGAACGCCGTCGCCTGCTCAGCACCGAGCTGTGGCGCGGCGACCAACGCTTCAACGTCAACCAGGCGCTGAACGACATGGTGCTCTCGAAAACCGACATCGCACGCATGATCGACCTCGACGTGCGTGTCGACGGCAGCTTCCTGTGCACCTACCGCGCCGACGGTTTGATTGTCGCCACGCCCACCGGCTCCACGGCGTATTCGCTGTCGGCCGGCGGACCCATCGTGTACCCCACCGTCGCCGCCATCGCCATTACACCTATTTGTCCCCACACGCTCACCAACCGTCCCGTGATCGTGCCCGATGAAAGCGTCATTGAAGTAACCATCCCGGCGGACGTTCCATCGGCCTACATGACCATCGACGGCCAAGTCGGCGAGACCGTGCTGCAAGGCGATCGCATCGTGTGCAGGCGTTCGGAACAATCCATCAGCCTGGTGCATCCACCCGAGATGGTATTCTTCGATGTGCTCAGAGAAAAGTTGAAATGGGGAGGCCGCTGAAACCGTTTGTGGAGCGAACTTTAGTTTGCCACGCCGGCACTCGTGCCGGCGCATGGCCGACCGCGTCAGTAACCAATCGAGAGACACTTCACTAGCGCATGAAACAACAATCGAAAAGGTCCTCCCTAACCGTCTGGATTCTGATAGCGCTGGTAGCCGGCATCGCCTTCGGTGCTCTTCTCCCCGGCCCTGGCAAGGCTCTCGGCGTCCTCGGCACCGTGTTCCTGCGCCTGATCAAATCCATCATTGCGCCGCTGCTGTTCGGCACCTTGGTCTGCGGCATCGCCGGGACCGGCAACGTCAAGACCATGGGCCGCATCGGCGGCAAAGCGATTCTGTATTTCGAAATCGTCACCACCATCGCGTTATTCGTCGGCCTGGCCGCGGTGAATCTGGTCCAGCCCGGCGTCGGCGTGCAACTCGTTAAGGGAGCCGCCCCCGGAGTCGAGCAGGTCAGCACCAGCTTCACGGAAATCCTCGAACACACCTTCCCCACCAGCATTGTCGACGCCATGGCGCGCGGCGAGGTTCTGCAAATCGTGGTGTTCTCGTTCCTCTTCGGAACCGCCTGCGCGGCCATCGGAGCCAAAGCCCGGCCGGTGGTCGAATTCTGCGAGTCGCTGTCCGAAGTGATGTTCCGCTATACCAATTTCGTGATGCTCGCCGCGCCTTTCGGAGTCTTCGGAGCGATGGCGGCCACGGTGGGGGACCGCGGATTGAAGGTCTTGGTCAACCTGGGCAAGCTGGTGCTGACGCTTTACGCGACGGAAGCCTTCTTCGTCATCGTCGTGCTCGGCTCGGTCATCGCCATCGTGGGCATTCCTTTGAAGCGCTTCGTCCGCTACGCGCGCGAGCCCTTCCTGATCGCCTACTCCACTGCGTCCAGCGAAGCCGCCCTTCCGCTGGCGCTCGAAAACATGGAGAAACTGGGCGTACCTAAACATATTGTGGCGTTCGTGTTACCCACCGGCTACAGCTTCAACCTGGACGGTTCCACGCTCTATTTATCGCTAGCCGCGATGTTCATAGCCCAAGCCGCGGGAGTGCATCTGCCGCTCGGCACACAAATCGTCATGATGCTGACCCTGATGCTGACCAGCAAAGGCGTCGCCGGCGTGCCCCGAGCATCGCTGGTGATCCTGGCCGGAACGCTGGCGACATTCAATCTGCCACTCGAGGGCATCGCCGTGATCCTGGGCGTGGACACGCTGATGGACATGTGCCGCACCTCGGTGAACCTGCTAGGCAACTGCCTGGCGACCGCCGTCGTGGCCCGCTGGGAAGGCGTCAAGATCCCGGCCGAAGATCCGGAGCCCGAATTCGCCGTCGAGGCCGCTGAACCGGCCTGAGCCTTAATCCGCCGCGCAACGGAACCCCATATCGCGATGCCGCGTGTCCGGAGCGGCCCACAACCGGTTCGAAACTCGCACGTCCCGCGCGATATTGAAAAACGCCGCGCCTTTAAGGACCTTCGCCCCTTCCCTGCCCCACGCGTCTTCCACCCACTCCCATACGTTGCCGAGCATGTCATAAAGTCCGAATCCATTGGGCAACTTTTGACCGACGTCGTGAGTTTGATCGTCGCTATTGGCGTCATACCATGCGATTCGTTCCAACTCTCCGAAGCGCGATGCCACGCTGCCCCCGCGCGCCGCGAACTCCCACTCAGCTTCGGTCGGCAAACGCATGCCGGTCTCTGCGCAATATTGCCCCGAGTCCGTCGACCCGACTTGATCCACTGGCCGCCGGGCTCCCCGGTAGCGGCTCGGATTCGTGCCGGTCACCCGTTCGTACGCCGCTTGGGTTACCTCGGTCTCTCCAATCCAAAATCCCTTGGAGATCTGGACCTCGCGCCTGGGTTGCTCCCAACCGAAGCATTCGGCGTCTCCGCGAGAACACCCCGTCTGGAAGACGCCCGCTGGAATCCAAACGTAGGTGAGGCCGTCTTGCGGATTGGTCTTGACGTGGGGATGTTGTCCGTTCAGGGCTACAACGAACACCAGCGCGCCCATCGCGAGACCACGCAGCATCACAGCAGTCGGAAGTTCACTTCGATGACGGCCGCGACCCGCACGGGCTTGCCATTCAGAGTCCCCGGTTCGAAGTGCCACTGCTTCACCGCCAAAACGGCCTTCGCGTCGAGCCCTTTGTTCAGCGACTTTTTTACCTGGACCTTTTCCGCTAGCCCTTTTTCATTGACCACCAACGACAGCACGGTGGTCCCCTGAATTTTGGCTGCGCGAGCTTCTTCCGTATACTGCGGGTCCGTTTTCGATGCCAGCTTGGGCGGCGTCAGCCCCGGTTCCCCCACGCGATGCGTCTTGGCGGCTTCGAGAACACTCACCGGAACCAACACCAGCGCAGCGGCCAGCACCACCGCGAGCCGCGCGCGGACGCCAGCGCGACCGCGGTTCCGGCCACGGCTCAAGATCGCTGCGATGCGAGCCTCCAGCGTGCTCGGCCGCACCATCGCGACGGCAGCCAATGGCGTTTCGCCTCGCAAGCGCCGTGCGGCCCGCGCCACGTCGACCAGTTGGGCTGCGTAGGCGGAGGCATCCGAACCCTCGCGCAACACGGCATCGTCGGCCGCCAACTCCGACTCACGCCGCAGTTGGTACGCCGCCAGCCACACCAGGGGATGGAACCAGCACGCCGCCGTGGCCAGCTGCGCGAACAGTTGCCATGGCCAGTCCCTTCGCTCAATATGCGCGCGTTCATGACGCAACGCGCGAGCGCGTTCCTCCGCGGGCCATGCTAGCGCCGCCGCGGGCAGCAGGATCACCGGACGCAGCACGCCCCAAGTCATCGGAGTGGCCGCCGCGTCGCTGACCCGAATGTTCGCCTCCAGCGGCCGCGCCGCGCGCGTCAGCCGAGCCAGACGGATAAGCCCCACGGCCCATCGCGCCAGCAGCAACGCCGCACCCGCCGCCCACACCCACACGAGCCAAGACGACCCCGGCACACGAGCGAATCCGCCCGCCGCGTCGCCCAATCCCGCGCTGACCGAAATGCGCACAGCCTCCGGCGGAGGCCAGGGAAGCCACACCAGCGCCAACGCCGCCAGCGCCGCGCGCCAGATCCGGCTGCGCAAATCCGCGGAAGCTCCGCGCGCCAGCGCCGCCGCAATCCAGGCGGCGCCCACGATGTATGTCGATCCCACTAAGAAGTTCATCCCTTGGTCTCCTTCCGCGCAGTTTCTGTCCGCGTGCGGGCGATCAGCGCTTCCAGGCGATCCAGCTCTTCCGGCCGCAGCCGCGCGGCCGACCCGTTCACCAGCGCCGCCGCGGCGTCCGCGGCCGAGCCCTCGAAAAACGTCTGCAACAAATGCTTGAGCGCCGCCACCCGAGCTTTTTCCCGGCCCACGCGCGGAACGAACACATACCGCCCGCCCACTTCGGTATGGCGCGCGTGGCCCTTGTCTTCCAGCACCCGCAGCAGCGCCCGCGCGGCCGAATAACTCGGCGGATCGGGCAGCGCGGCCTGAATTTCGGCGGCGGTGGCGCGGCCTCGCGCATAAAGAATGTCCAGGATTTGGCGCTCGCGGCGGCTTAGCTCATGCATGCTAAATTCTTAGCACCTCGTGATGCTAAATATTTAGCATACGTGCTCCGTACGTGTCAATAGATTTCTTTCCGTCAGTTTAAGCGGAAACCGCGACCAGTGCGAATGCGTACCGCTCCTCGACAGTCGCAACTCGGGGCCGCCTGTCGAGAAAGTAACTGTCGAGCAATGGGCGGTCGAGAGCGTGCGCCCGGCACGGAGCCGCACCGGTTACGGATCGGCACTAAATCTCCGAACTTACTTACAGATCGCAGTTAGTGCGTCTTGGGATCTTCGCCCACTTCGCCGCCGGCGCTGTGATTCTTCAGGAACTCCTCGTCGATCGGCTTGCGCCCGCGGAAGCCCTCCTCCGCGCCGTGCCAGAACCGGATAGCGTCCTCGCCCATCCTCCAGCACAGGCACACCTCTTCGCCGTGGTACAGCGTCATGAAGTCCACCAGCCCGATGTCCAGATCCTTCACGTGCGCGCCCGCCTCTTCGATACCGTCCATGGCGGTCTTCATGGCCTGCGCGCTCGCATCCCGCCGCGCCCGCAACGCCAGCATGTCGCTCGGATTCACGCGCATTCCGCCGGACATGCGGATCTTCTGCTGGCTGTCGTCCCATTGCTCGCGCGCGCGCTCAAACTCGGCCCGGTGAAACAGGGCGTCGCGCAGATGCCGCTCGACTTCCGGAAGAGCATCCTCGGCCTGCCGCAGCGTAAAGTACCGGCTCATGCCTCCAGTGTAGGCGCTAGGCGCGGTTGTCGCCCCCGCCGCAACCCTTCTAAGGCAAATCATCCCGAGGATGAAGGTAGAAATGGACTCCGCAATCTGTGGTCTTCCGCAACGGGTTCGCCGTGGCCCTCACGGCTTTCCGCAGTCCGGGGATCCCACCGTGGAAGCCAGATGGAAGCCGGCGGGAGTCAGCTCGACCACCCGCGCGCGGCCCTCCGGACCCAACGGGCCTAGCGGCTTCCCGTCCAAGGCCATCTCCACTGCGGCGGCATTCCCCACTAGAACCGTAGCCTGGCGGGAAAACTCGATTTCCAGCGTGTTTCCGCCCGGTAGGACTCTGCCTGCCAGGGCCTTACCGTCTGCGCACGCCCAAATCCAACTTGCCGCCGATGTGCGGACCGTGCTGGAATGCGCGCGCGCGCCAGGCGAAGCCGCCGACACGTCTTGCACCAGCCCGGGTGACGAGGTGGCTGGCGAGGTGGCGGGGGCGGTGGGTGCCGGCGCGCGTGCCGGTGCGGGTGAGGGCGTAGTCGCCGGCGTCGCTGAAACGACCACCGGCGCCGAGGCGGTTGGCGCGGCCGGAGCCGCCGCTGGCGCTTGCTTCGGCTTCCCGCCGCCAGGCTTTTGCGCCGCTGGGGCCGCCCGGCTCACCAGATCCCTGGGATTCCCTGCTGGCACCTGCTGATTCACCGGATTGCTCCCGGCGCTCTGATTAGTGGCGGAAGCGAACGGCAAATTCAATGTTGCCCAATTGTGCATGGGCTCGGCCAGCGCCACCAAGGCCAAAGCCGCAAGCACACCCGCCGCTATTGCTGCCGGAAGGGTTCGCGAGTAGCTGCCCGCCAAGGACGACTTGTAGCGCGAGTAGAGGTACGAAACGCCCAGCAGCAGGCCACCCAGCGCTAGAAACGCGGCGATGCGGAATACCAAGTCCAGTTGCCACACGTCCATCAGGTACAACTTGGCCACCACGAACGTCACCACTCCCAATCCCAAAATCCTGTTGATCGCCGTGCGCGTCAGTATGCCCACGGTTACCAGCCCGGCGGCGTACAAGGTCAACAGCAGGGCAACCGCGACGGCCAGCACATTGGTCTGATCGGCTTCTGCCACGGAGCGGTGCACCCAGCCCGCGATTTCCAGACTCAACCCGAACAGCAACACGACATGTGCCGCGGCGTAGGCGCCTACAGCCGCCTCGGCCAGGACCGGGCCGGTGAATTCTGCGGCCAGCCACAACGCGCACACCGAGACCGCGAACACCAGGAGCCGCGCGTTGAAGATGAGGCTGTAGTCCGAAGCGTTGGAATAGGTCCAAGCATCGATCAGCACCAGCCGGCTCAGCACCAGGACAAAGAGAACACCTGCGCCCCACCGCATCGCGAGATTGCCGAAACGAGCGGCGAGCCACGCAGCGCCCGCCGCCTCCAGCGCCCAGCCCGCGGTGATCGCAAGGCCGTTGAATTGAATCGGAACCGCTAGCGCGGCGAACGCCAGCGCCACCCCCAATACCAGCCGAGTGTCGGCGCCTTTGAGCAGGCGCACCAGCAGAAGATGCAACAAACCTAGGCCCACGGCAAACAAACCCATGTATGCGTGATAGTAGGGGTTGAGTTCGTAATATGCCAGAGCGAAGTACGCAGCCGCGTTCGCCGCGATGAGCCATAAATCCGGCGCCCGCACCTCGCGTTTGCGCACCAGTTTCCAGAATGGCGTCCACAGGAAAAACAGTACGAAGCCGGCGCTCAAAACGTTGGCGGCCACATTCGCGTCGCCGAGGCTGTGGTGGGCTGCCAGCCACAGCCAGACCGGGACAAGACAGCTGGCCAGCGTCCAGAGGGGCGCCATGTTCCAGCGCCGCACCTCCGCTACCGCCAATCCTCCCGCGGCAAACGCCAAGTTCCAAGGCAGTCCCTCCGGCCCGCGCACTAACCCCAGGGCCAGCGGCGCGAGAATCTGAATCGCTGTCCACACGGCTACCTCGCGCGTGACGCTAAACTGCGCGTAGAACGCCATGGCGAAGACCGCGACTACCGGGCCGGTCGACTCGTCCAGAAAAATAAGCGACCAGCCGGCACAAGCCAGCACCGTAGCGGCCAATGCCAGCGGCTCTAACACGCGCCAGCGGCGCAGTCTCACCAGCGCCAGCGCACCGAGATTCACCAGGAACACATAGCTGAACAGAATCCGGGGATGACCGCCCTGGCTTGGGACAGCGGTTGAGAACGCCACATGGGTTGGGATCGCCACCGCCACCGGCGTGAGGTAGCCGCCCAGTATCGCCAGAATCGCGATGGCCTCCGATTCGTACAACAGCGACAGGCGAACGGCTTCCGCGGTCATCCCGCACATCAATAGAAAAGCCGCGTAGTTGGGGATCAGGTCGTACAGCTTTCCGGCGGCCCAAAAAGTCAGGTAGCCCGAAGCGATTCCGAGCCCCGTGATCCACTGCGCAAACACCTTCTGGTCTTTGCGCCGCAGGCGATGCCCCGCGCCCAACAAGGCCGCCGCTGCGATGGCCGCCAAACCCACGCGGGCGACCGGCCCGAACCAGTTGTTGTCCACGCCATATTTGAAAAGGAACCCTGCCCCTAGCAGCAGGGTGATCACCGCGACCAGATTGACCCACGTCAGCACCAGCTGGGTCTCGAAATTCTGCGCGCGTGCGGCCTTCCCCGTAGGGGAATACCGTGTTTGGCCGAACGGCACTCGCAGCGGTAACGGGGTGGACGGCCGCGGAGGCGCAGGCGGCTCCACGGGTCCCTGTGGTTGCCGCGCACCTGCAGCCTGCGGCGCCTCAGACGCGCGGCGTGCCGCTAACTGATCCTGTTGGCGCACAGCTGCCTGATCCTGTTGGCGCGCAGATTGTTTCAAAGACTCCAACAGACCTTGCAGCCGTTTATCGCCGGGCGAAGCCACCAACAATCAGATTACACTAAAAAGTATGAGCGAGCAGGATTTCCCACTTCCTCCTCCAACCTTCGAATTTCTGGTGTTTTCTCTGAAGACTCAGGCCGAATTGCGGCTCGGCATTCTCGCTTACGGCGACAAGCCCGAGCAGCCCGACCTCCCGGCGTCGCGCCATGCCATCGATCTTCTCGCCATGATGGCGGAAAAGACCCGCGGTAATCTGTCCATCGAGGAACAACGCCTGATCGAGAACGCGCTTACCGAGTTGCGCTTCCGCTACGTGCAGGTCAGCGAGGAGGTAGCCAAAGCCTCCGCCGCCCCGCGGTCCAGCGACGCCCCTCGATCCAGCGACGCACCGGGCGGCGCCCCAACAGACACCGCCGCCCAAGGCGAGGAACCATCCCAGCCGTAATGGCCAAGCTAGGCCAGCCTGCGCCCGCCCTGCGCGCACCCGCCCCACCCACGCCGGCCATTCAAATCACGGTCCTCGGCTCCGGCACCAGTTCCGGCGTTCCCACCATCGGCTGCCGTTGCGAGGTGTGCCTTTCCGCCGACCCGCGCGATAAGCGCCTGCGCCCGTCGATCCTGCTCCGCTACAGCGGCCGCAACGTGGTGATCGACACCACCCCCGACTTCCGCGCGCAAATCCTGCGTGCCGGCATCGAGCGTCTTGACGCGATCGTTTACACCCACGCCCACGCCGACCACATCCTCGGCCTGGACGACGTCCGTCCCTTCAACTTCCGCCAGCGCGAGCCCATTCCGGTCTACGCCACCACGGCCACGCTCGAAGTCCTGCAGCGCGTCTTCAAATACGCCTTCGACCCCGAGCCGCAATCCATGGTTCCCAAGCTCGACCTGCGCGTCCTCAACAGCGAGCCCTTCGACCTGTTCGGCCTGTCCTTCGAGCCCATCCGCCTGGACCATGGCCACTCCGAGGTGTTCGGCTTCCGCTTCGGGACGGCGGCCTATCTCACCGATCACAGTTCCATCCCCGAGGAGTCCAAGGCCAAACTGCACGGCCTCGAGGTCCTGTTCCTCGACGCCCTGCGCAACCGCCCGCACCCCACCCACACCACGGTTGCCGACGCGCTGAAGCTGGTCGACGAACTCCAGCCGCACCGCGTCTTCTTCACCCACATGTGCCACGATCTGGGCCACGCCAAGACCGAGGAGTCGCTGCCCGGGCAGGTCCGCCTGGCGTACGACGGCCTTGAAATTCAGGTGGCTCCCGCCATCGCCCGCGATTTGAGCCAATGCGCCGCGATCGGTCCCTGCGCGCTCACCATCGGAATCTTCGACGGCGTCCACGCCGGGCATCGCGAGCTGTTGCATCGCACCGTAGCCACCGCGCGCCAACGCGGCCTGAGCGCCGTGGCGATGACCTTTCATCCGCATCCGGCCGCGGTGTTGGCGCCCGGCCGCGAGCCTCCCATGCTGATGACGCTCGACCAGCGCTGCGCAGCCATCCTGGCTGAAGGCATCGATCACGTCTTCGTCCTGGAATTCACCACGGCCCTGGCGCACTTGACGCCCGAGGAATTCGTAGCCCAATACCTCCGCGACGGCTTGCAAGCCCGAGCCGTTCTGGTGGGCGAAAAGTTCTGCTTCGGCCGCGCCCGCTCCGGCGACACCGCCACGCTGGAGCGCCTAGGCCGCGAGTCCGGCTTCACCACCGAATTCCTGCACCGCGTCGAGCGTCGCGGCCGCATCGTCTCATCCACGGAAATCCGCCGAGCCATACGAAGCGGAGAAGTCGCGCTCGCGGGCCGCCTGCTCGGACGCCCCTACGCGCTGGCCGGTGAAGTAGTGCCGGGCCAAGGCGTAGGCTCCAAGCAAACGGTGCCAACGTTGAACCTCAACCCGGCGAATCTCACCGCCGGCGCGGAAGTCCTGCCCGCCACCGGCGTCTACATCACCAGAACCACCGAGGCCGCCACGTCACGCCGTTGGAACTCCATCACCAACGTGGGAAATCGCCCCACCTTCGGCGGAGAATCCCTGACCATCGAGACCTACCTGCTCGAGCCCCTGGACCCCCCCGCGCCCGCGAACATCCAAGTGGAATTCCTCCACCGCCTCCGCGACGAACGCAAATTCGAATCTCCCGAAGCTCTAAAGGCCCAGATCCTCAAGGATGTCTCCCTCGCCTTGACGTTTTTCCGCCGCGAAACCCGCTGGGTGGGGCGTAGATAGCGACAGCCGGGCCCTGGGACTGAGGCTAAGGTTTTCATTTGGTGAGGCTTAGGTGTGGCTCGGGTTCGTTTGGTAAAGTTGAACGGGTGGTGGGCAGAAGCCGGGCCCGGGAGGCACGGCGCGGACCTGGAGGTCGGCCCTACGAACAGAAATGCTGTGAGAATGGACTTGATCTGGTGGGCTGTTTAGGGACACTTCTGGTGAGGCAGGGGGACCTTCCGGAGTTGAAGGCCGGGCTGAAACGCGGAACAATTTATACTCGGCTGCCGAAAAACCTCGCGGCCGCGCCCCAGCGGCGCTCGATTTCCCGGCAGTCTTTTTTTACCGCGCACAACGGACTTGCGCCTGTGCGCGCGGTTTGCAACCTTCGCGATTACGGGCTTGGCACCCGCTTGCGCTCGAGTTTGGAGAGCTCTCATGCCAGCGCCTTGCCTTCCCTGGCTAGTACTTACTTGCAGAAATAACAGTTAAGATGTAGAATCGGGCATGGCCCGATCATTGAACGCCGGGATACGACTGACGGAGCAGGAAGAGGCGGTG